>Ga0335069_10015519_pt1 | contig 10649 bp, 7 predicted proteins | sample Lox_Sample_11_FD_206714 | JGI IMG/M metagenome (GOLD analysis project Ga0335069, IMG submission 206714) | Soil microbial communities from Loxahatchee National Wildlife Refuge, Florida, United States - Lox_Sample_1.1 | ecosystem: Environmental > Terrestrial > Soil > Wetlands | place: USA: Florida... | reverse complement strand
TCTCATCTTCCCCAACAACAAGATTCTGGAACTCCTCGGCCCTGCCGACATCACCAAAGAAACCACCGAAGCCATCGTCAACGCCGCCAACTCCACGCTGCTCGGCGGAGGCGGTGTCGATGGCGCTATCCATCGCGCCGGCGGCCCTTCCATCCTCGAGGAGTGCAAGCGCATCGTCGCAAAGATGAAGCCCGGCGGGCTGTCCCCAGGCAAGGCCGTCCTCACCACCGCAGGCCGCCTTCCCGCCAAATACGTCATCCACACCGTCGGTCCCATCTACTCCGGAGGCCGTCGCGGCGAACCCAAAACCCTGGCCTCCTGCTACCGCGAATCCCTCCGCCTAGCCGACGACCACGCCATTACCTCAGTCTCCTTCCCCTCCATCTCCACTGGAGCCTACGGCTATCCGCTCGACGAAGCCGCCGAAATCGCAATCAGGGCCATCGCGGATGCACTTCCCGCTACCGCCCACGTCAAACTCGTTCGCCTTGTCCTTTTCGGCTCATTCGACTGCCAAACATATCTTCGCGTCGCTGAAAAATATTCCCACCAACATCTCGCCAATTCCGTCACCTTCGAGCGACAATCATGAGAGCTACAATCATGGCGACCCGTGCTTTTGGGTGGCGCAGCGCTTTAGCGCTGCGGTTCCGCCAACTCTCAGAAAGCGGCTTTAGCCGCTGAGGAAACAGCCTTCATGCCTAGAAAAAAAGTCATCGCCGCCAACTGGAAGATGTACAAAACCCCCGACCAAGCTCGCGACTTTTTCCGCGACTTCCTCCCTCTCGTCAAAGACCACACCCGCGACGAAATCGTGGTCTGCACCCCATTCATCGATCTCTATGCCGCCATTGAGTCCGCCAAAGGCTCCAACGTCGCCGTCGGCGCGCAAGACCTCCATTGGGAAAAGGAAGGCGCATTCACCGGCGAAATCTCCGCCGGCATGCTCGTCGCCGCCAATGTCACCCACGTCATCATCGGACACTCCGAGCGCCGCCAATATTTCGGCGAGACCGACGACACCGTCAACCTCAAGCTCAAGTCCGCCCTCGAAGCCGGCCTCATCCCCATCGTCTGTGTCGGCGAAGTCTTGGAAGAGCGCGAAGCCAACCTCACCGACGACGTCCTCCGCCGCCAGTGCATGCGCGCGTTTCAAAAAATGTCCGCCAAAAAAGCGGCCAAGCTCGTCGTCGCCTACGAGCCCGTCTGGGCCATCGGCACCGGCAAAACCGCTACACCGCAAATGGCCGCCGACGCCCACTCGATCATCCGTGGCGAAGCCGCGAAAGCCTTCGGCGACGAATTCGCCGCTGCCCTCCGCATCCTCTACGGAGGCTCCGTCAAACCCGAAAACGCAAAGTCCCTGATGTCCGAAGAAGAAATCGACGGCGCTCTGGTAGGCGGCGCTTCCCTCGACCCGAAATCGTTCAGCGCCATCGTGAAGTACTAGCAGAATCGATCACAATGATTGTGCCCGCGTGGCGCGGGCCCGCGTCTACAAAAATACTTTGTCATCCTGAGCGGAGTGAGGCGAATGCCGAACGCAGTCGAAGGACCCCTACTCCCTCCCATCACGTTTCGTGGACGACTCTCCTTCTGCAAACCAGAAACAACGCGAGCGCTACAATCCTCGTTATGACGTCTACGATAGGTCGATTCGCGCACCCGAGGCTCCGGCGATTCCTGGTTGCCTTTACTCTCTCTTCCGTCACGTTCGCCCAATCCGCTCCCTCATTCTTCTCCACCTGGCACCGCGCCTCCGAAACCCCCATCCTCTCCCCCCAGGGCACCACCTGGGAATCCGCCGGCACCTTCAACCCCACCGTCGTTCTCCACAACGGCAAGTTCGTCATGCTCTACCGCGCGCAGGATCAATCCGGCACGTCCCGCCTTGGCTACGCCGAAAGCGCTGACGGCATCCACTTCACGCGCCGCCCCAAGCCCATCCTCTCCCCCGAGGCTCCCTACGAAAAAGATGGCGGCGTCGAAGACCCACGCTTAGTCAAGTTTGCCGACACTTACTACCTCACCTACACCGGCTACAACAAAAAAGACGCGCAGCTCTGCCTCGCCACCTCCAAAGACCTCGTCCACTGGAAGCGACTCGGCGTCATCCTCCCCGCCTACAAAGGCAAATGGAACGTCGGCTGGACAAAATCCGGCGCCATCATCCCCGAAAAAATCGACGGCAAGTACTGGATGTATTTCCTCGGCACGAGCGCCGACAAGGTCGATCAAACCGGTCTCGCCTACTCCACCGACCTCATCCACTGGTCTGAAGCCCTCGACACTCCCGCGCTTCCCGTCCGCCCCGGCAAGTTCGACTCCCGCGTAGCCGAGCCCGGCCCCGCTCCCATCCTCACCAAAGACAGCATCATCCTGATCTACAACGGAGCCGACGATAGTCTCGCCTACCGCACCGCCTACGCCATCTTCGACCGCAAAGACCCGCGCCACCTGCTCTCCCGCAGCGACGAGCCCTTCTTCTCCCCCGAGCGCGACTGGGAAAGAGTCGGCCAGGTGCCCAACGTAGTTTTCGTAGAAGGCGCAGCCCAACAAGGCAACAAGCTTTTCATCTACTACGGAGGCGCCGATAAATACGTCGGCGTGGTACACGCATTTCTCATATCAGACGCACCATCCAAGAACTAGGACAAAGGCTCTGAGCCCCGGGGGTTCGCATTGCGTTATTTACGCGCTACCCCGGACGCTTCCGATCCGGGAAATCCTCAATGGCGCTTCCACCGTTGCACACTTTTTTCTTGACCCCACTTCTCCCCAAGCGTCACTATCAATACACAGCCCCAAAAGCTCTTTGAAAGCTGGTCTCATCGAGAGCGTGTGTCAGGTCTCAGCCAAATGGTGGAGACCTAGAAACCTAGAAGCAAAGTAAGATCAATAAAATCAAGACTTTGCCTCTAACATCTCTCGAATCAAGACTTTGGCAGGAAATTCTCCCTAGAGTCTTGATTCCAATAGACCGGGGGGGGAGGGGGTACCCCCGAAATAGCTAGCAGCAAGGAGCCAGAAACTAATAGCTGCAACTGAGAACTGACAGCTGAGAACTGAGAACTCCTATGAAATTTGGCGTCATCACTTTCCCCGGTTCCAATTGCGACCACGATGCCCTGTGGACCGCTGCTGAGGTTCTTCACGAAAGCGCCGTGCCCCTCTGGCACGACTCGCACGACCTCCAGAATTGCGACGTGGTCGTCGTCCCCGGAGGCTTCGCCTACGGCGACTATCTCCGCACCGGCGCCATCGCGAAGTTCTCGCCCGTCATGGAATCGGTGCGCAAATTTGCCGACGGCGGCGGACTGGTCATCGGTATCTGCAACGGATTTCAGATTCTCTGCGAGTCCGGCCTGCTCCCCGGCGCCCTCATGCGCAACGTCGGCCTGAAATATGTCTGCAAGCCCGTCGATGTGCGCGTTGAAAACAACGAAACACCGTTCACGCACAATTGTAAGAAGGGTGAGGTCCTCACCATCCCCATCGGCCACATGGAAGGCAACTATTTTTGCGATGACGCAACGCTAGCCGAACTCAAGCGCGACAACCGCATCGTTTTCCGCTATTCGACTCCGCAGGGAGAGATTACACCGGAAGCGAACCCAAACGGCTCGCTCGAAAACATCGCCGGCATCTGCAGCCCCGGAAGAAACGTCCTCGGCATGATGCCTCATCCCGAGCGCTCCGCCGAACCCGAACTCGGCGGAACAGATGGCATCAAGATTTTCCAATCGCTCGTCGGAGCACTGGCGGCGAAGTAGAGTCTAGGCATACAAACAGTAAAGACTCTGTAGGCGCCGTGAAAGAGCGGCCCTTCAGGGCCGCGTTAGAGTTGCAAAATGATCCGGGGCTTTAGCCCCGGGCGGGCCCGCGTCGTTGGTAAGCAAGTGTGCCAACTCTGCTCCTGATCACCGCGTCGTCCCCGGAAATCCTCCGCGTTCGCCGCGCCCGCGTCCTCAATTTTCAACAAATCACAATGCCTTATCTCGCGGCATTCGTTCCGCCAAATTGGACCGTTCGCCACATCGACGAAGTTGTCGAACCCGTCGATTTCTCCGCCGCAGCCGATCTCGTCGCAATCACCTTTCACACGCCGAGTGCTCCGCACGTTTACGCGATATCCGATCGCTTCCGCCAGCGCGGAATTCCCGTCGTTCTCGGCGGACCGCATGTGACGCTTCTTCCCGACGAAGCGCAGCAACACGCCGACGCGATCTTCATCGGAGAAGCCGAAGAAACCTGGCCCGAATTTCTGCGCGACTTCGAGCGCAGTCAACACAAGCAGCAATACTGCGCACCAACTCTTCCAACTCTCGACAACGCTCCAATGGCGCGGAAAGACCTGTTTCACCGCCGCGATCACACCGCCGGAGTTCTCTTCGCCACACGTGGCTGCGCTTATCGCTGCGAGTTCTGCACGCTCGCCGTAATGTATCAGAGTCAGATTCGCCGCCGCCCCATCGCGGACGTCGCGCGTGAATACGCTTCCTTTCGTGGCAAGGTCCTCATCCTTTGGGATGACAACATCGCCTGTGATCTCGAGTATGCAAAGGAATTGTTCCGCGCGCTCGCTCCGCATCGTAAATGGTGGAGTGCGCAAGCTAGCGTCCAGGCCGCCGATGACGAAGAATTTCTTGCCCTCGCCGCGAAGAGCGGCTGCAAGCAGCTATTCCTCGGCCTGGAATCGGTCTCGCAGGCCAGCCTCAACCAGGTACAGAAGCGCTTCAACCGCGTGTCGGACTACAGCCGTGCCATCGAGCGCATTCACGCGCACGGCATCGCCGTGCAGGCAGGAATTGTCTTCGGCTTCGATCACGACACGCCCGCAATCTTCCGCGAGACGCTCGCCTTCCTCGAATCTGCAGGAGTACAGAACGCGACCTTCAACATCCTCACGCCGTTTCCCGGAACGAAGCTCTTTGAACGCTTGAACACGGAAGACCGAATCCTCACTCGTGACTGGAGCAAGTACAACGGACGCGCCGACGTGGTATTCCAGCCGAAGCAGATGTCAGCCGACAACCTTCTCGCAGGCTACAAGTACGCGAACCGCCGATTCTATTCGGCAAGCAGCATCGCCAAACGCCTGTCGCGTTCGCGCGTAGGATTGCCGTGGGTTTTGCCTCTCAACCTCGCCTACGGATTCGCGTACTCGGCCAGCGCAATTCGTGAGACTGTTTGGAGCTTGGTAGAGTCCAACGCGCAGGACGGCGACACGACCGCCAACGGTGTTTCAACCAGAAATGTCTACATGAATCGAACGTGAACTTCAGAACGCCCAGCGAAGCAACGTCGCCCCGACTGTGAATCCAGCGCCCACCGCGGCAAGTAGAACCAGATTTCCCTTCTTCAGCCGGCCATCCTCGATCGCCGACTGCATCGCCAGTGGAATCGTTCCGCCCGTCGTATTTCCGTAACGATCGATATTGATCACAACCTTTTCTTTGGGGAGCTTTAGCCGGTCTGCGCTCGCCTGAATGATGCGCAAATTCGCCTGATGCGGAATCATCAGGTCAATATCATTTCCCGTCAGGTTATTACGTTTAAGTATTTCCACGCACGATTCCGCCATCTTCCGCACCGCGAACTTGAACACCGCCTGACCATCCTGATGAACATAGTGCATCTTCTTGTCCACCGTCTCGTGCGATGGCGGATTCAGACTTCCGCCGCCCGGCATATACAGCGCCACTCCTCCTGAACCGTCCACTTCGTGCATAAAGTCAATCAATCCTGGCTCGCCGTCTTCCGCCGCCTCTAGAATCACTGCGCCCGCACCATCGCCAAACAGCACGCACGTCGCGCGGTCCGTGTAGTCGATGATCGACGACATTACATCCGCGCCGATCACCATCACCTTTTTATGCGCGCCTGTCGCCACAAACTGCGCGCCAACCTGCAATGCATACACGAATTGCGAGCAGCCTGCGGAAAGGTCGAATCCCCAACAGTTGGGCGCGCCAATCTTGTGTTGAACCAAACAAGCCGTTGCCGGAAACATCATGTCTGGCGTGACCGTCGCCACGATGATCGCATCCAGATCGCTCGGCCCGATTCCACGCTGCGCCAGTGCGCGGCGCGCCGCTTCTGCCGCAAGATCGCTTGTCCCAACTCCTTTATCGGCAAGATGTCTTTCCTTGATGCCGACGCGGCTCATGATCCATTCATCGCTGGTATCGACCATCTTCGCGAGGTCGTCGTTGGAAAGGATGCGAGGCGGAACATACGTGCCGAGAGCGCTGATCTTGACGCGCTGAAGCTTGCTCAATGAGGTCTCCTGAGTGGTGGTGAACCCATTATTCTGAACGATGCACGCAAGAATGTCTAACCGAGTGACGTGCCATGAGCTTTGAGCCGCGAGCCATGCGGCGGAAATTCCAGTAGCTCCAACCGCAGAGATCGCAGAGAACGCTGAGAATTAAGAGAAAAAGCTCTGCGGCCTCAGCGATCTCCGCGGTTAAGGATACGGTGCCCCTCGTTTGACAAGCCTCCCCACCAGCACGTAATTTCGATTTCTTAGGCCTGTCGTCTCATGGAGGGTCAATGTCGTACCGAAATCGCCTGACATTATTGTTATGTCTTGTACTTTCCTCGCTCGCGCTCAGCCAGGACTTGGCCTCATTCGAGAAGCGAATCACAGTAAAAACGCTCGCCAATGGACTCACGGTCATCATCTGCGAGAGGCCCGAAGCTCCTGTGTTCTCCTTCTTCACCCACGTCGACGCCGGTTCGGTTCAGGACCCAATGGGAAAAACCGGTCTCGCACACATGTTCGAGCACATGGCGTTCAAGGGAACCGACAAGATCGGTACTCGCGACTATAACGGCGAAGAAGCCGCGCTCGCCAAGGTCGAAGAAGCGTACGCCGCATATTCTTCCGAGCGCAACAAGCGCGTCGGCCGCGACGAACAGAAGCTCCAGCAACTGGAAAAGGCCTGGAAGGACGCCATTGCAGCGGCCGACAAGTTCTCGGCCCACTACACAAATGAGTTCGGCCAGATCGTCGAGAGCGAAGGTGGCGAAGGCATGAACGCTTTCACCAATCTCGACGAAACCGCGTACCACTACTCTTTCCCCGTCAACCGGCTTGAACTCTGGGCCTACCTCGAATCGGAGCGGTTCCTGCACCCAGTCATGCGCCAGTTTTACAAGGAGCGCGACGTGGTGGTGGAAGAACGCCGCATGAGCACCGACAGCAACCCGATCGGACGCCTGATCGAGCAATTCAGCGAAGCGGCATTCGCCGCGCATCCGTATCACCGCCCAACAATCGGATGGATGCCGGACTTGCACTCCTTTTCGGCGACTGACGCGGAGAACTTCTTCCATCATTATTACGTCCCATCGAACATGGTTGTCGTTGTGGTTGGAGATCTCAAGGCCGCGGATGCGATGCCGGTGATCGAGAAGTATTTCTCGCGCCTGCCGACGCGCCCCAAGCCCGACGAACTGACCACGACCGAGCCACCACAGAACTCCGAGCGCCGCGTTGTGTTGCATGAGCAATCGCAGCCCTTCTACGTTGAGGGCTACCATCGGCCGGACTACCGCAGCCCCGACGATCAGGTTTACGACGTTTTGGCGGATCTGCTCTCAAGCGGCCGAACTTCCCGCCTCTATCGCGCACTGGTTCGCGACAAGCAGATCGCGTCCGACTCGCAAGGCTTCACTGGATTTCCCGGCAACAAGTACCCGCAGCTGTTCGCCTTTTATGCCGTTCCTCTGCCCGGACACAAGACGCAGGAAATTGGAGATGCGATTCATGCAGAGATCGATCGTCTCAAGAAAGAAGACATCTCTGACGACGAACTAAAGATGGTAAAGACACGCTCGAAAGCCAACCTCATTCGCTCACTCGGGTCCAACGAGGGCCTCGCGTACGCGCTCGCTTTAAATGAGGCGCGTTATGGCGATTGGCGAGAGCTCTTCCGCTCCGTCGATCGCATCGACAAGGTCACCAAGGCCGATGTTCGCCGTGTCGCCAACCAGATCTTCGTACCCGACAACCGCACGGTTGGAGTCATTGAGTTCAGCGGCGGGCCTCCGCCGGCAGCCAGCGCACCGCAAGGAGGTGCGCAATGAAAAAACTCGCCTCGTTGTTTCTAGTAGCACCTCTTTTGATCGGTTCCTTGGTAAGTCCGGCGAAAGCTCAGGCTCAGACGGAGGAATGGAAGAAGGTTCCGATTCCCAAGCTTCCCGAGTTTCGTCCGCCGCAGCCTAAACGCATCGAACTGCCCAACGGCATGGTGATTTTCCTTCAGGAGGATCACGAGTTGCCCATGATTGACGGCATAGCGCGCATCCGCGGCGGAGAGCGTGACATGGCGGCGAACAAAGCTGGTTTCATCGACATCTACGGCGAAGCCTGGCGGACGGGTGGAACCAAAACGAAGACGGGCGATCAACTCGACGACTATCTCGAACAACGCGCGGCCAAGGTCGAAACTGGCGGAAGCGTCGATTCGACAAGCATCAGCTGGTCGTGCCTTAAGGAAGACTTCGACGACGTTTTCGCCGCATTCGATGACGTGCTGCGCAATCCCGAATTCCGGGAAGACAAAATCAATATTGCCCAGAAAGGTAGTTACGACGCGATCTCTCGCCGGAACGACGAACCATCCCAGATCGCCGGCCGCGAAGCGGCGAAGCTCGTCTACGGAGCCGGCAACCCTTACGCCCGCGTTCCGGAATATGCGACGATTGCGGCGATCACGCGCCAGGATCTGGTCGATTGGCACGCACGCTTTGTTCAGCCGAACAACATCATCCTCGGCGTTGTTGGGGATTTTGACTCGGCGAAGATGGAAGCTCGACTGCGACAAGCGTTCGCATCGTGGCCAAAAGGACCTGCGTTTAAGGGCGCAGAGAGCAAGCCGGCCCCGGCAAAACCCGCCTACTACTTAGTCGAAAAGACCGACGTCAATCAAAGCAACATCCTGCTAGTCTCGCCCGGTACCAGGCGCAACAACCCGGACTACTACGCCATCTCTGTCTTCAACGAAGCGTTCGGCGGCGGCTTCTCATCCCGCCTCTTCAGCCACATTCGCACAGTGAAAGGGCTTGCTTACGCTGTTGGCGGAGGCATTGGCTCGTCATGGGACCACGATGGAATGATTCGCATGATGGTGAGCACCAAGAGCGCGACCACCTTTGAGTCGATCACCGCCATCGACGAAGAAATCGCCGCGCTCGCCAAGGATCCCCTCAACGACGAAGAAGTCACCCGCGCCAAAGACAGCATTCTCAACTCATTCATTTTCCGTTTCGATTCGCCCGACAAGGTTCTCCAGGAAAAGATGGCCTACGAGTTTTACGGCTATCCTCTCGACTTCCTCGAAAACTACCGCAAGCAAATCGAAAAAGTAACCAAGGAAGATGTGGCGCGGGCCGCGGCTAAGTATCTCCACCGCGACAAAATGGCCGTACTGGTGGTGGGAAACTCAGCCGAGTTCGACAAAGCACCAGCGTCCCTCGGCGCCGCGAACAAACTGGACGTGACCATTCCTGCACCACCACCGGGCCTCATGCCGGAACAATAGAACGCAACATCGCCCCGTATCCGGCAGCGGATCACCCCTCAGTAGATCCGCGAAGGAAACACATCCACCGACGCCAGGCCCATCGTGCTGAACGGGTCCGTAAACGGTGAGCCTGTCACTTCCCGCGTGCAACCGCTGGCGGTCTGTACCTGTAGCAGTGCGACCGACGAAGGAGACCCCTTCTCCGCGACGGCCACTCCTACGCCTGTGCTTGTTGTTTTGATCGTGTGTAACCCGCCAGCCTGCGTCCACGTCAGCGGCGCCAGCGTTGTGGGATTCGTAAACCCGGACGTACACACTCCCGCGGGAGAAACCACTCCAGTCACCTGCGATATCCGCGCCGTCGTCACCTGTCCCGAGGCGTTGTTCGTAATGTAGAGATAGAAGTTCCCGCTCACAGCCGCCGGGCTCAGCCAGACATTTTCCGAGTCGAGCCCCGGTCCTAGGTTTACGCCCGAAGCAACCGCGGTTCCTCCATAGTCGACCGTTGGAGCCAGGGTGCCACCCGGGAGAATCTTGGCAACCTCCACTTCGGTCGGACCGGTCTGCGCATCGCCGAACACCGCGTACTTGCCGTTCTTCGTGATGTCAACACTTTGCGGCCTTGCTCCCTGATTGATATTGCCCGTGCTGCTGAAAATTGCCAGCGGCGTCAGTGTTCCGCCGCCGATCTTGAACGATTGCACCGAACCGTCGCCGTAAGTGACCACCAGCACGTGCGGTCCGGCCTTCGACACTGCCATTCCAACCGCCGGAAAGCCGGTAGGTCCGGCCGCGGGCGTCGATGACGCCCAACTCAACTGGCACGTATTCGTATTCGCCTTGAAAAATGCAATCTTGCGCTCACCGGTAAAAGCCGCGAACACATACGGGAAACCCACTCGCCGGTCCGCCGCGACCGGCAACCATTTATTGGCTCCGCTGGTGTTCGAAGGATCGAAGTAGTTGCCCACCAAGGTCAGCGCACCGGCGCCGGCATTGATCGTGAACGCCGCGACGTCGCCTGTGGGAAACGTTGACGTCCCAAACGGGTCGGCGACGTACAGACAATTCACCGCGCCATACGAGATCGCCACTTCCTGCCGCGGAGCAGGCATC
>Ga0335069_10015518_pt1 | contig 10649 bp, 7 predicted proteins | sample Lox_Sample_11_FD_206714 | JGI IMG/M metagenome (GOLD analysis project Ga0335069, IMG submission 206714) | Soil microbial communities from Loxahatchee National Wildlife Refuge, Florida, United States - Lox_Sample_1.1 | ecosystem: Environmental > Terrestrial > Soil > Wetlands | place: USA: Florida... | reverse complement strand
CACCGCCGAGCACGAGATCCCGGCCCGCTCCGGCAGTTTCGCCGCGGCAAGTTGATCCGCGTTTCGCCGCAGGAAAGCCGCGATCTCCGGCACCTCAAACCCGGGCTTTGCAGCCTGCTCGCCGCGCGCGACTCCGACCGCCGCTTCCTTCATATCTTCCGCCGCGCCCATTACGGCCTGCGCGCAGTAGGCCAGGCTATTGATCTTCTGCGTTTTCGACGGACGCTGCTCGTACTTATCGAACGCGTCGTCAATTCCCCGCAGTGCTGCCTCCAGCGGAATGCCAGCATCTTTCCACACTTCAATCAGCGCCCAATCCAATGTCGAAAGCAAAAGCGCTCCGCCACGCCGGCGCTGAAAGTGCTCCTCAATTTCGGTGAAGTAGTTGAAGTAATTGTCCACGACAGATCAGCGGGACTTCCCGGCAGGGGTACTTTTCGAGGACTGCGTTTTCTGCCCGCTAACGGGTGGGTCGGCCTTCGCTCCCGCATTTCGCTCCCATATGATTCGCAGCCCTTCGAGCGTAAGAAAATCATCGACGTGCTTGATGTATTTCGATCCCGTGCCGATCAGCGATGCCAGCCCGCCGGTAGCAACCACCTTTGTAGCTTGACCTAATTCCGCAAGCAGCCGATCAAGAATGCCGTCAACCAGTCCCAGATAACCGTAGTAAAGCCCCGACTGCAGGCTGGCCACTGTATTGGTTCCGATCACCTTGGCCGGCTTGCGAATATCCACCCTCGGCAGGCGTGCGGTGCGCCCGAAAAGCGCGTCCGCCGAAATTCCAATTCCCGGGCAAATCACTCCACCCTGATATTCGCCTTTCGCAGTCACACAGTCGAAAGTCGTCGCCGTCCCGAAATCAACCGATATGATCGGCCCCCCATACTTCTCAAACGCCGCCACCGAATTCACGATGCGGTCCGCACCAACTTCCGCAGGATTTTCATACAGCACTGGCATCCCCGTTTTGATACCCGGCCCCACCAAGAGCGGCTTCACGCTGAAATATCGTTCGCAAACCTGTCGCAATGTCGAATCCAGCGGCGGTACAACCGATGAAATGATGATGCCGTGAATGCCCTTCGCTTCCAGGTTGTCCATGGCGAACAGGTTGCGAAACAGCACACCATACTCATCGACCGTCTGGGTCGCGTTCGTCGCAACCCGCCAGTTTGCCGCCAATAATTCATAGCGGCCGGCGCCACTCGACGCCTGCGCCTTCGCGCCAACCTTATTCACTCGCGCGAAGACGCCTAACACCGTATTCGTGTTGCCAACATCCAGTACTAGAAGCATTAGGTCGATTGCCTCGTCACCGTGCCGCTCAGCACGCGACGAATTCCTTGCGACGTCCGCACCTGCAAAAATCCGCGCTCATCCAGGCCTTCGGTCACACCTTCGAATCCGCCGTTCTCGTCCACGTGGACTTGCGCACCGCGTACCGACGATGACCGTTCCGTGAACCGTCGCAAAATTTCCGGCCGCGACTCCGGATCGGCCTGCAGCGCAGCGTATTCCCGGTCGAGCGATTTTAGCAAAGCCGCGCACAACTCCACTCGCGACCATTCGCTCCCCGTAACCAGTCGCAATGAAGTAGCCGTGCTCTGCAATTCCCCAGGGAACGACCCCTGGTTCACGTTGATGCCGATCCCAATCACGACATACTGCACTCGCGTCACCTCAGCATGCATCTCCGTCAGAATTCCACAAAATTTCTTGCCATCGATCAACAAATCATTCGGCCACTTGAGATCAGGCCTAACCCGCGAATCAACATCCTTCACCGCCCCGTACGTCGCCAACCCCGCCAAAAGCGACAGTAGCAGTGCATCTGCTGGCGGCAGGGTAGGCCGCAACACAACCGAACAATAAATTCCTACCGAGCGCGCCGAATGCCAGGTGTGTGCCGCACGGCCTCTTCCCGCTGTTTGCTGCTCAGCCAGGAACACGCTGCCTTCGGGCGCACCGGCCCTCGCGGCATCCATCGCCGCATCATTCGTCGACCCTACCTTGTAGTAATGATGGATATTTTTGCTGAAGATCGTTCCCCGCAATAGCGGCGCGAGCATTCCCGGCAACAGCAAGTCCGGCACAACCTTCAGGCTGTATCCCGTCGCCGGGTGTCCACCGATATCGACGCCCAACTCCCGCAATTGCTGAATCAGCCTCCAGACCTCCGAGCGGCTGATGCCGATCTCCGAAGCGATCTTCGTCCCGCTTACCACAACCATGGCGTGATCGAGTAGAAGTCGCACGATCCGCCCCAGTCGCGCGTCGGTCTGTGGGGCTGTCGCAGTTCGCGGCGCGGTTTTCTTAGCAGAACGCGTTGTCGCAGATTTTGTGATGGAAGAATTATGAGCGAGAGCACCGCAAAGGACAACTTGCAGAAAACTAAGCCGGCACCACGCGCATGCTCATGTCGACCGCCGGAACCGAATGTGTCAGCGCGCCCACCGAAATGAAATTCACTCCCGTCTCGGCGTACGATCGCACATTTTCCAGCGTGATCCCTCCCGATACTTCCAAAGGAATGTGCCGGTCCGCATGAGCGCAGCGCGCAACCGCGTGGCGCACGTCTTCTACCGTCATATTGTCCAGCAGGATCGCCTCAGCCCGATGTTGCAAAGCCTCTTCCAGTTCGTCCAGGCTCCGCACCTCGCATTCGATAACTTGCTCTCCGCGACGATTCTTGTGCGCCCTATCCAGCGCCGGCCCAACTCCGCCCGCCAGTGCGATGTGATTGTTCTTGATCAGAACTCCATCCGACAGATCCAGCCGATGATTCTGCCCCCCGCCGCATCGCACTCCATATTTATCGAGCGAGCGCAGCCCAGGGATAGTCTTTCGCGTATCCAAAATGTGCGTTCGTGTTCCTGCAACCGCATCCACAAAGCGCCGCGTCAGCGTCGCAATCCCGCTCAGCCTTTGCAGAAAATTAAGGATCACCCGTTCGCACGACAGCAGCACCCGCGCATTGTGCCGGATCACCGCTACCGACTGCCCTTTGTGCAGCCTTACGCCGTCGAAAATCTCCGGATGCGTCGTCACCTCGTAATGAGAAGTGACAGCCCCATCGAGATCAGCGTAAACGTCAAGAATCTTGGCGATGCATCCAATCCCGGACAAAACGCAATCCTGCTTGGCAATCACCGTAGCGATCGCCCGCTGATTCGGATCGATGCAGGCATAGCTGGTCGCATCCCGCGTCGCCCGGTCTTCCTGCAACGCATTCTCAATGATCGCCGTTAGCCGTCGAGTATTCCAATCCATGTTTGTGTAGGGCGGGCGCCCTCGCCCGCCAACCAATGCCTACTTCAGCTCCGCCAGTTTATTCTGCGCCTTCTCACGCAAAACCTTCAGCTCCTCGCTGCGCTTGCGCAACCCTTCCACCACGTGCGCCGGAGCCTTCGCCAGGAAACCTTCATTGCTCAACTGCCGCTGCCCATTCGCAATCTCTTTTTCGATCTTCTCTAACTCTTTATTAAGACGCTCACGCTCGGCAGCTACATCAATCTTCTTCTCATAGATTACATGCACATCAAAGCGCGCGGTGTGACGCGCCCCCGCCAGCTTCGCCAGCGAAGCGTTCACATACTCCACCGACTCAACCGTCGCCAGACGTTCCACCGCGCCTTGATTCTGCTGCAGCAGCTTTCGGATCTCCGGCTCGTGCGCATAAATCTGGATCGGCACCCGCACCTTCGGTTCAACCTTCAACTCCGCCCGCACATTGCGCACGTTGACGATCAGGTCCTGCAGGATCGCCATCTCAGTCTCTGCCGCCGCATTCACCAGGTTCTGGTCCGCCTGCGGAAACGGCGCCAGCGCAATCGACTTCAGCTGTGGCTTCTCGTCGTAAAGCGCATACCAGATCTCCTCCGTGATGAACGGCATCACCGGATGCAGCAGCCGCAGCGCTGCCTCAAACAGGCTGACCAGATTCGCGCACGCCGTCCGCGCTTCTGCACTTTTCTCGTCTGCCAGGCGTGGTTTGATCAGCTCCAGGTACCAGTCGCAAAACTCGCCCCAGAAAAAGTCATAAATACTGTTCGCCGCCTCATGGAAGCGAAACGTCTCCAAGGCGGCATTCACATCCGCCGCCACTCGATGGAACCGTGACAGTATCCATCGATCTTCAAGCGCGACAGGTTCAAATCCAGCAATCCCCGCGTGGGGACAGCCGCCCTCGGCTGTCCGGCCGGGCTTCATGCCCGGCTCAATCCGGTCCACGTTCATAAACATGAACCGCGCCGCATTCCAAATCTTATTGGCGAATGCCCGATACCCTTCCGTCCGGCTCTCGTTGAACGCAATGTCCGTTCCCGGAGCCGCCATCGCCGCCAGCGTGAACCGCGTCGCATCCGTCCCGAAGCGCTCAATCACCTCCAGCGGATCGACTACGTTCCCCTTGGTCTTCGACATCTTCTGCCGCTCGGCATCGCGCACCAGCGCGTGGATGTACACCTGGCGGAAGGGAACGCTGTCATCTTTCTTATCTCCCCAGCCGCTGGCCTGCTTCAATGCGGGATCCTGATGATGCCCTTCCATGAAGTAGCAGCCGAACATGATCATTCTTGCTACCCAGAAGAACAGGATCTCGTACGCCGTAATCAGCAGCGTCGTCGGATAAAACACCTGCTGATCGCGTGTCTTCTCGGGCCAGCCCAGTGTGGTAAAGGGCAGCAGCCCCGACGAGAACCACGTGTCCAGCACATCCGTGTCCCGCTTCAGTTCCGCGCCGCCACACTTCGTGCACTTCGCCGGTTCCTCGCGCGCCACAATAATTTCGCCGCAGGCGCAGTGCCAGGCCGGAATCTGGTGTCCCCACCACAACTGACGCGAAATGCACCAGTCATGGATGTTTTTCATCCAGTTCAGATAAATCGTCTTGTAATTTTCCGGAACAATGGTGATCTCGCCGCTCTCCACCACCTCCGCCGCCTTCGCCGCCAGCGGTGCGATCTTAATGAACCACTGCGTCGACAGCCTTGGTTCAACCACGCTGCCACACCGATCGCACTTGCCCAGGGCAATCGTGTAATCCTTCTCGCCGACCAGGAATCCCTGCTCGCGCAAGTCTTCCAGGATCCGCTTCCGCGCCTCGTACCGATCCAGCCCCGCGTACGGTCCGGCATTCTGGTTCATGTGCGCGTGCTCGTCCATCACTTCGATCTGTGGCAGGTTGTGTCGCTTTCCCGCCTCAAAATCATTCGGATCGTGCGCCGGCGTCACCTTCACCGCACCGGTGCCAAACTCCGGCTGCGCCAGCTCGTCGGTAATGATCGGTATCTCCCGCTTCATCAGCGGCAGCAGCACCATCTTGCCGTGCAGATGCGTGTAGCGCTCGTCTTTCTCATTCACCGCAATCGCGGTATCGCCCAGCATGGTCTCCGGACGCGTCGTCGCCACCGTTATGAATTCATTGGTCCCAATCACCGGATACCGAATCTCATACAGCTTTCCCTGCACCTCTTCGTGCTTCACTTCGAGATCGGAGATCGCCGTCCCGCACCGCGGGCACCAGTTCACGATGTACTTTCCGCGATAAATCAGTCCTTCTTCATACAGCCGGACGAACACCTCGCGCACTGCCCGCGACAGGTTTTCATCCATCGTGAAGTACTCGCGGTCCCAGTCCACCGATGCGCCCAGCCGCCGCATCTGGTCCGTGATGGCGCCGCCGTACTGCCGCTTCCATTCCCACACCCGCTCGATAAACTGCTCCCGCCCCATGTCGCGCCGATGCTTGCCTTCCTTGGCCAGCTGGCGCTCCACCATCATTTGCGTCGCGATCCCGGCATGGTCCGTGCCCGGAAGCCACAGCGTCAGGAAGCCGCGCATGCGGTGCCAGCGCACAATGATGTCCATCTGCGTCTGGTTAAGCATGTGCCCCATGTGCAGGCGCCCGGTGACATTCGGCGGCGGCAGCAGCAGCGTAAACACCGGCCGCTTCTCTCCCGCCGGGGGCGTGGGGAGAGAGAACAGCTTTTCGTTGATCCAGTACTCGGCCCAGCGCTTTTCAATCGCGCCCGGCTCGTATGCTTTAGGTAGATCGTGAGGCATGGAAAGAATGAGCACTCAGCCGTCAGTTATCAGCAGTCATGCCGCAAATTACTCCGAAGCGCATTGACTGAGAGCTGATAGCTGAAAGCTGAGTGCTGATTCGATCTTATCGTCCGCAGGAAAAAGTGGTCAAACGGGTTTGGGGGATAGCTATAGAGCCGGGAAAATCCGGCCACCCCCGTGTTCGCGACCCCAACCGGATAGCGCAACTGCCCAGCGTGGCGTAATGGTCCGCACCCGCCTGAATATCCCTCGTTCGCGCGATTCGCGCGTGCGTGCGCGAAAGTTCCCGTCGTGCGCGAGTTCGCAAATTTAAATTCTCGGCGTGTTGTTGCTCATCGCAACATAATTCGGGAATTGCTAATCTGCATGGATAACTGCGTTGACAGGCCGTCCGAAACCCTGTGAAATCAGTGCGTTTGGACGAACCGAATTTATATATTTAAATTCCTTTTATATTTTCTTGATGAAATGATTGGCTCCGCAAGCTAGCTGAAAATTCGGGGAATGCTCGGGACTTTTGCCTCTATTCCAAAGATGATTTAAACGCGTTTATACTTCCAGCCGTCGGATGATCGCAAAAGCTTTTCAATGAACGGAGCATTGGCAATGAGGGCAGTCAATGGATGGTTGAAATTGTGTTTTCTAGTCTTTGTTTGTGGCACGGCCTCTGCGCAAACATTTAAGACTTTAATTAGTTTTGACGGAGCCGACGGTGAAAACCCTGACGCTACAGCAATAGTCCAAGGTCCCGATGGAAACCTTTATAGCACTGCCGTTTTCGGTGGTGTTCGGGATGCAGGTACCATGTTTGGATTTTCACCGAGTGGTGCGATGAGATTTCTGTCCCTTAGCAACCACTACAAAAACCCCTCAGGGGGACTGCTCTTGGGCAGTGACGGGAACTTTTATGGAACCACGGTCTCTGGCGGAGAAAATCACGACGGACAGGGAAATGTTTTCGAGGTGCGACCCAGCGGTCGACTGTCTATGCTGTATTCGTTCACGGATACGAACGACGGATGGTTTCCGCGCACGCCGTTGATTCAAGCCAGTGATGGGAATTTCTACGGCACAACTACTCTAGGTGGTCTATCTAGCATCGGTGGAACCGTTTTCAGGATCACGGCGGACGGAGTCCTTACCACCCTTTATGAATTCTGTACTTTGAACAACTGCCAGGACGGAGCCAGTTCATTTGCGGGCCTCCTTCAGGCTAGCGATGGGAATTTCTACGGCACCACAAACCAAGGCGGGGACCCGACCTGCACCCTTAATAATGGCTACGGTTGCGGAACGATTTTCAGAATCACTCCCGATGGCGTGCTAACTACGCTTCACGTCTTCGAAGGCAGTGATGGAGATATGCCGATTGGAGCGTTGATCCAGGCAACAGACGGGTCCTTTTACGGGACAACTTCGGCGGGGGGAACAGTGGCGGGGACTGTATTCAAAATCTCGCTGTCGGGTGACTTTAGCACCATCTACAACTTCTGTTCCGCCCCCGACTGCGCAGACGGCGTTCAACCGGTGGGAGGTGTAATTCAGGCAACAGATGGAAATCTATATGGCACTACCGAGGACCGTGGTTACGGTAGTGGCGTACTTTTTAGGATGACCACTTCCGGAGTTCTAACCATCTTGCACGAATTTTGTGTACATCAGGGATGCACTGACGGTGCAATGCCTTCAACCGTCCTTTTGCAGGCTACGAATGGAAAGTTCTATGGGATGACCTTGATGGGTGGCGCCAATAACAAGGGCACCGTCTACAGCTTGAATGTTGGGCTAGCGCCTTTTGTAAGTCTGGTTACGACTTTGGGTGACGCTGGACAAAGCGTGGGCATTCTAGGTCAGGGCCTGCGGAATACGAGTGGTGTCTCTTTCAACGGCGTACCAGCCACATTCAAAGTTCTTTCAGATACATCTTTGAGTGCTACGGTTCCGGTCGGGGTAAGCACGGGCTATGTCACAGTTACCACTCCTAGTGGAGTGCTGACTAGTAACAAACCCTTCATGGTTGCGCCGTGAATTCTTGGCTGAAGAAAAGTCAGGCCGTCTGCGAAAATCGTTTCACCGTTCCAAAGCGGACGTATTTCCAACTTCAACTCAATCATCTTCGTGGTTGGGACGAGAGATCGGGGGCATTCGTGAACACAAAGATTGTGTGCTTTATCTATATCATTATCTGCGCTTTTCCTGCATCAGCATCATCATTCAAAAGTTTCGATTTCCCCGGTGCGAATCGCAACCGTTCTGAACGGCATTAACAAGGAGAACACTGCGGTCGGGTATTACTTGGATCAATCGGGAATCGCTCACGGGTTCGTCGTGACTCAAGGTGGCCATCTCACCTCAATTGACTTCCCGGATTCAACCGCCACTTACGCATACGGTACCGCGAACATCCGGAATCGAAATTTCTCGGGCCTGATGGTGACCCGTGCGAAAGCACAACGCGGGGGTTGCTAAGACGGTGCCAGGTTGTTGCAACCCGCCATCGCTATATCGGTAAGGAAACTTCCCGCCGATGGGAACAAGGCGATGATTTGACGATGGTTGATTTCCATTGCTCCGAGTACAACGTTGGCAAAATGGTTGCCGATGAACAAACACGCAATTGGATAAAGGAAACAGGAATACGCAGAGTCGCGAGGGATAGCAAGGTAAACCGTGAAACCGTAGCGCTGGTTGCAAATGGTGAACCGGTCAAGCCGAGCACCCTAGCCAAGCTAGCCCAGTCAAGGTAAACCAAATTTTGTAATTGAACTTGATCTGGGTCTGGGCTAACATTCCCGATTGCTTCTCTGCTGTTGACCCCAGGGTAGTCGGCAGTTCACTTCACGTACGGAGATTCTCGCATGTCGCTGCCTCGTTTTCTGTCTCTCTGCGTTTTGGCTGGGGTGGTGGGTTTGCCGTCCGGGGTTGCTACCTCTCAAACGATCGACCCTGTTTGGACCTGGCATAACGACAACGGTCGCACCGGTCGCTACTTGAGTGAAACAGCACTCACACCTACCACAGTCACGCAAAGCAACTTCGGATTGCGATGGCAGCTTCCGGTAAAGGGTCAGACCTTCGCCCAACCGCTTGCCGTTCCTGTATTTCGGGGACATCCATGATAAGTAAAAGTCAAGCGGAGACGGAGGTCTCCGTGCACTTCGAAGGATAGGTTCTCGAAGCATCGATACTCTTGTTTTATTTGCGAACCGCCTGCGATTCTGCGTAGCGGCCACAGCGGCAGCTTGGCCAGACATCCATTTGCGGGAACCCGGTTGGGTCCACGAAGTATGAGTTAGGGTACTCCGGCCGGCCTCGATACAGACGGTAACGGGCATCGGGAGTAGCAACTCCATCGCCCAGTCCCCAGATTGGCGAGGAACGGCCGGTGAATCGCCGGAGGGTTCGTATGCTCTGTTTCTCAGGCTGCGGCGGTTGCAGCTTGGTTCGCGGGCATGCCTCTCACTTCGAAGGGCAGTCCGCTTTTGTCCACCGCCAGTAAATATGCGACCAGTTTCCGCGCCACCGCCATGGTGGCGCGATTGCGATGTCCACGCTGCAGTTCGCGTGCGTGCAGCGCCGCAAGTTGAGCATTCCATCGCGGAGCGAGTTTGGCGGCTTCGATCAGTGTAGTTTGCAGCCAGTGGTTGCGTTGTTTCGAGATCGGCCCTCGCTGCTGCTTGCCCGCCGACGATTTTAGCGCCGCCGTTAGCCCACAGTAACTCATCGCCTCCGCCGCCGAACCGAAGCGCTGCGCATCGCCGATCTCCAACGCCCAGGTCAACGCCGTGATCTCGCCCACCGCAGGGATGCTCATCAGTCGTTCCACCCGCGCCCTCAGTTCGGCATCGGCGAGTAGTTCGCGCACCAGCCGCCGTTGCGTACCCTCGAACATCTCCAGCGCGCCGCGGCTGAGGCGCAGCAGCTCGATCACCGACTCGGGTACATCTTCCAGTTCCTCGAGCAGGCTTGCGAAGTACCTCTTTCGATGCAGCTTCTCTTTCACATACTCCGCCCCCGTTTCCATTAGCAGCCCGGCCATCTTGTTCTTCATCCGCACTGCTTCGCTCACCACCAGGCTGCGGTAGCGCAACAGCCGCCGCAGTTCGCGGATCTGCGGTGTTGCCACGTAGCATGCCGGCAGTAGGTTGCAGCGCACCAGGTCGGCGATGGTCCGTGCATCGATGGTGTCGCTCTTCTTCTTGCCCGCGCTGATGGCTTTCATCTTTGCCGGATGCGCCATCTCCAGCCCCGCGCTGTACGGCTTCAACGTGTCGTAAATCCATGCGCTGAACAGCGTCGCTTCCATCGCTCCCCGCCAGGCGACCGTCCGAGCCGACGCCCACTCGCGCAGCCCGCTTCGTTGTGCCGGGATGGTGCCTTCCTCCACCAGTTCCCCGGCCGCGGTTTTGATGCAGTAGCTGATAGTTTTCTTGTGAACGTCGAATCCGATATAGTGAAGTTTGTTCATTGGGTTCTCCGAGTGCGTTTTCTGAGCCTGCGCTTTCCTCGCCGGTCTCAGCATCGTAACCGCTCAGAGAACCCTTCTTCATTTCACTTATGCATTCATACAGACGGAAATG
>Ga0335069_10015517_pt1 | contig 10650 bp, 12 predicted proteins | sample Lox_Sample_11_FD_206714 | JGI IMG/M metagenome (GOLD analysis project Ga0335069, IMG submission 206714) | Soil microbial communities from Loxahatchee National Wildlife Refuge, Florida, United States - Lox_Sample_1.1 | ecosystem: Environmental > Terrestrial > Soil > Wetlands | place: USA... | reverse complement strand
TGCGCCGAATGATAATCCGATGGTTGGCCCTCCAGTAGACAACACCGATTTGCCCTGGCTGCGATGACTGAAACGAGGGGATGCAATGGGTCGGTGAACGCACAAAAGGCATGCTTCTAACCACCGAGGCAGTGGCCAGAAGCATGCCTCATGTGCACTCTCAAGACAACCGCATCCACAAAACCCCACCCAACCCCTCCCCATCCTCTGTGCGTCTCGGTGTCCTCTGTGACTCTGTGGTTCCCAACCTCTCCCACCGACACGTGCGCACAATTTCAACGCAAACGTCCCCCACCCGAAACCAAATGAACGAATCCGACTGTTCAACGTTTAGCGGCGTTGCAACGCAACGCAAAACCCACAACAGAACCCGTAGCGTAAGCGCCGGCTCGCCTCGCATAAACAAAAAAGGCAGCATCCTCGCGCAGAGTGCGCCGAATGATAATCCGATGGTTGGCCCTCCAGTAGACAACACCGATTTGCCCTGGCTGCGATGACTGAAACGAGCGGATGCAATGGGTCGGTGAACGCACAAAAGGCATGCTTCTAACCACCGAGGCAGTGGCCAGAAGCATGCCTCATGTGCACTCTCAAGACAACCGCATCCACAAAACCCCACCCAACCCCTCCCCATCCTCTGTGCGTCTCGGTGTCCTCTGTGACTCTGTGGTTCCCAACCTCTCCCGCCGAAACGTGCGCACAATTTCAACGCAAACGTCCCCCACCCGGCACCCTTCGTGGTCCTTCGTGCCTTCAAGTTGAACCTCGTTAGAATCGATCTCATCCCGCTGGCCGAGTCGTCGCCGATAGACCCAATTGCTCCGCAGTCTTCTCAAACAGCCCCAGCCCTTCCCGAGTGATGCTCGCACCTGCATGAACTGTCCCCTGATACACCTCCAACTGCAGGCAATGAAAGCAAATGACAAGATCTGCGGACGAATTGCCCCGAACAACCCGGAGCGCGTGTTGCGGCATAAAACACGCTGCCACCGTCCCATCGCTATCTTGCACCGCCTTCTTCACCGCACCAACCAGTTGCTTCTTCAATTCCGCATCCGCCACTTCCGCACTTCCCATGATGCGATATCCATGCATCGTTCCCGCCGCCTTCGGATCGAAATTCTCATGCGACGAATCAAGTGTCATGAACTCGACTTTATCCGGGGCGCTCAAAATCCATTTCGTATCTCCAATATACACCGCATCCTTATCTCTCGCGTTCAAGCCTCGAAAATCCATATCCCCTTTGATGTGCTCGTCGCTCCCACAACCCGCGCTCGCAAATAAAAAACAGAGCCCCACCAAACCCAACACATTCCCATGTTTTCCCACGATTCCTCCTCACATCTCCCCACCCCTTCGTGGTCTTTCGTGCTCTTGGTGCCCTTCGTGTTTCCGTCGTCGCCGGGGGGGCGCTCACCCCTTCCGATACGTGCGCTCAATCCACCCCGTATCCACCTTCGACGACCGAAACGCCTGATTCCCCATAATCTGCTTATGCAACGGTATCGTCGTCTTGATCGGCCCAATCCTGAATTCGTCCAGAGCCCGCCGCATCGTCCCAATCGCCTCATCCCGCGTCGCACCATACGTCAGCAGCTTCGCGATCATCGAATCATAATTCGGCGGCACCCGATACCCCTGATACGCATGCGTCTCCAGCCGCACGTTTGGCCCGCCCGGCGCCACGAACTCATCCAGATTCCCCGGCGACGGCGCAAAATTCCGCTCCGGATCCTCCGCATTAATTCGGCACTCAATCGCATGCCCGTTCTGCGGAATCTCCGACTGCTTCATCGTCAGCTTTTCGCCAGCCGCAATCTTCAACTGCCACTTGATCAGGTCGATCCCCGTCACCAGTTCCGTCACCGGATGCTCCACCTGGATGCGCGTGTTCACCTCCAGGAAATAAAACTTCCGATCCTTGTCCATGATGAACTCGCAAGTACACGCGGAGTAATACCCCGCCTCCTTCGCCAGCCGCACCGCCGCATTGCATAGTTCCTCGCGCGTCTTCTGATCGATCACCGGGCACGGCGATTCCTCAACCAGCTTCTGATGCCGCCGCTGAAGTGTGCAATCCCGCTCCCACAGGTGCACGACATTCCCATGCTTATCCCCCAGAATCTGCACTTCCACATGCCGCGGCTCTTCGTGGTACTTCTCAATAAAGATCGTCCCATCCTTGAACGCCGCCTCCGCCTCCGACTGCGCCGACTTGATGCTCGAGCGCAGCGTAATCTCATTGTGCGCCACCCGCATCCCGCGCCCGCCACCACCCGCCGACGCCTTGATAATGACCGGATACCCAATCTTCCCCGCCACCGCCACCGCTTCTTCTTCCGTCGTGATCGCCCCATTCGACCCCGGCGTCAACGGCACGTGGCACTTCTTCGCCAACTCCTTCGACGCCAATTTGGAACCGAGCATCTGCATCGATTCCACGCTCGGCCCAATAAACTCAATCTTGCACGACCGGCAAACCTCCGCAAAATGCGCATTCTCCGACAAAAACCCAAACCCCGGATGAATCGCCTGCACATCCGCCACTTCCGCCGCGGAGATGATACGCGGAATATTCAAATAGCTCTCGGCGGCGGGGGGGGGGCCAATGCAAATCGCCTGATCCGCAAGCTTCAAATAACTCGCATTCCGATCCGCCTCCGAATACACGATGACGGTCTCCACCCCCATCTCCTTGCACGCCCGAATAATCCGCAACGCTATCTCGCCACGGTTCGCAATCAAAATGCGCTGGAACATAAAACCCTCGGACTCAAACAGGAAGTCCCGAATAACACGACAAACAAATGGACAAGAACTTCGTGGTCCTTTGTGTCTTCGTGACTTCGTGTTAAAGAGTTAATTTGCCTTCACCATGAACAACGGCTGCCCAAACTCCACCACCTGCCCGTTCGACACCAGCACCTTCGCCACCGTCCCCGACACATCCGCATGAATCTCGTTGAACACCTTCATCGCTTCGATGATGCAGACCACCGTCTTGTCTTTCTGAATTTCCGTCCCGACCGACACGAACGGATCCGACTCCGGATTCGCCGCTGCGTAAAAAGTCCCCACCATCGGCGACTTCACCGCCACCAGTCCGTCATCCTCTTTGGTCCCGCCACCGCTCGAAGTAGGGGCTGCGTGGTGGGGGGGTAGGGACGCGTGGGAGGCATGAGAGGCGGCGGTAGGGGGGGGGACGGTGGCGGGAGATGGGGGGTAATTGGTTCCGGATGTCGTCCCCCGACGCAGCACAATCCGGCTCTTGTCCTCGACCAGCTCGATCTCGGTCAGCCCATTCTCCGCCATCAACGCAATCAAATCCTTCACCCGCTTCGTGTCCGTGAAGCTTGTGTCCGTACTGTTTCCTGCTTTCTTCGCCATGCTACTCTCCGGAACGTAAGGTCCGTCTAAATTAGAAGTTGAATCAGATTTCCGCCGACGCCAGATCCTTCGGCAATGAACTCAGCACCCGATGCCCCGTCTTCGTCACCAGCACGTCGTCCTCAATCCGCACTCCACCCACGCCCGGCAGATAAATCCCGGGCTCCACAGTAATTATCATCCCCGGCTCCAGCACCGTCGTGCTCAATTTCGACAGGCTGATCGTCTCATGTATATCCCGCCCCAGCCCATGTCCCGTCCCATGCCCAAACTTCTCCCCATACCCCGCCTTGGTAATCACATCCCGCGCCGCCTTGTCGACCTTCTTCCCATGTGCACCCGGCTTAATTGCGGCAATAGCCGCTAGTTGCGCGTCGAGAACAACCTTGTAAATCTCCCGCATCTGCGGGGCGACATGGCCGATGAACATGCAGCGGGTCAGGTCGGAACAGTAACCTCTGTGGCGTGCCCCCCAGTCGATCAGCAGCGGCGAATTTGCCGTAAGTTTCACATTTCCCGGACGATAGTGCGGCAACGACCCGTTCGCTCCCGCCCCAACGATCGTGTCGAACGACGAATTCAGCGCCCCGCGCCGCCGCATTTCGAACCCGATGAGACCAGCGATTTCGCTCTCCGTCATCCCCGCCTTAATCTGTTGCTTTACCGCGAGATACGCCCCCTCCGCGATCCGGATCGCCTCTTCGGTGATGCCGATCTCCCGCTCATCCTTGATGTGCCGGGGCTTCACGATGATGTCGCTCACCGGTACCAGTTTCACGCGCGACCGCTGCTTCTTCAGCAGATCCAGGAGACCCTGTTGATTCTTGAGCGTCAGCGATTCCGCCTGCACGCCGACCGTCTGCAACCCCAGTCGTTTCATCTGCTTGGCGACTTCGTCGAGAATCGCCTTCTTCCGTATGACAGTCTGCACCCAAGGGCATTCCCGGGCGATCTGCTCTTCGTAACGGGAATCGCTGAGCAGGAGGACCTCGTCGCGGGTCAGGAGCACATAGGAGTCATCCCCCTCAAACCCGGTGAGCCAGGAAGCGTCAACAAAACTGGTCACAAGAAGTGCCGGGATTTTCGCGCCCTTCATGGCCGTGCGGACTTTCTCAATCCGTGCGGCGAGATAGGGCTCGGGCGTCTGGACTTGTTCAGGCGGATTCGTGACCATGGGGCTCCTGCAGAAGCGAACGAACGCGGAAGTATACGCCAAGCTCCAGAACCGCGAAAGCATTTCCTCCCCCCCGCTGCCCCGAGTTGCGAGAAGAGGGGGGGGAGATTGCCAATGACGTACACACCTTGGCAATCTCCCCCCCCCGCCCCACTCATCTCCGGTAGGAATTGTAGGGATTGGCGGTCTTTAACGGCGGCATACAATGGGCGGCCTTTTGAAGGAGCTTTGGATGCAAGGACAGGGTGCACGGTTGTGGCTGGTGCGGCATGGCGAGACGGATTGGAATGCGGCGGGGCGCGTACAGGGGCATACGCCGACGGAACTTAACGAAAGCGGGCGGAAGCAGGCGCGGGAGATTGGGGCGCTGCTGAAGGATCACAAGTTTGCGGCGGTGTGGTCGAGCGATCTGCCTCGGGCGTATCAGACGGCGGAGCTGATCGTGCAAACGGCGGGGTTCGGGATGTCGATCCAGAAAACGGAGCGGTTGCGGGAGCGGAGTTTCGGGAAATACGAGGGGCTGACGACCGCGGAAATCGGGGCAGTGCGGACGGCACTCGGGTTGTCGCAGACGGGGGATCTGGCGGATTGGACGGGGATGCCGGGGGTGGAGAGCAATGACGCGCTTTGGGACCGTATTTCCGGGCAGTTGCGGGAGTTGTCAGATCGGCATGCGGGGGAACGGGGAGGGGATGTGGTGGTGGTGACGCACGGGGGGGTGATTGCGCGGGTGGTCTATCGGATTCTGGGAATTCCGGAGGGGACGCCACGGCATTTTCCGTTGTCGAATGGGATCGTGGCGATTGTGCAGTGGCGGAAGGATGCGTGGTATCTGCTGACGCTGATGGATTTGCCGCTGGCGACGGGGAATGGGGGGGCGGAGAGGGATACGAGTCGGTGTCAGTGAAAAGTTGTGACGGGGAGATTTGCAGGGAAATTTCCGCCATTATGTCAGAGCATTTCCTGGATCGCGGTTGTTGCGAAGGTTATCTCTCCCTTGCCTTAAAAACAGGGTATTTCCTGGCTATACCAACGTTTTGGAACCGACGTTGTCGAAATATATACGCGCGACAATTTGTACAGATTCTTCCCCAAGACCGTAACCGCTGGACGAGAATCGCATCCAATCACTGATCGCCGCCTTCGCAGCCACGCCGCACCATGGAGATCACGCAGGAATCCTCATTGGAGGAGGAAGCGGGTTTGCAATGCGTTGGGAATAAAAACAGAGTGTCGACGCCCGTCCCGCAATGTGCGGCTCGGTGCGTATCGGCCCGGCTTGGTGCCCCGCCGCAATGGAGCACAAATGGATTTAGGAGCTTATCCATGAGAAACGTAACGACTTCGATGATTGCTGCTGCTGCAGTTGCGGGACTTTTCGCCGGCGCTTCGGCGGTGCGTGCGGGCACAACGGTGTCGTCGGGCCGGACGATCACGACGACGTCGCGCACGACGGGTGTGGCGGCGACTTTTGCCGGGCACAAGGCGACGAACCTTGATGATGCGGCCGGCAAGCATGACTGCAAGGGCAAGAACGATTGCAAGGGCGCTGGCGGCTGCAAGACGGGCGACAACGGCTGCAAGGGGAAAAACTCGTGCAAGGGGAAGGGCGGATGCAAGGGCGAAGCGCCGTCGACGGAACCGGCGAAGGTCTGAGTTTCTTCATCGAGTTGAGGGGAAGCCTCGTATGATTTGCGGGGCTTCCCCTTTTTCTTTTGGAATTGCCTAATGCCTATTGCCCATTGCCGATTGAGTTGATGCAATTGGTAATTGGCAATCGGCAATGGGCAACGCGATGCGGGTGGTGTATGGCTGCGAACAAGCACAATGGGTTTACGAATCTGGGGATTGGGATTGGGCTCAGGGTGCCGCACTATCAGCACATTCTGACGAAGAAGCCGACGTGCGATTGGTTCGAAATTATTTCGGAGAATTACATGGTGGACGGGGGGAGGCCGCTGGAGGTGCTGGATCAGATCCTGAAGCAGTACAAGGTGATCCAGCATGGGGTGTCGATGTATTTCGGGTCGGTGACGAAGCAGGATCCGATGCATGTGAAGCGGTTGAAGGAGCTGGTGAAGCGGACGAAGACGCCGTTTGTTTCGGATCATTTGTGCTGGGGAAGTGTGGATGGGACGTATACGCATGATCTTTTGCCGATGCCTTACACGTTTGAGGCGGCGCGGAAGACGGCGCGGCGGATACGGGAGGTGCGGGATTATTTAGAGGTGCCGATCTGCGTGGAGAATGTGTCGAGCTATGCGGAGTATCACCAGAGCGAGCTGACGGAGTGGGAGTTTTTGCGGGAAGTGGTGGAGCTGGCGGATTGCGGGATTCTGCTGGATGTGAACAACATTTATGTGTCTTCGCAGAATCATGGGTTTGATCCGTACGATTATTTGAACGGGATTCCGGCGGAGCGGGTGGGGCAGATGCATATCGCGGGGCATTCGAAGTTCGAGAAGTACATTCTGGATACGCATGATCATCCGGTGCTGGATCCGGTGTGGAAGATGTATGCGCACGCGATCAAGTTGTGTGGGCCGACGTCGACGCTGCTGGAGTGGGATGCGCATATACCGAGTTTCGAGGAGGTGCATCGGGAGGCGATGAAGGCGAAGAAGTTTTTGGCTTCCGTGAGTGCGCCGGTGAAGGTGGAGCGGAAACATGATGCGGCGTGAGTCGAAGACGTTAAACACGAAGAGCACGAAGCCCCCCCCCGCACAAAGGACCACGAAGAGCGGGGAGCCGGTTCGGATGAACCTCGAGCAGACGCAACGGCTCGTGGCTTCTTTGGTGATGCGGCGTTTGACGGCGGATGATGAGATGCAAAGGTCGTGGGTGGATGGGAGGCCGACGGCGGAGATTGCGGAGGCGGTGATTGCGCCGAATGACCGGCTGTCGAGTTTTGAGCGGATTGAGATTTATAACAAGCAGTACTGGTTTCGGCTGCGCGATTGTTTTGGGGATGATTTTCCGGGGGTGCGAGCGGTGCTGGGGGATAGGAAGTTTGATGCGATGACGGAGGCGTATTTGAATGCGTGTCCGTCGCGGTCGTTTACGTTGCGGAACCTGGGGCAGTTTCTGGTGGGGTTTTTGGAGACGCATCCGGAGTTGACGGCGCCGTGGTCGGAGTTGGCGCTGGATATGGCGAAGTTCGAGTGGGCGCAGGTGCAGGCGTTTGATGGGCCGGGGTATGCGCCGCTTTCGGCGGGGGATCTGGCGAAGATATCGGCGAAGGGGGCGAAGGCGCGGCTGCATCTTCAGCCGTACGTGCAGTTGCTGGAACTGCGGTATCCGCTGGATGATTTTTTGTTGGCGCTCAAGAAGAAGAATGCGGCGATGCGGGGGGAGGCATCGAATGCGATGGAAGAGGATGAGGAGCGGCCGAAGCTCAAAGGCGTGCGGAGGCCACTGCGGAAGCGGGTGCTGCTCGCGGTGCACAGGTTTGAGAATTCGCTGTATTACAAGCGACTGGAGCAGGAGGCGTTTGATACGTTGGTGGCATTGCGGGACGGGGCGACACTGGAGGGGGCGCTGGCGGGGGCGATTGGGAAGTCGCAGGCGGCGGTGAGGCGTAACCGGGATTGGCTGGCGGTCATCCAAGAGTGGTTCGACATCTGGACGCGGTTGGGCTGGTTTTATTCGCCAGCGGCGGCGGGCCAGAGGTCGAAAAGGAGATGATCGATGGAACTCTTGCGCAAGATTATCGCTGGATATCATTGGGTGACGCGTTGGGCGGGTCCTATTCTGTTGAACGTTTTTCTATTGAGTATTCGGATTGTTTGGGGGTGGGGATTCTTCATTGCAGGAAAGCCGAAGCTCGCCGATGTCGCAAAGTTTTCCGGGTTCTTCAAATCCTGGGGAATCCCGTTTCCCACCGCCAATGTTTACCTCGTGGGGACCCTCGAATTGGTCGGTGGTCTTTGCCTTTTGGCGGGATTTTGTTCCCGGCCGTTCGCGCTTCTTCTGGCGGGAGAATTATGTGTCGCGTACCTGACGCCGGCACATAACGACGTCTTCAAACCACTGTTCGAGGACACGAATATCAACCCGTTGGTGAATTCCGATCCATTCTGGTTCATCGTGGCGTGTGGCTTCGTCTTGGCGCTGGGGCCGGGGTGGTTTTCGGTGGATGCGGTGTTGAAGCGGTTTGTGTTTGGCAAGGGATGCTGCGGAGTGAAGGTGGATTCGAAGTCGAGCGAGCCGGCGTTAATGCAGCATCCGGCGGTTGCGTGATGTGATGAGAATTTTTCGGAAGCGGACATGGGTGGTGGTGATGGTGGGGGTGGTGATCGCGGGGGCGGTGGTTGCGGCGCGGCCGTTGATCAAGCGGGAGATTCTGGCGTCGTCGGTGGGGGCGGGGCGTTCGCCGTCGGTGGGGGCGATGGATGCGTTTGTGGGAACGTATCGTGATCCCGTGGAAGCGCTCGAGGTGTTGTGGGGTTCGGGCGGGGTGAATCAGCGGGATTATGTGATTGAGTATCTGCATCGGGGGTTCGTGCCTGGTTCGGCGACATGGGAGGAATTCCGGCCGTGGGTGGAGGAGTCGGTGTCGTTTCCGGATGAGGATTTGCGGCAGAATGCGTTTCTGCTGATGGAGAAGAACCGGGATCCTGCGGTGGTGAGGCTGGCGCTGCCGATGCTGCGGGATGCGGATCCGGAGGCGCGTATTACGGCGTTGCACGCGCTGTCGGCGGCGGGGGATGTGAAGTATCTCGGGGCAGTGGGGCCGTTGTTGAATGATGGGGAGCCGTCGGTGCGGGTAGTGGCGGCGGCGACGGTGTGCAAGCTCGCGGATTTGGAGTTTTCGAAGGGGACCACGGTGGAGGAGAAAGCGGGGCAGTGGTGGGGAGCGCACAAGGATTCGTTCGGCAAGGTTTCACAGGGGAATGCTGCGGTGGCGGAGTATCCGGTGGCGCCGGAATTTCATGGGGTCGATTTGAGCGGGCATGTCGTGAACTTGAATGCGCTTCGGGGGAAGGTGGTGGTGTTGAATTTCTGGGCGACCTGGTGCGGGTCGTGTGTGGAGGAGTTGCCGACGTTGCAGCGGGTGGCGGAGAAGCATGCGGGCGGGGGGGAGGATGTGGTGGTGATCGGGGTGTGCATTGATACGGCGCCGGATGATGATGGGGACGCGCCCGATGTGACGCAGGCGCAGGTGGTTCAGAAGATCGAGGCATTGCGGAAGCAGAATGGCGTGACGTATTTGATGGCGCTGGATAGCGATGGCCGGGCGATGAATGCGTTTGGCGGGGAGAGCGTGCCAACGTCGGTGCTGATTGATGGGAGCGGGCGGATTCGGCGGCGGCTGACGGGGGTGAGGTCGTTGGCGGCGTGGGAGGGGATGATCCAGGAAGTGCGTTGAAGGGGGGCGAATTGGGGAGTTCCCCTATATCCAACGTGTTCCTGGTTCGTAGCATGCGCGAGGTGAGAGGAGCGGGCGATGAGCGACGAACCGGAGTTTCGAGCGTATATACGGCGGAAGAGGAAGATGGGCGCGCTTCTTGCGGGGGTGGGGATCGTGATCGGGATCGTGTGCCACTCGGTCTTCTTGGTCATTCTGTGTGCAGCGTGTGGCGGGTTCGTTCTAATCAAACTTGCGCGGATGGGGGATTGACCGCTGATCTCAGCGGCGGGGCATGGAAATGTACGAAAGAGAGCGTGGGATTTTTCAGAAAAGGAAGGCGGTGCTACAATCGTTGGAGCTTTCAATTCTTTCTGAAACGGGACGAAAGTAGATGACCGTCGCTGATCGTGCTGCATCCTCGGGTCGCGAGCAAGTTCGCGGGTACCGGCCGTCGTTCAATATTTCGCCGATTCTCGATGGCAACGCCCGGCTGACGAACGAACAGTTGCTGGAGCTATATCAGCATGCGCCGTTGACGGATCTTGGGCGGTGGGCGTTTCAGGTGGTCAACCGGTTGCATCCGGAGGACTATCGCACGTACGTCATCGATCGGAATATTAATTACACGAACATCTGCACGGCGCGGTGCACGTTTTGTGCGTTCAAGCGGAATGACAAGGCGGCGCCGGATGCGTATACGCTGGATGACGAGGCGATCTACAAAAAGATTGAGGAG
>Ga0335069_10015516_pt1 | contig 10650 bp, 6 predicted proteins | sample Lox_Sample_11_FD_206714 | JGI IMG/M metagenome (GOLD analysis project Ga0335069, IMG submission 206714) | Soil microbial communities from Loxahatchee National Wildlife Refuge, Florida, United States - Lox_Sample_1.1 | ecosystem: Environmental > Terrestrial > Soil > Wetlands | place: USA: Florida... | reverse complement strand
TTGATGGCCTCCGAAACCCGGTCGGCCCTTTTAAAACTGCCCATGCTCACTCCTAAAAAACACCGATGCGTAAACCTATTTCACCACGACGTTGCTTCGCAACGCCCGAAGTACACGAAGTTAACAAAATTCTTTTTGTTGAAACCCCAAATCCTTACTTCGCGACCTTTGTGGTGAAAAATGTTTTACTTTTTTGTTATTCCAATTTTTGGGCGACGGCTTCCATGACGTAGAACTCCAAGAGGTCGCCCACCTGCACGCCGTCGAAGCCCTCGATGCCGATGCCGCACTCAAAGCCGTTGTTGACTTCCTTCACGTCGTCCTTGAAGCGGCGAAGCGACGAAAGGGCGCCTTCGTGCACCATTTCCTCGCCCCGGTGGACCTTCACCTTGGCCTTGCTGGTGATCTTGCCCGACATCACCATGCAACCCGCGATGGTCCCCTTGGGGGTGCTGAAGAGCTGGCGGACCTCGGCGCGGCCGATGGTCACCTGGCGGTAGGTCGGTTCCAGCAGGCCTTCCATGGCCTTGCGCACGTCCTCCACCGCGTCATAGATGATCTTGTAGACGCGCACGTCCACGCCTTCCTTCTCGGCGGTGGCCTTCACGTTGGTGTCGGCCTTCACGTTGAAGCCCACCACGATGGCGTTGGAAGCCGACGCCAGCAGGATGTCGGAGTTCACGATGTTGCCCGTGGAGGAGCGGATGACCTTCAGGATCACCTTCTCGGTGCTGAGCTTTTCCAGCGACTGGGTCAGGGCCTCGACGGACCCCTGCACGTCGCCCTTCACCACGACCTTGAGTTCCTTGATCTGGCCCTCTTTGATCTGCTCGAAGAGGTTGTCCAAGGTGATGTGCTTCATGGCGCCCACGATGCGGTTGTCCTTCAGGGCCTCCATGCGGCGGGCGGAAATCTCGCGGGCCACCTTGGGGTCGTCCACCACGTAAAACACGTCGCCGGCCTGGGGCACGTCGCCCAAGCCCAAGATTTCCACCGGCACCGCGGGGCCCGCGCTCTTCAGGCTGTGGCCCAAGTCGTCGTGCATGGCCTTCACGCGGCCATAGGTGCTGCCGGCCAAGACGTCGTCGCCGACCTTCAGGGTGCCCTTCTCGACCAAGAGGGTGGCCACCGAGCCGCGGCCCTTGTCGAGCCTGGCTTCCAACACCACGCCCTTGGCGCTGCGGTTGGGGTTGGCCTTGAGTTCCAAGACCTCGGACTGGAGCAGGATCATCTCGAGCAGCTTGTCCAGGTTCAGGCGTTTCTTGGCCGACACTTCCACGAAAATGGTCGTGCCGCCCCAGTCCTCAGGCTGGAGCCCGCGCTCGGCCAATTGGGTCTTCACCCGGTCCGGGTTGGCCTCGGGCTTGTCGATCTTGTTGATGGCCACCACGATGGGGACCTTGGCTTCCTTGGCGTGGTCGATGGCCTCCAGGGTCTGCGGCATGACCCCGTCGTCGGCGGCCACCACCAGCACCACGATGTCGGTGGCTTTCGCGCCACGGGCGCGCATGAGGGTGAAAGCTTCGTGGCCCGGGGTATCGAGGAAGGTGATCTTGCCCTTCTCGGTGGAGACCTGGTAGGCCCCGATATGCTGGGTGATACCGCCGGCTTCGCCTTCGGCCACCTTGGTCTTGCGGATGGCGTCCAGGAGCAGGGTCTTGCCATGGTCCACATGGCCCATGATGGTCACGACCGGCGGCCGGGGGGCCAGGTCCTTCGGATCATCGGGGGCTTCTTGGAACATCTCGGCCCCGAACAGGGGGACCACTTCCACTTCGGCGTCATGGACGCTGGCGAGGGTTTCCACCACCCCCATGTCCATCTTCTGGTTGATGGTGGCCAAGATCTTGAGGTCCATCAGCTCCTTGATGAGGATGCCGGGCTTGACGTTGAGTTTCTGGGCAAGCTCCGCCACCGTGATGCCTTCGGTCACCTTGATCTTGGTGAGTACCTTGGGGCCCGCCATCGGCTCCCCGGTCACGGGGTCGAGCTGGGGTTCGGCCTTGGTTTCCGCCTCGGCCCGGGAGGCCGCGGTGGGTTTGAGCTGGGGGCGGCCGGCGGCCAAGCCATGGCCGCCGGTCTTGAGCGGCATGGGACGGGAAGGCCCGGCGGGACGGCGCGGCGCGGTGGCCGGCTTGGGGGCCGAGGGCCTTTGGGGGTGCTGGGGTTGGGCCGAGGGCCGGGTGATGGTGCGCGACGGCATGGCCGGGGCGCCCAAATGGGTCCCGGGCGGCGGCAGTTTCAGGGGCGTGGGGCCCTTGGAGGCGGCGGGGGCCGCGGGCACGGGCGGCGAGGGGGGAACCGTGGCCGCCAGATCGGCGACCAGCCCCAAGTCCCGGCGCACGTCGGCCTGAACCTTCTCATCCACCACGGTGAGCTGGCTGGGGATGTTGAACCCCAACTTCTTGGTCCGCTCCAGCACTTCCTTGCTGGTGAGTCCCAATTCTTTGGCGAATTCGAAAAGACGTTTGCTCATAGGGTTCCTTAAACCTCCGCTTCGGGCGTTTGCGCTTGGGCGTCAGGGGGCGCGTCCTTGAACTCGGGCGTGGGCGGGATGATGGGGGCCCCGCTTTCGTCCTTGTCCACCGTCACTTCACTCACTTGGCCCTGCACGGCGCCCTCGTTGATCTCATCGGGCGGCGCGACCAAGCGTTCCTCGTCCGTGGGAGCCTGGGGGGCCTCCGCGGGGGCGCCTTCGGAAATTTCCAAGAAATGGGCGTCCATGCGGGCCCGTTCCTCGGTGGCGTATTGTTCCTCGTTCTTGATGTCGACCTTGATGCCGGTGAGCCGGGCGGCCAGGCGGGCGTTTTGGCCCTTCTTGCCGATGGCCAGCGACAACTGGTCGTTGGGCACGATCACTTCCGCCGAGGGGGTCTCGGTGTGGAAGATGATGCGCGAAATTTTGGCCGGGGACAGGGCGTTGGACAGGTAGTTGTGCGGGTCCTCGTCCCAACGCACGATGTCGACTTTCTCGCCCCTCACTTCGTCCACGATGTTCTGCACCCGGATGCCCTTGACGCCCACGCAGGCGCCCACGGCGTCCACCCGGTCGTCGCCCATGGAACGCACGGAAATCTTGGTGCGGGCGCCGGCTTCCCGGGCCACGCTCTCGATCTTGACCACGCCCTCGTAAATCTCGGGCACTTCCAGCTCGAACATCTTGCGGACCAAATTCGGGTGGGCGCGGCTGACGATGATGGCCGGGCCCTTGAGGGTCTTGCGCACTTCCAGCACCAGGAACTTCATGCGCTCGCCGGTCACGTAGCGTTCGCGGGGCACCTGTTCCTTGGGCGGCATCAGGGCCTCGGCGTCGCCGAGGGAAATGATGACGTTGCGGCCCTCATAGCGCAGCACGTTGCCCGTGATGAGGTCGCCTTCCTTTTCCTTGAATTGGTCGTACACGCTCTGGCGCTCGGCGTCCTGCACGCGCTGCACGATGACCTGCTTGGCGGTCTGGGCCGCGATGCGGCCGAACTGCTCGGCGGGGATGCGGATCTTGATGACCTCGTCCAGCTCGGCGTCGGGCTTGATCTTGCGCGCGTCATTGAGGTTGATCTGGGTGCCCGGGTCCGTCACGGCCTCGACCACTTCCTTGAGGTAATAGGCGCGGAATTCGGTGTTGATCTCGTCGAACTCGACTTCGACCTCTTGGCCCACGCCGAAGATCTTCTTGGCCGCCGAGGACAGGGCCGCCTGGATGGCTTCCACCAGGTGCTTCGTGTCGATGCGCTTGGTATGCTCGATCTGGCTCATCACCAGGGCTAATTCGTTACCCATTTCCACACCTCGAAATCAGTTTTCAGCTTTGCGTTTTTGGCGGCGGCTCAAAACTCCACGACGAGCCGCGCTTCCTTCACCCGGTCAAAATGGATCCAATGGGCCTTGCCGCCTTCGGCGACCAGTTCCACGGCGCCTTCCAAGACGCCGTTCAGGCGGCCCCGGAAGCTCGTCTGCCCCGCCAGGGGCTCTCGCGTCACCACATGGGCCAACCGCCCCTTAAATCTCAGACAGTCGGCCAAATTCCTCAAGGGGCGGTCCAACCCCGGGGACGACACCTCCAAAAGGTAAGGCGTCCCGATCAAATCCTGCGCGTCCAGCCTCGCTTCCAGCTCCCGGCTGACCGCCGTACACTCATCCAGCGTCACGGCGCCCTCGGGCTTGTCCAGCGTCACCGTCACCAAGAGCTTCCCGCCCTGGGGCCTGACGGCGAAGTCAAACAACTCCAGGGCCTTGTCCCTGACCACGGCTTCGGCCGTTTCCTTCACCCGCGCGGGGCCCGTCTGGTTCCAATCGCTCATCGCACCCTCAAAATCCAACCCCGGAATCAGGGGTAAAAAAAAAGTGGGCCGGAAGGGCCCACTTTTTGGGAAAGCCTTAATTTGCTGGATTGTTTTATCAAAAAGTGCCGGGGATGGCAAGGCCCACCGCCGAAAAGGGCTTGGAAATATGGGGTTTTCCGCGAGGCGGGACTACTTTATATGGTGTCCCCCCGGTCTATTTGAGGAAACGGGTCTTCCATTCGGGCCGAGGGACCAGGCAGCGGTCCTTGCGGCCGAAAATCCGGTAGCGGTTTCGGGCGATCCAATCGTAAGCCCCGTCCCGGATGAAGCGCGGAACCAGGATCAGGCCATAGCCCAAGGCCCAGAATCCGCCCAAGCCCCTTAGGACCCGAAGGCCCGCGGCGGAGCGGGTGTAGGTCTCACCCGCTTCCAACAGGACGACCGTGTTGGCGGCGCCCGCCGGAAGCCCCCTCGCCCGCAACAACCTTTGGGCGGCCTTGGATTGCAACGCGGCGAAACGGAACCTGCCCCGCTTGTCCCAGCGCAGGATGAATCGCACCCATCCGCCGCAAAGATTGCAGACGCCGTCGAAAAGAAGGATGGGATGTTTCAGGTCCAAAGATCCGCCTTGGCGCCGTTGGCCGGAGGCCGGGTTAAAAGAGGGAGGCCTGGTTGGAGTCGGGCATGGCGCCCAGGCAGCCGTGGCTTTTGAGGATCTCGACGACGTTCTTGTTGACCCCGCAACGCTCCACCAAATCCTCCACGGTGACGAACTCGCCCTTGGCGCGCTCCTCCACGATGGATTCGGCCGCGGTCTCGCCCAGACCCGGCAGGCCGATCAAGGGCGGCCGCAGGCATTCCACGCCGTTGCCGTCCTTCTCGATCTTGAACTGGCGGCTTGCGGACTTGTAGATGTCCACGTTCAGGAACTTGAAGCCGCGGGCGTACATTTCGGCGGCCACTTCCAAAACCGCCGCCTCGTCCAGTTCCTTGTTGGTGGGCTTTTCCATGGCCTTGATGTTCTTGATGTGCTCCTTGACCTTGCCCAATCCCCCGCAGGCCATGGTGGCGTCGAAGCCCGCCGACTTGTTGGTGAAGTAATCGGCGTAAAAGGCCAGGGGGTAATGCACTTTGAAGTAGGCGATGCGGAAGCTCATGATGCAATAGGCCACCGCGTGGGCCTTGGGGAAGATGTACTTGATCTTGCGGCAGCTTTCCACGTACCAGGAGGGGATCTTGGCCTCGGCCAGGGCCTTCTCGAATTCGGGGGTGAGGCCCTTGCCCTTGCGCACCGACTCCATGATCTTGAAGGCCAGGGCCTCGTCCATCTTCTGGGCCACCAGGTCGTTGAGCATGTCGTCGCGGGTGGAGATGACGGTCGACAGCGTGGCGGTCCCCTTCTTGATCAGTTCCTGGGCGTTGCCCAGCCACACGTCGGTGCCGTGGGCCAGGCCGGACAGCCGGGCCAAATGCTCGAACTTGGTGGGGCGGGTGTCCTTGAGCATGTCCATGGCGAAGGTCGTGCCGAACTCCGGGATCCCCAGGCTGCCCAGCTCCAGGTCGATCTTTTCCTTGAACTTGAGCGCCTGGGTGCCGGAAAAAAGGCTCATGGTGTCGGGGTCGTTGAGCGGGATGTGCACGGCCGAAACGCCCGTCATGGTCTCCAGGCGCTTGAGGCTGGTGGGATTGTCATGGCCCAGGATGTCGAGCTTCACCAGGCAATCGTGCATGCTGTCATAGTCAAAATGCGTGGTGATGACGTCCCCGTCCTTGTTGTCCGCGGGATATTGCACGGGGCACACGTCGGTGATTTCCATGTGCTTGGGCAATATCACGATGCCGCCGGGGTGCTGGCCCGTGGTCTTGGAGACGCCCGAGCAGCCCTTGACGAGGCGGTTGAGCTCGGCGTTGCGGGCCTTGCGGCCCACTTCCTCCACGAACTTCTTCACGAAACCGAAGGCGATCTTGTCCTTCACCGCCGAGATGGTGCCGGCGCGGAAGCAATGGTCCTTGCCGAAAAGCTCCTCCACGTATTTGTGGGCCACGTGTTGGTACTCGCCGGAGAAGTTCAGGTCGATGTCCGGCATCTTGTCGCCCTTGAAGCCCATGAAGACCTCGAAGGCGATGGAAAAGCCGTCCCGGATGGTGGGGCTGCCGCACTTCGGGCATTTCTTCTCGGGCATGTCCACGCCCGCCGAGGAACCGGGGTTCTCGGGGAACTCGTGGTAATGGCCCTCGGGGCAGCGCCAATGGGGCGCCAGGGGGTTCACCTCGGTGATGCCGCAAAGGTAGGCCACGAAGGAACTGCCCACGCTCCCCCGGCTGCCCACCAGGTAGCCGTCCGCCATGGACTTTTTCACCAGCTTCATGGCGATGACATAGAGAGTGGAGAACTTGTTGTTGATGATGGCGTCCAGTTCCTTCTTCAGGCGCTTCTCGATGAAATCGGGCAAGGGGTCCCCGTAAAGGGCCTTCGCTTGGTCGGTGGCGGTCTGGCGCAGAAGCTCGTCCGCGCCTTCCCAATGGGGGGACAGGGTCTCGGTGGGGAGCGGTTCCACGTCCTCCACCATGTCGGCGATTTTTTGCGGGTTCACCACCACCAGCTCATGGGCGATCTCGGGGGCGAAATACTCGAAGTCGCGCTTGAGCTCGTCGGTGGTCTTGAAGTAAAGCGGCGCCTGGCGCTCCACCCCGTAGCCCATGCCGGCGTGGATGATCTTGCGGTAGACCTCGTCCTGGGGCTCGAGGAAGTGGGAATCCCCGGTGGCCAAGACCATCTTGCCGCGCTTTTTGCCCAGTTCGTAGATTTCCCGGGTGAGGGCCTGGAGTTGGTCCAAGTCCTTCACGGCCCCATCGGCGATCATGAACTCGTTGTTGGCGCAGGGCTGGATTTCCACGTAGTCGTAGAAGTCCACCACCTCGTCCATGGGCTTGTCTTTTTTGAGCAGGTGCTGCCAAATCTCACCCTGCTCGCAGGCGGACCCCACGATGAGCCCCTCTCGGTGCTTTTGGAGCAGTTCCTTGGGGATCAGCGGGCGTTTATAGAAATAATGGAGGTGGCTCTCGGACACCAAGCGGTAAAGGTTCTTGAGGCCCGTCTTGTTCTTGACCAGGAGGATGATGTGGTAGATGGGCAGGCCCTTTTCCTTCTTGAACTCGTCCACTAGGTAGCCCTCGATGCCCAGGATCAGCTTGATGCCGTGCTTCTTGGCGGCGGCGCGCGCTTCCGGGTAGGCCTGCACCACCCCGTGATCCGTGATGGCGATGGCCTTGTGCCCCCACTTGGCGGCCCTTTCGATGAGTCGGTCGATCTTGGAAAGCCCGTCCATGCGGCTCATTTGGGTGTGGCAGTGCAGTTCCACTCGTTTCTCGGCGGCGCGGTCCATCCGGCTCTCGGGCGGCGGCACCTTCATGATGTCGCGGGCGGTCACCGTCAGGTCGTCCCCGGCGTATTTGTTGAAACGCAGGTCGCCCCGCACCCGGACCCAATCCCGTTCCTTGAGGCCGCCCTTGTACTTGCCGTCGTTCTCGTGGAAGAAACTCACTTCCATGGAGTCCACGTAATCGGTCACGGTCATCTTGACCAGGTGGCGCCCGGCCCGGGTGGTGATGGTCTCGTAGAGGACGATCTCCCCCTCGCACACGAAGTTGTTCTGCTCGTCGGTCACGTTCATGGACTGGGGCTCGGCGGCGATGGGCCGGCCCAGGATGGAGACGGGTTCGGTGAGCTTGGCGGATTCCTTGGGCTTCTCGGGCGCGGCGGCGGCCAGCATCTCGGGCGTGATCTCGGGTCGCAGGGCCTCCACCATCCGGGCCTTAGCCGGCAAAGCGGCGCCGCAGCGGGCCTTCATCATGTCCGAGAGGAACTGGGGGGCCTGCTTGCGCTCCATTTGCTGCAGCGCCAACTCATGGGGGACCTGCAACACCAAGGTTTCCCCTTCCAGGGCCAGGCGGCAGTGGGCGAACCAGCCTTCGGCGATGTCGGCTTCCTCGATGAGGGCCGACACCAGGCTTTGGCCGTGGAGGGCTAGGTATTCGGCGGGCGAGGGGGCCTTGTCGGCGTAATGCACGTCCAGGATAACTTTGGAGACGTCCGGCAGGGTGGCCTTCAAGCCATTGGCCAGGCTGTCATAGCATTCGGCGGTGACGGGCCCGGGCATTTGCAGCTTCATCCAGATCATCTGGCGTTGGGGATCGATTTGGACGCTTAAAATCTCGGATTGGAGCAGGCGCTCTTGTTCGTGGCATTGCAGGGGAATCTGCTGGAGGAGCTCGAAAAAAGGGGAGGCGGCGGCTTCGGTTTGGGCGGTGGGGGTCATGCGGCCTCATCCGTTGAAATCTTGGCGGGGAACGGTGTGTTTCTTCGGACTATACAACCTCCCGGGGAAAAATCAAGAATTTTGGGCCCGCCTTTGGGGAAACAAAGTCGGCTAAAAATTTAAAAATTTCATTGAAAAAGAAAAACCCCCGGGGGCCTTCCTCAGGTCAAACGCCCCCCCTTGGGGATCAATATCCGCTGGAAGGCGGCGCGGTCACGCTGACAATACCGGGTTGGGCGTTGGGGCCGTTCAAAACCGAGGTCGTCCCTGAAAAAGCGGACGTATCGCTGATCAAGGAAATGATGCCGCCACCGCCGCCGCCGTTATCCAAGCCTAAGGTGGGCGGATTGCCCCTCGATTGATAACCGCCGCCGTTGGCGTTTAAGCTTCCGGTCCCAGACAAGAGACTGGACTCCACCAAGAGGCCGCCACCGGCGCCGCAACCGCTGTATTCCGCGTGGGGTCCCGCCGGCCCGCCTTGCGCCCCGCTCATGTCGACCACTCCATTGATCGTGGCCGGCCGCAACTGACGGGCGTTTGGGTCATAAACAACAATCCACAGCAATCCCCCTCCATAAGACGTGGGGGCCCCGCACATCCCGAAACAAAATTGCCCGTTTCCCCCGTTAGGCCAACCTCCCGCGCTTCCCATAAACGCCGGATGAATGGGGTCGTCATTCGTCCGGCCTCCCGAAGTGGCCGCGCAAGTCACCAAGGATCCATAGAGGGTCGCCGAAACGGAATAAGTCCCGCCCACCCCGCCATGGCCTCCACCCGTGCAAAGGGCGCCGCAACTTTGGCCATAACCCCCATCGCTGCCCCCGCCAGGCCCGGGATCCGCGTAAGGATTGATATAACTTTTGGGCCCATACCCCATTCCCACCCCCGTGAGGGTGGCGCCCGCGTCCAAGGTAAAACAGGTACAGTAAACCGTCACGGCCCCCTGGATCGTCACCGTGGCGCCGCCTCCAATATGGACGCACCCAAATTGATAGGCTCCCGCCGGCAACACCGTCACCCCCGAATCGAAATCCATATCCGTGAAGGTCGGTGTACTGGTCGGCGTAAAACCAGGAGTCGGACTTTGGGTCATCGTCGGCGTGTCAGTGGCGGTAAAAGCGGGATTAACGGTCGAGGTGGCGGTCGCGGCAGGCGCCGGCGACATGGGCGAAACCTCAAAACTTTTGGAACAAGCCCAAGGTAAGATCACGAAACCGGCGGCTAAACTTAAAACCAGCCAATGTCGAATGTGGTTCATGGGCATCCTCCACTTATCCAGTGGGATACCCCGACCTTTTATTCCCTAAAAAAATAGCTCCCTAGGGGTCGAAATAAACGCCCCAAACCCAATGGCTGTCGGGCCGGGTGTAAAACTGCCCGAAGAGCGAGTTGCCCGAATAATAGGAGACCGCCACCCGGACCGCCCGGCTGGAATCCGAATGGGGCTTCCATTGGACGCCGAGCTCGAAATTCTGGTCCAAGACCCCGCCCGCTTCTCCCAGCCATTTGCCGTCGTAGCCCAAATAACCCCGAACCACCGTGCCTTTCAAGGGCCAATCCTGGGTGAATAGTTCCCCGCCCCAGTGGAAATAGTAGCGCTTGTCGTCGGGCGCCATGTGGGGGTAATAGCCCAATCCCCAGTAAAGGCGCCATTGGTGGTCCACCTGCCAGGCCGTGGTCCAACGGAAGCTTTCCCGGGTGAAGATGACGCGGGGCTCCACGTTAAAAAGCGAATCCCCCAGGTGGGAGCTCACATGCAGGTATTCCAGGCGGTGGGAGACGTCCCCTTGGGACTGGCTGAAATAAGTCCCCAGGTACCAGTCGCTCACCCGCTCGGGGAAAACGCCGTTGCCCAATCCATTCAATTCGATGTCGCTGGCGCCCTCAATTCCCCAGGCCCAAAGGGTCCCATCGGCGGGACGCCATTGGAGTAATTCGATGATGTCGCCGATATCCCCTTCATAGGTGTCCCAGGCGCCGTTCGAGGAGACGCTGCTGTGGATTTCCCGGGGATCGGCCAGGAGCGGTTTAAAAACCATTTGGGACGGCAA
>Ga0335069_10015515_pt1 | contig 10651 bp, 7 predicted proteins | sample Lox_Sample_11_FD_206714 | JGI IMG/M metagenome (GOLD analysis project Ga0335069, IMG submission 206714) | Soil microbial communities from Loxahatchee National Wildlife Refuge, Florida, United States - Lox_Sample_1.1 | ecosystem: Environmental > Terrestrial > Soil > Wetlands | place: USA: Florida... | reverse complement strand
TGGAAGTACTCAAGACCGTCAAGGCTCTATATCCCGAGACCAAGGTTATCATGATTACCGCATTTGCGAATCTTGATACTGCCATTGAGGCGTTGCGGGGTGACGTGCACGACTTTTTCCCAAAACCCGTGAAGATAAGGGAACTGAAGGAATCGATCAGGAAGGCCCTGTCCAAATAATCATATCAAAATCTCATGAAAAACCTGTCTGTCATACTAAAACAGGCCTTCGGGAAAAGGAGCCGCGGCAGTCCGGTGGATATGCGGACTTTTCTTCACAATTTCAAGACCGCCCTCGAAAGCAACAACCGTGCGCTCGAAATAATCACCGACATGGGAGAAAAACTGAGCGGTGAATACCTCTTCGATATAAATTACATAAGAAAGGCCTACGCAGAGCTTCATGCGAACATACGCTCTTCCATAACTACGTTTAATTCCCTTACGCGGAACAGATACGAGATCGGCCCTGCGTGTGACCGGATAGATTCTATGATAATAAGGGTGATATACGAAGAGGCCCCCTTTCAGGCCGGCCGGGTCGTCTTTTATGAAGGGATAACATGGGAGATGGCGCGTGAGGTGGGAGGGAAGAATTATCATCTCTCGCAGCTAAGAAAAGACCTTGACCTGAACGTACCGGGGGGGTTCACGATCACTGCTCTTACCTATGATGAATTCATCAGACATAACGGCATAGACAAGAAAATAGAGGAACTGAGTTCAAGACCATATGGCGATAAAGACCTCCAAGACATCAGGGACGCCATAATCGCCGGAGAGTTTCCCGAACCCGCCGGTTCCGAGATAGAAAAGGCTACGGACAAACTTAAAGACCCGGGCAGGAGCAACGAGTTTCTGGCCGTCAGGAGCAGCGCAGAGGAGGAAGACGGGGATTTCTCCTTTGCCGGCCAGTTTGAGACCATTCTTAATGTCCCGCTGGAAAGCTTTGCGGTCAAGGCCGCCTACAAAAAAGTTATATCAAGCCTTTTTGCACCTACCGCGGTTTCTTATCAAAAACGGCTCGGGTATGCAATCGGCGGCATGCGGATGCCGGTCGGTTGTGTTTTGATGGTAGATGCAGTGGCAAGCGGTGTTGTCTACACGTCGGATCCCTCAGGCGGCAGAAACAGGCTGACCATAATCGCGGCGTGGGGATTGGGGAAGTCTGTTGTGGAAGGCAAGGTCGAACCCGATGTGTACTCGCTCGAAAAGGGGCCTGCTCTCAAATTGATCGGGACAAGGGTCGGGACAAAGGAAACCATGGTCATAAATTCCTCAAGCGGCGGGACTGTTGAGATGAAGACGCCGGCAGACTTACGGGCGAAGACCTGCATGACGGAAGAGCAGGTCTTGAGGCTTGCCGGGCTGGCGATTGATATCGAGAGGTACTTCAAGAGGCCGCAGGATATAGAATGGGCGCTCGGCAAGGATGGAAAGCTCTACATCCTTCAGTCAAGACCGCTGAGAATAACTGAGGCGGACATTCGACCAAAGAAGGACTTGTCACTATCGGAACTGTCCAAAAAATATCCCGTGTTGATCAAAGACAAGGGGTATGTGGTGCAGAAAGGCATAGCCGTAGGCAGGGTCTTCATCCTTAAGAATGCCGAAGAGATTGACGGTTTGCCCAAGGGAGTAATCCTTGTCGCCAGGAACGACTCTCCCCAGTTCGTACGAGCCATGCCGTATGTATCGGCGATAATAACCGACACTGGCGCCCCTGCGAGCCATATGGCATCCATTTGCAGGGAATTCAGGATTCCGACCATCGTCAACACGAGAGAAGCCACTCATTTATTACAACACGGCCAGGAGATAACCCTCTATGCTGATGAGGAAGGCAGTTTCGCCGTTTACGACGGCCTTCTCGATGAGATGATCGCATTCAGGGAGGAGGCGCGTCAGGCGCTCGAAGAGCTTTACGAATTCCGAAGGAAAAAATATATCATGCGTTTTATTTCGCCTTTGAACCTTGTAAATCCGCTCACAGACGAATTCACGCCCAAGAAATGTAAGACCATGCACGACGTCCTGAGGTTCATGCACGAAAAATCGGTGCAAGAGTTGATTGAGGCTTCAATGAACATAGCGGGGAAAGGCGGGTTGAAGAAACTGGAACTTCCGATCCCTGCAGGGATACATGTGATCGACATAGGCGGCGGCCTGCATATGGAGAGCGGAGAGAAGGCCACGTTAGATCAAGTCGTGTCCGAGCCTCTTAGGGCTGTCGTGCAGGGAATGCTTCACCCAGGGGCATGGCATTCAGAGGCGGTTGCACTACAGGCAAGGGATTTCCTGACGAGCATGATGAGAATGGAAGAGATAACGTCTGAGGGAATCAAATATGCGAGCAGGAATGTTGCAGTGATCTCGGGAGAATATCTTAATCTCACCCTGAGGTTTGGATACCATTTCAACCTGCTCGATTGCTTTTGCAGTGAAAAGGCCGCCAACAACCATATTTATTTCCGTTTCGTGGGCGGCGCAACGGACATATCCAAGCGCTCGAGGAGGATACGGCTTATCGCTGAGATATTGAAGGAATATGGCTTCAACTCGTCCACAAAGGGAGACCTCATAATAGCCAGGTTGTCCCATATCGAAAAGGACGAGATACTGAATATCCTCGACATGGCGGGAAGGCTGATCGCCTTTACAAGGCAACTCGATGCCGTGCTGAATGACGACAGCGATATAGAAAGATACAAAAAGAATTTCTTTAAGGAAAACTTCACGCTGGGTTAGCCCTACTCAGGGGGTTCAGCCAGGTCCACATGGCTTTTCCAAAAGGGACTGTCTTGTCGAGGGAGGGGGCCATCTGAGAGGACGTCTATTCCTTGCGATTCGTGAGACCGGTCCACTTCATGTAGCGGGCAATTGGATGCGGTAATGCATGATGACTTTGCCGTCGAACGGCATGTGAGAAACTTCCTCAAAGAGAACTATGAATTGTGAGAATGCGGTTATACTTTCTCCTCTCAATGGTATAAAATACCTTGAGAGAGATCCTAATCAATGTCACTCAAGAAAAAGATAACCCTCAGCTTTTTTATCAGCGCCTTTATCATCGCAGCCCTCTCAACCTTTGAATATATCAATTTCATCGAGATCAGGAAAGAGATCAAGTTTCTGGAGCTCACCGACACGATAAGGAGCAAATCCCTCCAGTTAAGGAGGCACGAGAAGAATTTCTTCCTCTACGGACCCCTGACATCAGGCACAGAAGCGGAAGCCATCCATACCTATATTACTGAGCTTGATTCGATCCTGGCCGGAAATATGGCCATGGACAAGACAGGGAAACTCGCCCTCCTGAAGAACTCCATCGCGGAATACGGACAGAGATTCAGAAGGATTGAGACATCCATTCAGGAACTCTCAAAAGAACTTAGGGACAAAAGCTTTTTTCGTAAGAGATATTCAGCACTGTTCTCTCTCATGGAGGTGGCCATGTTCGACCGGCCTCTTCAGGGTGCAGAGTTCCTGGAAAAAGAGTTCCTGTTGTCACCCCAAGACAGAATCATCGGACAGCTGAAGGTATTGGATTCGGATATCAATGCCCTCAGGAAAAATGGTGAAGAGATCCTTGCTATCTCGAAGGAAATTGACAGGATTGCAAGGGAGAGCGCTGAGAGAGTTACTCGCATATCAAAAATCGCCATCCTCATCTTCTTCCCTCTATTCCTCGTTACCGGAATCGGGATGCTCTTTTTCATCAGCAGGAGTGTTGCCAGCCGCCTCAACCAGCTCATCAGCCTTGTGGAAAAGACAGGCAAAGGACAATTCTCCACAATGCTCGTCCCCTTTGAGAGGGATGAGGTGGGTCTGCTTATTCGTAAATTCAACGAGATGGAGGAGCAGCTGGCCCATAGGGAGGCGGAAATAGAAAAAAAGAACAACGAACTCCTCCAGTCCAAGAAACTGGCAGCCATCGGAACCCTTGCGTCAGGCGTTGCCCACGAACTCAATAACCCCCTTAACAACATCTACCTCTCGTCCCAGATGTTGGAAAAAGAGATGGGAGACAGCACCTCCCCGGCAGTGAGGGAGATCGTGGGTGATATCGCCGGACAGACCAGAAGAATGAAACAGATAACCGGCGACCTTCTGGAATTCGCCAGGGGAAGGGAACCACACCTGAGGGAAGTGGAGTTGGGTGAACTTATCATGGGGGCGTACAAGCTCGTGAGTGCCGCCATGGATACCCGAAAAGTGCATCTTATCACCGACACGGATGCGGGGGGCATTCTCATGGACGCTGACCCTGAACAGATGGAGAGGGTTTTCATCAACCTCTTCACCAATGCCGTTGATGCCATGTCCGGAGAAGGTACCATAAGAGTACAGGCGCTCAAGGGACAAAGGGAAGTGAGAATTACTGTGTCCGATTCAGGAAGGGGAATGCCCCCCGAAATAGTAGAAAAGATATTCGAGCCATTCTATACTACGAGGGATAAGGGTACAGGTCTCGGACTCGCAATTATTTTCAGTATCATCAACAAGCATCATGGTGAGATTTCCGTGGAGAGCAAGCCTGGGGAAGGGACCACATTCACCATTACATTACCGATAAGGAAGGGACAATAGTGAATTTCAGGGTACTCATTGCAGAGGATGAAGAAATAACCCTCAAGCACCTCGTCAATGCACTGAAACGTGAAGGATATGACGTAATGGGCACACACAACGGCCGCGAGGCGCTCCGGGAACTATCCAAGAATCTCTATCATGTTCTTATCACCGATATAAAAATGCCTGAAATGACCGGCATCGAACTCCTGGAAAAGGCGAAAGAGATGAACTCCGAGATCGAGGTGCTGGTCATTACCGGGTTTGGAAGTATAGGGTCAGCGGTGGAGGCCATGAAAAAAGGGGCGTATGAGTATATCACAAAGCCCTTTGACCTGGATGATCTTATCCTTAAGGTAAAGAATATTCGTGAGCGGAGCACCCTGAAGAAGGAGAATGTTGCTTTGAAGGCATACTTCGGGATGGATAAAAAGGTCTCCATAATTGCGAAGAGCGAAAGTATGAAGCAGATACTGGCCATGATCGAAGGCATAAAGGGTTCTGACTGTAATGTGCTCCTCACCGGGGAGACGGGGGTGGGGAAAAGCCTTCTCGCGAAGATTATCCACTTCACCAGCAGAAGGCAGAACATGCCCTTTCTTTCCCTGAATTGTGCGACGCTCACCGAAGAGCTCCTTGCCAGCGAGTTGTTCGGACATGAAAAAGGCGCATTCACGGGCGCCATCAGGACGAAACAGGGGCTTGTAGAGATTGCGGATTCAGGTACACTCTTCCTTGATGAGATTTCGGAGATGGCGCCGAATCTCCAGGCAAAGCTCCTGAAGGTTATCGAGGAGGGGGAGTTTTACCGGGTCGGGGGCACACGGCCCATCAAGGTTGATGTCAGGTTCATCGCTGCAACGAACCAGAATGTAAAGAGTGCAATCGCAGAAGGAAGATTGAGGGAAGACCTCTATTACCGTCTGAACGTTATGGAGATATCTATTTCGCCCCTGAGGGACCGCAAGGAGGACATCGAACCCCTGAGCGAGCATTTCCTGACGAAACACCTCCCGGAGTCGAATAAAAATATCTCAGGGTTCGCCAAGGAGTCCATGGATGTTCTTAAATCGTATAGTTTCCCCGGAAATGTGAGGGAACTGGAAAATATCATTGAACGGGCCATCATCATAGAAAAGGATTCTCTTATCACTCCCGAAAGCCTGCCCCAGACCTTAAAGATCTTCCAGATCGAAACCTTTGAACCCGAGAGGATCAAGACAATCGATGAACTGAATAAAGACTATGCAGAAAGGGTCCTCGAACTGGCGGGTGGCAATAAATCAAAGACTGCGGAACTCCTTGGCATATCCAGGACAAGTCTCTGGAGAATACTCAAGGAGGAATAATCTTGCCATGCACAATCCCCTTTACCACAGAGCGCCCGCATGGGTCTGAAAATCATTATTGCAGAAGACGAAGACATAACCAGGAAACACCTTCTTCATGCGCTGAAAAAGGAAGGTTACCTGGCAGTGGGGGCAAAGAACGGCCGCGAGGCCCTGGAACTGATTCATCAGGAGCATTTCGATGTCCTTATCACGGATGTCAGGATGCCTGAAATGAGCGGCATTGAACTCCTGGAAGCGGTGAAAAAGGGCTATTCAGCAATGGAGGTAATGATCGTCACAGGGTTCGGAAGCATCGATGCAGCGGTGGAAGCCATGAAAAAAGGGGCCTATGAATACATCACGAAGCCCTTTAACCTGGATGAACTCATCTTGAAGGTAAAGAACATTCATGAACGGAAGATCCTGAAAAACCAAAATCTTTTCTTGAGAACCTTCTTAGGCATGCACAAAGGGGTCTCGGTCATTGCCCGGAGCGAAAGCATGCAGAGGATAGTGAATAGCGTGGAGGGAATGAAGGATTCGGACTGTAATGTCTTCGTTATGGGGGAGACCGGGGTGGGGAAGAGTCTTCTCGCAAACATTATCCACTCCACGAGCACGAGGCAGAACATGCCCTTTCTTTCGTTGAATTGTGCCGCGCTCGGCGAGGAACCACTCACCAGTGAGTTGTTCGGACACGAGGGGGGAGCTTTCCCTGGCGTCGGGACCACAAGACAGGGACTCATTGAAATTTCAGATTCAGGCACACTGTTCATAGACGATGTCACCGAGATGTCTCCCCGCAACCAGACAAAATTGCTCAAGGTTATTGAGGATGGTGAACTTTTCAGAATTGGAGGAAAGATACCGATCAGGATAAATGTGCGGTTTATCGCTGCCACACACCGGAACATAAGGGAGTGCATCGCACAGGGAACATTCAGAGAGGATTTGTACTACCGGTTGAACATTATGGAGATCGTTATTCCGCCTCTGAGGGAGCGCAAGGAAGACATAGAACCCCTTTGCACCTACTTCCTCCAGAAACATCTTTCAGAATCGACGAAAAGGATATCAGGGTTCACCCAGGAGGCCATGGATATCTTAATGGAGTACAGTTTTCCGGGCAATGTGAGGGAACTGGAAAATATTATCGAGAGGGCCATTATCCTTGAACAAGGGACCCATATCACTCCGCAGAGTCTGCCCGTGAGTATCAAGAAATTCCGGATCGATACCTTTTCGCCCGAAGGCGTCAAGACCATTGATGAGCTTACGAAAGACTATACCACGAGGGTCCTGGAGATGGTGGACGGCGACAAAGACAAGGCCGCAGAACTCTTGGGTATCTCGGAGATCACCCTCTGGAGGATATTGAAAGGGTAGATGGGTCTGAACGGGTCATTCATTTAATAGGGTATTTATTCTCTTTACCTGCGCATCGGCGTTATCCCAGATTATCTGGATTGAGTCCTCTGCTATGCTTTTCCATGTCTGTTGTGTAGGCTCAAATATATGCGTTTCAGTGGGAAGCCGGTATTTCACCACAATGGGCTCCACGTCCTGCCCCACATAGATACGACCCTTCGGGACAAAATTATGACTGCTGAATTCTGTATGATATTTCCACAGGAGAAAGCCATCTTGGTACATCTTCAGGAGCTTTGAATACTCTTGCACAAGGTCTCTCTCTTTCCCGGATGTCACACGCGCATTCAGCGCTTCGATCTCAGAAGACAACTGCTGGATCAATGCACCAAGTTGCGGGTAGTTTTCACCAGCCGAGATGGCATGCTGAACTGCCTGGGCAGTGTGGTTCACTTTCTCAAACTTTTGTTTATTCATTTGGGGGGAACAGGCGGCACAGACAAGGAGCAGCCATATCCCCGCTGAAAAAATACCCTCTTGTAGCATAGGCTTTTGGAAATTCTTCAACTAATGTCGGCTAATGTTATTTTCATTTGCCTTTCACCTCCTCTACAGGGGAGTCTTATTGCGCAAGTGACCTGCCCCGGTCATTTTACCACATGTACAGTAGTAGTCGGCTGATAAACTTAATCCTGTCTTTGCTATCCTTGTGAAGAGCTGCATACGGGTGCAATCAACTGGCTCAACACGGTCCCCTGTGCTCCTCTCCTTTCCTTTGCCTGGCAGGCCCTTCCTGAAGCGGGAATATACCAGGAAACACTGTCTTTGTTATAATGAAGAATACGTCCTCCTTTGATTCCGGCACACTGAACTGCATAGGACACGGAGACACTTATGTAGGAGCAGATTTGTCGGGTCAAAAACGCAAAGGACTCAAGAGAGACCTGATTCTCTGAGTGACTGAAAGGAACATTTGCCGTGCTGCATGCATTTTGGGTCTTCATGCTGAGTTTTCTTTTGCTCCTTTTGTTTGCAGGAGCGCTCTCCCCTCTGTGGATTCGCAAGAGGGAAAACCGGGTCTTTTATGCGAGAATCTTTAAGTGGTTCATCCTTAGCGGCGGAATACTCGTTGTCAGCGTCGTCATATGGACAATCTTAAGTGACTATCTCGTCGGCAGGACTGAATCTCGGATGCTGATCACGCTGGCTTCTTTTTCCCATCATCGTAGTCGGCACCGGCAGCAATATGCTCTATGAGTTGTCTATGAAGAGGCACATGGAGCGGCTCGAGACGAAGAAACTCAGGCAGCGCTATCCCGATTCCCCCTGGAAATGGAGCACGCGGTGGCGGAGCAACAGGATTGAATATTCCGACAAGGCCGAGGTTATCTTCAGTTATCTTACTACGGCAATTATAATCACTGGAATAGCGCTGAGCTTTCTTTTGAATACGGAGGGGATTCTCAAACGTTTCCAAGAAAACCGGATGGACAGTCTTATCATCCTTTATATTCTTCTCATGGGAGTGCTTTTTTCCGTAAGGTTTGCCGTCATCTCCACTAACAGGTGGAGGAAATTTAAGAGATCTTCCTTCGTGATGTTCACCTTCCCGGGAGTCATTGGAGGAAAGCTTGAGGGTGAGATCCAGACGAGGTGCAGACGTGTTCCCTGCAGCGGATTCGACCTGAAACTCTCATGCATTGAAATGGACATCTCTTTTCGGAAGTCCATCCATGACATAACGGAAACGGTTCTTTGGGAGTCGAAGAAGAAAGTCCAGATCGACAACATTCGAATGGGACCCTACGGAATTTCATTCCCGGTCTCCTTCAATATCCCGGCAAACACGGAGGAGACTGACACTGTATCACGCGACAGGAGGATTCATTGGGTGCTAAAAGCGCATGGCACTGGCGACGAACACTGTCTTTCTGCAGTCTTTAAGGTTCCTGTTTTCAGGGTGAGACTTGAGCAACTTGATAACAATCTCACTTCCTCCCGCAGCTGACCCTCTTATTGAATGCAGCACATGTCAATTTCATTCACAAAAAAAGGGCCACCTTCTTATCAATAAGGTAGCCCCAATTATCGCCCTGATATTAAATTTATTCTGTTGCCCTGATGAACTTGAAATAGACCATTACCCAGTTGCCGAGCATGATCGAAATAATTGCCACCAAACTAGGAAGTGACATGGTGGACATCCCCGTAACACCATGTCCGAGGTTGCATCCGCCGGCGATGACTGCGCCTATACCCATAAGGATACTCCCAAAGAAAACGGTGATTACCTCCTTTGCCGGCGGCGTCTTCCACTTGAACTCCTTAAGGCCTACAGCACTTATCCAAGAGCCAAAAGGAACGGAAAGAATAAAGAAAACACCCCATGTGCCCGTGAATATCCCAATGAAACTGAATTCCCGGAATGGAGAATGAGTACTGTTGGTAAGCATGGAATTGAATAACTCTCTCAAGGGAGTGGTTATGGCAAGCCCTCTCGGGGTGCCCCCAAAGACAGAAGATACCTCCCAGCCAAGTATGGTCAACAACCCGACAAGGACGCCGGTCAGTCCCCATGCATAGCCCTTGCCGGACTTGCCGAAGGAAGGCTTTCCCTTAAAGACAAAGGCCAACATTACAATGGTGAAAACTGCGATTGTGCCCCATTTTGCTGTCGGGCCGCCTCCGAAGAGATCCCAAATGGCAGGGTTACTAACCCCAAAGACCTCGACTTTAAAGCTTTTCAGGTACTCACGGACGGGACTGAGCATTCCGTCTGTTGTCATGCCGATACCAAAGAAGAACCCGACGACAGCGATTAAAGCCCCTATCTGGCCCTCACCTAACCTATAAACAATACCGCTGGCACATCCGCCTGCAAGGACTATTCCGATACCGAAGAGGAGACCGCCAAGGATATTAGCAACGGGAACAAAATTCTGACGCATCAGTTCCGTTGAAACAAAATGCCCTGCTTCCTGATCATAGGTGAATATGAGCCCAGAGCTTTCCAGCATGTTCGTACCTATTATTGCAACCGAAATGCAAAGCAGATATGCCCTGAAGAACGTGAGGTCCTGAATGAAAATGATGTCCCTGAATGCTGAATTGAGGCAGAAACGCCCTCTCTGGAGAACAAATCCAAGCGCAGTCCCCAAAAGTATGGCTGTCAAGGCTGAAATGGTACTACCGAATGGCATAAGCGTTCCTCCCCATCATGAGCGTTAAAATATTCTTTTTGTTTTCTCGAGATGTAAATACCGAAAACTTCTCCATGGTTCCCTTTTCCTCCTCTTTACAGGAAATTAACAGGCTGTTAATGATCCTGTTAACACTATTTCATAGAATGTTTACTTGTTAATCGTAGAATATTAACGTGTC
>Ga0335069_10015514_pt1 | contig 10651 bp, 7 predicted proteins | sample Lox_Sample_11_FD_206714 | JGI IMG/M metagenome (GOLD analysis project Ga0335069, IMG submission 206714) | Soil microbial communities from Loxahatchee National Wildlife Refuge, Florida, United States - Lox_Sample_1.1 | ecosystem: Environmental > Terrestrial > Soil > Wetlands | place: USA: Florida... | reverse complement strand
GGTGGTTCATTGCTCCGGTGAACGCGCCCTTGACGTGACCAAACAGTTCGGCTTCGAGGAGCGCCTCCGGAAGGGCGCTGCAATTAACGCAGACCATGGGAAGATGGGCGCGATTACCGGCTGCATGAATTGAGCGGGCGACCACTTCCTTTCCGGTGCCCGTTTCCCCGGTAATCAATACCGTGGAGCGGCGCGGCGCGACCAGACGAATGGTTTGTATGATCCGCTGCATCGGCAATCCTTCACCAATGAGTGAGCGCGTCCAGGCCTCTAGCGGTTCGTCTTCGTCCGAGCTCGCGGAAGGTTCATTGGCCCACTTAGAGTTCGCCGCCAGATACAGAAGACTCGTCGCGTCTCCCGATTGGAGAACATGGAAAGCGCCGGCCTGGGTCAGGCGTACCACTTCCGTCGCAGTCGCCTCCGGTACGTGAATCACTACCGGGGTTCCAGAGTGTACCCGTTGAAATTCTTCGAGGAGGCCGGCTGGCGAACCCCAGTCCTGCAAGGGAAAACTGGCGAGGACGACGTCAAAGTCCTCGTTCCGGAAACAGCGTAAGCCATCGAAAACGTCTGGGACGATAGTCAACGAGAGCCGTTCTTGGTCCACGATATCGTCGGCGCGTTTCGTGATCCACAAAACTTTGGGCGTCAAAATTGAGTCAACCTCCGGTCACACTTCCATCGGAGAACGGCGAAAGACCTTTAGGAAGAAAGAGCCTTACGCCACTGTTTTCAAAAGAGATAGCCCGTTCGAGTACGCCGTCATAGCTAGCGCCGGTATACATACATTACTACCCCGAGCGGATCGCCGATTTTCACATTCGAAGCGGATCGGCTGTTATGACACTGTACGCAAGCCGCATTGCTGGCGCGCAGGGGACGAAACGCTATGGTCCAGTCGCCTTGGTGGAGGTCGTATGCTTCGCTCTTATCGAAGGCTTTGAATGCCGCGCGGCTTTCCTCGAGCAACAGATCAGCCGGCGGCAGTTCCTGAGGGTTCGGAATGTGTGTGATGTAGGCCGGTCCCTGAACGGCATGGCGGGCAGGGGCGAGGCCGCTGATGGGGACCTGCACGTTACGCCCGGCCAGGAACAGGGCTACCTGGTAGCCCTTCTGCTCCAACTGATTCACGATGGCTTGTTCGGTGGCGTTCTCCGGGCGGAACGTCCGGACGCCGTGGTACTGCTGGGGCAAAATGCGGGACATGCCGAAGGCTTTCCGATCGAGGAATCGTTTGTTGATGCAGTCGTCCAGCTGGGTGATTTCGTCTGGGGCTGAATGGGGCAGCGTCAGGAAGGCTAGTGCGATTAGGGTGCGCATACTCTTGTATGGCGCGTATCCCAAAATCCTTTCACGCGCAGGTCGGGGACCTGCGCCACTTAGGGACCTGGGCATTAACGAGATGGGGCGACTATATGTCGTAGTAGAGGGCGAATTCGTACGGGTGCGGGCGAAGGCGAATCGCGTCGGCCTCGGCGCGGCGCTTATAGGTGATGAAGGTCTCGATCAGTTCTTCGCTGAACACGTCACCTTTCAATAAGAAGGCATGGTCTTCTTCGAGGCAGGCCAGAGCTTCTTCGAGGGACGCCGGCATGGATGAGACATTCTTCATTTCCTCGGCAGACAGATCGTAGATGTCTTTGTCGAGGGGGTCGCCGGGGTCGATTTTATTGAGAATTCCGTCGAGGCCGGCCATCAACATCGCGGCAAAGGCCATGTAAGGATTCGACGACGGATCAGGCGGGCGAAACTCGATCCGTTTTGCCTTTGGACTCGCGGAATACATCGGAATGCGAACCGCAGCGGACCGGTTGCGTCGCGAGTAGGCCAGATTCACAGGCGCTTCGTAGCCGGGAACCAATCGCTTGTAGCTATTGGTGGTCGGTGCGATGATCGCCGAGAGCGCTCGAGCATGCTTCAGCAGCCCGCCGATGTACCAAAGCGCCAGTTGGCTGAGTCCGGCGTACTGATCGCCCGCGAACAGCGGCTTGGAATCCGTCCAAAGGCTCTGGTGTGTGTGCATGCCGCTGCCGTTATCGCCATAAAGCGGCTTTGGCATGAAGGTCACCGTCTTGCCGTACTGGTTCGCCGTATTGCGAACGATGTACTTGTACAGCATCATGTTGTCGGCCGATTTCACCAGCGTGTCGAATCGCTGATCGATCTCGCATTGGCCGCCGGTCGCGACCTCGTGATGGTGGCACTCGATGTTCAATCCGCAACGAATCATCGTTTCCACCATTTCGGCACGCAGTTCCTGATAGTGGTCAGTCGGAGGGACGGGGAAGTAGCCTTCTTTGTAGCGGGGCCGGTATCCCAGATTGCGATTCGGATTCCCGGAATTCCAACGGCCCTCGTCGGCGTCGACGTAATAGAAACCGGAGTGTTGATTCTGATCAAAACGTACGTTGTCAAAGATGAAGAATTCGGCCTCGGCGCCGAAGTAGGCAGTGCCGGCGATGCCAGTGTTCTTCAGGTACAGCTCGGCTTTGCGGGCGATCCAGCGAGGGTCCCGCGCGTAGTGCTGGCGGGTGATGGGGTCGATGACGTCGCTGATCATGACCAGTGTCCGTACCGGTTCGAATGGATCTAGGAAGGCAGTACTAGTGTCCGGAATCAGCAGCATGTCGCTTTCGTGAATGGCGGCCCAACCGCGGATGCTCGACCCATCGATGCCGAATCCTTCTTCAAACGAAGAGGCCGTGAGTTGGCTGATGGGGTAAGACACGTGCTGTGAAAGCCCAGGCAGGTCAGTAAAGCGCAAATCCACCTGGTGCACTTCCTTCTTCTTGACGAATTCCAAGACTTCTTTGGGGTCCATTTCCGCTCCGGGCTTGGAACAACGGGGCTTAGGATAGCACGAGGCGCGACTGTTCGAGGTAGGTGTTTTTATGGCGCGGTGGCAATTCGATTGCTTGATAAACTGAATCTGGAGACGATAACCAACCGATGGCAACGCCAACCAGCTTACAAGCTTCGGTAGAAATCGCGCCCTCGCGAGAAGACCTGATCCGGGCTTACCGCGCGATGTACATGGCGCGGCGCATCGACGACCGGGAGATTCTGCTCAAACGGCAGAACAAGATTTTTTTTCAGATTAGCGGCGCAGGGCACGAAGCAATACAGGCTGCTGCCGGCCTCGTACTCAAACCGGGATACGACTGGTTTTACCTTTACTATCGCGACCGCGCTTTGAGCCTGATGCTCGGTGTGGACGCGGAGAAGCAACTGCTCGGCTCTGTAGGGGCCGGTGCGGATCCGAATTCGGGCGGACGGCAGATGCCGTCGCATTGGAGCTCGGCGGAGCTGCACATTGTCTCCGGATCATCGCCGACGGGAACGCAGTATGTGCAGTCGGCCGGCTGCGCGCAGGCGTACCGGTATCTGAATCCGGCTTCCGATGAAGTCACATTAGTGTGCAGCGGCGAAGGCGCTACCAGCGAGGGCGAATTCTGGGAGGCTGTCAACGCGGCGTGCTTGGAGAATCTGCCGCTCATCTTCTTGATCGAAGACAACGGCTATGCAATATCCGTTCCAGTGGAAAAGCAGACCGCCGGCGGAAACGTCGCGCAACTGCTGTCAGGTTTTTCGAATTTGCTGCGAATCGAAGTGGACGGCACCAACGTGATGGAGTCCTATCACGCGATGACCGAGGCTGTTGCCCATGCACGCGCGCGCAAAGGCCCAGCGTTGGTGCATGCCACCGTCACTCGGCCCTACTCGCACTCGCTTTCTGACGATGAAAAGTTGTACAAGACGAAGGCGGAACGCGCCGCGGAAGAAGCGCGCGATCCGATCATCAGATTTCCCGAGTGGCTGGTATCGGAAGGTATACTCGACCGGCATGCGCTGCAACGCATCGTGCATGAAATCGACAAAGAAGTTCAAGAGATCACCGATCGGGTGTTAAAAGCGGCTCCGCCCGATAAAGGTTCTGCAAAGAGGTATTTGTACTCCGAGAAGGTTGACCCTACTTCGGAAGAGTTCAATGTAGAACCCCGTTTCAGCGGAGATCCACGGACGATGGTGGACGAGATCAACCGTACGATGCACGAAGAAATGCGCAGGGACCAAAGCATCGTTGTATTCGGCGAGGATGTAGCCGATTGCAGCCGCGAAGCGAACTTGTCGGAAGTTAAGGGCAAAGGCGGAGTCTTCAAGGCAACGGCCGGGCTACAGGTCAAGTTCGGCGCGCCTCGCTGCTTCAACAGCCCGCTAGCCGAAGCCTCAATCGTCGGACGCGGGATTGGTCTTGCAACCAGAGGACTCAAACCTGTTGTGGAGGTGCAGTTTTTCGACTATATCTGGCCTGCGATGATGCAGCTCCGCGACGAGTTGGCGACGATCCGCTGGCGATCGCACAACGGGTTCAGCGCGCCGATGGTGGTTCGCGTGACGATCGGCGGATATCTACAAGGCGGCGCGATCTATCACAGCCAGTGCGGCGAAGTAATCTTTACCCACATTCCGGGTCTGCGTGTCATCATGCCGTCGAATGCGCTGGATGCTTGCGGTCTGTTGCGAACAGCGATCCGCTGCGACGATCCGGTGCTGTTCCTGGAACACAAGAAGCTCTATCGCGAGCCGTACAACAGGTCGCCGCATCCTGGACCGGATTACACGATCCCGTTTGGCAAAGCGAAAGTTGTAAAGAGCGGTCAGAGTCTGACCGTTGTCACCTATGGAGCGTTGGTTCAGAAGTCGCTACAGGCAGCGTTGCAAATCGAACAGCGAAATCCGGATCGAACGGTAGAAGTAATCGATCTGCGATCGTTGTCGCCTTACGATTGGGACGCGATTCGAACCTCGGTTGAGAAGACCAATCGCGTGATGATGGCGTACGAGGACTGTCTGTCGTTCGGCTATGGGGCGGAGCTGGCAGCACGCGTTGCTAACGAACTTTTCGAACACCTGGACGCGCCGGTCGGACGAGTCGCGTCTTTGGATACCTGGGTCGGCTATAATCCCCAACTCGAGGATGAGATTCTGCCACAAGTGAGTACGCTGGTTTCGGAAATGGACCGTCTGCTCAGCTACTAACCGAAGAATTCATCGAAACCGCAACAACCGATATTGACAGAGCTACGCTCACGTCATCAATCGCACATCCATGGCGCGGAGTGTCATCATGGAAAATCGCCATGAGCCCCGAAGAATTCCGCAAGGCCGGATACCAACTCGTCGATTTCATCGCTGACTACCGCGCGAAGATCGCGGAACGACCTGTGATGGCGCGGACTGCGCCGGGCGAGGTGAAGGCGCAATTGCCCTCAGCGCCGCCTTTGAATCCGGAAGGGTTCGAGGCCATCTTTCGCGATCTCGATCAGATCATCCTACCTGGGCTTTCGCATTGGCAGCATCCGAGCTTTTTCGGCTACTTTCCGTCGAACGGAATGCTGGCCAGCGTGCTTGGCGATTATGCCAGCACCGGATTGGGCGTATTGGGATTGTCCTGGCAGTCGAGTCCGGCACTTACCGAACTTGAAGAAGTGGTCACCGATTGGGTGCGCCAGATGGCCGGGCTATCCGAGGCCTGGAGCGGCGTGATTCAAGATACGGCATCGACCTGCACTCTGGTCGCTCTAATGTGTGCGCGAGAGCGAGCGACGAACTATTGCTTGAGCCGCGGCGGATTGCAGGCGGAGGAGCAGCCGCTGGTGGTTTATACGAGCGCGCACAGTCATAGCTCAGTGGATAAGGCGGCGCTGCTGGCGGGGTTTGGGCGAGAGAACGTTCACGTCGTAGCGCATGATTCGAATTACGCGATGCGGCCGGAGGCCCTGGAGGAAAGCATACGGGCTGATTTGGCGCGCGGGGTGAAGCCCTGCGCCGTCGTCGCAACGACGGGGACGACGACATCGACGGCCCTCGATCCAGTGGAGGGGATCGCACGTGTAGCTCGGAAGCATGGCCTGTGGCTGCATGTCGACGCCGCCATGGCGGGCACCGCGATGATCCTCCCGGAGTGCCGCTGGATGTGGAATGGCATCGAAGGCGCCGATTCAGTTGTGCTCAATGTCCACAAGTGGCTTGGTGTTGCGTTCGACTGCTCGCTCTACTATGTACGGGACTCGGATCATTTGATTCGGGTAATGTCGACGAATCCGAGCTATTTGCGGTCGGCCGCGGATGCGCAAGTAAAGAATTTGCGCGACTGGGGGCTTCCGCTGGGGCGGCGATTCCGGGCACTGAAGCTTTGGTTCCTTTTGCGCGAGCAGGGCGTGACGAGGCTACAGGCTCGATTGCGGCGCGATCTGGCGAATGCGCAGTGGCTGGCCGAGCAGGTGAAGACTGCGCGAGATTGGCGGGTGCTAGCGCCGGTGCCGCTGCAGACTATTTGCGTGCGGCATGAGCCGGATGGGCTGAGCGGCGAGGCATTGGATGCTCACACGCATGCGTGGGCGGATCGCGTGAACCGGTCGGGCGAGGCTTATTTGACCCCGGCGATTTTGGATGGGCGTTGGATGGTGCGAGTGTCTATCGGGGCGATACCCACAGAGCGCCAGCATGTGGAGGCGCTATGGAAGCTCATGTGCGCCGAGGCAGAACGCAAATAGGGCAAACTATACAAATGGCAAATCAAGAACAGAAACCGGGGATCAATACACTTTCGCTGCATGCAGGTCAGGAGCCAGATCCTGCCACCACTGCACGGGCGGTACCGATTTACGCCACATCCAGCTTCGTGTTCAAGGATGCGGATCACGCCGCCAATCTTTTTGGCTTGCGCGAATTCGGGAACATCTACTCCCGTATCATGAATCCGACGAACGCCGTGTTGGAGAAGCGGCTGGCGGCGTTAGATGGCGGAGTTGGTGCGCAGGCTTTCGCGTCCGGTCAGGCGGCGGTGAATGCAGCGATCCTTACCCTGACGCACGCCGGGCAGAATTTTATTTCGGCGACCAGCCTTTACGGCGGCACCTGGACATTGTTCACGCAGACAATGAAAAAGCTGGGCGTCGAGGTGCGGTTCTTCGATCCGGATCATCCGGAGCAGATTCACAAGCTGGTGGATGAGAACACGCGGCTGGTCTATTTGGAATCGGTGGGCAATCCGAAGAACGATGTGCCGGATTTTCAGAAGATCGCAGATATCGCGCATGGCCACGGTCTGCCGGTGATGATCGACAACACTTTCACGACTCCGGCCTTGTTCCGCCCGTTCGAACACGGCATGGACATTGCGATTTATTCGACGACCAAGTTCCTGGGCGGCCATGGGGTGCATATCGGCGGCGCTGTTGTGGATAGCGGGAAATTCCCGTGGGCGGATAATCCGAAAAAATGGCCGGAACTGGCGCAGCCGAGCGATTCGTATCACGGCATTGTGTTCACCGAAGCGCTGAAGCCACTGGGGAACATTGCCTACATCGTTCATATCGCGACGCACTGGCTGCGCGACACCGGCGCGTGTATGAGCCCGTTCGCGTCGTTTTTGTTTCTGCTGGGGGTCGAGACGCTGCCGCTTCGAATGGAACGGCATGTGCAAAATGCGCAGGCTGTCGCGGAGTGGCTGAAGAAACATCCCGCAGTCACGTGGGTAAATTATCCCGGGCTTCCCGATCATCCGCATTACGCGAATGCGAAGAAATATATGCCGCTGGGCGCTGGTGCGATTCTGGGGTTCGGAGTTCGCGGCGGGCGGGAGGCCGGCGTGAAGTTTATCAATAACGTGAAGCTCGCGAGTCACCTGGCTAACGTTGGGGACGCGAAGACGCTGGTGATTCATCCGGCGTCGACAACGCACTCGCAGCTAACGGAGAAGGAGCAGGCGGAGACTGGCGTCACGCCGGATTATGTGCGTGTGTCCGTGGGGATTGAGAATATTGAGGATATTGAGGCTGATCTCGATCAGGCGCTGGCGGCTTCGCAGAAGTAAGACACGGATGTACGGAGATGAACACAGATAAAACCTGTTTGCTATGGGCTGTCGTTGCAGGCATCGCCGTTGTTGGACAAACGCGGCCTTCGGCTGACGCGTTTCCTGGTATTGGTATGAGCCTGGAGGAGTTGAAGGCCAAATACCAACACATGTATGTGGCGAAACGGTTGAAGCCGAAGAAATGGCCGAATGGGGCCCGGGTGGCAGTTGCGCTGAGCTTCGATATCGATAATTCGTCGGGGACGCTTGCGCGGGGAACGCCGGGGTCGGAACCGATGTCGCGAGGGCAGTATGGAGCGATCGATGGTCTGCCGCGCATCCTAAGGCTCTTAGACAAGGAGAATGTTCCGGCTTCGTTTTTCATTCCGGCGGTCAGCGCGGCGCTGAATCCCGAGATGATTCCGGAAATTCAATCGAAGAAGCGGCATGAGATCGGGATTCACGGCTGGATTCACGAGAATCTAGTCGAACTCAACGACGAGGCGAAAGAACAGGAGCTGTTGAATAAGTCGATTGAGCTGTTGACGAAGGCGATGGGGAAGAGACCGGTCGGCTATCGCGCACCGTCGTGGGCGATGAGCCCGTTCACCATGAAGCAGGTAAAGGAGGCGGGATTTCTTTACGACAGCAGCTTGATGGCTAGCGATGATGCTTATGAAATCTCGCTGGATGGGAAACCGACTGGATTGGTGGAACTGCCGATTGAGCGAATTCTGGACGATGCGCCCTACTTCGGTGCGGCTAACGGGTCGCTGCCGTCGCCGGACTTGGTGGATAAGATTTATCGCGATGAGTTCGATGTTGCGTACGAGGAAGGTGGACTGTACGTGCTGACGATGCATCCGTTTTATACGGGTCATCGGTCGCGGGTGCTTTGGTTGGGGAAGTTGATTGAGTATATGAAGACCAAGCCGGGGGTTTGGTTTGCGACGCATGAAGAAGTGGCGAGGTATGTGAAGGCGGCTGGCGAGTAGTTGATTGACGGCGCGCTTCGCGACGCGCCTGCGCAAGCCAGAGGCATGCGCAACGTTATTTTTGGAAGGCTTGCAGATTCTCCAGGCTAGCTACGAGGTGCGCGTGCTTGTATTCGCGCGCCAAATCCAGCGCCGTCATGCCTTCTGGGGTACGCGCGTTCGTCCGGGCGCCGGATTTTACCAGCAGATCGATCAACGCTGAGTCGCCAAAGTCGATGGACGCGGCGTAAAGGAGCGGGGTCATGCCCTTCTGATCCACATGATTCACGTCCGCACCCCGTTGAATCAACAGACGCGCCATATCAATACGGTTCGAAATTGCGGCCCAGGATAGTACCGATATTCCGTCGGCATCCACCTCGTTCGCGTTCGCGCCCGAGTCGAGCAGCGCGCGAGCGGAGGCCGTCATTTTGGTGGTCGCTATGAACAGTAACGGAGATACCGGCACCATACCGATTACATTCATCTTGTCGTCGATGCGGTCGCCTTCTTCGTGAAGACGGTGGATGATTCCGGAGTTGCCGGAGAAAGCAGCCAGGAATATCGGGAACGCGTTGAATAGAGGCGCGCCTTCGCCCTTCGGCGGCCGAACTTTGGCGCCATGGTCCAGCAGGAAACTCATGGCCGCTTCCGACCCCGGATACTGTGCTGCGACAAGCAACGCCGAGTAGCGGTTCCTGGCTCGTCCGTTGGCCTCCGCACCTCTTTCGATGAGCAGTTTCATCTTCGCGAGGTCTGGGGCAGCCAACATGAGGGCAGTCACGCTTCCAGCTTTGGTTGTCGAGTTGGGATTGAATCCCTTATCGAGCAGGTCTTTTACATCGTTCCTGCTACCGAACAGCAGTGTTTCCGCCCAGGGCTCGACGTTCATTGGGTCGGCTTCCTTGAGGGCAAGATTCACGGGCTTCGCTGGTCCTAGCGCGGAGGCCAACGCGATCACCGCCCAGCACTCGCCCATCGCGGAGATGAACTGATCGTGGCCATACGGGTGGCCAGTCTCGAAGTAGGGCGGGCTAACAGGCGCGGGCGGATGCAACCTGGACACGACATGCCATGAACCATCTGGCGCTTGTGTTCGGAGCAGCCAATCGAGCCCGCGCTGATACGTTTCATCGGACACAGACACTCCACCAGCTTCGTGCAGTGCGTAGAGCGCTTCGCCAGTGGAGTAAGAATCACTCTCAAGGCCATCAAGCGAACTCCATCCGCCGCCGGCGCGCTGCAGGGCCTTGAGAGATGCCGACACCCTTTTGAGCGAACTCTGGTCCGCGTCCGCCCAGTGCAAGCCGAGCAACTGGTACACACGTTCTTCGGTCGTGCGAGGATCGCGCGAGACGAGCCAGTTCCGGGCACTATCGACACGCGCTTGGGTATCAGCTTTCTGGCTCGGATGACTGTAAAGCTGAATCGCATGCATCGCGATTGCTGTTGCGGTGATCGGGCTGTAGGATTGAGGCGGCCTGACATCGATGGTGTCCCAATGGCCGTCTGCATTCTGCCGAGCAGCGATCAGCCGCGCGTAAACGGCGGTGACCAGGCTAGGATGCAGCCCCGCGGCATTCGCCGCAATCAAGCCGTTTCCGTCACTAAGGGCGGGATCAATCACGTGCGAATACTCGACCGCCCATTCCAGCTTGGAGTAGAAGCCAAACGCGGCCGCTGCGTCGGCGTGAGCGGCCCGTTCGTCAACCGGGATACCGTGTTCGCGCGCGGCCTGAAATGCGAGAGTAGGGAGCACTTGCTGGTGGCATGAAAAGCAGCTCTGCTTCACGTACCAGTTCTTTTGGCTCTTCTG
>Ga0335069_10015513_pt1 | contig 10651 bp, 7 predicted proteins | sample Lox_Sample_11_FD_206714 | JGI IMG/M metagenome (GOLD analysis project Ga0335069, IMG submission 206714) | Soil microbial communities from Loxahatchee National Wildlife Refuge, Florida, United States - Lox_Sample_1.1 | ecosystem: Environmental > Terrestrial > Soil > Wetlands | place: USA: Florida... | reverse complement strand
GTTCATGCCGCAACTTGGCTGGGTGGGATTCGATCCCACCAATAACCTGATCGCCGCCAGCCGCCATATCCGCACCGCGCTGGGGCGCGATTACGCCGACGTGCCGCCGACCCGCGGGGTGTTTCGCGGATCGGCCGACAGTGAGCTCTACGTGGCTGTGCACGTGGAGGCCGGAGAACAGGCGCCCTCGCTGGACCGCAACCTGCCGATTCCGGAAGACTGGTCAGTGCTGGTGGAACGGGCCCAGCAACCTGCGCCGGCGGTGCCGCCGATTGAGCTGCAACAGATGCAACAGCAGCAGTAATGCGGGTTCAGGTTTCAGGGTTCAGGAGATCAGCCGGGGTTCGTGGTTTCCCACCTTCGCGACAGAAGAAAGTCGCGAAGATGGACACGGGAAGCCTGGAACAGGGAGCAGGCGTGCAGGTGCAACTCGTTGTTCTGACCCAGGCCAGAGCGGGGGATGGCTGGTTGCCTGGATTCAGAACCGAGATGCTTCGGCCACGGTGGAGACGGGTTCCGGAGCGGTCCGTTTCCGGGGCGGATTGGCTTTTTCGACCACCTGGGTTGCGGGACCGAGGGATTGCGCATCGATCGAGGTTCGTGCCGTTAATGCTGACCCGGCGATCGAGGAGTCAACGAGCGAGGCTGCGAGATCCCACACCCGCGGGTCATTCTCGATTTCATGATGCGGTTTATTGAACGTCCGGGCATACCAGGGATAGTTATCGCAATTGATTCGGTGACCGTCGTAGGTCATGTGGAGGTTCCCGAGGATGGTGGTGCGGGACGGGTCGTCGGCAACAATCTTGTTGCGCCCGTGAAGCGGACCGCGCGACTGGTAGAGATTGATGGCATTGGCCACGTTGGCAGGGATCTTCGAATTGTCACGGCCGGGCTTTGTAATGCTGTCGATCTGGAAGGTGAGATAGACCGGAATGCCTCTCTTCTCCAGCTCGCGGGCAAACACAACGGTCTCAGTGCCGCCCCAACTGTGTCCATAGAGGATGATGCGGGCGCGGTCTTTCTCGGCGGAGGAGATATTGCCGTCTCCATCGCTGTCGAGGAGATGGAGGACACAATGCAGGGCGTTGTTGCCGGAATGATTGGCGAAGACTTCGGCATGGACTTCAGAGGAATAATGATCGCGCAGGTATTCGGCGAACTGTACTTCGGGATGCTTCTGGTCGTCTGCGCGGGCAAAGCCGCCGAGGAATCCGATCACAATGACTTTTCGATTCGTGTAGCTCGTGTCGATGACGCCGTGGCTGTCGGCGGCGGGGATGTTCACGGCTCCATGCAGAGCCGGAGAGGGTGCCGACCGGACCGGAGGGTCATCGGAGATGTTCGCTGCATCAATCTGCCCGGTCTGCCCCGCTGCGATGCAGGATGCAGCGGCGAGAAAGAGAGGCAGCAGAAATGCTGGCATGCGCCGCCGGACTTCGCGACGCGGATTCAAAGGCGTGATAGGAACAACCTGCACTCTTCCTCGCAATTCAACCTGGACCGATGGCCCAGTTGCACACCTTAGTAGATGCACGGGTCCAACTTTTCTTTCGCAAAACATTTCATTGGGATGCACGGGCCGTACCAAATGCGCGTTTGCGGCTCAAAGAGGGTTGTCGCACGGCCATCTCTCTGGACGCGCGGGAGTTTGCTGAGACGTACGTAAGAGGAATAGGGACGGGGTCAGCAAAGAGCAGAACGTACTCGTGACGCTGGGAGGTCTGCGGGTGTCGGCCGAGTGACACTTGGGGAGACTGTGCTGGCCGGTTGGCGGCCGGCTTCGCCATTCAGGCGAGTTGGCGCGGGCGCGGCGGGCAGCCTGGGCAGTCGGCTTCGTGCCGCGGTTCAGCAGCCTTTTTTGCAGCGGGCCATGATGGCGGTGTGCAGGCGCTCGCGCAGGCCGGCGGGCATGTCGTAGATCTGGTGGGAGCGGTAGATCTCGATTGTCTTTCGGGTGGTGTTGAGGGTCACTTCGCAGTGGGGGCAGCCCTGGAGGTGCTGCTGGAGGTCGGCACGAAGGTCGGTGGCTACGGAGCCGTCGATGAGGTCGTCGAGGAGGGCAAGGAATTCGGTGCAGGTCATCTCTCTACCCATTGCGTCCATCGAGCGCCACAGTCCGGGTGGCGGCGGATTTTCGTTTGAAGTAGCGGGTGAGCCGCTCGCGGAGCTGGAGACGTGCCCGGAGGAGGCGTGACTTCACGGCGGGAATGCTGAGGTTGAGCGCTTCGGAAGTTTCTTCCGTGGAGAGACCCTGCACATCGCGCAGTTCGAAGACCACGCGAAAGCCGGGCGGCAGCCCCTTGATGGTCTTCTCGAGGATCTTGTGCAGCTCGGACTGGGTAAAGTTCTGCTCCGGATCGGGAGCCCAGTCGGCCAGGTCCCGGGGAACGCTGCCCTCTTCGGTTTCGACATCCTCGTCGATCGAAACCATCTTGCCGGTACGTCGCTTGCGCAGGCGCATCAGGCTTTCGTTGACTGCGATCCGGACCAACCATGTGTAGAATTTCGAGTTCCCCTGGAATTGATCGAGCTTCTCGAACCCTTTTACAAATGCGTCCTGGGTCACGTCTTCGGCATCCTCGCGGTTCTGGGTGATGCGTAGCGCGATGCGGAAGACCTGGCGTTCGTACTTGCGGACAAGTTCGTCGTAGGCAGAGACGTCTCCGGCGCGAACCCTTTCGACCAGGGCTACGTCGGGGTGTTGCTCGTTCTCTCCTGCAATTGGTTGGATGGTCGCCATGCGAGATAGATTCTTAAATCGGCGGGCTGGTTGAACCAGGTTCAAGGGAATCAGGGACCGCTGAATCCATTCTAAAGGACGGGACAGGCTTCAGGGGGGCAGGGTCCCGGGGGTTGTGGTGGAAAAGTGACTGCGGTGATACGTGCCGCTGTTGCTGGAGCCAAATCGCCGGTAGAGTGGATGTATGAGGGAACGCATTCTTGGAGTTTTTCCCTCCAGGCTCGGAAAGGCCTGCCTGGCTGGATTGATTTGCCTGCTGGTTGCCGCGGTCCCGGTTGCCGGACAGGACGCCCCGGATGGCTCTGCAAGTTCCACGACACAGAAGCATGTAACGACAAAGAGTTCCGCGAAGAGCAAGACGGCGAGCAGCAAAAAGAAGTCCGGCAGGGCGGTGCGGCACGGACGGCGGCGGGGTACGCCGTCGGAGCGGCGGGCAAGGACGGCGCGGCTCAAGCAGGCGTTTGTGGCGTCGACGGAGCTGCGGCCGATGGCGCAACAGCTGATGACGATGCGGACTCCGGCGGCCTACGCGGGCGTGACGGCCTATGCGCAGCGGCATACGGGGGATGCGGCGGCGGCGGCGTACCTGGCCCTGGGAAGGGCGTACCAGCAGGACAAGCGGTATCCGGAGGCGGTGGCGGCACTCCAGCAGGCCAGGAAGCGCAGCGAGGAGCTGGGGGACTATGCGGACTTCCTCGCCGCGGAGAGCCAGCACGCGGCGGGCAACGAGCCGGCGGCGGAGGCGCTGCTGAAGGGGTTCAACGACCGGTATCCGGACACCATCTTCGACGTGGAGGCTCCGGAGCTGGAGGCGAATGTACTTCTGGCGCAAGGAGATGCGGCAGGGGCGCAGCGGGTGCTGCAGACCGTGGCCGACGAGGCGCAGGATAAGCCGAACTACGAGCTGACGGCGGCCAGGATCGCGGTTGCGTTGCAACAGAACGAAGAGGCGCTGCGGATCTTCAAGCACCTCCTTTTGAGCCACCCGCTCACTCCGGAGGCGGAGACGGCGCGGGCGCGGTTGACGGCGATGGGCGCGGAAAGCAGCCTGACGCCGGCGGAGCTGCGCAGCCTGGGCGATGCCTTTTACAACGCGGGCCGGTATAGCCTTGCGGCCGAGCAGTATCGCGCGCTGGCGCGAAACGCGCAGGTGGATGCGGGGACGCGGAATGGATCTGCGGTGGCTGCGGCGACCTGCGATCTGAAGCTGAAGCGGCTGACGGAGGCGCAAGCCCGGTCACTCGCGGATACCGACGACGACAACGGGGCACGACGGCTTTACCTGCTGATGGAACTGGCGCGCAATAGCCAGAACGACGGCGAGCAGCAGCGTCTGGTGGAGGACCTGGAGCGGCGGTTCCCGCAGAGCCAGTGGCTGGCAGAGGCGCTGTTTTCAAGTGGCAACATGTACATGCTGCGGCGGGACTATCCGCGGGCGGTGGGGTACTACTCGTACCTGGCTACGCATTTCCCGGCTCAAAAGAATGCCGCGGCGGCGCACTGGAGGGCGGGATGGCTGCTCTACCGGCAGGGGCAGTTTACGGATGCGGCGCGGATGTTCGATGCGCAGATCAAGCTGTATCCGCAGGACACGGAGAGCGCGGCGGCGCTCTATTGGCGCGGGCGGCTCTACGAGATGCAGGACCACAAGCCGGCGCAGGCTGCGGCGAACTATCGCGCGGTGGTGGCCCGATATCAGCACTATTTCTATGCGCAGATGTCGCGCGAGCGGCTGAAGGCGCTGGGGCAACCGGAGCTGGTGTCGCAGGCGCAGATCGACGGATATCAGCCGCAGCCGGTACCGCACCTGGTGGACACCTTTCCCGCGGACTCGCCGCACATTGCCAAGGCGCGGCTGATTGCGAATGCGGGCTTGAACGACTACATCGCGCAGGAGCTGGCGGCGGATCCGGGTTCGGATTCTTGGGGGGCGCTGGCGGAGGCGCAGATCTATGCGTCGTTCGGAGAGACGTATCGCGCCATGCGGTCGCTGAAGAAGGCGCTGCCGTATGCGACGTCGACGCCAATCAAGTCGATTCCACTGGCATACTGGCGGATCCTCTTTCCTGAGGCGTGGTGGGACACGATCAAGGAGGAGAGCGCGAAGAACGGGTTGGATCCGTACCTGGTGGCGTCTCTGATCCGGCAGGAGTCGGAGTTCAATCCGTCGGTGATCTCGTATGCCAATGCGTATGGGTTGATGCAGATCGAGCCGTCGGTGGGCAAGTCGCTGGCGCGGCAGGAAGGCATCGCGGGTTTTCAGACCTATCAACTGCTGAACCCGGAGATTAACATCCGGCTGGGAACGCGGTATTTGAAGCAGATGCTGGACCATTTTGGCGGAGTCCAGGAATACGCGCTGGCGGCGTACAACGCCGGCGACTCGCGGGTGGTAGACTGGCAGGCGGCCGGGCCGTATCACGGCATGGACGAGTTTGTGGAGTCCATTCCGTTTACGCAGACGCGCGACTACGTGCAGGCGATTCTGCGCAACGAGGAGATCTATCGCGGGATCGACGCGGCGGTCGCGGCGCAAGCCAAGGCGGGGATCGCGTCGCGGTAGTTGCCCTCGGGCCATTGGTGCAACGCACGTCTCGCAAAAGGCGCGAAGAGTGCCGGACACCAAAAATCCAATCCATCCGTTTCCGAAACAGAATGTGGGACAGGCGGCTTCTCCGGAGTCGCAAGGGAACTCTCTGAGGATGTGGCGTCCCGCGCCTTTCGTAAAAGACGCGACCAGGAAGAGGCAACCCCGGAAAAGGATGGGGCACCTTAAAAGGGGGCGGAGCAACCTGTTACATGGTGGGACATGCGTTCGCTGCGGGGGTGCGAGAAGTGTGGGAGGACGGAACTTTCCCAGCGGGAACGTGTCTTTCAAAGGGTAAGAGAAAGCTGGAGAGGGTTGCATTCCCGAATTGATCCTTGAGCGCGGGAACCCGTATCGGTACTTCCCCCCTGCGATTATGATTGACGAAAACGCACGGAACGGCAACACTGGTTTGGACCCGGAGCGTGCCACGTTCCGGGGGTGACTCTCGCAGCTGCAGTTGTTGCACAACCGCGCCGCGGCGGGAAGGGCCGCACCGGCCTGGTTGCATCTCAACCCCTGGAGGGCAGGATGTCAGCCGACTTGCAGTATCTGGAAGAATGGATCCCCGAGAGAATGGACCCGGGCACGGTCTTCGTGCTGGAGAACCAGACCACGCTGGGTCATGCGCAGAACCCCTACGTCGCAGTGATGTCGTGCCCGAGGTGCGGGACCATGGGGCTGATCACGCGGCGGCAGCTGTGCGGGGGAGAGCCGATGATCTGCGGCGGCGACTTCTGCTCTGCAGAGTACCAGTTGGAAGGCGAGAACATCTGTTTTCGAAGTCCGCAATAACCACAGAGTGGCACGGCGACGGATGTGCCGATGAGGCGAAGTTCAGCGCTGAGCTGCGGACGAACGGTGCGAAGCGCGGCGTTGGTGCCGCATGGCAAGGACTCTCTTACTCAATGACAATCACGGTCGATTGACCGGCTGTTTCGTGCTTTACCGCCTGGAGCGCCCTGTTCGCTTCAACGAGCGGAAACGCGGTGACATTCTGCTCGAGTTGCAGGTCGCGGGCGAGGGCGAGGAAATCGCGCGCGTCCTGGCGGGTCATGTTGGCAACGCTGCGCAACTGGCGTTCTCCCCAGAGGAGTCTGTCGTAGTCGAAGGCGGGCATCTGGTCGAGGTGAATGGCGTTGATGGCGACGACTCCGCCTTTGCGCAGCGCCGACAGGGCTGCGATGACGACCTTGCCGCTGGGAGCGAAGGTGATGGCGCGATCGAGCGCCGCGGGTGGCGTCTCATCCTCGCTGCCGACCCATGCGGCGCCGCAAGCCTCGGCGGCTTTGCGGTGAGACTCGCCGCGAGTGCAGACGTAGACTTCGCAATCCCAGTACCGGAGAATGCGGATGGCGATCGAGGCGGAACTGCCGAAACCGTATAGGCCGACGCGCTCGCCTCGTTCGACACCGGCGACGCGCAGGCTGCGAAAGCCGATGATGCCGCTACAAAGCAGGGGAGCGATGCGGGAAGGCGGAAGCTCCGCAGGCAAGGGGAACGCGAAGTCTGCACGCACCGCGGCGTACTCCGCAAAGCCGCCATGGACGGTGTAGCCAGTGAAGACAGGCCGATCGCAGAGGTTTTCCATCTGGTGGCGGCAATACCAGCAGTCGCCGTCGATGCCGCCGATCCACGAGACCCCGACGCGCGTGCCGAGAGGCAGGTCGGCGGTAGCTCCCTCGACGACTTCGCCGACAATCTGGTGGCCGGGGATGATGCGGGGCTGAACGGGCGGAAGATCGCGCTCGACGATGTGGAGGTCAGTGCGGCAGACGCCGCAGGCGAGGACTTTGAGGAGGAGGTGTCCGGGCTGGGGCGCGGGGAGGGCAACGTCTTCGATGGAGAGCCAGCGACCGGCCTGTGCCGATGCGGAATCAAAGACAGCAGCGCGCATGGGGATCCCTCGAGGTCAAGGTTACGCTTCCTGGGGGGCGCGCCGGGGATGAGGGCGGGATCAGAAGAGGATTCGAGTAGAATGAGCGGTGGTGATGCAGGCGGCAGCGGAGAAGTGGAAGGAAGCGCCGAATTGCCCGGATGGCGAAATTGGCAGACGCAGCGGACTTAAAATCCGCAGGCCGCAAGGCCGTGGGGGTTCAAGTCCCCCTCCGGGCACCAGAAACTGAAAGAGTTATTTAGACTCGGCCGATCCTGCTACTACCGGTCCTGTGGCTTTGATGAGGGATCGCAGAGGCGCAGCGAAATGGAAGGGTTATCACGAAGAGCAGGTGAGCGTAATACTCCTGACGCGATCTATCGGTTGAGCCACTTGTATTCAAATGGCGCACCGTCAGCGGCCTTTGCTTGCGATACGAAGTCGGCTCGCTGCGGACGTCCCAGGTGCGGCTCTGGGAGCGATCAGCCTCGCTCCTGGCGGCTGGCTATGGCTGCTCCTCGATACTGAGTCAGCAGGTCGGAAGGGAATGTCGGTGGTGCGACGGATCGCGTCCACCCCGACGGATCGATGAAGCGGCCCGCCTCGAACGCCCACGCATTTCGTCCGTGCCGCACATACACGAACACACCCGAATTCTCGACCGGCTGAAGGCGATTGCCCCGGGCCACGCTTTGCCGGATGAGCATGGCGTCCTCTGCAAGATTCGTGTGCGGATACCGTGTGCCCCGGTCCCAGATGCGCTTCCAGTACATGAGCGTGCCGCCATGCACGTTGCCTACGAACATCGCGCGGTGGAGATTGTCACTGGGTCCCCAGAACTCGCCTTGCGGCAGACAGAGGATATGCGAGTTGTGCAAGCCGGTCAGATCCGCAGCGCCGCGCAGAAGGGGTTCCACCTGCACCCGGATCCGCGAGGGCGCATACCAGTCGTCGTCGTCCCAGTGCGCGATGATCTGACCGCGTGCCATGGAGCATGCCAGATTGCGCTTTTCGCCGATGCTAGCGACTCTCTTCACATGCACATATCGCACCAGAGGGGTTCCTTGGGCAAGGTCTGCCACTCGGTCGCGGCCATCGTCCACTATGATCAACTCGCGGTTTGGGTAGTCCTGGCTGGTGAAGCTCTGCAGCGAGAGTTTCAGAAACTCGCGACGGTCCCGGGTGGGCATGATGCAGGAAACCATGATGTCTGGGTTGAGCTCCGGCGCCACTTCGTTCATCAGGGCCTGGACTGCCGCAAACGCTACCGGGTGCCACCAGCATCCGCCAGTCACCTTCTTGCTGGTATTTGCAGGGTGAAGCGAAGCCACGCAGATCCCCGATTCCTTGATGTCAACCACCCGCTCCGGAGCCGCCATCCAGACGAAGCGTGTGTCCTCGCCAACCTCAACGTCCGGGAACCGGTGGCTTTGCCAGAACGACCTGCGATACAGCAGCGTATTTCCCGCCACCCAGGTTCGCCTGCCGGAGTAGGCGTAACGAAACGCCTTTTGCGCGGCAACATCGATGTAATAGAGCTCGCTGCTGCCGCACACGTCCGCTTTCGATTCCGCGAGCGACCGCACCTGGTGGCTGAGGCGCCATGAAGGATACCAGTCATCATCATCCCAGTGAGCAATCAGGGGGCCGCGAGCCATACTGCAGGCAACATTCCGTTTCGTTCCGATCAGCGATCTGCTTTCGAGACGCCGATAGGTAATGCGAGCGTCGCGCGGAACCAGGTCGGCGACCGAGTCCTCGCCATCGTCGAGGATAAGCAGTTCGCGTTCGGCATAATCCTGCGCAAGAAAGCAGTCGATGCTGCGCCCAACCCAGTTGTGACGATTGCATGTCGGCATGATGCAGGTCACGAGTTCACTGCTGGGGCGGATCTCGACCAGCGCCTGGCTGTGTTCCATTGCCGAGTTGTGAATGGGGACCAGGTTTTTAGCGAAGTTGGGGCAATCGTCTCCGCGACAGTGGCTGCGAAACTGGGCGCGATCCTCCTGCAATTGGCGGGCGCAGAACTTACTCTGATAGCGGCGCTTGTTTCGCTCGAAGAGTTTCGCCTCAGCGTCCTGGCGGCGCCGCGTCAGCGCCTGGCGTTCTACGTACGCGCCGCACACCCATACCCCGTGCCAGCCGCTACGCTCCGCGCGGATGTTGTAATCCATCTCCCAGCATGGGCCGATGCCGTAGCTTTCATCGGCTGGGCCGATGGCATCGATTACCTGCCGCCGCACGGCATAACAGAAGTCCGCCAGGCTGTAGAGCGGTTTCAGTCCACGCACGGACGATCCAAACTGTTTGGCCAGAAGCCGCCCTCGCTCGTCGGCATCGCAAATCCTTGGCATCCTGACCTGCTGCTCGTTCCAACACAAGTTGGTCGAGGGCCCCGCGAGCCCGACGTGATCGCCTTGGAACGCGGCGAGCAGTCGTTCCAGCCATCCCGATGTGACAATGCACCCTTCTTCGATAAGCACCAGGGTGTCGCATCTGGTGCATGCTGCCAGCCGATTGAGGCACGCAGCCAGGCCGCGCGCCTCCCTTGCGCAGGAGCGGAAAGCCTCCGGCCAACTTTCGAGCAAACGCGCTGTGTCGGTATCCGCGCCGTCGCCCAGAACCCACAACTGGTGCGGCGCAGGAGTGCAGGCGCGCACGCTCTGCAAAGTCGCGGTGACCAGCTCCGGCGCCTCGTACGCAACTACACCAATCGCGGTTGTGGCCTCAGTCGGCAGCGGCAGCCTCCTTCTTCGGATTACGGCGGCGCTGCAGGACTTCTTCGAGGAAGTGCACGGCAAAACCTTCCGAAGGCTTTTCCGCCAGCCCGCCATAATGGACGGCCGCGAATCCGCACGGATTGCTGGCGTAATCGTAGCCGTAGATGCCGCCGGGAAGCCCATCGAAGAGCACAAACAGATATCGTTGCGACGGCAGTTGGAAAGTAGGGCGGCGGGCGTACGCGGTGGCGATCAAACCCTGCTCCCAAAAAAACGGCATAGTCTGCCTGCAGCGAGCCGCAGCAAGGCCAATCCTGCGCACATCGGGAAGGTTGCGAATCCAATACAGGCCGGCGTTGAAGCGGGCCGTGGACAGCGGACCGGCATGACCAAGCAGTCGTCCCCAGGTGGCAACATAGCCGTTGCCGAGGTCCTGGTCCGGGCTGTACACGAGCTCAGCGGTGGAAAATGCCTGCAGCGCGTCGTCCAGCGAGTCGAGGATGACGATATCGTCGTCCATGACGCAACATTCGGAGGGCGGCAGGCACAGGGCGATGCAGGCCTTCATCACGTACCAGTGGCGGCGTGCCAGCTCGGCCAGGGCATTGCCGGCGCGCTGTGCGATCCCGTTCATTGCGTCGCGCGCTTTGAAAACCTGGACGAACGGCAGCAGCTCGGCAAACAACGAGCGGGTGCGCGCCGGCCATTGGTCCTCCCCAAACAGG
>Ga0335069_10015512_pt1 | contig 10651 bp, 11 predicted proteins | sample Lox_Sample_11_FD_206714 | JGI IMG/M metagenome (GOLD analysis project Ga0335069, IMG submission 206714) | Soil microbial communities from Loxahatchee National Wildlife Refuge, Florida, United States - Lox_Sample_1.1 | ecosystem: Environmental > Terrestrial > Soil > Wetlands | place: USA... | reverse complement strand
CGCGGGCGCGGTATTGTAGGGGAACACCCCCGGTGCTGCCACTCGATTGGAAATGCGAGTGGTTGTTTTTGCTGGCGAAACTCCGCCCCCTGCGTTCCTGCCCGCGAACCTGCGCGGCGCACCGCCCATGTGGCGCGCATCCAACGCAGGTTGCAGCGGTACTCAGGGCATGTACATGCCGCCGTTGACGTGCAGGGTCTCGCCCGTGATGTAGCCAGCGGGGGCGGAACTGAGGAACAGCACCGTGGCCGCGACGTCCGCCGGTGACCCGAGCCGGCCCATAGGAATGTGTGTCAGAAGCGCCGAACGCTGCTCCTCGGTCAGCGCGCGTGTCATGTCCGTGTCGATGAAGCCGGGAGCGACGGCGTTGACGGTGATGCCGCGCGAGGCGACTTCCTTGGCCAGCGATTTGGTGAAGCCCAGGATGCCCGCCTTGGCCGCCGCGTAATTGGCCTGTCCCGGGTTGCCGATGACACCCACCACGGAGGTCAGGTTGATGATGCGGCCGTGGCGCTCCTTCATCATGCGCTTCAGGCAGGCCTTGGAGAGACGGAACACCGAGGTCAGATTGGTGGCGATCACCAGGTCCCAGTCCTCCGGCTTCATCCTCAGCAGGAGCGTGTCGCGGGTGATGGCGGCATTGTTGACGAGGATGGTCGGCATCTGTCCGGCGGCTTCCAGATCCTGGATCAGCGCATCGATGGAGGCGGGATTGCCCACATCGAGTACCGCACCGCGACCGTTGTATCCATGCGACGCCAGAGCGATCGTCAGCGCCGAGGCTCCGTCCGCCGTGGTCGAAGTGCCTATGACGGTGGCTCCCGCGCCGGCCAATGCCATGGCGATGGCGTGGCCAATACCGCGGGATGCCCCCGTGACCAGCGCAATTTCCTTCTCCAGCATGCTCAGCTCCCTGGATGCATGGCGGGGGTTCCGGCACCCGTCGCCGCGAGCGCCGCATCAATCGAGGCCGCATCCTCCAGAGCCAGGAATTCGGATCCGGCACTTCGCTCGATGCGCCGGTTCAGACCGGTGAGCACCTTGCCCGGGCCACATTCGATGGTCAGCGCGATGCCCTGCCCCGTCAGCGCCCGGATGGTCTCCCACCAGCGCACCGGACTGGAGAGCTGTCGGCCCAGGTGGGCGCGGATCTCGGCCGGGTCGCTGTGCTCCTTTACATCCACTGGGCTCAGGCAGCGGATTTTTGGGGTGCGGATCTCGACGTTGGCGAGCTGCTCGGACAGACGCTTTCCCGCCTCGAGCATGAGACTGCTGTGAGAAGGCACGCTGACCGGGAGCGTAATGGCCTTCTTCGCTCCGTGTGCCTTGGCGATCTCGATGGCGCGAAGCACGGCACTCGCCTGACCGGCTATCACCACCTGTCCGGGCGAATTGAAATTGACCGCCTGCACCACTTCGCCCGCCGCCGCCTCGGTACAGGCCTTGACCACATCGGCATCCTCCAGACCGAGGATCGCCGCCATGGCACCGGTCCCGGCGGGCACGGCCTCCTGCATGACCCGACCCCGGAAGCGGACCAGGGAGATCGCAGCGCGGAACTCCAGTGACTGCGCGCACACCAGAGCCGTGAACTCTCCCAGGCTGTGGCCGGAGACCACGAGCGGCTCGCCGCCACCCCGATTGCGCCACAGGCGCCAGGTCGCCACCCCTGCGGCCAGCATGACCGGTTGCGTGTTGTGCGTGGAGTCGAGCTGCTCTTTCGGGCCCTCCTGGGCGAGTTTCCACAGATCGAAGCCCAGCTCGGAGGAAGCCTCATCGAACGTGGCCCGGACCACGGGATCGGTTGCCGCGAGCGCGGCGAGCATGCCGACGGACTGCGAACCCTGACCGGGGAAGACGAAGGCAAAGGCCATGAAATCTCCTAAGACAAAGCTTGTCGATTATACCGGGTGCTTGCGCCACAGCAGCCACACGGCCGGCAAGGCTCCCCCGATCGCGCCATACAGATGCGCATCGACGACAACTCCGGCATGGCTGTCGGAGAACGGGAGCGCGCCTGCGGTCTGCTCATAAACCAGCTTCGCGACGATGAACGCGGCCAGCAGCCAGCCGTCCAGGTCGCCACGACGCACATGGGCAAGGGTCCCCGCCACCATCACGCCGTGCAGCACTCCGGAGGAACCCACATACCACGCCACTGTCGAATCGCGAAGCCACAGGCCCGCATCGATGCCCGCCATGGAGGCCAGGACGATCACAAGCCACTGCACGGGACGGTAGTCGCGCGCGAACAGGGCCCACATGAGCAGCAATCCGAGGCTGTTGAGGACGGCATGCCCGAGATCCAGGTGCACCAGATGAGCGCTGATCAGGCGCCACAGCTCGCCCTGCGCCAGCGCGGCGCGGTCGTAGCGCAGCGCGACCCTGCCCGCCTCGCCGGCGAGTTCGGGGAGCAGCAGCAGCGCGCAGGCCAGCACCAGCGCCAGGCCCCAACGGCCGTCGCCATTGAGCGACGTGAGTAAACGTCTAACCCCGTTCACACAGGCCTTTGACCCTCATTTGTTATGATCCGCCGCCCATTACGGCCAGATCCGGCCGGCCACGGGACACGAGCCATGAAGCACCATCGGGACGAGCAGCAGGTTAACAGAGCCGCCACGGAGCCGGGCCCGGCGCGGCCATGGGCTCGGCCGCTCGGCGGCCTGCCTGTCGGGGTGCGCGGCTTCACGCTGATCGAAATCATGGTGGTGGTGATCATCATCGGCCTGCTGGCCGCCGTGATCGTGCCCTCGGTGATCAGCAAGGTGGATGAGGCTCGCGTCACCAAGGCGAAGCAGGACATCCAGAGCCTGGAGACCGCGCTCACGATGTTCCGCCTGGACAACTCCAAGTACCCCACCACGGATCAGGGCCTGCAGGCGCTGGTGCAGCAACCCACCGATCCGAGCATCCGGCACTGGCGGCCAGGCGGCTACCTGCAACGTATCAGCAAGGACCCCTGGGGCGCGGACTATCAGTACGTCTTCCCGGGCACGCACGGCAAGGAATATGACCTCTTCACCCTCGGCGCGGACGGCCAGCCCGGTGGCGAAGGCATCAACGCCGATATCGGCAACTGGAACATCGGCGACGAGTGATCGCCATGGCGAGGGCGCGCGCGCGGTCCCGCTCCGCCGGTTTCACGCTGGTCGAGATCCTCGTTGTCGTAGTCATCATCGGCATCATCTCCGCTGGAGTGCTGCTGTCGGTGAATCTCACGGGCCGCGACCGGGAACTGGAGAAGGAAAGCGACCGGCTGCTCGCCCTCGTCAATTACGCGCGCGAGCAGGCTGAACTGCAGACGCGCGAGTACGGCGTGATGTTCCATGAGGATGGTTACCAATTCCTGGTCTACGACGCACGGCGCGGTCTGTGGCGCGAAATCTACGAGGACGACTCGCTGCGCCGGCGCAAGCTGCCCGACGGACTGGATTTCAAACTCTCGGTCGAAGCGCGCCCCGTGGTGTTGACGCCGACCGGTGACCCCAGCAGCCAGCCCGCGGATAAACGTCCGCAGGCAAAGGCCCTGAAGGATGTGACCAGCCTGAAGGATGCGACAACGCCGGGACATGCCCTGGGGGAGGACAGCACGACGCTCAAGGATGCGAAGGCAGTCGTGCCACAGGTGATGATTTTCTCGAATGGTGACCTGACAACATTCGAGGTGACGCTGGAGCGCGAAGGCGGCATGCGCAGCGTCACCCTGACCCAGGACGAGAAAGGCCAGTTCATCGAGAAGCCGCTGCAGGAAGGCACGACATGATCGCCGCCGTGCCGCAGAAAGTTGCCGCGCAGTGGCGAGTCGGTGCGGGGGAATGCCCCGCACCCCTGAGGCGCCTCGCATCGGGTGGCTTCACGCTCATCGAGGTGCTGGTGGCGCTCGTCATCGTCGCTGTCGGCATGACAGCCCTCATGAGCGCACTCAACTCCTCCGCCGGTGCGGTCAGCTACATGACCGACCGTACTTTCGCCGAATGGGTGGCGCTCAATCAGATCGAGCTGTTCAAGTTGCAGCGTCAGCCCGGCCAGGTGCCACCGGTTGGCAACACCGTTGGCGATCTCGACTACGCGGCTCGCGGCTGGCACTGGCGCCAGGACGTTACCGCCACGCAGGTCCAGGGCATCATGCGAGTGGACATGAAGGTTCGCCCGAAGGAAGTCAAAGCAGGCGACGACGACGGGTGGTACGTCACGGTCACGACCCTGTTGGGTGATGCGGTCGGCGCTCCCGGTACCACGATATTACAATGGGATGGGGCGACTGCGGGCACGGGACAACCCGGGGGCCAGAACACGGGCACCACGCTGGGTAACGGCACCACGGGTACGGGTTCCACCGGCACGACCGGCACCTCACTCATTCCGGGCAACAACTCGCCCACGGGCAACACTGGAACGGGCAGTACCGGAACGGGGAACACCGGCACCGGCAACACTGGCACGCCCATACCCCAGCCGCTCAACCCGGGCAGTCCGAATCCGTGAGAACGCAAGGCGGATTCACCCTGCTCGAACTCCTCGTCGCGATGTTCGTCGCCGCGATCATCTTCGCCATGGGCTACGCCACCATCAACCAGGCGGCCAAGGGACGCGTGGAGCTGCAGGAGCAGCAGGCCAAGCTGCTGGAGATGCAGACCGCCATGCGCGTGATGGAACAGGACTTCGTGCAGCTCCAGCCGCGTCCCGTGCGCCAGCCAGTGGGTCCGGGCTATCAGCCGGCGCTGCAATCGAGCCTGACCACACAACCGATGGTGGCTCTGACCCGCGGTGGCTGGAGTAATCCAACAGGACTGCAGCGCCCTGCCCTGCAGCGCGTGGCGTACTTCTTCGACAACGGCACGCTGCGGCGCGAGTACTGGCCAGTGCTGGATGCCACGCAGGCCACCACGACGATCAAGCGCGACCTGATGACCCATTTGAAATCCGTGAGCCTGCGCTTCATGGACGTCTCGAGGACCTGGCAGACGCAATGGCCGGCGCCGACCAACACCGTGGGAGTCAACGATCCACGCTCTCGTCCCATCGCGGTCGAGATCACTCTCGAGACCGAGGACTGGGGCAAGCTCGTGCGCATCGTGGAGGTTGCCGGATGAGACCCTCCGGCCTGTCGGGACTCGCAAGGGCGGGAACGGGTCCGCACCGGCAACGGGGCCTGGCCATGCTCGTGGCCATCCTGCTCGTGGCCCTCGGAACCATCCTCGCCGCGGCAGTGGCCTACGAAAGCGCCATGAGCGCGCGGCGCGGCACCGCGACATTGTCTTTCGACGAGGCGCTGCTGATCAGCGAGGGTGCCGAGGCACTCGCCGCCTATGGCCTGCGCGCGGTCAAGCAGGCCAACAAGTCCGCAACCGGGACCACTGACATTTATCCGGCACAACCCTGGGCGCAGCCCGTGGGACCCCTGGAAGTCGCGCCGGGTGTCACCCTGGAAGCCTCGCTGGAGGACATGCAGGGCCGCTTCAACCTCAACTGGCTGGTGATGGCCGATGGGACGGACCGGCCCAATCCGGCTGCCGTGGCGGCGTTCACGCACTTGCTGGAACTGCTGAACATCGAGCCGCGCTGGACGGATCTGGTGGTGGACTGGATCGACCGGGGACAGACCCCCATGCCGGAAGGGGCCGAGGACAGCGCCTACCTGGGCCAGAATCCCCCTTATCTCACCGCCAACCAGTTCATCACCAGCACCAGTGAGCTGCTGGCGCTGCCCGGCTTTGGCCGCGAGCGCTACGCGAAGCTCGCGCCCTTCATCTCCGCGCTGCCCCCGGGCACGTTGCTCAACATCTGCTCGGCGAAGGCCCAGGTGCTGGACGCCTTCATCCCGGGGCGCATCGATTTCAGCTCCGACCCGGATGGCCTGGAGAAGAACCGCGAGAACGCCGGCGCCTGCTTTCCCAGGTTGAACGACTACAAGGCGGCGTTCACCCCGGGGGATTACGAGAAGGTCTCCGGCCTGTTCACCACCCGCTCGAGCTATTTCCGCCTGAGCAGCCTGGTCACTATTGGCACTGCGGAATTCAACTTGTACAGTCTTCTCTACCAGGACGACAACGCATCCCTGGTACGCCCCATCCTGCGTACCTTTTCGGCCGACTGAGGGCCCGAGCGGTAAACCCCATGGCAGACTGGCTCCTGCTCAGATTGTCCCGCGCGGCGGATCAGCCCGCGACCTGGATCACCGTGGATCCACGCGGCAATCCATCCGGACCACCCCAGGGCGGCCCTTTGTCGCTCGCTGCTCCGGGCGCAGCCGGGCGACGCGTGTGCGTTCTCGTACCGGGAACCGACGTCCTGCTGGCCGAGCCCGATGTGCCCATGAAGGCCGGCACCAAGCTGCAGGCAGTCGTGCCGTACGCCCTGGAAGAACAGCTCGCCGACGACATCGACGATCTGCATTTCGCGATCGGCAAGCGTGTTGGGGAGTCCTCGCGTACGCCGGTTGCCGTCGTGCGCAAAGCGCTGCTGGAAGAGTGGCTGACGACATTGCGTTCGAGCGGCATCGAGCCCGAGTTCATGTACGCGGACAGCGATCTCTTGCCACAGAACCCCGGACAGGCCGTGGCGCTGCTGGAGGAGGATGTGGTCGTCGTGAGGCCGCCGCTGGGCTCACCCGTCAGCCTGCCGGTAGAGGCACTCGCTGATGCGCTCGCGATCGCGCATCAGTCCACTCCGGAGCTGGCCGCCACAGGTGTACGTGGGCTGGTGCTCTACACGGGAGCGGCCGAGTGGCAGCAGCATTCGGCGCAGGTCGAGGCGCTGCGTGGCCAGTTCGACGGAATCAAGGTCCAGGTGCTGACCGGCGGCCCGCTGACGCTGTTCGCGCAGCAACTGCCCGTCGTCACGCCGATCAATCTCCTGCAGGGACCGTATGCCATAGCGAAATCCAGTGGCGCGGGCTGGGAGGCCTGGCGCGTGGCCGCCATTCTGCTGCTGGCCCTCGTGGGCCTGCACGTGGTCGGAAAGGCCGCGGAACTCAGCATTCTGAAGAAGAGCGAGCGCTCTCTGGACAGTTCCATCGGCGAGACCTTCCGGATGGCGATGCCCGGTGAGCAGAACACCACCGATGCGCGCCGCAGGATGGAGCAGCGCCTGATCAGTGTGCGCAGCGGCGGCGGTGGCGGACTGCTGCCCGCCCTGGCAGCACTCAGTCAGGCCCATGGCGCAGCGCCCGGCGCTGTCGTGAAGGCAATGAGTTTCCGGCAGGGCGCGGTGGAGCTGAAGATCGCCGCACCCGATGCTTCCACCCTCGACCGGTTGAGTCAGACCCTGCGCAGCAACGGCTGGGATGCGGAGCTGACCAGCGGCAACAATGTGGGATCCGGCTATGAAGGCCGGATCCAGATCCGGCCCCACTGACGCGGACACCACCATGAATCTCTCATTGAGCTCGATGTCAGAACGGGAACGGCGCATGGTCGCCATTGGTGGCGCGGCGGCGGCCGTGCTGCTGCTCCTGGGCGTCATCCTGCCCCTGGACCGCAGCGTCGCGCAGGCCCATGAACGCATCGTCAAGAAGCAAGCGGATCTCGTGTGGATGCGTAGCGTTGCACCGGAACTCGCCTCCGCGGGGCCCGTACAGCCCGGTGGTGGCAGCCATGAATCCCTCCTGGTCGTCGTGGACCGCTCGGCGCGCGAGTCCGGACTGGGCTCCTCCCTGGCCGGCAGTGATCCAAGCGGTGCCGGCGGTCTGCAGGTGCGCATGGAGAAGGCATCCTTTGACTCCATGGTCGGCTGGCTGTCGCGGCTATCGCAGCAGAACGGAGTACAGGTTGACGGTGCCACCATCGACAGCACGGGCACACCCGGCATCGTCAATGCGGCGATCGTACTGCACTCGCGCTGATCGCCGAGGCCCGAGCGCGCTTGCGACCCAGCGCGCAACGCGACGCCCACGAACCAGTAGTTGGCCTGGTGCGCGACGCGCACCGCAGGATCACCGGTACGGCGCGCTGTGACGCGCACCGGCCCTTCATGAAGCGCACCGTCTGGCTGATCGTCCTTGGAATCGTGGCGTTCGCCACTATCGTGATCGCTCGGTTGCCCGCAAGTTGGGTCGTTCCAGTCGTACCCGCTCCGCCAGCATCAAGTCCCTCACCGATCAGCCTGTCCCCTCCTGGCGCGGCGGCATCGGCCAACGATGTGGGCTGTGTGGAGACTGAAGGCACGATCTGGAATGGCAGCTGTATGGGACTGGTGGCCGGGCGCCAGGCCATCGGCGATCTGTCCTGGGAACTGCACCCATTGCGGCTGCTCGACGCGAAGCTCGATGGCGACATCGTGCTGACAAGCTCCACCGGCAACCTGCGTGGCAGCGTGGAGATAGGCTTTGGCAAAGTCGTTACCGCGCGCAATGTGCACGCGAATCTGACCATCGACCCGCGATTGATCCCGCAGCTTCCGCCGAATCTTCGCGACGTGCGCGGCACTCTCAACGCCCAGATCACCTTGCTGCGCTTCCAGGCAAACACCATCCGCACGCTGGAGGGAACCGTTGAGGTCCACGATATGCAGGAAGGATCCGGCAGTGCCGCCGAGCAGTACGGCAGCTATGCGTTGAGTTTCCCCGGTGGAGGCGGTCCTCCCGTGGGACAGCTGCGCGATCTGGGCGGGCCCCTGGCCGTGGAAGGCTCAGTGCGGCTCCTCCCGGGACCCGGCTTCGAAGCGCAGGGACTCGTGGCCCCTCGCCCCACGGCGAGCCAGAAGCTGGCCGATGACCTCCGCTATCTCGGCTCGCCGGATCCCCAGGGGCGCCGCCCCTTCATGCTGGAGATCTCGTTCTGAAGTGCCTTCAGGCCAGCTCGCGAAAGGCCTCCAGCAAGGGGAAGTAGAGCGCGGCCCGCACGGGCTCCGGGCCCAGGGCGCTGGCGAGATCCACGTAGGTCTGCAGCTGCGGCCGGTAGCGCTCCAGTTCCTCGCTCAGGAACTCCTCCAGGCCACCGCCCTGGTGACGGCTGGTCTTGAAATCGATCACCCAGCGGACTCCCGCGTCCACGAAGGACCGATCGACGATCACGTTGGTCAGGCGCCCGTTCGCCAGTCCGGTCAGCGCAAGCTCACTCGCCGCGGACCGGTGGCTGGCGGCGAAGATCCAGCGCCCACGCTCGCTACCCAGGGTGCGTCGCAGTGCCTCCACAACGATTTCGGTCGCTCGCGCGAGACCGTGTTCGGGCACGCCGTGCCGACGCAACTCGCGGGTGAAGTAGTCACGTTGCGCGTCAATGTGGGCCATCTCGGGAAGTCGTTCGAGCCGCCCGAAGCCCTCCAACGCAGCGTGCACGACCGTACCAACATGCCGTGCCGTCTCGCCGACCCAGCTGAATTCCGGGGGTTCGAGCGACTGGCGGGCCAGCGGCAAGCGTTCCAGCCGTGGCCCGCTGCCGAGCACGGCCGGTGACCAGTCGGACTTGAGTCTGGAGAACGGCACTCGCCGCGCTGCAGCCGCTTGCGCCGCCTCACCCGGGGATTGGCGTGCATCAATCCAGGAGTCGGGCCTGCCGGCGAAGGCTGGCCAGAGGCTGTTGAGCAATGTGCGGCCGCGCGGTGCGGGCGCGCCCTCCTTGTTGAACACCGGTGCACCGGACAGATGCAGCGACTGCCTGGCCCGTGTCGCGGCGACATACAGCAAGCGGATCTGCTCGTTGGCCGATCTTCTGTTCATCAGCCTCTTCAGGTACTCGCCCACATCGCCGCCACTCTCGGCGCCAATGGCCGGCACGGGCGACATCACCAGATCGCTCTCGCCCTGGGCGCGCGGCAGGTCCAGCCAGCGCAGCAGCGGCTCGCCGTTGCGGCTCAGATCCCGATCCAGGCAGGGCAGGAACACATGCTCGAACTCCAGGCCCTTGGCGCGATGGATGGTCATGATCTGCACCGGGTGGCGCCCCGTGGCGAGCGGCTCTGCGTACAACTCCGCAAGCAAGCTGCCGATGTCATGCGCGCCCTGCCATTCGCCGCCCGCCACACGCTCGCTCAGCGCGGCGAAGAATGCCCGCGCATGACGCAGGTCGCGTCCCGGATAGGCATCTGCCCCCCCGAGCTGCAGCCACGTGCGTTCGAGCCATTCCGCCAGCGGCAGACTGGTTCTGGATTCCAGCGCGCCCGCCATCACATCCCTGACCCGCAGCAGCCGTGCCCGCTCTTCCGGTGCGCAGGCGGCAAGACGGCTCCCCTCGTGCAACGTCTCCCAGACGAACCGGGAATCGCTCCGCGAGAGCAGTGCATCGTCCCGGGTGGACAGAGCGGTCAGCGTCGCGAGCGACAGCCCGCACCAGGGAGCCCGCAACACGGTCAGCCAGGCGGTCCGGTCGCCAAGGTGGTCGGTCGCCTGGAGCAACGCAACGAGATCCCGGACGATGGGCAGTTCCTGCAGCGGCACGAGATCGACACCGACTGCTTCAATGTCACGATCCTCCAAAGCGGTCATGATCGGCGCGGCATGTGCGCGAGAGGCCACGAGGATGGCGATGTCGTCCTCCGGTCCACTCGCGCGCAGGTGCGCGATGCGCTCGACGATGCTGGCGGTCTCTGCCTCGCGGTCCGTATCCGCAAACAGACGCAAGCTCACTTCGCCGCCTGGTTCGGTGCGCGATGCCAGGCTGCGCGTGAATGCAACCGCGCTCGCACGCAAGTCATCGGCCGCCGGGAACCGCGC
>Ga0335069_10015511_pt1 | contig 10651 bp, 10 predicted proteins | sample Lox_Sample_11_FD_206714 | JGI IMG/M metagenome (GOLD analysis project Ga0335069, IMG submission 206714) | Soil microbial communities from Loxahatchee National Wildlife Refuge, Florida, United States - Lox_Sample_1.1 | ecosystem: Environmental > Terrestrial > Soil > Wetlands | place: USA... | reverse complement strand
CTGCGCACGCTCGCCGACTCCTACGGGATCGGGCTCTCCGCCGTCGGCACGCATCCGTGGAGCCCGTGGCAGGAGCAGCGGATCATCGACACGCCGCACTACCGCCGCAACGACGAGCTGCTCCGCTACGTCGTCTGGCGCAACAACACCTTCGGGCTCCACGTGCACGTCGGCGTCAACGGCCCCGACCGCGCAATCCGCGTCTGCAGCGCTCTGCGGAGCTTCCTGCCGGAGATGCTCGCGCTCTCCGCGAGCTCGCCGTTCGTCGAAGGCGTCTTCACGTATCTCCACTCGGCGCGCACGCAGGTCTTCACCCGGATGTTCCCGCGCTGCGGGATCCCGGATGCATTCGAGTCCTGGGACGAGTGGGAGCGCTACGTCCGCTTCCTCTACGAGACCGGCTCGATCACGGAGCACACGCAGATCTGGTGGAGCGTCCGTCCGCACCTCGCGTTCCCGACCGTCGAGTTCCGCATCTGCGACGCGCAGCCGGATCTCGGCGAGGCGCGATCGCTCACGGCGCTCGTCTACTCGCTGACGGCGCGACTCGCGCGCGCTCTCGACGAGGGCGAGCCGCTGCCGGACTGGCCGAACCGGCTGCTCGAGGAGAACCTCTGGCGCGCGATCCGCTACGGGCTCTCGGGTGAGCTGATCGATCTGGCACGCGGCGAGACGGTGCCGGCGCGGGCGCGGATCGAGCAGCTCGTCGAGTGGGTGCTGCCGGTTGCGGAGGAGCTCGGCGCCGCGCCGTGGCTCGCCGTGCCCGAGCGGAACTCGGCCGAGCGGCAGATCGCGCGGCACGAGGAGGGCGCGACGATGGAGCAGATCTTCGCCGAGCAGATCGAGCCGGAGCGCGTCGCCGGATGAGCGAGGGGATGCCGACCGCGGAGGAGCTGATCGCGGAGCTCCGGAAGGCGAAGGTCTCCGACCTGCTCGTCCACACCTGCTCGCTCCTCGCCTCGCTCGGCTACGGGAAGCTCTCGCCCGAGGTGCGCGACCTCGAGCAGGCGCGGCTCGCGATCGAGGCGCTGAAGGCGCTCGCGCCGCTCCTCGAGGAGGCCCCGCGCAAGGACATCCAGCAGGTGACGGCGAACCTCCAGCTCGCCTTCGCCGAGGCGGCGAGCGCCGCTCCGCCCGGGGAAGGGCCGGCGCCCGACCAGGAGGCTCCGGTGTCCGACACCGCCGAGCCCTCCGATATCTGACACCGGGGAGCACGAGGCGCCTCGGGAAGGCCGCAGCCGGCATCCGCGGCCCCCGCGATGGCGCTTCGGGCCGCCGTGTGAGACCCTTTCACCATGGCGAAGAAGCGACACGGCAAGCGGACGAAGACGAAGACGGCCCAGCCGAGCGGGCGCCCCGACGACGCCGCCGTTCACGGCCACGACAAGTTCGCGCCGCCGCGGCAGAGCCCGGCGAAGCCGGCCGTGCGGCTGCCCGGCCACGGGATGCGCTGAGCCACCGTTCTTGTGACGGTCCGGCCGCACGATCTGATACAAAACACGCCGCGCCGGGGACACCCGGCGCTGACTTTGTGACGGTCCCGACGCGGCCGTCCTGAACCCAAGGAGAGCCCTGAGGCTATGAGCTGGTTCATGCATCACGCTGTGCTGTTCGCCCTCCTCTGCGCCGCCGCGGCGGTCGTCTACGGCCTCTGGCTCACGAGCTGGCTGCTGCGGCAGCCGGCCGGCACCGAGCGCATGCAGGAGATCGCCCGGGCCGTGCAGGAGGGTGCGGCGGCGTACCTCCGCCGCCAGTACTCGACGATCGCGATCGTCGCGATCGTCCCGTTCCTGCTGATCGGCCTCTACGACAAGCTCGGCTGGGGTGCCGCCGTCGGGTTCCTGATCGGCGCGGCCCTCTCCGCCGCGGCCGGCTTCATCGGGATGAACGTCGCCGTCCGGTCGAACGTCCGCACCGCGGAGGCTGCGCGCAGCGGGCTGCCGCAGGCGCTCAACGTCGCGTTCCGCGCCGGCTCGGTGACGGGCCTGCTCGTCGTCGGCCTCGCCCTCGCCGGCGTCGCCGGCTACTACTGGGCGCTGACGGACTGGTTCAACCACACGCCGACGTCGGCGATCCACGATCTGATCGGCCTCGCCTTCGGCGGCTCGCTCATCTCCGTCTTCGCGCGACTCGGCGGCGGCATCTACACGAAGGCCGCGGACGTCGGCGCCGACCTCGTCGGGAAGATCGAGGCGGGCATCCCCGAGGACGACCCGCGCAACCCGGCCGTGATCGCGGACAACGTCGGCGACAACGTCGGCGACTGCGCCGGCATGGCGGCCGACCTGTTCGAGACGTACGCCGTCACCGCCGTCGCCGTGATGCTGCTCGGCATCACCGGCGCGGCCGCGACCACCGGCACGCACCTCTGGCTCTACCCGCTCGCGATCGGCGGCGTCTCGATCATCGCGTCGATCATCGGCGTGCAGTTCGCGCGGGTGAAGCCGGGCGGCAACATCATGAACGCGCTCTACCGCGCGGTCTTCGTCGCGACCGCGATCTCGGCGGTCCTGTTCATCCCGATCACGATGGGCTTCGACGCGAGCGGCAAGTTCGCGTTCGGGAACCTCTACGGCTCGGCCCTGATCGGGCTCGCGGTCACGTTCCTGCTCGTCGGGATCACGGAGTACTACACCGGCACGCGCTGGGGGCCGGTGAAGTCGATCGCGAAGGCGTCCCTGACGGGGCACGCGACGAACATCATCGCGGGCCTCGCCGAAGGAATGCAGGCGACGGCGCTGCCCGTCGTCGTGATCGCGACCGGCATCCTCGTCGCGAACCACCTCGCCGGCCTGTTCGGGATCGGCGTCGCCGTCATGGCGCAGCTCTCGATGACCGGCCTCATCGTCGCGCTCGACGCGTACGGCCCCGTCACCGACAACGCGGGCGGCATCGCCGAGATGGCCGACCTCCCGCCGGAGGTGCGCGCGGTCACCGATCCGCTCGACGCCGTCGGCAACACGACGAAGGCCGTGACGAAGGGCTACGCGATCGGCTCCGCCGCGCTCGCCGCGCTCGTCCTGTTCGGCTCGTACGCGGACGGGTTGCACACGCAGGGAGCGGCGCATCCGAAGCTGGCCGCGCTCACCTTCGACCTCTCGAACGCGTGGGTGATCGCCGGGCTGTTCATCGGCGGGCTGATGCCCTTCCTGTTCGCGTCGCTCGCGATGCAGGCCGTCGGCCGCGTCGGCGGCCAGGTGGTGGAGGAGGTGCGCCGCCAGTTCCGCGAGAACCCGGGGATCATGGAGGGCACCACACGGCCGGAGTACGGCCGCGCCATCGATATCGTCACCGGCTCCGCGATCCGCTCGATGATCCTGCCCGCGATCGTGCCGATCGCGTTCCCGATCGTCGTCGGACTGATCAACGCGCAGATGCTCGGCGGCCTGCTGATCGGGACGATCGTCACCGGCCTCTTCCTCGCCATCGCCATGACCTCCGGCGGCGGCGCCTGGGACAACGCGAAGAAGCTGATCGAGGACGGCGCCTACGGCGGGAAGGGCTCGGAGGCGCACGCTGCCGCGGTCACCGGCGACACCGTTGGCGACCCCTACAAGGACACGGCCGGGCCGGCGATCAACCCGATGATCAAGATCGCGAACATCGTCGCGATCCTGATCATCCCGCTGATCATCTCGATCCACGGCTGACCGGTCGACGAAGCGAGGCGGGGCGGCGGCGGGCGCTGCCGCCCCGCCTGCTTCACCTACCTCCGGTTCTGATGACCGGCGGTCTGGCCCTGGCCCTGGCCGTTGCCGTGGCCCTGACCGTTGCCGGGTCCGCCCTGGCCGGGGCCGCCCTGATTCGGTCCGCCTTGCCCGGGTCCGCCCTGACCGGGGCCGCCTTGCCCGGGTCCGCCCTGATTCGGGTCGCCCTGGCCGGGTCCGCCCTTACGGGGTCCCCCGTTCTGCCCGCCGCCGTCCGGCGGGGCCGGAAGCCCGAGCGTCTTCGCGACGCAGGCCTTCATCGCATCCTGGGAGCCCGCGCTCTTGCAGGAAGCGAGCGCCGCCAGCACCGTCGGCAGCTTCTGCTTCACGCAGGCTTCGAGGGTGCGGGAGCCGGTGCCGTTCGCAGCGGACGCGTTCTCGCCGCTCTTCGTCGCCTCCGTGCTGCAGAGCGTCGCCGCGATCGCGGCGGGAGGCTTGCCGGGCGGCGTCGGTTTCGTGGGGCCGCCGTCGGCGAGGGCTGCGGCCGCGAGCGCCGCGAGCGCCGCCGCCGAGAGCAGCGCAATAGGTGTTTTCCGCATGCACCTTCGATCGTCGCCGCAATCCGGTCGCCCAATCCCTCGGTCCGTCCGAACCGCCCGGCGCGGGGGAGGCGGACGGTGCCGTCTCCCCCGGCGGAGTAGCGTGTGCCGGGTGAAGCGCCGGTCGCGCCGCGATCTCCTGGTCGGCATCGCCGCGAGCATCGCGGCGGTCGCCGTCGTCACGGCTGTCATCGCCCTCGTCAAGCAGTGGGTCCCGGTGCTCAGCCTCGGCGTGCTCTACGTGTTCGCGGTCCTGCCGATCGCGGTCGTGTGGGGGCTCTGGCTCGCGTTGCCGGTGTCGATCGCGAGCATGCTCGCGTTCAACTGGTTCTTCCTCCCGCCCGTGCACACGTTCACGCTGGCCAACAGCGAGAACTGGTTCGCGCTCGCCGTGTACCTCGCCACCGCGGTGGTCGTCAGCGAGCTCGCGGCGCGCGCACGCAGGCGCGCGGCCGCGGCCGAGCAGCGCGAGCACGAGTCGTCGCTCCTCGCGGAGCTGGCGACCGAGCTGCTGCGCGGGCGTGAGCTCGGCGACGAGCTCGGCGAGATCGGGACGCGCACCGCGGGGGTGCTCGGCGTGGACAACGCACAGATCGAGCTCGGCGCGCAGCGGCGCCCGCCGCCGGGCACGTCGCCGCACCTGCTCGAGGCGGCCGACCGGACCGTCGGGACGATCTACGTTCCCGCGGGCTCCGACCCGAACGTCGCCGCGCGGCACCGCTTCCTGCCTGCGCTCGCGGCGCTGCTCGCCGTCGCCGTCGACCGCGACCGGCTCGAGCGGGAGGCGCTGGAGGCCGAGGCGCTGCGCCGCAGCGACCTCGTCAAGACGGCGCTGCTCCGCGCCGTCTCGCACGACCTGCGCTCGCCGCTGACCGGGATCCGCACCGCCGTCGGTGCGCTCCGGAACCCGACGCTCCATCTCAGCAACGAGGACCGGCTCGAGCTGCTCGAGACGATCGACCTGGACTCGGACCGGCTGAGCCGTCTCGTCGGCGATCTGCTCGACCTCTCGCGCCTCGAGGCGGGCGGCGCCGCGCCGGAGGCGGAGGTCTGGTCGCTCGACGACCTCGTCCGCGAGGCGATCGACGCGCTCGACGCGCGCGACCGCGTCGAGCTGGCCGGCGAGGCGCCGCTCGTGAACGTCGATGCGACGCAGATCCAGCGCGTGCTCGCGAACCTGATCGAGAACGCGCTGAAGTTCTCGCCGCCGGACGCGCGCGTCCACGTGCGCATCACCGCGACGCGAAAGGAGGCGATCGTCCGCGTCGTCGACCAGGGACCGGGGCTGGCCGAGAACGAGCTCGAGCGTGTCTTCGAGCCGTTCTACCGGCGCGGGTCGGACACGCGCTCGGGCGCCGGGCTCGGGCTCGCGATCGCGCGCGGCTTCGCCGCTGCGAACGGCGGCCGCGTCTGGGCCGAGTCGAGGCCGGGACAGGGCGCGACGTTCGCGCTCGCGCTGCCCGTGGTGGAGGTGCCGGCGGAGCTGCAGGCATGACGGGACAGCGCGTCCTCGTCGTCGACGACGAGCCGCAGATCCTGCGCGCCCTGCGCGCGACCCTTCGCGGCGCGGGCTACACGGTCGAGTCCGCCGAGACGGCGCAGGGAGCACTCACCGCCGCGGCCGCGCATCCGCCCGAGGCCGTCATCCTCGACCTCGTCCTTCCCGACGGGAACGGCACCGACGTCTGCCGCGAGCTCCGCTCGTGGAGCGACGCACCGGTGATCGTCCTCTCTGCGGTCGGCGAGGAGAAGGAGAAGATCGCCGCGCTCGACGCCGGCGCCGACGACTACGTGACGAAGCCGTTCAGCGTCGACGAGCTGCTCGCGCGCCTGCGCGCGGTGCTGCGCCGGCGCGGTGCGGCGCAGGAGCCGGTGATCGACGTCGGCGAGGTTCGCATCGACGTCGCCGAGCGGATCGTCACCGTCGCCGGCAAGCGGGTGAAGCTCAGCCCGCATGAGTTCGACCTCCTGCGCGTGCTCGCGCAGAACCGCGGCAAGCTCCTCACCCACCGGGCGCTCCTGCGCGAGGTCTGGGGGCCCGCGTACGAGGTCGAGGCGCACTACCTCCACGTCTACGTCTCGCACCTGCGCCGGAAGATCGAGCCGGATCCCGCGAGCCCGCGCTACCTCCTGACGGAGCCCGGCGCCGGCTACCGGCTCGTCGATCCTGCGTCGGACGACGTTTAGACGACTTTAAGACAGGCTGCGGCAACTTCTAGGGTGCGTTGACCAGGGCGGTCGTACCGTGGCCGCGTGGACGTGCTCCACCTTGCGGACCTTCGTGCGGAGCGGATCGAGGCTCCGCGACCGGCGCTGACGCCGCTCGTCGCGCTCGCCGCCGTCGCGGCTCTCGTCTTCGGCGCGGCCGCGCTCGGCGGGCTTCGCGGCGACCCGCTGCTCGTCGCGCCGATCTCGCTCGCGCTGCTGGGCGTCGTCCTCACCGCCCGCCGCTGGGACGAGCGTCGCCGCCTCTGCGCCGCCGCCGACGCGTGGCTCGCGCGGGGAGGCGGCGAGTCGTCGTACGCCTGGCGTGTCGCAGAGCTGACGTCTCGCCGTGAGCGCCGGCTGCTCGCGCACTCCGTCCGCGACATCGTCCCGGAGATCTCCGCGGGCCGGCTGCCCGGCGCGTCGCCGCTCAACCGCGCCGCGCTGCGCCCGTATCGCTCGGAGCTGATCGCGCTCGCCGACCGGCTCGACGACCTCGACCGTCCCGTCTCCGCCGCCGGCGTCCTCGCCGTGCGGCATCTGCTCACGAGCCCCGGCAGCGCTCTCTACGCTCGCGACTGGATGGACGAGCGCGCCCCGGATCCGGGCCGCGAGCTCGTCGCCGTGCTCGACAGCCTCGAGGTGCGTCGCTGATGTACGACCTCGCCGCGCTCGGGATCGCAGCCGCCTGCTTCGCGTTCATCTTCCTCCTGCTCTGGGTCCTCGAGAGGGTCTGATGAGCGCGGCCGACGCGATCGGGCTGGCGATCTCGCTGCTGGTCCTCGTCTATCTCGTCTACGCGCTCTTCCGCGGGGAGCGGTTCTAGATGGGCCAGGGCATGGCGCAGATCGCCGTCTACACGGTCGTCCTCATCGGGCTCGGGTATCCGCTCGGGCTCTACATGGCGAGCGTGTACACCGCGCCGCGGTTCGGCGGTCGCTGGCTCGCAGCGGTCGAGCGCGGCTTCTACCGGCTCGTCGGCACTGATCCCGACAACGAGCAGGACTGGAAGAGCTACGCGAAGACGGTGCTCGTCTTCAGCATCTTCTTCTTCGTCGTCCTCTACGCGATCCAGCGGCTCCAGGCGCACCTGTTCCTGAACCCGAATCACGACAAGGGCGTGCCGGCGCACCTCGCGCTCAACACCGCCGCGAGCTTCATCACGAACACGAACTGGCAGTACTACGGCGGCGAGTCGACGATGTCGTACTTCACGCAGATGGCCGGGCTGGCGCTGCAGCAGTTCGTCTCGGCGGGCGTCGGGATGGCCGTGCTCGCCGCGGTGATCCGCGGGATCGCCCGCCGCTCGGCCGGCACGCTCGGCAACTTCTGGGTCGACCTCTACCGGTCGCTCGTGTACATCTTCTTGCCGCTGTCCCTGATCCTCGGCGTCGTGCTCCTCTCGCAGGGCGACCCGCAGACGTTCGGCGCCACGGTGTCCGCGCACACGCTCGAGGGCGCGGTGCAGCAGATCGCGCGCGGACCGGTCGCCCTGATGCTCGCGATCAAGCAGCTCGGGACGAACGGCGGAGGCTTCTACAACTCGAACTCCTCCGTCCCGTTCGAGAACCCGAACGGGATCACGAACTTCCTCGAGGTGCTCGCCATCCTGCTCATCCCGGCGGGACAGGTGTTCATGTTCGGGAAGATGGTGCTCGCGAAGCGTCACGCGGCGATGGTGCTCGCGTCGATGGTCGTCCTCTTCCTCGTCGGCGTCGCGATCGCGTTTCCGGCCGAGCAGCACGGCTCGCAGGTGCTGCGGTCGTCCGGTGTGAACATCACGCACAGCAGCCTGCAAAGCGGCGGGAACATGAACGACAAGGAGGTCCGCTTCGGGATCGCCGACACGGCGCTCTGGGCGACCGCGACCACAGACGCGTCGAACGGCTCCGTCGACGGCGGCCACGACGCCCTCACCGCGTTCGGGGGCATGGTTCCGATCCTGAACATGTTCTTCGGCGAGGTGGTGTTCGGCGGCGTCGGCAGCGGCCTGTACGGAATGTTCTTCTACATCGTCATCGCCGTGTTCATCGCGGGGCTGATGGTCGGCCGTACCCCGGAATGGCTCGGGAAGAAGATCGAGGCACGCGAGATCAAGTACGCGGCGGTCGGCGCGCTGTTCGTGCCGACGATGGTGCTGACGCTGACGGCGATCTCGATCGCGACGAAGCTCGGTCTCGCGTCGATCTTCAACCCCGCCGCCCACGGGTTCAGCGAGACGCTCTACGCCTATACGTCACAGTCGAACAACAACGGCAGCGCGTTCGCGGGCTTCGGCCTGACGAACTTCAGCGCCGAGCTCGGCGCGGTCGCCCTCTTCCTCGGCCGGTTCGTGCCGCTGCTCTCCGCGCTCGCGCTCGGCGGCGCACTCGGGAAGAAGAAGATCGTGCCGGCCTCGGCAGGGACGTTCCGCACGGACGGGCCGACGTTCGCGATCCTCCTCGTCGGCGTGATCCTGCTCACCGCCGGGCTGATGGTCTTCCCGGCACTCACGCTCGGGCCGATCGTCGAGGGGCTGACGCACTGATGCTCCGTGACCTGAGGGCATCCGTCGTCGCCGGCGTGATCTTCACCGCCGTCCTCGGGCTGGCGGTCCCCGCGCTGTTCACCGGCTTCGCGCAGCTCGCGTTCACGAGCCAGGCGAACGGGAGCCTGATCACGAGGAACGGCGTCGTCGTCGGCTCGCGTCTCGCCGCGCAGGCCTTCACGAAGCCTCGGTACTTCCACGAGCGGCCGTCCGCGACCTCGCCGCCGTACAACGCGGCCGCGACGACGTTCTCGAACCTCGGTCCGACGAACCCGGCGCTCGCGAAGGCAGTGCAGCAGAACGCGCGGGCCGTCCTGAAGCTCGAAGGGCCGTACAACCCGGGTCTGACGATCCACCAGATCCCGGTCGACGCGGTCACGACCTCCGGCTCGGGCATCGACCCCGACATCTCGCTCGCCTACGCGCAGCTCCAGGCGCATCGCGTCGCGGCCGTCCGCCACCTGCCGCTCTCCACCGTCCAGAAGCTCGTCTCGGAGAACACGGACGGGCGCAGCCTCGGCTTCTTCGGCGAGTCCGGCGTCAACGTGCTCGAGCTCAACCTCGCCCTCGACAAGCTCGGAGGTTCGTAGTGCCCCGCCAGCGCGGCAGCGTCTTCTCCCGAGAGCTCGTCGTCGCCGCGATTCGCGGCTCGTTTCCGAAGCTCGACCCGCGGACGCAGTTCAAGAACCCGGTCATGTTCATCGTCGAGCTCGGCAGCGTGATCACGACGGTGATCTTCTTCCTCGACCTCGCGCGCGGACAGTACGGTCAGCTCTGGTTCGTCGGCGTGATCGCATTCTGGCTCTGGCTCACGGTGCTGTTCGCGAACTTCGCGGAGGCCATCGCCGAAGGCCGCGGGAAGGCGCAGGCCGACGCGCTCCGCGCGACGCGGACGACGACGACGGCGCTCCGCCGCACCGACGGCGGCCGGCTCGAAGAGGTCGCCGCGCCGGATCTCCAGAAGGGCGACGTCGTCGTCGTCGAGGCGGGGATGGTCATCCCGGCCGACGGCGAGATCGTCGAGGGCGTCGGCTCGGTCGACGAGTCGGCGATCACCGGCGAGTCCGCGCCGGTGATCCGCGAGTCCGGCGGCGATCGCTCCGCGGTCACCGGCGGCACGAAGCTCCTCTCCGACCGGCTCGTCATCCAGGTGACGCAGGAGCCGGGAAAGTCGTTCCTCGACCGCATGATCGCGCTCGTCGAGGGCGCCGAGCGCCGCAAGACGCCGAACGAGATCGCGCTCAACATCCTGCTCGCCGGCCTGACGATCACCTTCCTCGCCGCGGTCGTCACGCTGGAGCCGTACGCGGTCTACGCCAAGTCCCCGCAATCGCAAACGGTTCTGATCGCGCTGCTCGTCGCGCTCATCCCGACCACGATCGGCGCGCTTCTCTCCGCGATCGGCATCGCCGGGATGGACCGCCTCGTCCAGCGGAACGTCCTCGCGATGTCCGGCCGCGCCGTCGAGGCCTCCGGGGACGTCGACGTGCTCCTGCTCGACAAGACCGGCACGATCACGCTCGGCAACCGCCAGGCGGCCGAGTTCCTCCCGGTGAACGGCGTCGAGGAGCGCGAGCTCGCCGAGGTGGCGCAGATCGCCTCGCTCGCCGACGAGACGCCGGAGGGCCGTTCGATCGTCGTGCTCGCGAAAGAGCGCTTCAACCTCCGCGAGC
>Ga0335069_10015509_pt1 | contig 10652 bp, 3 predicted proteins | sample Lox_Sample_11_FD_206714 | JGI IMG/M metagenome (GOLD analysis project Ga0335069, IMG submission 206714) | Soil microbial communities from Loxahatchee National Wildlife Refuge, Florida, United States - Lox_Sample_1.1 | ecosystem: Environmental > Terrestrial > Soil > Wetlands | place: USA: Florida... | reverse complement strand
CCGGAAGACGCGGGAGTGGACGTGGCAAAATAGTAGGAATAGCCGCCGTCATAAGAGCCCATGCCAATGCTTGTCGCTGTAGACATAAGGGTATTGTTAGCGCCGGCCAGGGTTTCCAAAATGCCCGACAAGCTCCCTGATACCGTGGCGCCGGTGAGCGTGATGGTGCCGGCTGGTTCAGGAGTACTGCAGGTAAAATAGGAATCGTAGCTGTCCAAGAACGGGGCGTACGCGGTACAGCTCTGCGCCATGAAAGTGAGGGTATTGCCCGAGGCGGTGACGCTCGTGATGAATTGTCCCCCTGCGCTCCCCGAGGCGGTGACGCCATTGAGCGTGATGGTGCCGGCAGGCTCAGGATTGCTACAACCGAAATACCAATAACCGCCGTCGTACATTTGGACCCAAGAAATGCCGCAGGTACTCGCAGTCAGGCTGAGCGTGCTGCCCGAGGCGGTGACGCCCGTTATGAACTGGCCCCCCGCGCTCCCCGAAATAGTCGGGTTGGTAGGGCTATTCGCCGTGCAATTGGCTGTCTGCGTGCACGTGCCTGAGCAAGCCTGTTGAGTGGAATACACGGAGTTGTCAACTGAGCATGCATAGGTGTTACTCACTACCGCGTTCGGTACGCAGGTACTGCCGTTTCCGGTGTAGCCGGCGGGGCAGGCAAGCTCGGCCGTGACGATGCATGCCGGTGACCTCGAACAGGTATTGTTGCTGTTACAGGTATACTCGTTTCCGAAAGGACAGGTATACGTCGGAGCCGTGCCAGTGAACGTTATGCTGCCGGAGGCCGCGGGGTCGCTGCAGGTCAGGCCGTAGTAGCCGCCCTCATACGCGTAAGGAATCCACGCCACATTACAACTAGTCCCCGTGGATGTGAGGGTATTGCCCGAGGCCGCGACACTCGCTAACGTGCCTCCCAGGCCGCCGGATACTGTGGCGCCGGTGACCGTGATCGTACCCGAAGGCGTGGGGTCGCTACAGTTAAGGTAGTAATAGCCGCCCTCGTACAACTGGCCCCATGCTACGTTGCAGCTTTGCGACGTGAAGCTAAGAGTGTTGCCCGAGGTGGTGACGCCCGTGATGAACTGCCCTCCTGCGCTCCCCGAGAAGGTGGCGTCCGCGACTGTAACGGTACCGGCAGGGGTGGATGCACTGCAGTCAAGGGCGTAATACCCTCCCTCGCCCTGGTAGTTGTGCCACTGCACGGTACAGTTACTAGCCATAAAGCTCAACGTATTGCCCGAGCCGACCACACTCGTTATGAAGTAGCCCCCCTGGCCTCCCGTGGGGATGTTGAAGGACGGGCTCCCCGCACTCCCCGAGAGGGTGGGATTGATAAGGCCGCGCGTTGTGCAATCCGCTGTCTCGGTGCATGCACTGGAGCACGACTGTTGAGACGTGTACGCGGTATCGTTAACCGGACACACGTAGGTCGTCGTCAAAGCGAGCCCCAGCGTGGTGAGCTGGCAGTTGACAGCCTGCTGTCCGGTCTCAGTCTTCTCGGTGACAAGTGTCGAGAGCCTTCCCATCTCCGGGTCATAGGTATAGGTAGTTCTTGTCTGGTCCGCATAGATTGCAGTCTGGGGCTGTCCCTTGGCCGTGAAATTGGAATACTGCACCTGGTAGGCGGATGTGTCGTCCTGCACACCAGTGGTATTGCCTGCGTAGTCGTAGTGGTAGGCGAAAGACTTCTTCCTGGGCGATGGGTTGAGATCATCAGGGAAATAGGTCTCCACATAGGTCCTGCCTAATGAATCATAGCTCTTTGATATAGTCGTTGTGGTGTTGCCCACACTCTTCTGGCTCTTGGTCACCCGCTGCATGATGTCGATGGCTGTCACCCGGTCGATCTTGTTCTCATTTGAGGAAGGATCGATGGTTCCCGTGAGCATGCCGAGGGCGCAATTGGGAGCCACCGAAGGGCAGGAGAGGGTGGCACAGTTTGGTACATCCGTGGGGCACGGCATGTCGGAAGTTGAGGGAGTCGTGTCGTAGAAGTTTGTCACCGTGTAAGCGGGAACATTATTAATCGTATCCGCCGGATAGTTCTTTGTCACGAGGCGGTTTAAGGCATCGTAGGTAAAGGTAATCGTCTGCCCCTTGGCATCCGTCTGGGAGATAAGGTTACCTGCCTTGTCATAGGAGTATTGCCAGTAGCCCATGTCCGGATCGGTCATGGTGGTTTTCCGGGAGAGGGAATTGTAGGTCATGGTGGAGGTGATATTTGCCCCACCTGTCCTCTGGTCCCCGACGGTCTGGGTGAGGTTACCCAGGGTATCGTAAGTATAGGTAGTGATTGTGCCGGCGGCGTTCTGTGTTGATTTGAGCCGCTGATATACGTCGTAGATGGATTGGGTGCAGTGGTTATTCTGGTCGCTGCCGCTCCTCTGGTCGCAGACAACCCTGGTCAAGCCCAGGTAGGAGGTATCCACGTGTCCTCCATCAGGATAGGTGGTCCTGGTAATACGGGAGAGACCGTCATATGTGAGGGTCGTATAGACCGGGGTGTCACCGTAGAAGAAGGGGGAGGATTTCTGTGAGACTCTTCCCACTGTGTCGTAGGTAGTATAGGAGACGAGGTCCACGTCTCCCGTGGGGCCTGTGCTCCATTCCTCGTAGGTGCGCCCCAGGCCGTCAAAATAGGTATAGGAACTATGGACCAGATCCGATACCCCGCCGGTGATGTATTCGGTCTTCTGTATATGCTGGTTGTAAGGATCGCCGAGCGCAGAGTATGTATAGGTCGTATATCCGCCATGACCTGCGACTGCATCCGGGCGGGTCTCCTGCAGGAGTCTGCCGAGCGCATCGTACTGATAGGTAGTGGCGTAGGCCGTGCCCTGGAGATAGGGGGGGATGACACTCGTAACCTTGCCGGTCCCGGGATCATAGACTTTTGTGGTGGCGTACGTGATCGAGCCTACGGTCCTGCTGGTCGTATTCAAAAAGGTTTCGGTTCCGTCATACGTGTAGTACGTCAGCGGATACGTGGTACCTCTCGGATCGCTGACCGATGAGACGTTGCCGAGATTCGTGTAAGTATAATAGACTATCGGGTTCTGGCTTCCGCCGCTGCCTGTGCAGCCGCTGTCGCAGGTCTCTTCACTCTGGAGCTGGCGGATGGGGCTACTGGAGTTATATGTCATCCACTTGGCGCTCGCGATCTGCTGGGCTCCGTTCCTCACCGTGACTGCCGTCGGTTTCGGGAGAACCCAGTTGGAGGGATAACTGGGATAATTCTCGTAGGTATAGTTCGTCTGCATGGAATCGGAGGCGCCCGTCCCGCATGAGTAACTGTTGTTACCGTTCGCAGAAACGTTGCTGCACTTGTATTCCTGGGTGACAACGAGGTAGGTCGGATCGTACGTATAGGCGATGTAAGAGTAATAGGGATCAGCCTGATAATCGTGGTTTATGGAGACCACCAGGTCGAGTCTTGGATAGGTGACCCCCGTGGTAACGGTGCCCACTGACCAGGCGTTGTCCACCTCACGTTTGTGCTGTGCCGTGCAGGGGATGCTCGTGTCCAGACAAGAGCTGTACGTGATCTGTTTCTCCATCAGGCCCTTGCGGGTAGCGTCCTGCAGGAAGGAGGTCTCGGTCATGGACTCGTAGGCGTTGGTCGCCACGTCTCGCATCTGATAGGAGGTAACCTTCTGGAAGCCCCTGAAGTCCCGGTCGGTATAATCAAAGAGTCCTCCGGAGTACCAGTACTTCACGGTATAGGAGCTGCCCAAGCCGTCAGAATGGGTAATGGAGGAGACGGTCGGAAGCACGAAGGGCATCAAGGTATTCTGATAGGCGGAGGACGGGGTATAGGCAAGCGTGGTCGTACCGCCCAGGGAGTTGGTGATGCTCGTGACAAGATCGGAGGAGAGGGTCTCCGCGTATGTCACGACACCCGTGCTATTTACCCGGGCGATATCAGTTTTCCCGTCGCCGTTGAAGTCACCGGCAAGGATCGGGTAGTTATCGGCACCGGCATAGTAATTGGCGCCGAAATCGTTCCTGATGTCGAGTACCCTCCAGCCTGCCCCGTCGGAGAGGTAGACGACAACGCCCGTGGTGTCCACCCTCGCGATATCGGTCTTGCCGTCGCCGTTGAAGTCGCCGGTAACAATAGGATACCCGTTGGCATCGCCATACCACTGTCCCCCGAAATCAGGTAAAAGTTGCATCGCCGTCCAGCCACCCGCCCCGTCGGACAGATAGACCTGGACGCCTGTGCCAATCACCCTCGCGATGTCGGTCTTGCCGTCGCCGTTGAAATCCCCGGTGAAGACGGGGTATTGGTAGGCGGTAGGGCAGGCCGTACGACCAATATTGTTCACGCCGGTTATCTGCGTCCAGCCGCCAGAATCGTTTGCCAGGTATACGAGTACGCCTGCGTCGGTCACCCGGGCGATATCAGTCTTTCCGTCGCCGTTAAAATCGCCGGTAATGATAGGGTAGTCATTGATGTTGGTAAACCCCTGCCCCGGGCTGAAATTGGGCAGCAGTTGCATCGCCGTCCAGCCACCGACTCCGTCTGACAGGTAGGCCTGGACGCCCGAGCCGGTCACTCGGGCGATATCGGTCTTCCCGTCGCCGTTGAAATCCCCGGTGAAGATGGGATACACGTAATTCGTGGGGTAAGAGCTATGACCGAAATTGTTTTGGATACCTGTCATCTGCGTCCAGCCGTCGGTCCCATCAGTGTTACGGACGTAGACACCCACACCGGTGTCGGTCACCCGCGCGATATCCATCCTGCCGTCGCCGTTAAAATCGCCGGTAATGATCGGGTAGTCATTGAAGCTGGGATACGCCGATGCACCGAAATCTGCGAGCTGAGTCGCCTGCGTCCAGCCATCGGTCCCGTCAGTGTTACGGACGTAGACAGCCACACCGGTGCTCCCCACCCGGGCGATATCCATCCTGCCGTCGCCGTTAAAATCGCCCGTAAGGATGGGGTATCCAGAGTTCGTGAGGTAGGCGCTGTGACCGAAATTGTTAATGCCGTTGATCTGCGTCCAGGTATTTGTGGACGTCTGCCAGCCAAGCGTGACCGGTTGCATGGCTGTCCCTGCCGTCACGGTGCCTGAGGAGTTCAGCGTGGCATCGTTGCCAAACTCCTGGATGGTTGAGAGTAAAGACCTTTGCGTGCTTGTGCTCGTTGCATAAGTGAGGGTGTAAGCCCTGACCAATGTGCTGCCGTTGATCCCCACCTCGATCGTTTTGAGCCTCTTTGCCGTCTTGACCTGGTAATTAGAGGTAAACATGGGCGGGACGTCCGTCCTCGTATTATCCAGGTAGAAATTCACATAGCTTGTCGGGTTCTTGACCGGGCTTGAGCATTGGCCGTTGGTGAGACTCTGGGTGCCGCAGTTGCCGGTCCAGTCGATCCTGGAGGGGTATATCTCTCCCACCCCGTTCGTTCCCTGGTCTTTGCTGTAGGTGATCGTCATGTAGTTGCCGTTTACATCGATGACCGCATCCAAACACCATTTGAAAACATCGGTGCCCTGCTGGCTGTTTGTGAACTGCTGGCGGGAGGCGGAGGTTGACCCGTAATAATACCTTGTCCCGTCCTTTGTGGTGACTACCCAACCTCCGGAGGAGTTGTAGCAGTACTTGGAGAGGGAGCCTTCCACCTTCGCCCCGTAACAGCCCGATCCAAAGTCTAAAGACCGGTCAACAAGCTCTGAGGAAGATCCGCTGATGTTGGCAACGTATAGATTGGCGCCTGAGCCGGTTGCCCCATAGTTGACGCCGTACTTTGTAGACCTTTGAATGGATCCCATATCGAGGCCCCAGCCCATGCCGATCCACCCGTTTTGCTGGTAGCTGTTGTAGGTAAGGGCAAGGTGGGGGGCAATGCCGAGCCTTCCCGGAGGGAGCTCAATCGGAATCTTCGCCATGGCCGCGCCGGAGAATTGAGAAGTGTCGGCCGCAGGTGCGATGGCCCCGGCGGCTACACTTCCTGTATCTTCATCTTCCCCGTCCGCGTAAGCGGTCGAGACGAAGATGCCAGTAACAAGGCGCGCTGCCTCGGGGAGGATAAGCTCCGCATGGGGCGTCGTGAAGATGGCGAAAAGGACGATCAGAGACCAGGTAAAGGCACGGAAAAGGCTCGATTTTGTGTAACGCATGGGCTCCCCCTTTGAGATGGAATGGCGGTACAAAGAGGGTGTTTAGAGAGAATTCCTCCGATGTCTGTCGAAGTTGTTCTTCCTCCGGAACTTCGTCTCATGACTCCCCTCATGAGGAAAAATTCAGAAAACTTCGCTTTATGAAATGACGGAGATGATGAAGATAATTTCTTGTATCAGATTTGAAAAAAACTTGTCAAGAGATTTTTGTGATTATCGCTCTGATGTGGGGCGAACTATATGATATTACTTGTTGGTGTTCCTCAAAGACTGGACCAGTTTTTCAACTCGTTTATCGCATTTGTTCGCCCTTTTCTTGATACGCGGCATCAACGCAACTGGATTATTGACTGTATCCCGCACTCTCCAAATTACCCCCGATGCACATGGTTCCCTCCGGCCATAGATGACGTGCGAATCAAAGAAGATATCTGCCGTTTCAAATGGTACTGGTAAGACCGTCCCCCCAATCGTTAAACGCTACCCTTAGCCTTCCCCAAGTCCGACCGAATTACAAGAAAAGGTTATTATACCGCAATGTTATACTTGACATTGGGGATCAATCCTTCTTAGAATGGGCAATCCATTCATCTCTGATTGTACCTGCGTTTCAGGATAGACGGTATCAGTGCGGGGAGAACAAGGATGGTGGTTCTTGCGCGGCTTGGCCGTTTCTCTCGCGTCCCGTTAACCGGGTGTTGTATCCCTTTCCTTAAAATCGTCAGCAGTCTGCTTCTCGAAATCTCCCATAGCAAAATACTCCCATCTCAACGTCCGTCAGATCAGGAGCCTCCAACGTCCGAAAGGCCATAAGGCCGGGACCGTCGTACGGGTCGACAGGATCATTTAGAACGCCAGCCATCTGGATGCGGCTTGCTGACGTTCGCATCGTCTGAAGGGAGGGACACATGCTCGTCTTTGTCAGCGATATGCATTTAACAGACGGTACGTCCGGAACCACGATCGCTCCAGAGGCCTTTGACAAACTCTGTAGAAGCATCAAAGACATCATCAAAAGCCCCAAATCGAACATCAAGACGATTGAGATTGTTCTTCTTGGCGATATCTTTGACGTTATTCGGTCAAAGTTGTGGCTTCGTCCTGAGAACACGGATCCAGTTCACCCGATACGGCCCTGGTCCGACACCACATCGACTGATAGTAGGGGTTGGAACCTTGAGACCTATACGGAAGCCATCGTCGATGCCATCCTGACCCGCTCTGATAACGTCAGGGCGGTAGGATACCTGAATAACTTTAAGGAAGAGTGTGCCTCCACGGGTGTCGATGTAACGTTCTCCTACGTCATCGGCAATCATGACTGGCTGATCAACAAGTTTCCCTCAACTCGCGCGAAGACTTGCAGTTTTGTAGGTCTGTCCAACCCTCCGGCAGAGAGGTTTCCTGAATACCGTATTTTCGACGATTACGGCGTCATGGCGCGCCATGGAGATTATTACGACAATTTCAATTACGATGGCAATCGTGATGCGTCCTCCCTGGGCGATGCCATCGTCATTGATCTGCTAAACCGGTTTGCCGTGGAGGTGCAACAGGATCCAGTGATAGGGAAAATTGGGCCAGTGATTGACCGGTTAAAAGAACTCGACAATGTGCGGCCGCTTCTCTCCATGCCTGCCTGGATCCAGGGTGTCTGCAATGAATACCACGGTGTCGAAGAAGGGCTTCACAGAATCTGGAACGGCCTTGTAAAGAAATTTTTTGACATACCTTTTGTCAAGAATCACGGACACGTATGGCCCGACTCTCTCACCTTCCTCAGGATGGCCATGCTCCTTGGCTCGTCATTCTCTTTTTCCCGGTTGAGACAAATTCTCGGGAGCCACACGGCTCGCTACTTCTATGCCCGGGCCGATGACTGTAGACGCTATGCATACAACGAAGCCGCTCTAAAGAGCAATAGCGCTAAATATGTGGTCTACGGGCATACGCATCATGCCGAGCAGGTTCCCCTTGATGTTGTCTTCACATCGAAGACGGAGATAATCGAGAAGATCTACTTTAACACCGGCACATGGCGCAAGGTCTTTGAGCAGACATGCATCAACGAAGACAAATGTGAGTTCATCGGCTGGTACGTAGCAACCTTTGTGGTCTTTTACCTCGAAAGCGAGTACGAAAAGGAACGATGTTATGAGACGTGGTCCGGATCGCTCGGGTATCTGAGGGGATAGAACAAGGTCCCTATTAAGAGAGGAGGGGAGATGAAGTCAATCGCCTTTGTTTTGCCGATCATTCTCTGCATCGGTGGTTGTACCGGCGTCCATATCCAACCAATTTCCCAAGAACGGGCCAAGAGTGCCCATGAGGCTGGTAGCGGGGCGAGCGGGTACATCGTGTCTATGAAATGGTTCCTGTTGGTTTGCTTTTCTATATTATTTTACGGCTGTAATGGTCAATCTACGTGGCTATACAAGGACTATTCTGTGGCACCTCTTGAGTCTATCCAAAACGCACAGAAGCTATACAAAGACATTAAGAACAACCTACCGGAAGCAGCGCCATGCTTTTTCGTCAAAGATGAAAGTCCATCTGTCTCCCCCATTACTCCAAAGGACTGTGCCACTCGGCGCAATTACGTAGTCTCAGTTCTAGTGGCGGAATCGGTTAACCTGTGTTCGAAGCACTTGAACAGTATCTATGGGCATGAGGCTGCCTTCAACATTGCCACGGGCTCTGTAGCCGGCTTGGCCGCCGGGCTCGCCTCTGTCTCCGGCGTTAGCCAAGCTCCCTACCTCTCCGCTCTCTCGGCCTTCGCCACATCAGAGCGCGGACTTGTCAACGAGACTGTTTACAAAAACATGGTTACTACTGCCATTGGAACGAAGATCAGGGAGATGCGTGAGGAAAAAGGAAAACTCTTGCTTTCGAGGAAGAAAGAATCTTTCGACACCTACGGAATGGAGGATGCGATCCAGGACGTATTGGACTTCCATGAGGCATGCTCGTTCAGAAGAGGGCTCGAACTTGCTCTCGCCGAGGGGACACAGACAACTCTTGAAACCAAGCGGCAACAGCTGGAAGCCAAGGCTCAGGCGCTGATGCTCCAGATAGAGGCTTATGCGCAAGCGCACCGTATGGTTGCGAGCGACTATGGGCTTGATAACAGAGGCAGCACATCAAGTATCAACGACCCTTTTCTCAAAGGCTTGGTCGACCAGTATCTTGCGGTAAATCAAGCAATGCTGTCCTTGACCACGATAGCCACAACAAATACAGTAAATAACCCTTTGCCTCGTCAGGCTCCAGCTGCAACAACCTTTGAAGGCACGGTTGATACGCCGGCAACGGATGAAGCAAAGTCTATGGTGGTGAAGGGCACGTCCGGAGAGCAGGAGTCCTTTACTGTCACTGGTGATGTACTCCGGCAAGCCAAGGCATTTAATAAGGGGGACCTGGTCATTGTTGAGTACGAGGAAAAGAATGGTAAAAAGACTGCCATAAGCGTAAATCTAAAGAAATAGGCCGAAAAGGGGGGACCGGGTAGTCCAGGCGAAAGTATCTGGATAGTATCTCTCGCGGCAAGGATTCTCGGTGCTCGAAAAACAAATTGGGATAGTTCGGGTTGTATGGTAAGGGAGGCGTAGAATGGATAATACGATTGGTCAAAACGACAGCACGCCAGCACAAGGATCAAGCCGCAAGGTGGAAGACTATTCGTCCTTCTGCGCCGGCGACATAGAGTCCAGCCTGAACAAGAGGATACAATCACTGATCAGCTGCGATAAGAACTACATAGTATACCTGGATGATAAGAATGGAGTTCAGTGGTCGTGGAATGACGCGTATGGAGATGATCCTCCAGACTTCGCAGAAGTGGCAAGCAAGATTGGTCTACTCGAAACCCTCTCTGCCACTCAACTTACCGGCAAGCAAAATGAGCTACTCGAACGGATACTGGCCGAAGGGATGGCGCGGATCGTCGGTGAGAAAGACCAAAGCAAGGCAACAGAAACACTGGAGAAGGCCGAGGCCTATTTAAGGACACGGGGCGGGGAAAATGCGCGGATTTGGTATTTGACCGGATGCTCAGTTATGGCGTTTCTGACGATGGTGATCGGCTGTCTTCTCTGGTTGTTTAGGGGTCCTCTCACGCCAACGGTCGGTAATGGTGCCCTTGAGGTGCTTATCGGCGCCTGCCTTGGCTGTCTAGGTGCATTCTTGTCCGTTCTCTATCGTTCCACAAAGATCTTAGTGGAACCTGCTGCAGGGCGCAAGATTCATTACGTTGAGGGGGCGGCAAGGGGACTGGCAGGTAGTTTGGGCGCTCTTCTGATTGCATTTGCCGTGAAAGCTAATCTTGTGCTCGGAATAATCAAATCCAACGCATATGCTTTACCCGCTCTGCTATTGATATGCTTTATTGCTGGTTGGAGCGAGAAGCTCGTACCAAGCTTCATTGGACGAGTGGAAGTATCGGTGTCGAAGACACCCTCATAGAACTTGCGCCGGCAAGTAACTGCATGCGATAGTTTGAATGTCTTGTTTTCGGCCATG
>Ga0335069_10015508_pt1 | contig 10652 bp, 12 predicted proteins | sample Lox_Sample_11_FD_206714 | JGI IMG/M metagenome (GOLD analysis project Ga0335069, IMG submission 206714) | Soil microbial communities from Loxahatchee National Wildlife Refuge, Florida, United States - Lox_Sample_1.1 | ecosystem: Environmental > Terrestrial > Soil > Wetlands | place: USA... | reverse complement strand
TCGACGACGACGCCGGCGAGGCCGCCGCCGAGGATCGGAGGCGCGAGCCGGACGAGCATGACCATCACCACCGCGCCGGTCGAATGGGTGCCCCGGTAGACCCAGCCCACGACGGCGGCGATCGTCAGCCAGTCGCCGAGGAACGAGATGCCGCGGGCTGCGGCGACCTTCCGGAACTGCGGGCTCCGCAGCGGCTCCCGCAGCCGCCGGAGATCGAGCGTCGCCCGGTCGCGCTCGCCGAGCGAGACGACCGTGACGAGCGCGATCGTCGCGACCACGATGAGCACGTCGCCCGGCGAGACGACGGTGGCGAGCGGGAGACCCCGGGGCAGCGCGAACACGTCGCCGAGGAACGCGAGCCGGTGCGCGTCCTCGGAGACGTTCGAGTGCCTGCCCGGGTCGAAGCCGACCGAGCGGGCGGCCGCGGCGGAGAGCGGCATCTTCCCGCCGTTCGCGGTGATCGCGAGCGCGTTCAGCGCCATGCCCGCGCCGAGCGGGAGCAGCGCGCGGATCTGCCGGTTGCGCCAGATGAACACGGCCAGGAGCGCGTACGTCGCGAGGTGCAGCGAGCGGGCGAGGCCGTCGGGCATCGAGTGGCCGGGCCGCGAGAACAGGACGATCTGCAGGCCGAGTGCGAGAGCGACGGTCCAGCCGCTCCGGAAGGTGAGCCGGAGCAGGCGCACCGGCCGACCGCCGAGGCCGGCCGCGAGCGCGAGCCCGATCGCGATCCCGGCGAGCAGGACCACTCAGGACACCGCCGCCAGCGGGGCGCGGTAGACGGGCGGCGCGGGCGCCGCTTCCCCACCGGCGAGCATCTCCGTGAGCGTGTCGCGCTGCCGCGCCAGCGCCAAGCCGACGTGCTGACCCGGGGGTCGCGCGAAGCCGAGGACGAGCGAGCCGACGGGCGAGCCGCCGTGCCGCAGGACGAGGGCGAGGAAGCGTCCCGAGCGGCCGAGTTCGACGCCGTCGGCGACGATCACGCTCTCGCGGGACTCGAGCTCGCGGATGAGCCAGCTCGTCACGGCCTCCAGGCTCGGCTGGCGGGCGGCGGTCCTCCACTCCCGCTCGACCGTGGCGTCGAGGCTGCGGTCGCTCCAGGAGACGTAGGCGGCCCACGTCAGCGTCGCGGACTCGACGATGCCGTCCACGAGCAGCGCGAAGCCGTCGCCGCCTGCGGCCTCGCAGGCGGCGGCCCGGTCGATGGCCGCCGTGAGCCGGACCGAGCGCTCGGCCGACGTGAGGTGGAGGACGGCGCCGGCAACGGCGACGAGCCCCGCGCACAGCGCGAGCAGCGGGGCGACGAGCCCGATGGCGCCGAGCGCCGCAATCGTGCCTGCGATGACGAACGTCCGCGGCTGCGGCAGGCGCCGCCCCAGCCGCACCCGCGGCCCCTGACGCCGCAGCTGGCGGAGCTCGGCGCGCTCGGCGGGCGAAAGCACCGACCGCGGGTCGATCCCGCGCTGGAGCGTGACGAAGGCCTTTCCGATCACGGGATGGAATTGCGCGCCGAGCTCGGCCTCGATCTGCTCGAGCGCCTCCTCGCGCGGGAGCCCGGGCCGGTACGGACGGTCGCTCGTCATCGCGTCGTAGGCGTCGGCGACGATGAGGAAGTGGGCCGCGAGCGGAATGTCGTCGGGGCTCACGCCGTAGTAGCCGTGCCCGTCCATGCGCTCGTGGTGGTATTCGACCGCCTGCGCCTCCGAGGCGGCGAGCCGGAAGCGCCGAAGCAGGCGCGCCGAGAGCCTCGGGTGCAGGTGCACGGACTCGAGCTCGTGCTCGTCGAGCGGTCCGGCCTTGCGCAGCACGGTCCCGTCGACGCGGATCTTGCCGAGATCGTGGAGGCGCCCCGCCCACCGCAGGCGCTTCACCTCCGCCGGGGGGAGATCGAGCGCGGCCGCGAGCTCCTGGACGTACTCGGCCACACGGGCCGAGTGGCGATAGGTCGACGTGTCGCGCTCGTCCACGATGTTGGCGAGCGTCTCGAGCGCGTGCTCGGTCTCGGTGCGCAGCAACGCGAACCGGGCGCGCCATCCGTGGACGGCCGCGGTCAGCGGCACGACGGCGACGATCGCCCACGGCTGCGACTCCGCGAGGCACGCGAGGACGATGGCGAGGGAGGCCTCGCCGGCGGCGGCAGGGAACTCGTCGCGGGCCTTCTCGCGCTGGTGCTGCCAGAACGGCTGCGAGGTGGTGAGGGCGAGCATCGAGCCGAGCAGCAGCATCTCGACGCCGTACGCGACGACGACGAGCCCGGCGACCGCGACGAAGTCGTGCGGAAGCGAGAGCGCCCCGACCTGCCCGCCGAGCGCGACGAACGCCCACCCGCCCGCGAATCCCATCAGCGCGAACATGCAGGCGTTGAACGCCGTCTTCTCGACCCGCTTGCCGTGGAGCGAGTCGACGACGAGGACGCCGAGCGGCGCGACGAGCGTCGCAGCCCACGGCCCGAGGATCAGCGCGGCGGCGCCGATGACGGCGAACGAGAGGCTGAACGACTGCCGCTCGATCGGGTCGACGGCCTTCTCGTCACCGGGGACCTGGAAGACCTCGGCCGCGACGACGCCCGCCGCCAGGAGCGCGAGCGTCGTCGTCGGCCCGTCCACGCATTTCACGGCCGCGACCGTGACCGCCGTCGCACCGGCCACGATCGTGCCGATGAGCAGTGCGCGTGCTACCAGCGCCACTTACCGGGCGCTCCCGCGGCGACGATGAAGGCCGCGATGATGGCAACGCGATAGATCCAGGGGCGATACCGACGCATCTCACACGCTCCTCTCTCGGGTACCTCACCTTGTGGATCGTGTCGCGACCTTTCACCAGCCCTCGAACGAGGGAACCGGCAGATTCCCTCGGACGAGTGACCCGCCTGCCCGATGCCGGAGCGCCACGTCCCGGGGTCAGACCCCGGGACGTGGCTGCAGGAGTCAGCGGAACGGGTCGTCGAGGAACGGGAGGTTCTTGTGACCGACCTTCTCGAGCAGGTTCTCCGCGAAGGCGTCGCGCTCCTCGGCGTGCCGGCGCGCCATCTTCAGCGCCTCGTACTCCTCGCCCTGCGGCCCCGGGTGCGGCTGCGGCCGCGTCCGGTGCGTCCCGGGGTCAGACCCCGGGACCTGTCCGGTTTGTCGCGTCCGGGCTCCGAATCCGCTGCCGCGCCCGACATGGCGGGCGCGGCCCGCCCAGATTCGGCACGAGTTCGCTCTCGCCAAGACCTGCGAGCGGAAAGCGAAGCGCGAGGCCGCCCGCGCGAAGCGCGCCCGGCCCGCGCGAAGCGGGCGATGCAGATCGAACATGGCCCCGGGAGGAGTCGAACCTCCGCACGCAGATTCGAAGTCTGCCGCTCTATCCGCTGAGCTACGGGGCCGGTGGCCAGAGAGTAGCCCGACGGCTACGCGGCGACGGGCGCGCCGTACTTCCGCCTCAGGTACGCGAGATACGGCTTCGCGTCGATCGTCGTGCCGACGGCTCGTCGCAGCGTCTCCTGCGGCGGGTACTTGCGTCCGTTCGCGTGCACGCGCTCGCCGAGCCACTCGCGGATCGCGCCGAACTCGCCGCGCTCGACCCGCTCGTCGAGCTCGGGCACCTCCTCGGCCATCTTCTCCCAGAGCTGGACGGACATGACCGTGCCGAGCAGGTACGTCGAGAAGTAGCCGATCAGCCCGGCCGACCAGTGGACGTCCTGGAGGACGCCGTGCGCGTCGTCCGGCACCTCGACCCCGAGGTACTCCTCCATCCGCTCGTTCCAGATCCGCGGCAGGTCGGACAGCTCGACGCGGCCGTTGACGATGTCCTGCTCGAGCTCGAAGCGGAGGATCACGTGCAGCCCGTACGTGACCTCGTCGGCGCGGATCCGGATCAGCGACGGCTGCACCTTGTTGATCGCCGCGTAGAACCGGTCGAGCTCGACGCCGCCGAGCTGCCCCGGGAAGCGCGCCTGGAGCCGCGGGTAGAAGTACCGCCAGAACGGCAGGCCGCGCCCGACGAGGTTCTCCCAGAGCCGGCTCTGAGACTCGTGGATGCCGAGCGAGGACGCCTGGCCGATCGGGAGGTGCGCGATGTCGCGCCGGACCTGGTGCTGGTAGAGCCCGTGCCCGTACTCGTGCATCGTCGAGAAGAGCGACTCGAGCGAGTCCGGGTAGTAGTGCGTCGTGACCCGGATGTCGTCGATCCCGGTGCCGGACGCGAACGGATGCTCGGTCGGGTCGATCCGCCATGTGTCGGGACGGTGACCGAAGAGATCCACCACCTCCTGTCCGAGCGCGATCTGCGGCCCGATCGGGAAGTCCGCGCTCAGGAACGAATCGTCGGTCTCGCCGTCCCGCAGCTCCGCGATCAGCGGCACGAGCTCGGCCTTGATCTCCGCGAAGATCCGCGTCACGTCGGCCGACTTCGTCTCCGGCTCGAAGTCGTCGAGGAGGATGTCGTACGGCTCGTCCGTCGGGTCGAAGCACGCGATGTAGCGGCGCCGCAGCTCGACGGCGCGCTCGAGCGCCGGCAGGAAGAGCGCGAAGTTCGACGTCGCCTTCGCCTCGAGCCAGACCGGCGCCGCCTCCGCCGCCGCCCGCGCCATCTCGGCGGCGAGCTCCGGCGGGACGCGGACGGCCTTGTCGTGGTCGCGGCGCAGGACGCGGATCAGCGCGGCGTCGTCCGAGTCGGGGTCGAGTGACTCCTCGAGCGGACGCAGCTCGTCGAGCAGGCGGCCGACCTCGGGGTCGATCAGCTCCTCGTGGCCGAGCTGCTGCAGCAGCCCGATGTGCCCGCCGCGGCTCATCGCGCCCGCCGGCGGCATGATCGTCCGCTGGTCCCAGACGAGCAGCGACGCGATCGCGCCGAGCCCCTGGATCCGCTCTGCGCGCGACTTCAGCTGGGCGAGGGCGTCGGACACGGAGGGAGAGGGTAGCGACAGCGCTGCCGTTTGTGCGCAAGTTCCCTCGATGGGGGGCAGGCCGCCCGCGACGGCCCCGGGCATGCACTACGCAAGGGGGCCTGCGAGGGTGCAAGATCTCCGTACCGAATGCGAATCCGCACCATGAAGGGAGAGAGCAGATGTTCAGACGCAGGCCACTGATGCGCGCTGCGGTCGTCGGCGGTACCGCGTACTACGCGGGCAAGAAGGGCGCCGAGGCCGGGCAGCGCGAGGCCGACCAGAACGCCGCGATCGCCGACCTCCAGGCGCAGCAGTACCAGCAGCAGGCCTACCAGCAGGCGCCGCCGGCCGCGGGCGGCATGTCCGAGGACTCGATCGAGAAGCTCAAGCAGCTCGCGCAGCTGCACGAGCAGGGCGTCCTGACGGACGCGGAGTTCGAGGTCCAGAAGCAGAAGATCCTGCAGGGGATGTGAGGGGCGCGATGGCAATCGGACCCGTACAGATGCTCATGCTCGGCTTCGAGGAGCCGAAGGTCACCGGCGAGATCATGGCGGAGCTGCGGCGGCTGAAGGAGCAGGACATCGTCCGCCTGATCGACGCGATCGTCGTCCGGAAGGACGCGGACGGAAACGTCGAGTCCGTACAGATGAGCGACCTGAGCGAGGACGAGGCGATGGAGTTCGGCGCGACCGTCGGCGCGCTGATCGGGCTCGGCCTCGAGGGCGAAGAGGGCGCCGAGGCCGGCGCCGAGGCCGGCGCCGAGGCCGGCGCGGACGGCCACGTCCTCGACGAGAGCCAGGTCTGGTACGCCGCGGACGCGATCCCGCCGGACACCGCCGCCGCGATCGCGCTGATCGAGCACCGCTGGGCGATCCCGCTCCGCGACAAGATCGCCGCGGCCGGCGGGTTCCCGCTCGCCGACGAGTGGATCCATCCGCTCGATCTCGTCGCCGTCGGCCTGGTCGCCGCGGAGGAGGCCGAAGCCGCGAAGGCGTAGCTCTGCTTCGGACAATCGAGAGAGGGTGGCGGATGGGATTCGAACCCACGACCACCGGGACCACAACCCGGGGCTCTACCAACTGAGCTACCGCCACCGCGACGCGGGCTACAGCGTAGCGGGACGCCTCCGAGGGCGGCGGTACGCTTCGGCCACGCGCCCGTAGCTCAGTGGACAGAGCGGCGGACTTCTAATCCGCGGGTCGGAGGTTCGAATCCTCCCGGGCGCGCTGCTCCGACGGGACGGCCACGAGCCACACGGCGCCGGAGACGGCGAAGCTGATCGTCGCGGCGAGGGCGAGGTCGAGACCCCACCCGATACGGACGGCCGAGTGCGCGAGCTCGCCCGCGCCGTGGACGGCCAGCGTGAGGTGGCTGCGCTCGTGCACCGCCACGGCCGTGCCGGCCAGGCCGGCGACGAGCGGGAACAGGCCGGCGCCGCGATTGGCCCGGGTCAGGACGAGGAGCAGCGCCCCCAGCACCGCCGCGCCCACCACGGCCCAGCCTCCCGCACGGCCGAGGCCGGAGGCGGAGACGCCGAGCGCCGTCACCCACGGGCCGAGCGCGCCGGCGCCCATGAGGGCGGCGCTCGCGAGCGCCCAGATCCCGATTCCGGTCTTCACGGCGCCGGACGCTAGCCGAGCCGGGTGCCGCTCTTCCGCAGGCGCTTCCACGCGGCCGGGAGCTGCTTCGCGATCCGCGCGCGGCGCGCCTGCTGGCGCTCGACGAGGCGGCCCGCCACGAACGACGCGGCCGTCCTCGCGTCGCCGAGGGCGAGCTCGCGCAGCCGCTGCTCGGCGACGACCGCATCCTGGTAGTCGCCGAGGAGCGCCTGCAACGCCTTCGCGTCCTCGACGAACCGGCGGCCTGCCTCGCCCGCGGGCGCGGCGAGCTCGACGGCGTACCGGGTCCGCTTCAGCGCGATCCGGAGCCGGTGCAGCTCCTCCTCGTCGGGATGCTTGCCGAGCCGGTCGACCGCCCGGACGAGGTCGTCGAGCACCTTCCGGGCGATCCGCTCGAGCGGCACGGCGCCGGCGTCGTCGGCCATCCGCGGCGGGAGGCGCAGCCGTGCGAGCACGACGCGGTACCCCTCGCCGCGAAGCGTCTCGAGCAGCCGCTCCCGCGCCGCGTCGCGCCGGCCCTCGACGGAGGCGAGCAGCGGCTCGCCGGCGGCGCGATCGGCGCCGTCGAACCGGGCGAGCTCGTCCCGGAGGAGCTCGAGCAGGACGTCGAGGTCGCGGACCGGCCCGGTGGCATCGCCGAGCTCGGCGAGCAGCCCGCCGAGCGAGCGGCGCCAGGCCGGGTCGAGGTACCGGCGCGACGCGCGGAGGTAGGCGCGGATCCGCCGCGCCGCGACGCGATGCTCGTGGAGGTTCTCCGGGTCGTCGCCGAGGCGGACGCCGGGGTCGTGCGCGAGCAGCTCGCGCCGCTGCGTCGCGATCATCTCGCGGAGCCGCTGCGCGCCCGGGTCGTCGCTCAGCGGCGGGGCCGGCACGAGCGGCTTCCCGCCCGCGGCGGAGTCGATCAGCCGGGCGATCTCGTCCGGCGGCGCGAGCCCGCCGGTGCCCGGCTCCCACGCCTCCACCGTCTCGCCGCGCGGGAGCGAGAGCCGCCAGACGACGCCCGCCTCGGACGGCAGCCGCGACACACGCATCCCGAGCTGCTCGAGATCCCGGTCGATCGTGTCGTACTCGTGCGCGACCGCGAGCTCGCGCTCGGCCCGGAGCCAGTTCTCCTCGGGCGTCCCCGCCTCCGGCGCGAGCGAGAGCTCGTACGCGCGGACGCGGACGCTGTGCCCGTCGTGCCCGTTCATCTCGGTGGGGATTCCTGCACATTCGCGCGCTGTCCTGCAAGGACGAATCTGCGAAGATCGCGCCATGACCCTCCGCGGCGAGCCGCTCGAGCGGGACGTGACCCTACCCGACGGCCGCGTCGTCCGGGTGCGCATCGGCGTCCCGGACGACTCCTACATCGCGAAGCGCGACCTGGACACCGTCGACGTCGAGCTGTACGGCAACGGGGAGCACCTGGCCGTGGTCAACACGGTGCTCGACGCGAGCCAGGTGAGCGAGGCGCGCGACCTCCTCGCCGAGATCGCCGCCGGCCTCGAGTCGGGCGAGCTGAAGCCGACCGCCGCCGCGCTCGAGCCGCTCGCGGATAGGCTCCGGTAGACGTGTCCACCGCCACGCTGCACACGAACCACGGCGCGATCACGCTCGAGCTGTTCGCGGAGGACGCACCGAAGACGGTCGCGAACTTCGAGAAGCTCGCCGGCGACGGCTTCTACGACGGCGTCGTCTTCCACCGCGTGATCCCGGACTTCATGATCCAGGGCGGCGACCCGACCGGCACCGGCTCCGGCGGCCCGGGTTACACCTTCGAGGACGAGTTCAACGACCGGAAGGTCGTCCGGGGCGCGCTCGCGATGGCGAACGCGGGGCCGAACACGAACGGGAGCCAGTTCTTCATCGTCACCACCGACGCGTGCCCGTGGCTCGACGGCAAGCACACGGTCTTCGGCCGGGTCACCGACGGGATGGACGTCGTCGACGCGATCTCCGGGCTCGACACCGACGCGCGCGACCGCCCGCGCGAGGACGTCGTGATCGAGCGCGTCGAGCTCGGCTAGCAGCTCCTCGCACCGACGCCGTCATCTCAGTGGATGCACTGATGCGCGGTGCGGCGACCTCCGGTACACAAAAGAGGGACCGCAGCCAGGAAGGTGGAAGACGTGAGACTTCGACCGGACACGCCGCACTCCGGGCCGGACGTCGCGAAACGGCCCGCACCGCCGGTTTCCTCCGCCTCGACCGCGACCGCCGCGCGCCAAGTCCATCTCCATCCCGCGCTCCTCGCCGCCCTCCGCCGCCGGATGGCCCAGGTGGCCGGGTACCACCCCGGCGAGCCCTTCCACTAGCGCGCTTCCTCGCCCGTGACGGGGCCGGCGAGTACCGTCACGGGCCATGGCAGCCGAGGACGGCGACGCGCTCCGCCTGGACTACGCGCAGACGACGGACCTGCTGCGCGGGATCACCGACGTCCGCTTCAAGCTCCTCGCGATCGTCCCGACGATCGCCGGCGCCGCGGTCGCGTTCCTCGGCCGCGGCCGCTCGGCCGCCGAGCTGCTCGCCGTCGGGCTGCTCGGGCTCGCGGCGACGCTCGGGATCCTGCTCTACGAGGTGCGGAACACGCAGCTCTACGACTACGCCCTCCGCCGCGCGAAGGAGCTGGAGGCGCGGCTCGGCGCGCCGTCGATCGACGGCCGCGACGCCCCCGGCGGCGTGTTCAGCGAACGGCCGGGCCGCGACGTCCGCGTGTTCGGGTTCGCGCTCGCCGGCTGGAGCTACCTCGTCGCGTGGGGCGCGCTGCGCGCGCTCGGCGTCGGCGGGGCGCAGAAGCTCGGCGGGATCGTCGGAGTCGTCGCGGGGATGCTCGCTCTCGTCGAGCTGCTCCGAATCGAGCCGAGCCGCTGACCGGCCCCGCGGCCGCGCAGCGTGCCCGGCGCGCGCGCAGCGGGCGACGCAGCACCCGGACCGGCCCCGTCCCGGGGTCAGACCCCCGGACCTGGCTGCGCGGGCCAGGAATCCCCGACCGCCCCGCCGCGCCCGACCTGCGCGGGCGCGGCCCACCGCCGCCCGACACGAGTTCGCTCTCTCCCACCCCTGCGAGCGGAAAGCGAAGCGCGCAGCGGGCGACGCAGCACCCAGACCGGACCCGTCCCGGGGTCAGACCCCCGGACCTGGCTGCGCGGGCCAGGAATCCCCGACCGCGCCGCCGCGCCCGACCTGCGCGGGCGCGGCCCACCGCCGCCCGACACGAGTTCGCTCTCTCCCACCCCTGCGAGTGGAAAGCGAAGCGCGAAGCCGCGCGCGCGCCGCGCGCCCGGCTCGCGCGCAGCGGGCGACGCAGCAAAGAAGCGGGTGGCGGGAATCGAACCCGCGTAGCCAGCTTGGAAGGCTGGAGCTCTACCATTGAGCTACACCCGCGTGCGGCTAGCGTACCGGCATGCATCTCTCGGCCGAGGCCGTCGTGCTCGTGCCGGTCCTCGCGGTCGCCTACGGGCTCGTCGCCCGCGCGGCACGCCCGTCGCGGGCGCGCGTGGCCGCGGCGGCGGCCGCGCTCGCGCTGATCCTCGTCGCGTTCGCCGGGCCGCTGCAGCCGCTCGCAGTGCACACGTTCCTCTGGGCGCACCTGCTCCAGAACGTCGTCCTCGCGGAATGGGCGCCGGCGCTGCTCGTCCTCGCCGTCCCGCCCGCGGTCGCGTCGCGGGCGTCCGGCTTCGCGCTCTTCCGGCCGTTCGTCGCCCTGCCGCTCTGGCTCGTCACCTACTTCGTCTGGCACCTGCCGTGGATCTACGATCCCGCTCTCCGCCACCCCCACTCGCTGCTCCACGTCGAGCACCTGACGTACCTGCTCGCCGGGATCTGCCTGTGGTGGCCGGTCGTCCACGGCGCCTACTCCGCCGGCGCGAAGGCGCTGTACCTCTTCTCCGCGTTCGTGCTCGCGTCGCCGCTCGGGCTGATGCTCGCGCTCGTCCAGCGGCCGGTGTACTCGTTCTACGCGCACGCGCCTCGCACGTGGGGGCCGGGGCCGCTCACCGACCAGCAGATCGCGGGCGTGACGATGGCCGCGGAGGAGGCGATCGTCTTCTTCGCCGCCTTCACCGCGTTCCTGCTCCGGTTCCTCGAGGACGAGCAGGCGCGCGGCGCGCTCGAGGGGATGCGCGAGGCGCAGTAGCTGGTAGGACCCCGCCGTGGAGTCGCGTGAGCTCGTCATCGTCGGCGCCGGCGCG
>Ga0335069_10015506_pt1 | contig 10653 bp, 9 predicted proteins | sample Lox_Sample_11_FD_206714 | JGI IMG/M metagenome (GOLD analysis project Ga0335069, IMG submission 206714) | Soil microbial communities from Loxahatchee National Wildlife Refuge, Florida, United States - Lox_Sample_1.1 | ecosystem: Environmental > Terrestrial > Soil > Wetlands | place: USA: Florida... | reverse complement strand
TGGGCCGAGCAGCATCCGGAGATGTGGGAGGCGGCGCTGGCGCCGGCGGTGGCCGAAGCGCTAGCGGCGGCCGGCCGCGGGGCGGCCGACGTCACCGGTGTCGGCATCGCCGGGCAGCTCGACGGCTCGATTCCCGTCGGCGCCGACGGGCGGGCACTGGGCGGCTGCCTCATCTGGATGGACCGGCGCGCAGACGCCTGTTGCGATGACCTGCGACAGCGGCAGTCATCGCAGGCCTTCCGCCAGAGGACCGGCGCCAATCTCGATGGCAGCCACATGGCGCCGAAGATCCGCTGGCAGCTCGACAACTGGCCGGCGGCGCGCGCGGCCGTCCGCTTCCATCAGCCGGTGACCTATATGGTTGAGAGGCTGACCGGCGAGGCGGTGATGGATCACGGCCTCGCCTCGACTACTCTGGCCTATGATCTGGCGCGTGGTGATTTCGCCGCCGACCTGCTCGGCAACTTTGGGCTGGAGCGCCAATTGCTACCGCGGCTCGAGAGAAGCGAGGCCCTGGCCGGGCGGCTCAGCGCCGCCGGGGCAGCGCTCATCGGATTGCCGGACGGCCTCCCGGTGGCCGTCGGCACGGGGGATGATTTCTCGACGCCGCTCGGCGGCGGGATCGCGGCGCCCGGCCTCGTCGTCGACGTGCTCGGCACCGCCGAGGTCGTCGGCGCCCTCGATCCGCGGCCCCTGATCGACGAGACTGGCCTGGTCGAGACCCATCGCTTCGTCGGGACGCAGTTGCACTATATCGAGAACCCCGGCTGGGTCAGCGGCGGCGCCCTCGAGTGGCTGCGCGCTCTCCTGCGGTTCGAAAACTTCACGGCTTTCGACGACGCGGCGGCGACAGCGCCGCCGGGCAGCGACGAGCTTCTTTTCCTGCCGGCGCTCACCGGTGCCATGACGCCGGAATGGCAGGCCGCGGCACGCGGCTGCTTCTATGGCCTGACACCGTCGCACGGGAGCGCGCATCTGGCGCGCGCCGTTCTGGAGGGAACGGCCTATGGCCTGCGTGACGTGGTGGACCGCCTGCGGGAGATGGGCGTTGCCGTCGATCGCGTGCGGGTCCTCGGCGGTGGCGCCCGCTGCCGCTTGTGGGCCCAGATCCGCGCCGACGTCACCGGACTCCCGGTCGAACGCTCGGCAGTGACGGACAGTTCGGCCGTCGGTGCTGCCATTCTGGCTGCCGTCGCGGTGGGCCACGCGCCGGACGTCTCGTCGGCGGCCGCGGCGGCTTCGACCGTCGCCGAAGTGATCGAGCCGCAGCCGCGCGATGGCGCGCTCTACGAGGACATGTACCGGCGATATCGCCGGCTCTTTGCGTCGCTGAAGCCGATGTTCACGACCGGCGCGGCAGGCTGATCCATGGCAGCCGACGCGATCACCGAGCTGCTGGCGGGAACTTGGCGAGAGCCGGAGACGGGCGAGGCGATCGCCGTGCCCATCAAGTCGATCGTGCTGGCGGACAGCGTGGCCGGACTCGAGGCGGACCTGGTGGGGCGCCTGGCCCTCGGCCATCGCTTCGCGGTCGTCAGCGATTCAGTCACCCATGCCGTGCTCGGTGAGCAGGTGGAGCGCGCTGTCGCGTCGTTGGGCGAGGTCGAGCCGATCCGGCTGCCCGATCGGTCGCATCCCGACGACGCCACGGCGGCGCGGCTGCGTACGGCCACCGCCGGCGCCGATGCGCTGATCGCCGTTGGTTCCGGCACCATCAACGACCTCTGCAAGTATGTCGCCGCGCAGGACGGCAAGCCCTATGCGGTGTTCGGCACCGCTCCGTCGATGAACGGCTATACCTCGAGCAATGCGGCGATCACCGTCGGCGGACTGAAGAAATCCCTCCCGGCGCGGACGCCCGTCGGCGTCTTCCTCGACCTCGGTGTCCTGGCGGCGGCGCCGCCGCGCATGATCCGCAGCGGCCTCGGCGACAGCCTGTGCCGGCCCACGGCGCAGGCCGACTGGCTGCTGTCGAACCTGTTGCGCGGCACCACCTACTGCACCACGCCCTTTGTCCTGCTGGCGGAGGACGAGCCCGAACTGATCGATACTGCGGCGGCGCTGGTTGCCGGCGATCTCGCGGCCATGCGGCGGCTGGCGCGGACGCTCGTGCTCTCGGGTCTTGGGATGGTCATCTGCGGGGGCAGCTACTCGGCCAGCCAGGGCGAGCACCTCATCAGCCACTATGTGGAAATGATGGGCCGCGACCTGCCCGAGAGCTTCCATGGCGAGCAGATCGGCGTCGCCACCTTGACGACGGCGCGGCTGCAGGAACGTCTCCTCGATGCCGAGGCACCCGTCGTGCGGCCGACGGTCGTCGATGCTGACGACATCATCGCCCATTTCGGCGCAGAAACCGGAGCCGCCTGCCTCGAAGAGTTCAGAGCCAAGGCGCTGTCGCCCGCCGATGCCGACGCGATGAACGACAGGCTGTCCCGCGGATGGGCGGGCATACGCCAGAGCATCGCCGCCGTTCGTCGCTCCAGCGTCGCACTGGGCCGCGCGCTCGCGGCTGTCGGCGCGCCGACGCGGCCATCGGAGCTCGGTTGGCCGGCCGAGTTCTATCGCACTGCCGTGCGGCGGGCCCGCCAGATCCGCAACCGCTTCACCTTCCTCGACCTCGCCGGCGACGCCGGTCTCCTCGACCCCTTCGCCGCCAGCGAGGGGTAGGAAGCGCCATTTTTTCAGCGAGCGCCCCGCATTTGGCGGGAAAGGGGGACGTCGATCGGCCTGTAGCTTTTTTGTATTGCGGCTGAATCGGCACTGTGGCTATCCTGTTCATTGCGGGGAAACAAAGATTCAAGAGGGTGAACAGCGGAAAAGCTGGGCGCCCCAGAGGGTCGGAACCTCAGCCGCAGACACGCGGACCCGCTCAGGAGAGGCCGGCACCGGCAACGGTGCCAACGGTGAGGGAGTCAGCGCATGTCGACGGAAGCGTCAGCCCGTTCCGGATCGTCGTCAAACGACCTGTCGAGCCGAATCGATAAAATGTACGCACGGGACCGCCTGTGGGCCTGGGCGTTTGTCATCGCCCTGTGGCTGGTGGTGGCGTTCGTCCTGCTGTCGTCGATCCCCTACGCCAGCGGCAGCGTGACGGTGGTCTGCTGGATCGCGGCGATCGTACTGCTCGTCTTCAATACGGGATCGATCGCCAACATGGTGCGGCATTACGGCCATGACAAGGAACGCATCTACGGCACCGACATCCGCCACCTGGATGCCGGACGGTAAGGGGGCGACCATGGCAAAACAGATCTATCAACCGCCGCAGCAGAGCGTTCCCGGGCAGTGGATCGACGTCATCGTCCTGCTCTTGCTGATTTTCGCCGCGCTGTTCGTGCCCGTATGGGCCAAGATCGCCGTCCCCGCCCGGGTCGAGAAGCTGCCGGCCGGCGTCACCTATGTCGTCAACACGACCAAGGACGCCGACGGCAACGACGTCCAGACCAAGCAGTGGACGGGGCTCACCTGGGAAGCCCTCGGGCAAAACCCCGTCATGCAGCAGCAGTGGCAGAAGCTCGGCTACACGGTCGAGAGCGCCGCCGACATCATCACCCAGCCGTTCGACTACACGATCGAATGGGGCGGCCTCATCGGCATGATCGTGCTGATCGGCGGCTACTACGTGTTCCTGCTCTGGCACTCCGAGAAGGAATACCGGCAGGTCATCGCAGAAAAATTCGATTGATCCCGGTCGCAAAGAACCGGAACAGGGTCGCACGGAGGGGCAGGGACTATGTGGGACGTTCTCGAATGGGTTGCCTGGGCCATCTCGGCCGCCATCTTTCTCTGGATGCTGCACGACGCCTGGCGCGTCGATCGTGAGTACAGCGAGGACGTGCTGCTCAGTTCGCGCGAAGGCGTCGACGAGCTGATTCCCGAGAAGAAGGGTTCCTAGCCATGGCTGATCAAGCAATCGGCCAGGCACGGCCACAATCGATCAACCTGCTGAAGGTACTCGGGCCGGTCCACGTCTGGGCCCTCGGCGTCGGCATCGTGCTGGTCGGCGAGTTCATGGGCTGGAACTACGCGGTCGGCAAGGGCGGTGCGCTCGGCTGCCTGATCGCCATGTGGGTGATCGGCCTGCTTTACACCTGCGTCGCCATGATCGACTCAGAGATCACGTCGACGGTGGCGGCGGCTGGCGGGCAGTACGCCCAGGCCAAGCACACCATCGGGCCGCTGATGGCCTTCAACGTCGGCCTCTACCTCGTCTTCGCCTACACCATGCTCGAGGCCGGGGACGTGCAGGTGGTGGGCTTCCTCGTGCAGATCGGCGCCGGCGACTTCAACCTCGGCGCCCCCGCCCACTGGGAACCCTGGGTGGTGTTGAGCCTCGCGATTCTCGCGCTGCTCAACTACCGCGGCGTGTTCATGACGCTGACGGTGAACTTCTGGATCACCTTCATCGCGTTCCTCTCGATCATCGTGCTGTTCTTCGGTGTCGAGCCGTGGAACCAGGGCAAGATCCTGCTGCACAAGGACCTGTTGACCGACCTGCCGTATGGCTGGCTCGGCGTCTTCGCGGCGCTGCATTTCGGCATCTGGTTCTATCTGGGGATCGAGGGCACCTGCCAGGCGGCGGAAGAGGTTCGCTCGCCCGGCCGCGCCTTGCCGCTCGGCACCATCACCGGGATCATCACGCTGCTGATCGCGGCGGCGCTGACCTGGTATGTCGCGGTCGGCCTGCTGCCGTGGGAATATGTCGGCTGGGACCTGGAGCTGGCGCCGCTCTATGACGTGGCGAAGATCTCCGGCAGCAAGTTCCTGCACATCTTCCTGTTCATCGGCACGCTGTTCTCGGCGATCGCGTCGGCCAACGGCTGCATCAACGATGCGGCGCGTGCCTGGTTCTCGATGGGCCGCGACCGCTACCTGCCGGTGTGGTTTGCAGCGGTGCATCCGAAGTACCGCACGCCGTTCCGCTCGATCATCTTCCTGATCCCGATCGGCATCGTCTTCGCGATCTGGGTTCCGCTGGCGCAGGTGATCACCTTCTCGATCCTCTCGGGCCTGCTGAACTACACGTTCATGCCGATCAACATGTGGAAGTTCCGCAACAAGTGGCCGCTGGACACGATCAAGCGGGGATTCATCCATCCCTTCCATCCGCTGCCGGCGATCGTGCTGCTGGTGCTGTGCATCGCGACTTTCTTTGCGATCTACCTCGGCTACGGCAACCAGCTGCTGGCGATGATGCTGTTCTACATCGTGGCGTCGCTGTGGTTCGTCCTGTTCCGCTACAAATACGTGCGCCGGGGCGACCAGTTCACGATGGCGTGGCCGCGGCCGCGCGGATACTGAAGCGTCGGCGGCGGGCGGGCGCCCGCTGCCCGTGACGGTCAGGATAGCCCGGTTGACTGCTCCGGCGGTCAGCCGGGCTCTGCCTTTCGGGGCCTAGCAAGTTGACATCCTTGCGCTACGACATCGCCGCGCTCGCCATCGTCGCGGCGGCGCTCCTGTGGATGATCCACAGGCACGACCGGGCGCGCATCAAGGCGACGCGCGGCGCCTATTTCGAAGCATGCCGCGGGCTCTTCGAGGAGGCGAAGATCGCGCAGGTCGATGTCGGTTTCCCCGTGCTCGAGGGACGGTTCCGTGGCCATCGCATCCGGCTCGAACCGGTCGTCGACCATATTGCGGTACGCAAGCTTCCCTCCCTGTGGCTCAAGGTGGATGTCTTCGGCGAGCTGCCGATCGGGGGAACGCTCGATTTCCTGGCCCGGCCGCTGAACACCGAGTTCTTCTCGCCTTCCGACAGCCTGCCCACGACGTTGCCGATACCGCCGTCGTGGCCGCAGTTCGCGGTGATGCGCACCGACATCGCGGACCGGCGAGTACCGGTCGAGGCGCTGACGCCGCATATGCGGATCTTCGCCGACGTGAGGATGAAGGAGCTGCTCATCACGCCGCGGGGCGTGCGGCTTGTCTATCAGGCCGACCAGGCTGAACGGGCGCACTACATGGTCCTGCGGCAGGCGCGCTTCGCGACCGACCAGGTGCCGGCCGATCTCGTGCAAGCGTTGCTAGAGCGGGCCCTCGGCGTCTATAACACCGTTGCTTCGTTGCAATGACATTACAAGAAGCAGGCCGGTCGACCGGCCGAGCGGCGAAGCGGCAGGCGAGGTCGGATAAGCCATGGGGCAGGCGAAGGCCGCGCGTTCCATGACGCGCGCCGGGGGTCAATCGGACGGGTCGGGCGCACGGCCGCCATTGCGGCCGTATGTCGTGTTGTTGGTTGCGATCCTGCTGCCGGGCGTCGGCCAGGTCTTGAACAACACCCCGCCGCGCGGACTGATGTTCATCTTCTTCATGATGGCGCTGGGCTGGGTGACGATGCATCTGGCGCCGCCCGATGCATCCTTCGTCGGCCGCTATGCCGGCGGCTTCTTCATCTACGCCATCTCGATCATGGATGCCTACCGGTGGGCGCGCTACCGGTGGGCGTTCTTTCACCGGGCCGAAGCGACCGCGAAGCAGGGGTCGGAATGAGCGAGCCGCATCGGGCCTATTGCCGCCTTCAGCGTGCAAAAGCACGCGGAGCGGCTACCAAGCAGAGCGTAAATGGGGGCAGAGAATGAGTAGTCTCGCACAGGATGCCGGCCACGGCATGCGCCGGGCCATCGACTGGAAACATGCGTTCTTCGTCGCCGCCGGCGTGCCGGCGCTGGTGCTGTTCTCGATGGGCGGCATCTCCGCGACGATCGGTGCACCAGCCTGGCTGGTATGGACGATCTCCGTCGTCTTCGGCTTCGTCCAATCCTTCATCTATGCGGAAATCGCCGGCCTGCATCCGAGCAAGTCCGGTGGTACGGCCGTGCATGGCGCGACGGCGTGGATCCGCTACAGCAAGTTCCTGGCGCCGCTGTCGTTGTGGTGCAACTGGCTGGCATGGACACCCGTGCTCGCCATCGGGTCCGGCCTCGGCGCGGGCTACCTGCTGTCGATCTTCTATGCGCCGGATGCCTCGATCAACACATGGCAGATCACGTTGGCCGATCTCGGCTTCATGAAGGAAGGGCTGACGCTGCGCATCAACAGCACCTTCATCATCGGCGCCGTCATCATGCTGGTGGTCTTCTCGATCCAGCACCGCGGCATCCTCGGCACGGCGCGGATCCAGACCATCCTCACCATCGCCGCGCTGCTGCCGCTGTTCATCGTCTGCATCGTGCCGCTGCTGACCGGCGACGTTGTCATGGCGAACTTCTCGCCCTTCACGCCGCTCGCCAAGGACGCCAGCGGCGCGATCGTTCCGGGCGTGTGGGACAAGGGCGGCTGGCTGCTGTTCCTCGGCGGCCTGTTCATCGCGGCGTGGTCGGCCTACGCCTTCGAGACGGCCGTCTGCTACATGAGCGAGTTCCGCAATCCCGGCCAGGACATGTGGCGGGCGATCATCTATTCCGGCCTGTTCTGCATCTTCGCCTACACGCTCATCCCGATCATCTTCCAGGGCGTGCTCGGTACGGAGCGCATGCTCGATCCCGGCATCTATGCCGGGTCCGACATGGGCCGCGCCCTCGCCAGCATGGTCAAGGGCGGCGAGTTCATCACCAAGATCCTGATCATCCTGCTGTTCTTCACGCTGATCCTGTCGATCATGACCGCCATGGCCGGCTCCTCGCGGACGCTGCACCAGGGCGGGCGCGACGGCTGGCTGCCGAAATATCTGGGGCAGGTGAATTCGCATGGCGCACCGACCTTCGCCATGTGGACGGATCTGGCAGTCAATCTCGTGCTGCTGCTGATGTCGGACTACGTGTTCGTGCTGGCCTGGTCCAACTGCAACTACATGATCTTCAACTTCCTCAACCTCAATGCCGGCTGGATCCACCGCATGGACAACCCGGACGTACCGCGGCCCTGGCGCTGCCCGAACGTCATGATGTTCCTCGGCGTGGTGCTTGCCTATGTGAACGCCTTCCTTCTCGGCGCTGGCGCCAACGTCTGGGGTTCCGGCGTGTTCGAGTGGGGCCTGATCTCGGCGGCCGTTTCGGTCCCGTTCTTCCTCTACCGGCACTACGTGACCGACGGCGGCAAGTTCCCCGAGGACATGTGGCGGGACCTCCTGCTACCCGGGAAGACCCAGCTCGGACCCAAACGCGCGGGTACCTTGCCGTACCTGGCGCTGGCCGGAGGCGTCGCGTCGATGCTGCTCGGCTACTTTATATTCTGGGGTTGATGAAGAGCGGCGGCGGGTCGATCGCGGGCCGCCGCCGGATTACCTCTGGCTGGCTGCGTCACTCTGACGCAGTTCCACGGCCACTGACAGGAAGCGCCTGCGAAAATACTGCCTTTGAGGGTAACCGGGCCGGGACCGGCTAGCGCTTGCGCCCGGGAACAGACGATGGAGGGCCGATGTCTCGAGGCCCTTTTTCACGAGGAAATCGGCTCGATTTCGGGAGCTGATCGCCAATCGGCGGAGATCGCGCCCGGTACTCACCGGTATAGCCGCCGACGGCAGGGCGTACCGTCGCAATGACGTTCCGCAGTTTGCATATCCGTGATGCCACGGGGTCGCCGAGATGACCGCGGCGACCCCGGCCCGTCTTGCATGACAGATTGAATAACGACAGCATGGCAGTGCGCTCGCTGAGTCGCCCGATGGGTTGCTGGCTTGCTGCTCGCCGGACATCGCAGCGTCGCGCGATCCAAATGGGGCGGCGTGGTGCCTGAGCAGGGTTCGCTTCCTTCGATCCGATACCGGCTGGACGATGTACAGGGCGGCGCAAGCCGCGGTCTCCCCGGCATTCCCTCTCATGAACAACGGCGGCATCTGCCGCCCTTCGCCAAGCCCAAAGAAACGATCGGGACGGATGCTTCGCATCCGCGTGTCGCCGATCGGCCACAAAATTTCATCACAGGCAGACAAGGGGCTCCACATGACCACAGCGACGACGACGGCTGACGCGCCACGCGGCGAACTGCAACGGGCCATCGACTGGAAAGGTGCGTTCTGGGTGGCGAGCGGCGTGCCGCCGCTAGTCCTGTTTTCGATCGGCGGCATCGCCGCGACCATCGGTGCGCCGTCCTGGCTGATCTGGGCGCTGTCTATCGGCATGGGCTTCGTCCAGTCCTTCACCTATGCCGAGATCGCGGGAATCTTCGACGAAAAGGCGGGGGGCGCCGCGAACTACGGGGCCACGGCCTGGCTTCGCTACGGCATCGTCGGCAAGTTCATGGCCCCGCTCTCGGTGTGGACCTATTGGTTCGCCTGGTCGCCCGTGCTGGCGATCGGCTCGGGCATCGCCGCCGGCTACATCCTGACGGCACTGCTGCCGCCGGACTCTACCATCCTCACCTGGAGCGTGCCTCTCGTCGATCTCGGCTTCCTGAAGGACGGGTTGTCTCTGCGGATCAACAGCACCTTCTTCATTGGCGCGGCGTTGCTGCTTGTCGTCTTCGCGGCGCAGCACCACGGCATTCTCCGCACTGCCCGCATCCAGACCATCATCGGTGTCGCGGTCATCGTACCGTTGCTGATCGTAGGTGTCGTTCCGTTGCTGACCGGCCAGGTGGTCGCCGCGAATTTCTCGCCTTTTACGCCGCTGGCGCTCGATGCGAACAAGAACATCATCCCGGGCGAATGGAATCTCGGCGGTTGGACGCTGTTTCTCGGGGGCATGTTCATTGCGGCTTGGTCAACCTACGGCTTCGAGACCGCGGTCTGCTACACGCGCGAATTCAAGAATCCCGCGACCGACACTTATAAGGCGATCTTCTATTCAGGCCTCCTGTGCGTCCTCGTGTTCGTCCTGGTGCCCTTCACGTTCCAAGGGGCCCTTGGCGTAGCCAAGATGCTCGAGCCCGGCATCTACGACGGTTCGGGCGTGGCTGCGGCTATGGCATCGATCGTCGGAGGCGGCGTATTCGTCAGCAAGCTGCTCGTCCTGATGATGATCCTCGCCCTCGTCCTTTCGATCATGACGACGATGGCCGGTTCCTCGCGCACGCTCTACCAGGCATCCGCCGACGGCTGGCTCCCCAAATACCTCTCCTACGTCAATCCCCACGGTGCGCCGACCCGCGCGATGTGGACGGACCTGATCTTCAACCTGGTCCTGCTGCTGATGTCCGACTACGTCTTCCTGTTGGCGGTGTCGAACTGCGCCTATATCGTCTTCAACTTCCTCTGCCTGAATGCCGGCTGGATCCACCGGATCGACTCGGGCGACATCAAGCGGCCGTGGCGGGCGCCCAACTGGCTGCTCGGGCTCGGGACCATCTTCGCCTTCCTCAACATGGTCTTCATGGGCGCCGGCGCGAATGTCTGGGGCCCGACGACGCTCATCACCGGCGTCATAATCATGGCCCTGATCATTCCGATCTTCGCCTTCCGCCACTACGTCCAGGACGGCGGCATGTTTCCGGATCGGATGCTCGTCGATCTGGGGCTGCAGGGTCGCGATCTCGGCCAGAGAAAGGCCGGGATGCTGCCTTATGCAGCACTCGTGGCGGGCGTCGTCGTCACGCTCATCGCGCACTGGATCTTCGTCACCTGAGCTGCCGGGAAGCGACGCGAGCTATGCGGCGGGGCCCGGCAACGAGCCCCGCTTCTTTTTGGGACCTATGCGCGCCAGAAGGTGATCGTGAGGCCGCCGGCCATGATGAGAGCACCCCCGACCAGGATCGCCGCCGTCGGCTTCAGGCCGA
>Ga0335069_10015502_pt1 | contig 10654 bp, 5 predicted proteins | sample Lox_Sample_11_FD_206714 | JGI IMG/M metagenome (GOLD analysis project Ga0335069, IMG submission 206714) | Soil microbial communities from Loxahatchee National Wildlife Refuge, Florida, United States - Lox_Sample_1.1 | ecosystem: Environmental > Terrestrial > Soil > Wetlands | place: USA: Florida... | reverse complement strand
GAGCCCGACCTGGCCCGCGGCGCCGTGCCACGTCCCGACCCCGCGGGGCCGCGCAAGGCGTCGTCGTTCTCGGCCGCGAGCCGCTCGTCGTGGGAGGAGTTCTTCGCGTCGGTCCCGACCTTCCGCTGCTCCGACCCGTACTTCGAGCGCTACTGGGCCTACCGCTGGTACGGCCTCAGGCTGTGCGGCGTGGCCGGCGGCTGGGGCAACTACCCGGCGCCGAGCGTGTGCGAAGGGATCGGCTACTTCCACCAGCCCATCGCCTACAGCGCGCAGTGCCACCTGCGCGAGCTGCGCTGGGCCCATGACCCCGAGCTGGCCCGGGGCGTGCTGCGCACCTTCGTCGCCCACCAGCGTCTGGACGGCTCGTTCCCCGGCCGCGTGTACGCGAATCACCTGGAGGGCTCCGACTTCTACCACGCGGACTGGGGCGGCGCCCTGCTCGCGCTCGATGCGGTCCACCCGAGCGACGCGTTCCTGCGCGAGGTGCTCCCGGCCCTCGAGCGCTACGCGGAGTGGCTGCTGGCGACGCGCGACGTCCAGCGGATGCACATGTTCGACGTCCTGGATCAGTACGAGACCGGGCAGGAGTACATGTCGCGCTACCAGGCCGTGGATCCGGACGCCGACCTGTACGGATGGGAAAGCCGGATCCGGCTGAAGGGCGTGGACGTGACGGTCTACGCCTACGCGCTGTTCCGCGCGCTGGCGCTGCTCGGCTCGCGCGCCGGCGTGGACGGCGAGAAGTGGCTGGCCGAGGCCGAGGCGACGGCCCAGGCGGTCCGCAAGCGGATGTGGGATCCGGCTTCGGGCATGTTCAGCGACGTGAACCCGGCGACCGGCCGCCGGACGCGGGTTAAGGCCGCGGTGTGTTTCTATCCCTACGCCACGGACCTCGTGGGCGCCGAGCACCTGCCGGGCTTCGCGCAGAACCTGTTCGACGCGCGGTCGTTCTGGACGCCGTTCCCCGTGCCGTCGTCGAGCCTGCAGGACGCGCTATACGATCCCGACGCCGCGTGGAAGGGCAAGCGGCACAACTGCCCGTGGAACGGCCGCGTCTGGCCCATGGCCAACAGCCACGTGGCCGAAGCGATCGCGGCCGTCGCCACGACCCACATTCCTGCGCTGCGCGCGCATCTCGCCGAGTTCATCACCAAGTTCGTCCGGATGCTGTTCTGGGACGGGGATGCCTCCCGGCCGAACGCGTTCGAGCACTACCACCCCGTCACCGGCCGGCCCAGCGCCTACCGGGGCATCGACGACTACCAGCATTCCTGGATCAACGATCTCATCGTGCAGTACGTGATCGGCCTGCGCGCGGCGGGCGAGGGGCGCTTCGTGGTGGACCCGATGCCGTGCCAGCTGGACGGGCTCGAGGCGCGCGGCCTCCCGATGCAGGGCGCGCGCGTGGACGTGCTGCGCGAGGGCGAGCGGCTCACGGTGCTGGTGGGCGGGCGCGAGGTGGCGCGCGGGCGCGTGGGCGAGGCGGTCGAGGTGGCGCTGTGAGCCTGCGCGTGGGGCTGGTGGCGATCCCCGGCGCGGAGGGCGACGCGGCGTTCGCCTGGCTCACCGGCCTGCCGGAGGTGCAGGCGCGGCGCTACGACGCCGGCGTGCTGGGCACCGCGGCCGACGAGCTGGACGTCCTGTGGGTGCACGGGGAGGCGCCGCCCGGCGGGTGCCCGCCCGAGGCCGTCCGCGGCTTCGTGGCGCAGGGCGGGGGCCTGCTGCTCACGATGCAGGCGGCCGCGCTGGTGGGCCCGCTGGGGCTGGAGACGGTGCCGCCCAACGACTGCCGGGCCATGCGATGGAGCCACGCCGCGGACGAGTGGTGGTCGGAGGAGCTGCGGGGCCTCGCGGGCTATCCGCACGTGCGCGGGCTCGCCACCTACGGCGCCCACCCGCTGGTGGAGGGCCTGCACAACGGGACCTACTGCTGGACGCCGTCGGAGGGCGAGGCGTTCGCCTGGTCCTGCTACTCGGGCGGCGCCTGGCCGGCCGATGGGCGGGTCGTGGCCGTGGAGCGCGCCTACCGGATCCAGAATCCGGAGCGCGTGGTGGCGTGGGAGTACGCGCTCGGGCGCGGGCGGGTGCTGTGCCTCGGCGCCTTCATCGCGTTCGCGGCGCCGGACCGGCAGCTGCGGCCGCAGCTGGAGCGCCTGGTGGGGAACGCGCTGCGCGCCGCCCGGTCGTCGTCCCCGGAGCCGCGCGGCTGGTGGCCGTCGCCCGGCACCCTCGCGTCCGCCTCCGAGGCGCTGGCGCTCCCCGAGCCGCTCGAGTTCGACGGCGCCCTGCCGGTGCCGTCGGACGATCCGCTGCTGCTGGCCGGCGCCGTGCAGGCCGACGACGCCTTCGACCTCGCGGGCCGCCGCGCCCTGCTCGCGGGCACGGAGCAGCGCGGCATCCGTGAGGTGTGGATCCACCCGCACCGCGCGGTGGCGTCGTGGACCGTGCGGGCCGACGGCGACGTCGCGCTCGGCGCCCAGGTGGAGGTGACGCCGGACGTCGTGTCGCGCGCCCTGCAGACCGTGGACCGCCGCCTGCAGGAGACGGTCCTCGTCGCGCTCGAGCACCCCGTCGTGCTCGTGGAGTACCGCCCGGGGCGCAAGCGGCGGGAATCGGTGGGGCGCGGCCCGGTGGACGTCGAGGTCGAGCTGGTGACCGATCTCCGGCGCATGTGGCCGTTCGCCGCCGGCTGCGGCGGCAATCTGGTGTTCTGCTGCCGCGGCGACGGCCGCGTGGCGATGGTCGCCTCGGAGAGCGACGACGGCGTGATGGCCGTGTTCCTGAGCCGGCCCGCCACGGTCGAGATGACGCCGGTCGCCGGCGGCGCGCCAGCGGTGCGCTGCCGCATCCGCACCACCCTCGGCTCGCCGCTGTTCGTGGCCGTCGTCGGCGGCGCCGACCAGGCGGAGCTGCAGCGCACGCTGCGTGGCATCCGCCGGCTGGGCGTCGCCGGCCTGGTGCGCCAGCGGGCCCAGCGTGCCGCGGTGGTGGCCGAGGCGCGCCTCGCCGTGCGCACCGGCGACGCGTTGTTCGATCGATCGATCGAGTGGGCGAAGCGCCGCCTCGACGCGTTCCTTGGCGACGCGCCGGGCGTCGGCCGGTCGCTGCTCGCGGGGTACGCGACTGCACGAGAGGGCTGGGGCGACGGGCGGCCGGGGGCCGCGTGGTTCGTGACGCGCGACGCGTGCTGGGCGAGCCTGGCGCTCCTCGCCGAGGGTGAGTACTCGCTGGTCCGCCAGGTGATCCGCTTTCTCGGCGACCGCCAGGACGTGACGGGCAAGGTGCTGCACGAGGCGACGACCTCGGGCCAGTTCCATTTCGACAGCGCGGACTCGACGCCGCTCTACCTGCTGCTGGTGGCGCGTTACCTGGCCTGGAGCGGCGACCGCGAATTCGTCGCGTCCATCTGGCCGCACGTCGAGCGGGCCCTCGCCTTCTGCTTGTCCACGGACCGCGACGGCGACGGCCTCATCGAGCACACGGGCGTGGGCGACGGCATCGGCGCCGAGGGCGCGGGCGGGCAGCGGACGTCGCTGTATCTGGCCGCCTTGTGGCAGGCGTCACTGGGTGGCGTCGCGCGCGCGGCCGAGGTGGTGGGCAAGGACCGCGTCGCGGCGGAATGCTGGGCCCGGGCGGCGCGCGTCACGGCGGCCATCGAGGACCGGTTCTACGATGCCGAGCGCGGCGCGTACGCGCGCGAGCTCCTGGCGGACGGCACGCCGTCCGGGACCGGGAGCGCCGTGACGGCGGTGGCGCTGCTGCTGGGATCGGCCAATCCGGTGCACGCGAAGGCCTTCCTCCAGGCGCTCGGCGGCGAGGAGTTCAGTGCGCGCTGGGGCGTGCGGATGACGCCCGTCACCGAGCCGGGCTTCGCGCCGGAGGCGCGCGACCGCGGCGCCGTGTGGCCGCTCGCCACGGGGTGGGCGGCGCTGGCCGAGTACCGCGCCGGCCTGGGCGACTGCGCGTTCCGCCACCTGCGCGCCAACGCGGACCTGGCCTTCGCACGGCAGCGTGGCGCGTTCGACGAGGTGCTGCACGGCCTCGAGGAGCGGGCGGTCGAGGGGTGCCCGGACCACGCCTGCTCGGCCGCCATGGTCGTGTTGCCGCTCGTCGAGGGCCTGCTGGGCGCCGAGCCGGACGCCGCGGCCGGACGGGTGACCGTCGCGCCCCGGATGCCGCAGGGTTGGAGCCGCCTGGAGGTATTGGGCCTGAGGTGCGCGGACACCGCCTACGACCTGAGGCTGCAGCGGCGCGACGGCGCCCTGTTCGTCGCGGCCAGCCGCACGCAGGGCCCGGGTCTCGCGCTGACCGTGGCGCCCTGGCTGTCGACCCTGCCCGAGCGGGTGGAGCTGGACGGACGCGAGGTCCGCCCTGAGGTCACGGGTTGGGGAGCGGGCTTCCGCTGCGCCGTCGCGATGGCCGCGGGGGACGGCGGAGAGGTGCGCTACTTCCTCAAGTAGGGGTGGGGCGCAGAGACTAGCATACAGAGAAGTTCCCAGACGCCAAGTCGTCACTGGTTACCAGACGTGAGAAGACGGAAGGCAGACGAGTTGCGAGGACTGGCAACTGGTCTGCCTTCCGAGTTCTGCGAGCTGGTAACCACTGGCAACTTGGCGTCTGGCAACTGTCCCGAACACCGTCTGTCTTGCGACTAAGTTCTGCGAGCCCGCGCCATCGCGCGCGCCGTCTCCAGCGTCCGGTCCACGTCCTCGGGCAGCGTGTAGATGTGGCAGCACTGGCGCACGCCCAGCGGATCGCCCATCGCGCGGCAGCGCACCTTGGCGCGGTCCCACAGGCCGTCCATCAGCTCGCCCGCCGACCAGCCCGCCAGGCTCCACACCGTGGTGCCGCTCACCAGCTCCGGGTGCACGGGCGAGTGGATCTGCGCCTGCGGGATCTGCTGCAGGCCGGCGCGCAGGCGGTTCGCCAGGGCCATGATCCGCGCCTCGACCCGCGCCGCCCCGATCCGGTTGTGGAACGCGATCGCGGCCGCGTAGCCCTTGAGCAGCGAGCGGTTCCCCGTCCCGACCTGCATCAGCCGGTAGGCGCCCGCCTTGTAGTCGTCCCACGTCGCCGAAGCCAGGGTCGCCCAGACGCCCGGGAGCTTGTCCGACGTGACGTACAGGAAGCCGCTGCCCGCAGGGGCCAGCAGCCACTTGTGGGGCGAGGAGTAGTACGCGTCGCAGCCGATCTTCTTCATGTCGAGCTGGACGTGGCCGCTCATCTGCGCCCCGTCGACGACGGTGAAGATCCCGCGCTCCTTCGCGATGGCGCACATCCGCTCCACAGGGAAGCGGATGGCCTGGCCGCTCGTCAGGTGCGGGATGCTCCACACCCGGGTCTGCGGGGTGGTCGCGTTGACGTACAGGTCGATCAGCTGCTGCGGATTCTCGGGCGGCACGGGCACCACCACCTGCTTCACGTACACGCCGTAGCGCTTCGACTTCAGCTCCCAGCCCATCCGGCCGCCGGGGTGCTCGAGGTTGGTCAGGATGATCTCGTGGCCGGGCTCGAGCGGCAGGCCGTTGGCGACGTAGTTCATGCCCAGGGTCGCGTTCTGCGTCAGCGCCACCTCGTCGGGCGACGCGCCGATCAGCGTGGCGAGCGCGGTGCGCAGCTCGGTCTCGGGGTTGTAGCCCGAGATGTAGTCCGGCGTGCCCGCCTTGTAGTTCCAGTGCGCGACGGTGCCGGCCACGAGGTTCATGTCGTCGGCGACCGCCTGCAGCACCACCTTCGGCATGCTGCCCAGCGTGCCGGTGTTGAAGAACGCCTCGTCCGCCGGAATGAGGAATTCCTTGCGCAGGTCGCGCCAGTAGGCCTCGTCGTCCTGGAACACCGGCGGCGGCCAGCGCGGGGCGTCGTCGGGCGCGGGCGCCGTGCCGGGCCGCCGGCCGGTGCGGGCCAGCAGCGCGACGGACGCGAACGACCCAAGGAACGAGCGGCGGTCGAGCATGGGCGGGCTCTCGGGAAGGGACGGCGGCGAATATGCGGCGCGCCCGGCGGCCTCGCCAGTATGCTTGCCCGGGCCCCCGGGCCCGGTGACATTGCGTCATGGTTCGTGGCGCGGTCGCTCCCCTCGCCCTGCTCGGCCTCTGCGCCGCGGCTTCGTGCCGCGTGGAGCGAGCGGCGTTCGGCCGCCCGGGCGCGGCTCCCGCCGCCACCGCCACGGATTCCGTCAGCTCGGCGGAAGTGTACGCGGCGCTGCGCCTCTTCTACGCGCGGCTGACGTCGAAGGACTGGAAGGTCCTCGCCCAGAGCTTCTGGCCGCGGGCGACCATCACCACGATCATGCGTCCGGCCGCGGACAGCGCCGACTCCGTGTACGTCGTGACCATCGAGGACTTCGTCGTGCGCGCCATGAAGCACGGCATCCGCGACTGTCCCGCGAGCTTCTCCGACGAAATTGCGCGCGCCAACGTCGTGACTTACGGGCCCCTGGCCGACGCCTGGGTGACGTACCGCGCGCGCTGCGGCGTAACCCGCGACTCCACGGCGATCCACTACGGCATGGACGCGTTCCACCTGATGAAGCACCACGGCGAGTGGCGCGTGGCGGGGCTCACGTTCACGATGGAGACTCCCGATCAGCCGCTGGCCCGTGCGCCCTGACGGCGGCTCCCTCGGGCATGCGGGCACCGCGTCCACGATCCGGGGTATGCTGGTGCTCGGAGGCCATTCATGAGGCGACTGCTGTTCGTGCTGCTGTGGGTGCCGTCGGTGCTCGCGGCCCAGAAGGACCCGACCGAAGGCCCGGGGCGGCGGCCCGGCATGGCGGACCAGGACACGGTCCTGCCGCCGGCCACTCGTGCCTACGGCATCGGGGTGCTCGGCTACAGCGGCGGCGCCTGGCAGCCTTCCGGCCTGGAGGTGGCCCTGCTCTGGCGCCTGGGCCAGCACGCGTCCACCAGCGCCGGCGCGGTGGTCACGCTCGGCACCTTCGTGCAGGACCAGGCGGTGCTGTTCGGCTCCACGCAGGGGTTCTTCGTCACGCTCGGCGCGACGCTGCGCCGGCCGATCGTGAGCCTGCTGGAGGCGGGCTCCGAGCGGTCGCCGGGCTCGCTCAGGCTGGAGGCGTCCCTGGACCTCGCGGGAACGGCCGACATCAACTCGCCGTTGCCGCAGGGTCCCTGGGGCGCGCGCGCGGCGGCGTTGCTCGGCTTCACCTTCGGAGGCGACGACCCGCTGGGGCAGTCGGTGGGCATCTTCTTCGGGCCGGCGCTCCTGATCGGCCGGACCGCCACGACCCACGGGGAAATCGCGCTGCGGATGCGGATGCCGTTCCTGCGGCACTAGCCGCGCGTGCGGCGCTAGAACCGCACGGACCAGTCCAGCTCCGCCCCCGGCGGCTTCGGTATCCGCAGTCGCGCGGCGCCCCGCTCCGCCATCTCCACGGTGATCTCGGCACCGGGCTCGCAGCGGGCGTCCTTCGGATGGAATCCCGGCGGCAGCGCGATGGTCACCTCGTAGGGCCGGCCGTCGAGCAGCACGGCCCGCGCGGCGAGCACGCGCCGCGCGGGATCCCACTGCTCGTCCTCGAGGTCCATCACGCCCTGCACGACGTGACGCGTGGACCCGAGCACGAACGGCCGGCGGCGCGGGCGGCGGAGGGACAGGACCACCGCGCCGTGGACCGGCAGGGCCAGCGCCAGCGCGTGGGTCACGTCGCCCAGACGGATCCCCGCCCACACGTCGTAGGCGGCGAGCGGCCCGCGGATGCCGTGCTCGGCGAGCGAGAGTGAGAGCTGCTGCGGCACGTCGTCCCAGTTGACCGCAGCCAGCGTCCACCAGTCCTCGGCCGCCTGGGCGAGCAGCCACGCCGGCGCGGCGTCCGCTGCGGCGCCGGTCCACGCGGGCGACGCCACGTCGAGCGCGCGCCCGCGCACGGGCGCGACGGGCATGACGCGCTTGAGAATGGCCAGCCGCTCGTCGGGCAGGCGCGTCAGGTCGTCGGAGGCGAGCGCGGTGGCTCCGGACAGGGCGACCACCGACGCCCACGTCCGCGCCTCGTCGTCCGTCAGCGTGTCGCCCACGAGCACGGCGTCCGCGTCGTTGACCCACGCGGCGCCGTTGAGGTGTGCGCGCAGCGTCAACGCGCGTGCGGCGGGAACGAACGCGCCGAAGCTCCCGCCGACCTCCGGCGTCACGCGCATCGCGTCCACCAGGCCGGCGGCGTGCTGCAGGGGCGCGTCGCAGCCGAGCAGGAACGCCGCGCCGGCGCCCTCGCGCAGGGCCCTGAGCCCGGCGCGATAGGCCTCGGCCCCGCTCATGCGGCGGCCGGCCCTGGTGCCCTGCGCGCCGAGCTCGAGGGCGCCGAGCTTGAGAAAGTCGTAGCCCCACACGTCGACCACGTGGCGCGCGAGCTCGCGCAGGAAGTCCTGGACCGGTGCCTGCGCCGCGTCGAGGCCGTAGACCCGGCCCCCCGACGCCTCGTCGTCGCTCGCCGGGAGCGGACTACCGTCGGGGGCCTGCAGCAGCCACTCGGGATGGGCGGTGGGAATGCCCGAGCGCTCGGCGACGGCGAACGGCGCGAGCCACAGGCCGGCCTGGAAGCCCGCCTCGTGAATGCGGTCCGTGAGCCAGCGGTGCCCGTGCGGGAAGCGGTCGTTGGTCTCCCAGTCGCCGGCGGAGCGCTCGTAGCCGGCGTCGAGCTGCACGAGCCGGAACGCCTGGGCGTCGGCGCGATTCCGCGCCGCCGCGAGGTTCGCGAGCAGCTCATCCTCCGTCGCGCCGCCGGCCAGGGCGTGCGCCGACGACCACCCGCTCGGGACCTTGCGGCCGGGCAGGGCAGCGGTCGAGAGCTGGCCGAGGGCCGCGAGCGGATCGGCGCTCGGCACGATCGCCAGGCTCGCGGACGCGGGCGGCAGCGCCATGCCGACCGGGCGCCCGGCGAAGATCGCGGACACCAGCACGCCTCCGGCGACGGTGAATTGCCCGTCGCCGGCGTCGCCGGTGCCGAAGGCCAGCGCGAGCCCGCCGCCGGCCGCGCCGGCCGGGAGGACCGCGAGCTGCCAGTGGCCGGCACCCTCGAAGCCGGCGTCGGCGGCGACCACGCGGCAGTCGCTCGCCGACGCCGCGCCGTTGATCCACAGCCGGGCGGCACGCGGCGACCCGGCGCCGCCCCGCAGTGCCGCGACGCGCGAGCGGCCACTGTCGAGAAACCGGATCTCCGCCAGCGCCCGCTCGGCCGCGAGCCCGCGCGCCGACACCGTGATGGTGGGCGGCGGCCCGTTGAAGAACGTCGCCGTCACCTCGACGCCGTCGAGGGTGCCGACCACCTGCCATCCCGTGCTGCCGCCTCGCGGCGGGGTGAGCTCGAAGCGGCGCACGTCGTCGAGATCGCCGAGGGCCACGCTCGCGCCGCCCGCGAGCTGCACCGCGACCTCGGCGCCCGCCACGGCCGCCGCGCCGTCGCGGCCCACCAGGCTCCAGCGCTGGTCGCCGCCCAACCGGAACTCCCAGTCGTCGCGGCGCCGCGGCCGGCGGCGCCCGCCCACGGCGGGCAGAGAGACGAGGCCGGCGGCCAGCGCGCGCAGCATGTCGCGGCGGTTCATGGACCGTTGCCGATCGTGGGGCGGGAACGCACGCTTGAAGTCTCCCCTATCGCGCTCTAGGTTCGGCACTTATGGCACAGTCGCCGCTGCCACGCCCGTCGGACCCCGCCTTCAGTGCGGCGGTGCCCTCGCACCCCGGCCTCCGGCTGCTCGCCGAGGTGAGCGCCGCCCTCTCGGCCGGCGTCTTCTCCGAGGCCGCCATGGCGACGGTCGTGTCCACCCTGCGGACCGGGTTCGACGCGCTGCAGTGCCGCCTGTGGATCCGCGAGGAGGACGGCGTCTCCTTCCGCGCCATCGCGACCACCGGCGACGAGCCGTCGGCCGAGGAGGCGGCGCGCGTCGCCGAGGCGATCCGCACCGGCGCCCACGCGCCCGCCGACACCTGGGACGCGCTCGACCTCAGCGTGCCGCTGGTGCACCAGGAGGAGCGCCTCGGCCTGCTCCAGGTGCGGGTGCCCCGCGACGGCCGCGAGGCGATGGAGCGCGACGTGCTCACCGTGGTGGCCAGCGTCCTGGCGCCGCTCCTCGCGTCGAAGGAGCTGTCGCAGGACCTCGCGTTCGAGATCGCCCGCCGCGCGCGGGAGATCGACGACCAGCGCCGCTTCACGGCCAAGGTAATCGATGCGCTGCCGGTGGGCCTGTACGTGATCGACCGCGACTACCGGATTCAGGCGTGGAACCGCAAGCGCGAGACCGGCACCCAGGGCGTGCCGCGCGAGGAAGCCATCGGCCGCCCGATCTTCGACGTGCTGAGCCGGCAGCCCCGCGACCTCCTCCGCCGCGAGTTCGACGAGGTGCTCGCGTCGGGGAAGATGCAGGTGCTCGAGCAGGAATCCCAGGCCTCCGGCGAAGTGCGCCACTACCGGATCACCAAGATCCCGTTGCGGCTCAACGACGACGAGGTCACGCACGTCATCGCGACCGGCGAGGACATCACGGAGTGGAAGAACGTGCAGCGCCAGATCGCCCAGTCGGAGAAGCTCGCCGCCATCGGCCAGCTCGCCGCGGGCGTCATGCACGAGATCAACAATCCTCTCGCCACGATCGGCGCGTGCTGCGAGGCCGTGAGCGCCGTGGCGGGCGACGCGCCGCCGGCCGTC
>Ga0335069_10015501_pt1 | contig 10654 bp, 9 predicted proteins | sample Lox_Sample_11_FD_206714 | JGI IMG/M metagenome (GOLD analysis project Ga0335069, IMG submission 206714) | Soil microbial communities from Loxahatchee National Wildlife Refuge, Florida, United States - Lox_Sample_1.1 | ecosystem: Environmental > Terrestrial > Soil > Wetlands | place: USA: Florida... | reverse complement strand
GACCAGCTCAGCGGAAGATCGTTCCCGGTTTTCGCGCTGCGCTGCGAGCCCGGAAAATCCCAGCCCAAGCTCGTTTTCGTGCATCAAGGCCGGCATCACTTTCTGCGACAGATCTGGCTGCCCGGTTTCCCGGGGTACGCATTGCCACAGAGCCGGCTGGAGCGCGATTCAGAGAAATTCTGCCTGTGTTCCCGGTTGATTTCTGTCCCTGTGGAGCCACGCTTATGAAGGGATTTTCATTCTTCCACGGCCCCGTCCAACAAAGCCGGCGGTTCCCCGCGAGCCGCCGGCTGCGGGCGGTGTTGACCTACGGCTGCCTGGCTGTCGGCCTGGTCCTGGCGGTCACCGACGTCTGTCGCCTGGCTGTGGCTTCCCCGTCTGCGTCCGCCCGGCCGTTCCGGGCCCGTTAGGCAATCCAAAACATTTCGGCACGCGCTTGTTTCATCAATAATTCACTGAAGTTACACCACAGGTTAAAATGCGCCGCGTCAGATGGATGCATGGGATGCATTCACCTGCAATGGAAAGACGCGGCCTGCGTCAACCGCTTCCGCACCGGTGTGTCTTTGCATGGCCACACACTGCATTCCCGCGAGAGCCTGGACTTTATCTACCATGCGGCGTCGCACGCGCCTCCGTTGGCCGCGACCATCCGGCGGGGCGAGCGCCATTTTGAAAAGATCCACGGCACGCGGCTGGACCTTTCACGGGGCTGGTGGACACCGCCGCTCGGGCCGCATGATGCCTGGCTGGTGGAAAGAAATCAGATCGAAGGCCTGGGCCGCGACGCTTTGGTATCTCTCACCGACCACGACAACATCGAAGCGCCGGTGTCTCTCCAATTGCTGGACGAATGCCGCGGTACGCCCATCTCGTTGGAATGGACCGTGCCCTATGGTCCCACGTTCTTCCACCTGGGGATTCACAATCTGCCGGCGGCTCAGGCCCGCGACATGTATCGCCAGATGCTGGGATACACGTCAGCGCCAAATCGGCCGGTCCTCGCGGCAATCCTTGACCAGGTCGCGGGTGTCGAGGATGCGCTGGTCGTCTTGAATCACCCTTTGTGGGATGAAAAAGGAATCGGCCACGCAGCCCACCGCGGCGCCGTTTGGGAATTCCTGCAGATCTTCGGGCGCAACCTGCACGCGCTGGAGCTGAACGGGCTTCGCCCCTGGAGCGAGAATAGAGAAGTGGTTGCCCTGGGACAGATCGTTAACAAGCCGATCATCTCCGGCGGCGACCGCCACGCCGTCGAACCAAACGCCACCATTAATTTAACCAACGCCGCCACGTTTGCCGAATTCGTCGAGGAAGTGCGCGAAGGCTGGAGCGACGTGCTCATTATGAAGCACTACCGCGAGCCCTTCTCCTTGCGGATTTTCCAGAATATGGTCGATGTCTTGCACACCTACGAGCACCACGCCAAGGGCTGGCGGCTATGGAGCGACCGCGTTTTCTATGCCAGCCAGGACGGCCGCGTGCAGAGTCTTAGCGAGTGGTTCCAATCGGGGCCTCCTGCTCCGGTGGCTCTATTCGTGAATACGTTGCGGCTTGCCTCGCTGCCTCGCGTGCGCCGCTTGCTGCGAGGTGCTTTTCCGGCAACAGAGGAGGTCGCGTTATGAGCCCGCGCCGGGTTGCGTTCTTTACCGACAGCTTCCACGAAGTCAACGGAGTGGCGCTAACCAGCCGCGAATTCGCTGCTTTTGCCCGGCGCCGTTCACTGCCCATGTTTTCCATGCACGCCGGGCCTGTTGACCGCATCCTTCAAGAGGGATCGCTGACGACTTTTGAGTTCGTCCGGGGCCCGGTTCGGTGGAACCTGGAGCACGACCTGGCGATCGATTTTCTGTTCTTACGCCACCGCAAACGGCTGCGGGCGGCATTGCAAGAGTTCCGGCCGGATCTGGTTCATATCACGGGACCGAGCGACAGCGGAATCCTGGGCGCAATCGTGGCCCACGAGCTGCGCGTGCCGCTGGTGGCCTCCTGGCACACAAATATACACGAATTCGGAGCACGCCGGTTAGGCCAGTTCCTTGGCTTCTTGCCCGGCTCCCAGCGCACCGCGGTGATGCAGTGGTTTGAACGATGGGCGCTCGACCGCACCGTTCGTTTTTACCAGTTGGCCAAGCTCATCCTGGCGCCGAATCGGGAACTGGTGGAGATGCTGGGCCGCCGTACCGGTCGTCCTGCGTTCCTGATGACCCGCGGTATCGATACTCACCTGTTTTCTCCCACTCATCGTGCTCGCTTGGATGAGGACTTTGTCATCGGCTACGTTGGCCGGCTGAGCCCCGAGAAGAACGTCCGGCTTTTGGCCCGAATCGAAGAGTGCCTGATCCAGGCGGGGATGAGCAACTATCGTTTCTTCGTGGTTGGCGAGGGCTCCGAGCGGCCCTGGTTGCAGGCGAATCTGCGACGCGCCGAAGTCCCCGGCGTGCTGCGCGGCGTGGAACTGGCGCGCGCGTACGCGTCGATGGATGCATTTGTGTTTCCGTCCGCTACCGACACGTTCGGCAACGTGGTGCTGGAGGCGATGGCTTCCGGAGTGCCCGCCCTTGTTAAACACGAAGGCGGCCCCAAGTACCTGGTAAGCCCGGGCACCAATGGCGAGATCGTGACCGGCGCGGAGGAGTTCGCGGCTTATATCTTGAAATGGTCGCGCGATGCCGAGCGCCTCGCCGAAATGCGATTCAACGCGCGCGAAACGGCGGAGCGCTTCTCCTGGGATGCGGTCTGGGAGGAAGTGTACCGGCGCTACGAGATTTGCTTCCCTCGCGTTGACGAAGCGCCGCCGGCCACTGGCCAGCGCTTTCTGAGCGTCGCGGTTTAGCTCAAGCCGAACAGCTTCGCGGCATTCTCTTTCATGATGAGCGGCCGGACTTCGTCCTTAATCGCGATGCCCGCGAAATCCGACATCCAACGGTCCGGCGTGATCAACGGATAGTCCGAGCCAAACAACATTTTGCGCTTGAGCAGCGTATTGGCGTATTGGATCAGGATGGGCGGGAAGTATTTTGGCGACCATCCGGACAGATCAATATAGACCTGCGGCTTATGCAAGCAGACCGAAATGGCCTCATCCTGCCAGGGGAACGACGGATGGGCCAGGATGATGGGCATGTCGGGGAAGTCGACCGCGACATCGTCGATGTCCATTGGGTTGCCGTATTTCAGCCGCACACCCCCGCCGCCCGGCATTCCCGTGCCGATGCCACTGTGCCCGGTGTGGAAGATCACGGGCATCTTGGCCTCGTTCAGAACTTCGTAAAACGGATAAGCGGCCTTGTCGTTGGGGAAGAACTGCTGGAGCGGGGGATGCAGTTTGAAGCCGCGAATGCCGCCGGTGGCGATCAGCCGCTTGGCTTCCTTTACGGCCTCAGGGCCGCGCATCGGGTCGACGCTGGCGAACGCCATAATGATGTCGCTGTTTTCAGCGGCGAACGAAGCCACTTCGTCGTTGGAAACTTGCGGCCGGCCTGTGAGGCGCTCGTCCACGGAGAAGACGACGCAGCCGATCTTGCGCGAACGGTAGTAGTCGGCGAGCTCTTTGCGGCTATAGCCAACCCCGGAATTTCCGAAATACTTCTTCGCTGCTTCCTCGGCGGCGTTTCCGCTGGGTTCCGGTTCAATGTGTACGTGCGTGTCGATGGCGACCAGATTGTCGAGTTTCATAATTGTGTGTTTTTAGATGCTGAGAACGCGCGGCGAAAACTCGCTCCCGTACAGCTCCTCCACCAGCGCGGCGCGGTTGCGCAGCACGGCTCCCTGATTGAACGAGCCTTTATCCGTTATTTCGTGTTTGTCGATGGACGGCGGCTCTTCCATGAGCATCGCCCGCACCACGCGGTTGGAACTGCCGGTGCTTTCCTTGGCGAGTTCCTGGAGCATCTTGCGGAACTTGGACCGCACGCGTTCGCTGTGCACGATATCAAGGTCCGATCCGCCGGGCAGCAGTTGGCGGCATTCGTCCATGTTGGGGAACAGAAGCGCCGTGATTTCATCGCGGTCGTGGCCGGCGATGACGATGTCGCGCAAATACGGCGAGCAATGCGACAGAAACTTGGCGCGGAGCGGCCCGACGCTCACCCAAGTGCCAGTGGCCATTTTGAAATCCTCAGCCAGACGCCCGTCGAAAATAAAGCCTTTGCCGGCGTCGTTTGGATCGACAAATCGCAGGGCGTCGCCCAAGCGGTAGAAACCCTCTTCGTCGAAAACCGCGCGCGTCAGGTCGGGCTGACGCCAATAGCCGGGCGTGATGCTGGGGCTGCGCAGGCGGGCTTCCAGTTTTTCGCCTTGCCTCACCAACTTCATCTCGACGCCGGGCGCGGGAAGTCCAACATGGCCGGCTTTTTCTTCCTCCCAATAGGGGAACAGCGCGGCCGGACCGGTTTCGGTGGAGCCCAGGCCGGTGAGCATCAGGATGCGCTCCCCGCAGGCTTCCATGGCCAGCTCGCGGTATCCGTCCCACACCGGCTGCGCCAAACCCGCCGCGGCATAATACATTAGCCGCAGACGCTCGAAGAAACGCTTGCGAAAGCCGGGCTGCTCGCGCAGAAAGGGAAGAATGGCTTCAAACCCGCGCGGCACGTTGAGGAATATGGTGGGCTGCACGTCTTCCAGATTCCGCACCATGGCGTAGACGCTGCCGGGGACGGGGCGGCCTTCATCGATGTAATACGATCCGCCGTTGTAGAGCACCAGGCCGAAATCGTGATTGCCGGCGAAGGTGTGGTTCCACGGCAGCCAGTCGCAGAGCACGGGCGGATCGTCGATGACGAACGGCAGCATCGTGCGCACGATCTCCTGGTTGCTGCATAGCATCCTCTGGGTGTTGATGACGCCTTTCGGCGTACCTGTGGATCCGGAGGTGAACAGAAATTTCGCGATAGTGTCCGGACCGACCGCGGCGTGCGCTTTGTCGACCGCCTCCGTGGCGGACGTTTCGCGTAAGGTCGAAAACTGCGTGGCGGGCAGGCCGTCGGCTGCGTCCACCACCACCAGTTCCGCGTCCGGCGGCGCGACGGCCTGAATGGCCCGTTGATACGGTCCGCCCTCGGCCGCGAAAATCAGCCCGGGTGTAAGCAGCCCGAAGATGTGGCGGAGCTTGCCGAAATCGCTCGAGACCAGGGAGTACGCGGGCGAGATCGGAGCGAACGGGATGCCGGCGTACATCGCGCCTAAAGCCAGCAGGCCGTGTTCGATGTCGTTTCCGGAAAGAATCGCGATGGGGCGCTCGGCAGAGAGGGGCCGGTTCAGCAACGCCTGCGCGATGTTGCGCGCCGCCGCCCGAGTCTCAGCGTAGGTGATCTTGCGCCACTCGCCATTATCGTCGCGCTCGGCGAGAAACACGCGATCGGGCGCCGCCGCGGCCCAGTGGTCCAGCCGCTCGGTGAGCTTGTCCGCGTAAGGTCCCAGCGGATAATTCGGCCGCACATACATCGCGCCATCCGGACCTTGCCGGAAAGTCACGTCGGCAGGCGGAAAGCGAACCTCCCGAACCGGCGCGGATTCGTATTTCTTGGCGACGTCGGCAGCGCTCATGAGACGGCGACGGCTTGTTGTTCGCGGGAGGCGTCGAACGACGCGAAGCTCTCACCCGCTTCCGCCAGTCTCTTGAGCAAAGGCGCAGGTTCCCAGACTTCCCCGTGTGTACGATGGAACTCCGCGACGCGTTCGTATACCCGCTTCAACCCAACGGTGTCGGCGTACCACATCGGACCGCCGCGATAGCCGGGGAAGCCGTAGCCGGTGAGATAAATCACGTCGATATCGGCCGCGCGCAACGCGTAGCCTTCTTCCAGGATCCTGGCGCCCTCGTTGATCAATGTGTAAATGCAGCGCTCGAGGATCTCTTCGTCGGAAATCTGCCGTCGCGCGATGCCGGCGGCCTGAGCCGTGTTCTCAATGAGCGCGACCACTTCGGGGTCTGGTGTCATCTTTCGGTTTTCGTCGTAGCGGAACCAGCCCGCGCCCGTCTTCTGGCCGAGCCGGCCGGATTGATACAGCTTGTCGAGCACCAGGGGCGCGCGCTGGCCCGGTTTTTCCTGGCGCTTTCTCTCTTCGCGAACGCGCCACTGCACATCGATACCGCCCATGTCGTCCACGGCAAAAATTCCCATGGCCATACCGAAGCCGGTGAGCGCGCGGTCCACCTGCTCAGGCGTAGCGCCCTCCTCCGCGAGAAACTGCGCCTCGCGCATATAGGGCAGCATCATGCGGTTCCCAACGAAGCCCCAGCAGTTGCCCACCACCACGCCGACTTTGCTGAGCTTCTTCGCGACCGCCAGCGCCGTAGCCACCACTTCCTTGCTGGTCTTGGCGCCGCGCACGATCTCCACCAGGCGCATCACGTTCGCCGGACTGAAGAAGTGCAGGCCGATGACCATCTGCGGGCGCGAGGTCATCGCGGCGATCTGGTCGATGTCCAGCGTGGAGGTGTTCGTCGCCAGTACGCAATCCTTCTTCGCGATCTTGTCGATCTCGCCAAAGATGCGTTTCTTCAGGTCCATGCTCTCGAACGCAGCTTCGATGATCATGTCCACTTGGTCGAAGCCGTCGTACGTGAGCTGCGGATGAATCAGCGCCATCCGCTGGTCCATCACGGCCTGTGTAAATCGGCCTTTCTTGACCGAGTTGTCGTAATTCTTGCGAACTGTGGCCAGGCCGCGATCGAGCGCCGCCTGCTCCACTTCTTTCAGGAGCACGCTGATTCCGGCGTTGGCGCAGGCCATCGCGATGCCGCCGCCCATCGTTCCGGCGCCGATGATGCCGACCTTGGCGATCGGGTAGACGGCGGTGTCTTTGGGAATGTCAGGAATTTTCGCCACGGCGCGTTCGGCGAAAAAGGCGTGGATGAGCGCGCGGGCTTCGTCCGAGGCCAGGACTTTCGCCATGATCTCCTGCTCCCGCTTGCAACCTTCATCAAAAGGGAGAGTGGTCGCGGCTTCGATGGCGTCGACCGCGGCCAGGGGCGCTTGCCGCCGGGTCTTGCGAGCCTGCTCGCGTCCGGCGGCGAAGATCGGTGCGTTCTCGGCGGGCGTGCCCAGCTTTTCGTTGCGCTCGCGCGTCTTGCGGTGCCCGCCGCGATCAGCCATCTCGCGGGCGAAAGCCACGGCGCCCGTCCGCAGATCGCCTTCGATCAGGCGGTCGATGACGCCCAGCGTTAATCCTTCCGGCGCGCGCACGGGCTTACCCCCAACGCACAGGTCCACGGCCGCCGCCACGCCAACCAATCGAGGCAGCCGCTGCGTGCCCTCGGCGCCCGGGATAATCCCAAGGTTCACTTCCGGCTGGCCAACCTGCGCGTCTGGCACCGCGACCCGATAGTGACCGGTCATCGCGATTTCCAAGCCGCCGCCGAGTGCCGTACCGTGAATCGCCATCACCACCGGCTTGGCGCTGTCTTCGATGCGCTGGAACAGCCCGTGCACTTTAGGCGGTCCGCCGCCGCGGCCCGATGCAGCCAGCTCCAGCTCCTTGATATCCGCGCCCGCGATAAACGTCCGTCCGCCGCCGATAATGACGATGGCGCGAACCGACGAGTCGCGGTCGGCCTGGTCCAATGCCTCGGCGATGCCTTCGGGCACCCCGACACTCAATGCATTCACGGGCGGGTTATTGATGGTGATGACCGCCACGCCGTCCTGGCGATCCAACGCTACTAGTGGGTTCATACGTGTTTTGCCAAAGGTACAGTCTATCAGGCGACGCGATCGGCTTCCGGTGCATCCATTCATCAGGATGCGATACTCAGGTGAAACCCAACGCGGATTGAGATCGAAAGATATGTCTGCCTCCAGCGAGCCCAACCAAGCTGTTGTTCCACAAGCTGTGGTCAGTCCGCTTTCGCGGGCAGCGATCTTTCTGGTGGTGTGCATCCGCCAGGATGAGGAGGCTTACGCGCGTCTGCGCGCCTTTTTTGCGGATCTCTCCGGTCTGATTCGCGCGGTGGAGTTTCGCGACATTGAAGCAGGCCTTACCTGCGTCGCCGGGTTCGGGTCAGATGCCTGGGATAAGCTTTTCCGAGCGCCGCGCCCCGCCGAGCTCCATCCTTTTCAGGAGATTCGCTCGGGCGGGCGCCATGCCGTTTCCACGCCGGGCGACATTCTTTTCCACATTCGAGCCAAACGCATGGACCTGTGCTTCGAATTGGCGATGCAGGTCATGGATAGCATCGGCGACGTGGTTTCCGTGGCGGACGAAGTGCACGGCTTCCGCTATTTCGACGACCGCGATGTGTTGGGCTTCGTGGATGGCACGGAGAATCCGCGAAGAGATGCGGTGCGCACAGCCGCGATCGTCGGTGCTGAAGACCCCGCCTTTGCCGGCGGCAGCTACGTCATCGTCCAGAAGTACCTCCACGACATGAAAGCCTGGAACGCGCTTCCCGTAGAGACGCAGGAGCGGATCATCGGCCGCCGCAAGCTCTCGGACGTGGAACTGAGCGACGCGGACAAGCCCACCTACGCGCACAACGCCCTCACCAACATTGAGGAGAACGGACGCCAGTTGCAGATCCTGCGGGACAACATGCCTTTCGGGCGTCCGGGCCACGGCGAATTTGGGACCTATTTTATCGGCTACAGCCGCACGCCGCGGATCACCGAAATGATGCTGGAGAACATGTTCGTCGGCTTGCCGCCAGGAAACTACGACCGGCTGCTCGACGTCAGCCGTCCCGCGACGGGCAGCCTGTTCTTCGTGCCATCGGCGACATTTCTCGATAACGTCGGAGCCGGCGCGCCAAACGCAACGGAAAGTGTCGAGGCGCCTGCACCCGCCGCCGCTCCCGACGCATCACTCGGAATAGGATCACTGAAGGGAGTGAAGAATGAATAACCTCCATCGGGAGCTGGCGCCCATTTCTGACGCAGCATGGGCGGAGATCGAGGAAGAAACGTCCAGAACTTTGAAGCGGTATCTGGCCGGACGGCGCGTCGTGGATGTTCCTTCCCCAGGAGGGGTCGCGTTGCCCGGAGTTGGGACCGGCCACCTGAAGCCGATCTCGGCTCCCGCCGACGGCATCCTCGCAAGACAGCGCATGGTGAAGCCATTGGTGGAGGTGCGGGTCCCGTTTGAACTCTCGCGTCAGATGATCGACGACGTCGAGCGTGGTTCGGAAGACTCCGACTGGCAACCTGCCAAGGACGCCGCCAAAAAGCTGGCCTTCGCCGAAGACCGGGCCATTTTCAACGGATATCCGGAAGCGGATATCCAGGGTATCCGGGAAGGCACCAGCAATCCCATCCAGACGCTGCCCGCCGATGTCCGGGATTATCCGGATGCGGTTGCACGAGCGTTGAGCCAATTACGGCTGGTGGGAGTCAACGGGCCCTACTCGGTTTTGCTGGGGGCCGGCGAATATACGGCGCTGGCCGAAACCCGCGATCACGGACATCCGGTGCTCGAGCACGTGCAACGCATCGTGGAGAGTGACCTGATCTGGGCGCCTGCCATAGAAGGCGCGTTCGTTGTGACCACGCGAGGCGGCGACTTTGCGCTGAACGTCGGGCAGGATGTTTCGATCGGCTATCTCAGCCATACCGATTCCGCCGTGCAACTGTATCTTCAGGAAACTTTCGTTTTCCGCGTTCTCACCACCGAGGCCGCGGTTGCGTTGACGCCGTCGAAGAAGGCTTAAACCGCAGCAGGCATCCGGATCAACGACGCGCCGGGCACTCCGCTCAGGATATTGGCGTCGGAAAGCGCCGCTTCCAGGCTACGGCGGCTCATGCGGGCATGTTCGCGCGCCAGTGCCTCCGCGCGTGTCCCTTCGCGCTGCTCGATCGCCTCCACCAGCGCGTGATGATGCTCGTGAGAGATGGCGAACATCTCCTCCGCACGCGGCAGCTTCGCGCGAACGTAGACCAGCGAACTCGGTGAGCAGAACGGGACCGACTCTACGTGCAACAGGGCCCGGCGCAGCATCGGGCTTTTCGCCAGATCTACGATAGCCATGTGAAACGCCTCGTTCAGATCCAGGTAGCGTGCGAAAGAATCGAAATCGGGCTGGACGATCGAATCCGTGGGGCCCGCTGTGCGGATCATGGCGTCCAACTCGTCCCGGTAGTGGCGTAGATGGGTCAGCTCGGAGTCCTCGACCAGCCGCTCAGCCGCAAGCCGGGCCGCACTGCCCTCCAATACACCGCGTGTTTCGATGGCGTCCCAGATGTCCTCAAACGTAAATGCCCGCACGACGAAGCCGCCCGTTGGGGAGGCCTCCAGCAGTCCTTCGTGCGCCAACCGGTCCAACGCCAGCCGGATTGGTGTACGCGACACCCCGAGTCGTGCAACCAAAGGCAGTTCGGAGAGCCGCTCGCCCGGGCGAAAATCGCCCCGCAACAGCATCCCGCGCAGGTTGAGTAAGGTACGCCCGGTTTGCGAGTCTTCTGGTGGATCGCTGGGTCGCATTTTTTCGGTTGTTTGCATGGCCAATCACCCTCCTCGGCCGGTTCTGATATTGCACCATGGTAGCACTAGAACCAATTTGCATGCAAAGATCCGCCAAGCGGGTATGATTCGATAGCTTACACTGCCTGAATCGTATATAGTTAGTCAAAGTCACAACAGTCCGTAACGGGAAGGGAAGGTCCACGCATGACGCAGCCCGCGATTTCACCGGTCAAGGACACTAAGGCGGGCCTCGGCT
>Ga0335069_10015500_pt1 | contig 10654 bp, 11 predicted proteins | sample Lox_Sample_11_FD_206714 | JGI IMG/M metagenome (GOLD analysis project Ga0335069, IMG submission 206714) | Soil microbial communities from Loxahatchee National Wildlife Refuge, Florida, United States - Lox_Sample_1.1 | ecosystem: Environmental > Terrestrial > Soil > Wetlands | place: USA... | reverse complement strand
GTGTCGGGCGCTGTGGTGGTGCTGGCTTCGACGCTGTTCACCACCAAGCAGATTAACCCGCGCTGGGCGTCCGGTGGCCTTCCGAAGGAGGAACTTTCGTAAGTAGCAATCAAACTCTCGAGGAAAAAGGCCACCGGACGAAGGTTCGGTGGCCTTTTTCGTTTTTTGGCGATTGTACAACCCCGCGTCGGGCGGAGGTTGGCGGACTGTGGATGGGCCACAGTCCCGCGTGAGATTCGGAGAGGAGGCAACAATGGGTCAGATCGATGCACAAACGGTGGCGCAGCGGCTGCGCGAGGTGGTCGCCGACGAGCCCAAGGCATTCGCCTACGAAATCGGCGTCAGCTTGTCGGCGCTCTACAACTATCTGAACGGCCGCATTCCCTCGACCGAAGTGCTGTTCCGCATCGCCTGCTACACCGGCCGACCGATGGAGTGGTTCCTCGGCAACGGTGGCGTGAGCAACGTGAACCTGATGGTCGAGGTGGGTCGCAACGGCAACAGTGCCAGCGTTGCGGTGACCCACTAATTCAGTATGTCGGTGCACCCGCTGGTGCCCTCCTGGACAGGAGGGCGGGCGCCTTAGACGCATTTCCCGACGCGCACACCTCGCCGTGTGCAGGCGGTGAAGTGCGTGATCGGAGGTGACTTATGGAGTGGTTCGTCTTCGCAGCCCCTATTCCGGGGCCTGTTGATTTTACCGTCGGCGGAAGTACGGCCTTCACGGTCTTGCTGGCGCTGGCCTTGACACCGGTTGCTCTTGTCGTGCGTCACACGCTCGGCCTGGGCAGCGCGGCCCAATCGCCCCGGTTGCGCGTGATCGAGGGTGGGAAGGAAGTCAGGCAACAAGCGGCCTGACGGTCGCGTCGGAAGAAGCAATTGGGGGGAAGGCAGTCCGTCTTCCCCCCAATGACGCCGACTACAGATCCTACCCCTCCATCCGGTACTTGAACGCGCGACTGCGTTGTGTCGATCCGTGTAGCTCGATGAACAGCAAGCCACGCATTACCATGGTGAAGTAGATCAGCAATCCCAGTCCAGCAGTCTGCACATATGCAAGGCTGCCGCCGAGCGGAAGGGAGGCGACCACGTACAGAATTGCCGCCGCAAGCAAATTCGCTGGGAACCACTCGATCCAGTTGGCGCTGATGAATGCGTAGCTCTCTTGCAGGAGCGCGAGCGACGAGGAGTGCCCCAGATAGATCAATTCCGGTACCGCGTTGAACAGCACAAACCCCGCTATTCGCACACACAAAAGGATGAGGAACCCCTGCGGCAACTGCGCAATTGCCGGCGTTGCTAGTGTGAAAAATATCCAGAATACGAACGCAATACCCACCACGTCCCACAGGTACGTCCCGAAGCTCCGACGAAAGTCCTCGAGCGTCACCTTCGAAGTCCGCACAATCATTTCCACGAGGTATAGAAACGATCCGATACACGCGGCCCAAACCAAGCTCAGGAGGAAGCCGCCGAGGATGCCCAAGAGGACAGCGAATCCGGTGGTCAGCGACATGATCGCCGAGTAGGCGAACACACTTGCCAACACCAGCCAGTTCCGGGCAGCCAGGATCGCCGCGCGGGCAAACACTTTGCGATACATCCTGAGTGTGATGAGGAACCATTCCATGGGGCAACTGTCGCGAGAGGGGCACTGTATAAAGGCCCACCCGGGGCGTCAACTGAGACTCGCACGAGGGTAGTGTCCTAATTTGAAGGACACTACCCGCACGAGCGACACCGGTTGATTGAGCGCGGCGTGCAGACTACTTTTGAAGACGTGATGAACGAATGGGTGATTGACTCCTCCGACCAAGACTTTGAATCCGCAGTCATTGAAAGGTCGCGTCAGATCCCGATCGTCGTCGACTTCTGGGCACCTTGGTGTGGGCCATGTCGCACGTTGGGACCGCTCCTCGAGCGTCTGACGCAGGAACATCAGGGCCAATTCGTTCTCGCCAGGGTCAACGTCGACGAGAGCCCAGGTTTGTCGCGAGCACTGAATATCCAGAGCATTCCAATGGTGCTGGGCTTTCGCGACGGCGCCGTGGTAGCGGAGTTTGTCGGCGCACTTCCCGAAACGGCAGTGCGGCAGTTCCTTGGCAAAGTACTCCCGTCCGAAGCCGATCGTCTCGCAGCGCAGGGTCAGGAGTTAGCTGACAGCGGCAAGTCCACCGAGTCTGCGGCAGCGTTCAGACACGCACTTGAACTGGACGCGCGTAATGATCGCGCCCTGCTTGGTCTCGCCAGGATTCTCGCGGACCAAAGCAACGAGGACGAAGCACTGAGACTCTTGGATCGGGTCTCACCGGGATCGGTCCGCCAAGACGCCGATCGTCTCGCAGCAGAGGTTCGTATTCGCCAAGGAGGCGGGGAAGACGAATCAACTCTCCGCGCCAAGTTGGCTGCGGCACCGACCGATCTGGAAACCCGCTTCCTGCTTGCTCAAGTGCTGGCGGCGGCCTCAAAATACGAAGAGGCGCTCGCAGAATACCTGGAAATCGTGCGACGCAACCGCAGTTTCCAGGATGATGCCGCCCGCAAGGCGATGTTGGACATCTTCGATCTGCTTGGGTCGGACAGCCCGGTCACGAGTCACTACCGGTCTGAACTCGCGAAGGTCTTGTTCAGCTAAGGCTTGTGGTCAAGGTCACCACATGGCGCGATTTGATCGTCGCGGCTTGCCAATCCACAAGCCCACGAAGGATCACACCGGAGGCGGTGCGGCCTGCACAGCGGAACGGTCGATCCGTTGCCGCGGTGGTGGAGCTTCGAGATGGGTTTCAGCATACAACTGGCGTAACAGCGGCATTCCCGGCCGCGCCATACCCCGGGCGATGGCACGGATCATGTCGATGATGCGTTCGTTGACGGGCACCTCGATACCTAACCCGCGCGCCCGTGTCGCGACTTCGCCGTTGAGATAGTCGACGGCCGGTTCCCGCCCGCGCTCGATCGCCTGCAACATCGACGACCGCAATCGCCGAAACTTCGCTCCGACCGCCAACAGAAGCGCGTGCTTTGCCATCAACGAGGCCGAGCCCGCCGCGGTACGCTCCGCGTCGGTGAGCGCTACCCAATCCAGGTCGATGGTTCCGGACACCTTCTCGAGGCGCACGTCACGCGCACGGGCCACCGCTACCACCTCGGTCATCACCTCCAGGCCGAGGCGACGCACGAAGCGATACTTGAGCAACGCACCGAGCCGGTCTCCTCCAATGGTCCCCAACGAACTGATCGCGCAATTGATCGCCAACTTGCTCCAACGAGCCCCACGCAGGTTGGTGGTGATCTCAGCGGAACCAACAGGTGCCAGTAGTGTGCTCAGGGTAGTGAGCCGCTCATCTTCGGCGCCATCGAGCCGGCCGAGCACGAAACCGCCATCGGAGGTACGTTCGTAGACTCCGGGCTCAAGCATCGACCCGCCCCACGCTACGATCGCCCCCAAGGTGCGCTCGGCCCCGGCAATCGCCGCGACCCGCTGTTCACACAAGCCGTTTTGGAAACACACCACCGCGCCGCGCCGACCCAGCACCGGCAACGCGGCACGCGTCGCCGCCTCAACCTGCGGGGGTTGCGTCGCAAGAAATATGAAGTCGAACGGACCAGTGCCATCAGGCAGCACCGTCGCGGCTTGCCCGGGGACGGCGTGTTCATGGGCCTCATCGCGTACCACGAGCCCCCGCCTGTTCACGGCGTCCGCAATCGCAGGGTTGTGGGTTACAATGAAAAGGTCGCACCCGTGCTCCAAGAGCTTCGCCGCCATGATGCCGCCGATGCCACCACAGCCCATCAAGAGAATCGCCGGCTTCGTCATCGATGCGCCTCGTCTGCGGAGTGTGCCTCGTTCTGAGGCGCCCGCACGTTACCATCACCAATCATGCCCGCAGCTGATTCCCGCCGCAAGCCATCCGCCGCGTGTTGCGCTTGATTCGCATCCGCGCTCGTGCTCGAAGAACCGAACAGACCTGGTTGGGAGGAACGCATGCCAATCGATGTGAGTGTCATCGGGAAACGCCTCGATCCTATCCGGCACGTGTATTCCGAGAAGGACGTCATGTTGTACGCCCTCGGTGTCGGCGCCGGTACGGATGATCTGCAGTTTACCTATGAACGCGACTTGAAGGTCCTGCCCACCTTCGGAGTGGTCGCCGCCTTCCCGGCAATGTTCTCGCTCGGGCCAGTCATGCAGGTGAACCCGATGATGGTCCTGCACGGCGAGCAGCGCATCGAACTCTATGCACCGATCCCGACTCGCGGCACACTCACCACGACGCCGACGGTACGCGCCATATATGACAAGGGGAAAGGTGCATTGATCATCGTTGATGCCGAAACCGTAGACGACAAGGGCAACCTGCTGTTCAAAAATACCTTCGGGACCTTCGCTCGCGGCGAAGGCGGCTTCGGTGGAGAGCGTGGTCCGAGCGGCCCACGCAACGTTCCACCTGATCGCAACCCCGACGCAATCGTCGAAATGCGCACGTTGCCACAGCACGCGTTGATCTACCGCCTCTCGGGCGACATGAACCCGTTGCACGCCGATCCGGACTTCGCCAAAATGGGGGCCTTTGATCGACCGATCTTGCACGGTCTGTGCACCTTCGGGCATGTCGGTCGCGCCGTCCTGCAAACCTTCTGCGATAACGAGCCAACGCGCCTCAAGGCGCTCGATGTGCGGTTTGCCGGCGTCGTCTTTCCCGGCGAGACCATCGTCACCGAATTGTGGGAGGTCGGTGGCAGCGAACTGGTTCTTCAGGCCAAGACGAAAGAACGAGGCGAGGTCGTCATCTCCGCCGCAGCCGCGACGATCAGCGCGTGACACCTGCGACGGCCTCGCGTGGAGGGAGACATGGGACGGCATCACTATGAGTCGCGCTGACGCAGTGGCCGGGCGTTTGGCACGAGAGCGCACCTCTTCGCTGCGTGATCTGTGGCAACTGTTACGGCCGACGCAATGGAGCAAGAACCTGGTAGTGTTTGCAGCCCTGATCTTCGCCAAGCACCTCTTCAACCGGGCCGACGTGCTGCTCGTCAGCGTCGCCTTCCTCGCCTTCTGCCTGACCGCTAGCGCGGCGTACGTGATGAACGATCTGCGTGATTGCGAACGCGACCGTCAGCATCCACTGAAATCGCTACGGCCATTGCCCGCGGGCAGGGTCCGTCGCGGCACAGCGGTGGCGCTCGCCGCCGCACTTTTCGCAATTGGCATCGTGCTCGCCCTCGCCCTCGGGTTGGGATTCGGGGCGTTGGTCATTCTGTATTTCGTCCTACAGATCGCCTACACATTCTGGCTCAAGGAACTCGTGATCCTCGATGTTATGGGAATCGCCGCGGGGTTCGTGATTCGTGCCGCCGCCGGCGGCGTCGTTATCGCCGTCCCGGTGTCCCCGTGGCTAATCATTTGCACGTTTCTGCTCGCGCTCTTTCTCGGCTTCTCGAAACGACGGCACGAACTCATCCTCCTCGAGGGGCGCGCTACCGAGCATCGTGCGAGCCTGAAGGAGTATAGTCCCTATTTTCTCGACCAGATGATCGCCGTCGTCACAGCGTCGACTGTAGTCGCATACGCTATCTGGACGGTGTCACCCGAGATCCGCGAGAAGTTGGGAACTGAAAAGCTTTACCTGACCATTCCGTTCGTGCTCTTCGGCATTTTCCGTTACCTGTACTTGGTGCACCAACGTGAAGAGGGGGGTAACCCAACGCAACTACTGCTCACCGACCGCCCGCTATTGGTCGACGTATTGCTCTGGATCGTCACCGTAGCGGTGTTGCTATATTGGAAACCATGAGCGCCGTTGGCACACCATTCAGTGGACGCCGCGTCCACAAGCCCTGGGGATACGAGCTGATCTGGGCCGAGGGAGAACGCTACGTCGGCAAGATCCTGCACATCGAGCGAGGCCAGCAGCTGAGCTACCAGTATCACCGCCAGAAGGAAGAGACGATCTACGTCTTCAGCGGCGTGCTGGAGCTGCAAGTGGCGATCGGCGACGGACCGCGACAGGCGTTGCGGCTCGACCCCGGACAGAGCTTTCATATCCCACCCGGACTGCGGCATCGCATGACCGCGATCGAGACCTGCGACGTGCTCGAAGCCTCGACCCCCGAGCTCGATGACGTGGTCCGGCTCGAAGATCGCTACGGACGAGTTGAAAGGTAGAGATGACAAAGCCGCGCGTATTGATCACCGGTGTCACCGGACAAGACGGTTCCTACTTGGCGGAGCTGCTGCTGGAAGAGGGGTACGAAGTCTTCGGTATGGTGCGCCGCGCCAGCACCGAAAACTTCGCACGCATCGAGCATCTGCGGCATGACATTGAATTGGTCCAAGCCGACCTGCTCGACCAACTCTCACTGATCACTGTGTTGCAGCGGCTGCAACCGCGCGAGGTGTACAACCTGGCCGCGCAGTCGTTCGTCCCAACTTCGTGGGATCAGCCGATGCTGACCGCCGAGTTCAATGCAGTCGGCGTCACCCGCTTGCTCGAAGCCGTCCGCCTCGTCGATCGCACCATCCGTCTCTACCAGGCCTCATCGAGCGAAATGTTCGGCAAGGTGCGCGAGGTGCCACAGACCGAGCAGACACCCTTCTACCCGCGCAGCCCGTACGGCGTATCGAAGGTTTACGGACACTACATCACGGTGAACTACCGCGAGAGCTATGGGTTATTCGCGTGCTCGGGGATCCTCTTCAATCATGAATCGCCGCGGCGCGGCAAAGAATTCGTAACGCGCAAGATTTCGGACGCCGTGGCGCGCATCAAGCTCGGCGTTGGCAGCGAACTTCGCCTTGGCAACCTCGCCGCCCGCCGCGATTGGGGGTACGCCAAGGACTATGTCCGTGCCATGTGGCGCATGCTCCAGCAAGACCAGCCCGACGACTACGTCGTAGCCACCGGCGAGGAGCATAGCGTGCAAGAAGCCGCCGAGGTCGCCTTCGCACACGTTGGACTCAATTGGCGCGACTACGTGCATGAGGATCCAGCCCTTCTCCGACCGGCGGAGGTCGATCATCTCATCGGCGATGCCGCAAAAGCAAAGGCGCGGCTCGGCTGGCACCCTACCGTGAACTTCAAGGGACTCATGGAACTCATGGTCGATGCTGACATCGAAAACGTGCGGCGCGAGATCGCCAGCGACGCGGCTACGCGTCGCAACGGTTGACCCCACGTATTGACAGCTGGCGATGCGATTCCTGATCACCGGCGTGAGTGGATTCGCCGGCACGGCCCTCGCCCGGCACTTGAGCGCCGATGGCCATGACGTCTTCGGCACGACCCGACATGCCGATGGCGTCACCGCCACGGGCTCCCCACTCAGCGCGGACCACGTCTTTGCCGCACCCCTCGACGACGCTCCTCGGCTGGCGGAAGTCATCAACCAGATCGCACCGGACGGGATATTTCACCTGGCAGCCTTCACCAACCCGGCAGCTTCCTTCAATGATCCCAGGGCAGCGTACCGCGCCAATCTGCACGGCAGCTTACATCTCTTTGCTGCCGTACGCTCGCTGAGCAATCCTTGTCGCCTCGTCTGGGTCGGCTCCAGCGATGTCTACGGCCTCGTGGAGGCGCGGGAACTCCCGGTCACCGAATCGAATCTCTTCCGCCCTCTGAGCCCATACGCAGTCAGCAAAGCTGCGGCTGACCTGGCCGCATACCAATGGTCGCGCGCCCACGGCCTCGACGTTGTCCGCATGCGCCCGTTCAACCACACTGGTCCTGGACAGGACGCACAGTACGTGTGTTCAGATTTCGCCCGTCAGCTCATCACCGCGGAGCGCGGCGACCGCCCCGCACAAGTCGAAGTCGGCAACTTGGACGTGACGCGTGACTTCAGCGACGTTCGCGACGTTGTGCGTGCCTACGCGCTCGCCTGGGAACGCGGCAGCGCTGGAGAAGCCTACAACGTCTGCAGCGGCGTACCGCGTACGGCACGCGAGATCCTGGAAGCCCTGATCGGACTGAGCGCTATCGATGCCACCGTCGTGGTCCGCGCTGAACGGCAGCGCCGTGTGGATGTGCCGCTCCTCGTTGGCAGCGCAGTCAAGTTGCACACTGCCACCGGTTGGACACCCAAAATCAGCTGGGACCAGACGTTGCGTGACCTGCTCGATGATTGGCGGAGGCGTGTCGGTTGAACTCCTCACCGGGGCAGTGATTCTCAGAATCGATGCCCCGATGAGTGGCGCGTCAATTGAGCTGATACGTCGCGCGCAGCGCAACTTGCCCGCGGTCGCGGTAGAAGCCGAGTGATTGGTACTCGCCGCCGATGTAGATGAAGTTGAGGTTGAACAACAACGAGTCAGTCCAGCGGTACTGGATCGTCGGATTCACCGCGTAGGTGCCGCGCGCATAGCCAATCAGGGTGATGCCGGGTTCCAGCCGCCCGTGTACGTAGTCGGTCTGCAGATGCGTCTGTGCAAAAGCCTCCACCTTCTTCTGCTGTACGAAGTCATTGGGATTGTTACCCGTCGCCCCCGGCTTGGTTTGACCCGTTTCGCGGAAATCCTTCTGCGAAGTCTCGTCCATGTTCCAAGACCCGACGAACGCCGTCACCCACGTGAAGCTGTTCGTCGGGTTGAGCGCCCGCAGAAAAAAGAACCGGTCGAGACCCAACTCCCATCGCAGGTACGACGCCCGGGCAATTGCACACTTGCTCTTCCCTGTAATGGGGTCGGGCGTGCAGCCCGATAGGACCAGGAGAGGGTTCTTCGCGGTGGCTTGGTTGACACCGAGGTTGGTTTCGGGAATGAAGCTCGGCTCGCGATTGAAGTACTCCGCTTCCATGCGCACGATTGAGTCAATCGGTTCGAAGAAGAACGTATTCGCCAGACCAAATACCGGCGTGATGAGATCGTGAACCGTCTCAGTCGTGAATAATTGTACGTCCGACCCGGCGACGCGCGTCAACCCGTGCGACAACGGCGCCGGTTGGCTCGGAAATGCGGTATAGAACCACGCGCTCACCGTAAAGAAACGATTGACCACCGTTTGGCCCCTGAACCCGTAGCGGCTGCTGGTCCACGCTTTGCGCGGAATATGGTCAATCAGCACGAACTGCGCCTTCACAAATGGCCCTGCAATCTGTCGGACCAGGGCTTGCGGGTCGTTCCGGGGCGGCGAGTACGGGCTGGCCGTGAGCAGCGGCAGGATGCCGGTGTTGTTGTCGAGTTCCCCTGGCACCCAATAGGCCTCGACGAAGCCGCTCGAAAGGGGTCCGAGCGTGTCGAACAATGTGAGGCTCGTGCGTACCGTCCATAGCGGAATACGAGCCTCGTCAAGATCTTCAAAAAGCCCGGGGGGACCCTGCGTAATATCGAAGGGATTGTTCTGGTCGAGCAGAGCGATCGTGTCGGATTCACCCCAGGAAATAGCTTGCTTGCCGATGCGGACGAAGACGGGTCCCTTGCTGTAGTTGAGGTACACCACCAACATACGCCGCTGTGTCGTGTAGATATCGCGGGGGTTTTGTACTTCGACGCCCGGGTAGATCTGGGCGAGGGTCCCACCCTTGGTGCTCGTGTCGACGTGCTCGCCTTCCAGGTAGAAGGCCCCGGTTCGCGGTTGGAGGTTCGGATACGACGCATTGATCTGTTTCTGCGCGGTATTGAACTGTTCCGCACCGTAATCGTAGATGCCGTCGTAGAACCCCCATGCCGCCAGGCGCCCACTGAAGTCGTCGGGTGCCATGAAGCTGAGGAAGTTGCTCTGCATCCAGGTGGTGTACTGGGTAAGCTTGGCCTCGAGTTCTGGGTTGAAGAAGTTCCGGTTCTGCACGAGCTGACCGGCTTTGGCACTCGGCGTGGTATCGCCGCGCGAGTCCTGAATGCGAATCGATGCTTGATTGTAGATACGCGATCGCAGGTTGATGGTCTGGTCATCATCCAGGTAGATCGCCGGAGCGGTGCGGGCAAGCCCGAATGCGAGGACGATTGTGAGGGCCCACCAACATCCACTCAGTGCCTTCAGCCTCCCCATGCTCTTCCCCCTTTCGCCTCCAGCCCGCGGACCGGAGACCACGAACATCGCTGCCGAACACCCCAACCGCGTGGAGCCCACGCACAGCTGGCGCGGCAGAGCCGACGCCTCACCTGCCGATCTGCGCTCCTCCCAACATTCCGCAACCCCCGGCCCCATCCCTCGATCATTCGATTAGTTGCGCGGACTTTTAGTCCGTGCCGTGTCGGACTGTCAAGCAGGTTTTGAGCAGCAGGTTTTGAGTTGCTTTGGGGGCGGCGGTGACCCGCGAACGCTGCGGCGGAGGGCGTGGCTTGACTTCGTGAGCGCGTTCTTGCATTCAAGCAAGCGATTCAAACGATTGATTGAACCCGCTGAGCGTGTCCAAGGGAGATCACTGGATGCCGCCGATCCTGTACGAGAAGAAGGGACGCATCGTCGTCATCACCATCAACCGGCCGGAGCGCCGCAACGCGCTCAACTTCGAAGCGTTTGGATTGCTTGCCAAAGCCTGGATGGACTTCCGCGATGATCCGGATCTGTGGGTGGCGATCATCACCGGCGCCGGTGACAAAGCCTTCTGCGCCGGTGGCGATTTGAAGGAGTTCATCCCGATGGTCACGCAGAACATCGTTGAACTCTCCGCGTACGGCGGCACGCAAACACTCGGCGGTGACATTCAGGTGAAC
>Ga0335069_10015498_pt1 | contig 10654 bp, 7 predicted proteins | sample Lox_Sample_11_FD_206714 | JGI IMG/M metagenome (GOLD analysis project Ga0335069, IMG submission 206714) | Soil microbial communities from Loxahatchee National Wildlife Refuge, Florida, United States - Lox_Sample_1.1 | ecosystem: Environmental > Terrestrial > Soil > Wetlands | place: USA: Florida... | reverse complement strand
GTTTCCATCGATTGCCAGCTACCTGGCGGCGGCCAATGGTACCAATCCCTTCGCCTATACGCTCTTCGGCCAGACGCTCGGAAATCCGTCGCTGCACTACAACTCGCTGTTCAATGGATTTTTCGTACAGGACAGTTGGAAGCCGCTGAGGAACCTGACAATCGTTTATGGCCTTCGCTACGACCTCTACAAAATGCCGGATGCCAACAAGAACTCTCCATTCCCGTTCTCGCAGCATTTCAACCTGGATACGAACAACGTCGCGCCGCGCCTCGGGGTGGCGTACGGCTTGGGGAAGAACGAACGCACCGTCATTCGCGCGAGTACGGGAATCTTCTACGACCCGCCTCAAACCGATCAATACCGCCGCGCCCTTCTGAATAACGGCTCACCGGCGTTTTTCACGCTAACAGCTGTCCCGGGCCTTCCCTATGCTCCGCCTTTTCCGAACGTTTTTCCCTCCGTGCCCACTGGATTGAACATACCGCCTGGGGACATCACAACGGTTTCACCAGATTTTGCCACGCTGTATTCATTCAACGCGAACCTTTCGATCAGCCGTGAAATCGGCGCTGGTTTCATCGTGACTGCCTCGTATCTATACACGAAGGGAACCCACCTTCCGGTCTACCGAAACATCAACCTGGTTCCGTCCGGCTTCTCCCTGGCCGACGGCCGGCCGAGGTTCAGCAGCACGGCGCGCGTCTACCCTGGTTTCGCCAACATACTGTCCGCGGAATCAGTGGGAAATTCCGAGTACAACGGGATGAATCTCTCCCTTCAAAGGCGCTTTGCCCACGGATACGAGCTGTTCGCAACATACACCTGGTCACACGCTATCGATGATGCCCCCGAACAGAACATCATCGACGGCGCCACCACCGTGACGCTGTCCGACCCATCCAACCGGCGGCGGGATCGCGGCAACTCCCTCACCGACCGGCGTCACGTCCTGAACCTGACCGGAGTTCTCATGCCCCAGTTCCACGGGAGCAGCAAGCTCGCCAGGTATCTGCTGGACCTCAATCGCTTGTCTGTCGCCATGGTCGCGACGAGCGGCGACGTGTTCAATATCGGAAGCAACCGAATCCTGAACGGCGACAGCTCGGAGGCAGCCGCGAATCAGCGTCCGCTCTTTGTGGGGCGTAATACCGTCCGCGGACCCGCGATCTTCGAACTGAACGCCCGCTATTCCCGCCTGTTTCCGGTGAGCGAGCACAAGACCTTCGAATTCATCGCCGAGTCGACGAATCTTACGAATGCATTGAACGTGACAAATCTGAACACCACGGCCCTAGTGGATGCCCTCGGGAACATTGTCGTGCCGTCACCCAACGCGGCGACCGCGGCCCGCGACCAGCGTCTTATCCAATTGGGCGTGCGGTTCAATTTTTGACAGTAAGGCCGTAAGGGCCGTGTCCATAGAACGGCAGTTTAGGAAATTCCGAGAATTCTTGACCCTAGCAGCCAATGCTCGCAGGGTTTCAGTCCCCTTCTCGATCGTAACGGTATTCAGCGGGCCAAGCGCTTGAGTTTGATACTAATCCGGCGTAATGTGCGCCGTATTCAGACGCTCGCCGCCTCGGTGCTCAAATCTCGAAAGTAGGGCGATAGGTCAAGGCAAGAGTTCCGAACCTGTTCGCGGCTAAGGTCGCCATTCCGACGCAACAAGTCTAGTAGATCCTCCTGATTCGGGTGCCCAAGCGTGAGCCGATAGAGCAGAACCTGTTCCTGTAGCCATTTGAACCTAGCCTCCTGCTCGCTGGTCGGGACTGTGAAAAGAACATTCTCGGTTTTAGCGCCGGGGAGAATCCACCAGGGCTTCAGGCCAGAGCGGTCCGCTAAGGTTGATTCGGCGAGTCCCGCTAGATCCACCCAGGGGCTAGCATGGGGCGCGGATCCAGCGAGCGCCGCCGCCCCCAGTTGCTGAGCGATGGCGGTCCGAATTGCCAAGCCAGCATATCGCTGGATGCGCCCCTGTCTTTGCTCGTGGGAGACAGGATCGGAAGCCAGGTCCCAATGGACCAGCGTCTTGCACCAGCAATGAAAATCCAGGCCCTCCTGGCCGATGGACGTTGTGGCGAGAACGTGCGGCCAAAAGGGCGCGTTGAACGCCTTTCTTAATTCGTCCGGCCGCAGGGGTTTTTCCTCGGCTTCACCCGGCATCTGAACCAGGACTCTGCCTTCAGTAAACGGCAACGCGGCATGACAGCGAATCGTGAACCGCTTGTCTGCTGAGTTGAGTGCGTGCACGTAGAACACGCTGCTACGTAGCCGTAATACATCCCTCAATTCCCCGGACAGTTGAGATCCTTCGAGACCGTGCAGCGTCGAATTCAGCCAGAGCTGTTCGTCTAGCACTGATTCGAGATTGCCCTCAACGATTGCCCTCTGGATGCTCTCCGGAAAGTGACGTTCACCGCCGCCAAGGGATTTGACAAACCACGGTTGATCGAAGTAACTGCGTAAACCTAGCCAGGAAGCTTCGAGCGTGTCTTTGAAACCGGTCTCAGACACCGCCTCTGGCCAATGGCGCCGCAAGGCACGGCCCAGGACAACTCCAGGAGCGGACAAAGCATGCTGGGCGAGCCTGTCGAGTTCAACCGGGCTGATCTCCGTAATCGGATCGGCGCCGGCTTCTTCGTTCCATTTTTCGATGAGCGCTGATAAGGCGGCTTCAGTGTCGTCGGATTTCGCTTGGCGATTCCCGAGATCTCGCCATGACCGAAATACGAACCGCCGCCAGTAGCCCAAGCGCGATTCTATCCTCGCAATTAACCGCCAAAGTGGCCGCCTCGTCTCACCTCCGACTCGGATGCCGCCGCCAATGAGAGATGCCCGGATTTGGCGGGCGAGTTCCTTGCGGATGATGCCCTCAGTGTGGCCTTTTTGTCTGGCCGAGAGGGGTTCGGCTACCTCGCTCAGCCAGGGCGATGGGTGAAAGAGCGCAACTAAGGCTTCGCGTTTCGGCCGTGCCTGCAACACACTCCTCTTGGTCGCAGCCTCATAATCACCCTTGGACTGCCGCATAAAGTGGCATTCAAGACTGTAGCTTAGAAAAGCCGCGATCGTCTGGGGGACTGCACGGAAATGGCTGAAGACCAGCACCTTGCCGTCCGCAGAAACGTCCCCGGCCTGGCAATTCCAGCGTCCGCTCAGAGGCCACCACGGCAGCGATGGTGCAATCCAAGGCAGTACAAGCTTTTCGGCTGGCGCCAACTTCTCAATCGCTCGCAAACGCGGATGGGGCCACTCGGGCGGACGGTGAAACGAGTTCCGCTGCTCCTCCGTTATCTCCGGCGCATCGGCCTTCGGTGCGGGCAGTCGACGTTTCCATGCCAGATACCCGGGTCCCATGGTCTGCGCCGGCAGCGGCACGGAGTTCCAAAACGGCACAGCCCAAGCCCTATCTTCCTCCCGAAAGGTGGAAGTGAGGTGCTTGTAAACCCGAATGTCCTTTGCATGGAGGTCGCCCGTTTTCGTTTTCGGAGTGGTGCCGTCTTCGCCATCCGGATGGGCCAAGCGCTCGGTCCGCGCCATCACAGGACGAAGGAGCTTTTCTATTTGAGACTTCGCGCCTTGGAATTCCGCGGAATTCAAGCGCCCGAGCCGCAACTCGTATTCCATTGTCTCAAATGCTTTCTCGATGTCCCGCCGTTTCGTGCTGGCTTTGAGACGACCGCCGTAAAGAAACTGAATTAGATCCAGGAGCTCCTGGCGGTGTGTGCTACCATCGGCCTCCTCCCATCGCCTGACGTACGGCTTATATGGGGTCGCCGAGAGAAGGAGCAGTCCTGGGGCATTCTCCATCTCCTCGCCCCGAAGCAGTCGGAGGACCCTTGAAGGCGGCAAGTCATCGTACTCCTGAATGAGATCGCGGAATCTCTGGAACTCATCAAAGATCACAAGATCCGGACTGATTCTATTCAGGTTTGCCGCGGCGAGGGCGCTCCGCAATCTTCCGATGAGTTCCAGACGCGAATCCTTAGCCTGAGCGAGTGCGGGCAAGATCCACTGCCCATCTTTAAGGCCGAACTCCTCCCGTAGCGATCCATAAAACTCCCGCCGCAACGCTGCATTGCTTCGGACCACTCGCTTGTAAAACCGAACGTAGTAAGTCCAGACCGGATCCGGCCAGGGTATCCATTCCTTCTGCCGGAAGTCCTCCTGCCGGAAGGTCCTCAAGAGCTTCGGGAATCGGTATTTCAATAAAGCAAATATGAGCGCGCGTTCCGTCTGCTGCCCGCGCCGGCTGCGGCCCTCGCGTACCGGAATTGAGGTATCGGGCGTGAGGGTGTACAAGTGCAGGCGTGGGTGGGACGGCGGCTCTTTCGTGCTGACGAGAGTCAATCGGTCAACGGGACAGAGTGCCGATTGCCTTTCAGCGGGTGGAAGGCTTTCGAGCAGCTTGCGCCGATTCTGGGCCGCGATCGCCAGGCTGCTGCAGACGTAGAACACGATCAGCGGGCCACCTGAGTCGCGCTGTTTGTCCTTGATCATCTCGTCGATGATGCGTTGGGCGACAACCGTCTTGCCAAGCCCAACTTCGTCTGCAACCAGAAACCTGCAGGTGCCGTTCCGCGACCGAAGTGCCTTGAGGGCGCTATCAGCCGTCGCCAGCTGAAATTGTTTCGCCTGCGTCATGCTTGTTCGTCACCGTTCGAACGCCGGGCACCCAAAAGCTCCCGTCTGATAATCGGCCACACCTTGCTGATCGCATCCAGTGCTTCCTTCTCTTCATCCGAGCGAGGTTCGTCCTCCGGCTTCTTCATCGTCCCCAGGTACCGTGTGAGAATGACGTCCACCCGCTTGAGCTGTTCGGGGTCTCGCAGCCAAGCCTTGAGCGCCTGCTCCAACGACGGCGCCCAGAGTTCCAGATCTCCTTTCTTCCCGGGCGGCTTTTTGGGGCCTGGCGGCGTATGCCAGTCTCCGCCGCCATCGCCCGCTGTCGAATCATCGAGCATGCTACGAATCCAGGACAGGAACGTGCGTACATCGAGGAACCTGGCCATTACCGCGCGGTCCCGGTCATTCGTCTGAAATCCGCTAATCGTAGCCACCTGCACCCAGCGACAATCCTTTTCGCCTAAGCGCAATGATATGATCACGAGCTCGGTCGCGTTTCCGGCAGCGGCGGGAGACATCCGCACGCGGGTGACGCCGTGCGGCCAATCGTGCAGGTCCTCATTCAGGCGGCCGACGCTTACGTCGAGCGCCGGATCGAGGTCGTGAGGATCGAAGTCGCCTGAGAGCCAGTCCGCGCCATCATCCCGCTCTTGCCGGAGGTTCCATGAGGCCGTCAGGGCCGTCCGAATCTCGTCCAGACGCTCCTGCTCCGGATCATCAAATTCAAGGGACTCCAATTGACCCTGGTAAACTTCGCAGGTCTGCCCAGCCAAGAAGCTTTCGATTCCCGCGCAATATTCGGGGTCGGTGGCAACGGAGAGGATTATTTCGGCATTTGGCCCCAGCCAGCCCCGCTGAGTGAGATTGGCGCTGCCCAGCCAGAGATCTCTGCCTCGACTATGCTCGGCATAAATGAGCTTCGCGTGGATCCCGCGCGCCTCAGGTTCCTCATCGGAAACGCCGGGAGCATCTGTGTCCGCGTCTGCTTCTTCCTCATCGGGAACATTCAAGTACCGTAATCCGTTCGAGAAACCGGCCAGAGGTTGATGGGCCTGCATGGAGAGCTTCTTCAACTCCGGCAGGGTAGAGATGAGGATCCTCTCCGTGCCGTCTTTCCCCCACGCACCCAATTTCGCGACGACTGAGCCATCAAGATAGGGCGCCATAACGATCAACTTCTTGATCCCCGCCGGCGCAGCCGGGAACTCGCGCCGTTCACCCGCATTCCACAGTCGAAAGTCATCTATCCGCATACCGCGCGGTAGCCGCCATTGAAGACCCTCAAGTTCGCGTCGTACACGTTGCGGGTCCAACGACTCCAAACCGGCCCGGGCAGCCAGCACTTCGCCCATTTTTCCTATGCCTGGTATCGTCTGCCCAGCGGATTCAGTGCTGACGGCAACAACCCCAAGTTCCCAGGCCATCGATTTGGTCAGATTACGGCTCCCGGCCCAGATCCGCCATGTAATCGCGCCGTCTTCAGCGCGGTATCGAACCAGAGCGATCTTCGGGTGCCAAGCCATCTCGCGTTCGTCTGCGGGGACCTCGCGGACGAAGCGATCCATCAGGTTTAGAACCAATGTGCTCCGTGGGGGCGCTAATAGCCGCCCCCGCTGGCAAAGCACTCTGAATTTCCCCTTGAGCCGCTCGAATGCGTTCGCGAAATCGACTTTGCTGCCGCTACCGCGGTCGTCATCCAGCCCGGCCAGCGAGAGTAGCGCCGCGGCCACGACGACGAGATCGGCAGAGTACGTCGCGAGGACCGCGCCTTCAACGGCCTCTCCCGGTTCAGGACGGAGCACCCGCAGAAACGGGACTGTTCCCCAGTTCTTATCCTCGCCCATTGTTATTCAGATCCACTAGCATCCGCTTGACGATGGCCCACCGATAGTGGAGCGGTTGCGCCAAGGGATGACCTTCGTTTTCCCATTCTGCCCGCCGTTGCCTTCCAATAGGCGTAGGAGCCAGCCGCGCACGATTGCCCTTCCGCCTCCTTTCGGCAACCGAATAGAACGGAAGCAGGACCATCGGATCGCGTGCATCTTCCAACCAGCGTTGAGTCTCTTTCAGGACGGCAGTGAAAAACCCCGGCAACCCCGGTGCGTCCTGACCGAGGCACGACATGTCTAATTCGAGGGCTCTTTGTCGGTGCTCATCGATCACGGATTGCAGATTGTCGCGATGCCAAGAAGACGTTTTCAGTCCGTCGCGACGCTCGCGCAGTTCCTCTACGAGACATGCGTAGATGCCACGGCCAACCGCAGCCAGCGATGCCGCTCGACGCGCACGCTCAAGGGCAGAGCGGTCTTGCGGATCGGCTACCGTCAAAACTTGTTTATTCCACGGGTAGGTGGCTGAAACTTTCTCCGGATCGGTAGCTAGGCGAGCCAGTAGAGATGGTTCGCCATCTGCTCTCCGGGTAGTCAACAATTGCCGCCGAAGGAAGGATCTCTCACACTCTCGCAACTGAAACGTGATAGGTTCTGAGGAATTGTTCCAAGCTTGAGGAGGCGCTGGCAAATTGGCGAACACAATGTGAGCCTGATCAAGAGGGACACCGTCGTCATCGTGGAGACGCGACCCGCGCGTCTCGGTCGCCAACACCCGATGCACGGCCGCGCGCGAAGGGATGCTACCGTCGTCGAGCGGACGGAGAAGTCCCCACGAGGCGAGAGCCGACCAATAAACCAGAGTGGCGGGCTGCGAACTCGGCCGCTTCTGGCCGTATACCTATAGTGGTCCCCAGATTTCAGACCAGGCAATAAGCTAAGATTTCGGCGGAGTCATTGACAGGAGAAGTCGATGGCAACGACGAGAAAGCAGTACAGCCCAAAGTTCAAGGCGCGGGTGGCGATCGAGGCGATCCGCGGAGAGAAGACGCTCAGTCAACTAGGGTCACAATTCAAGGTGCACCCGATCCAGATCGCGAAGTGGCGGAAGGCCGCGCTGGACCAGCTGCCGGAGTTGTTCGTGGACGGGCGGACGCGAAAGGCGAGCGGCGAAGCCGACAACGACGCCCTGTACGAGGAGATCGGGCGCCTGAAGGTCGAGTTGGACTGGCTCAAAAAAAAAGTCGGCATGCTCGACTGACGAGATGCGGGCACTGGTGGATTGGGAGCACCCGGAGATCAGTATTCGGCGGCAGTGCGCACTGCTGGGCGTCAACCGCTCCGGCCTGTACTACGAACCGGCAGGCGAGAGCGAGGAGAATCTTCTGCTGATGCGACTGCTGGACGAGCAGTACACGCGGACGCCATTCTATGGCAGCCGAAAGATGACGGAGTGGCTGGTCGCTCAAGGCCATGCAGTGAATCGCAAGCGCGTCTCGCGACTGATGGAAGTGATGGGCCTTGAAACGGTGTATCCGAAGCCGAAGCTGAGCCAGCCCGGTGACGGGCACCGCATCTACCCGTACTTGTTGAGAGACGTCACGGTGGAGCGGGTCAACCAGGTGTGGAGCACAGACATCACGTACATTCGGATGGCCCAAGGGTTTGTGTACCTGGTCGCGGTCATGGATTGGTTCAGCCGCTTCGTGTTGAGTTGGGCGTTGTCGGTGACCATGGAGGTGGACTTCTGCTTGGAGGCGCTCGGGCGTGCCTTGCGGCGGGGCCGACCGGAGATCTTCAACAGCGACCAGGGGTCGCAGTTCACCAGCGAGAAATTCACCGGGGCATTGGCGGGACGTGAGATCGCCATCAGCATGGACGGGCGGGGCCGCTGCATGGACAACATTTTTGTCGAGCGGCTGTGGCGCTCGCTGAAATATGAGGAGGTGTACCTGAAGGACTACCGGTCGGTAAGGGAAGCCAGCACCAGCATTGAGCGCTACTTCCAGTTCTACAACTACGAGCGCTTACACCAGAACCTCGCGTATAGGACGCCAGCGGCGGTCTGGAGGCGAGCATGAAAGGCAACAGCCGGACACCCCGGCACCTGAGCGTCCTCTTCCCTTCGCTTCCCACCGACATTCTATGGAAGCCCGCGCCGGCGTCAAGGGTTCGCTTCGCCGCGCACAAACCGCGCGCCCTTGACGCCGCCACGGCCTTCCTACAAGATCCTCCGGTCAAGAAAGCGAAGGGAAGGAGCAGCACTGTCTCAACCCCGGCGGCGTCCATTCGGCCCCGCCCAACCTCAAATCCTGACCCGTCGACATTAGCTTATTCAAGCCAGAAATTGGTCTTGACAATGGGGGCCACCGTAACCCTCTTGCCAATGACGCCATCCGTCTCTTTGGAGTTGAGCAGGCGCCCAGTAAGCCGGACCTCCTCGTCGAGGATCAGTTTCTCTATGGAATTCCGATTCCGCCTTTGTCGATCAAGCGCAGCGACTCGCAAGTTGTCCGGCGTCAACTACTTTTCCCGGTCAGCGACAATTATTCTTCCCTATCGGCGACAATTACTCTCTTTCCATAGGGATGCGGTCCTTCTACACTGGTGCTGACCGGGGCAGAGGATAAGGCTCTGCAGGGATGCAACCTGAGCGCTGACTCCGGGGCCAGACCAGGGCGGTGGCGGCGAAAGCCGCCCCGCCGGTTTTGATTTGACAGCCTGGGATGGCAGGATCGCGGAAAATCCCGGGGGTCTGGGGGCAGAGCCCCCAGCTTAAGAAAAGACCTTCTCCTTATTGCTTTCATTCCTCCTCCGCCTTCCTTTGTTTGGCGTGCTCCATGCGGTAGCTCGGGATATTGAGTTCGAGGATCACGCTGTGGTGAACGAGCCGGTCGATGGCCGAGGCCGTCGTCATCGGATCTTTGAAGATCGCCTCCCATTTCGAGAACGGCAGGTTGGAGGTGATCAGCACGCTGCCGCGTTCGTAGCGTTCGGCCAGCAACGTGAACAGGACCTCCATTTCCTCCCGGCTCTGCTGCACATAGCCGATGTCATCGATCACCAGCGCCTCGTAGTAGGCGAGCTTTTTGATGGCGCGGCTCAGCCGCAGTTCGTTCTTGGCCCGCAACAGATCCTGGACCATGCGCACGCACGTAGTGAAACCGACGCGGCGGCCGTGGCGAATCAGATCCTGTCCGAGTGCCGACAGCAGGTGCGTCTTACCGCTGCCCGGATTGCCGAAAGCCAGGACGTTCTCCCGGCGATCGAGAAAGCCGCCGTCCAACAACGCCTTGACCTGGCGCGCCGCCTTCGCCGGCAGACGTTTCATTTCGAAGTTCTCCATCGTCTTTTCCAACGGGAGTCGCGAGGCGCGGAGCAGCTTTGTAATGCGGTGCTCCCGGCGTTCCTGACATTCGCGTTCCACCAACTCGAGCAGGTATTGCTCGTAGCCCAAGGTCTCGCGTTCGGCTTGGCGAGCCTTTTCTTCGAAGCAGCGCCGGACGGTCGGCAGATGGAGTTCCTTCAGATACCGGTTGAGATCTTCCTTCCGACTCTGCGCTTGGCTCACTGAGTCACCCCCGAAGGACTGCCACCGAGCAGTTCGTCGAAGATCGCCAGGGCGACCTCAGCCACGGCGACATCGGTCACCGGCAGCGACACTTCCGGCAGAAGGCGCCGAATCGTCGTTACGTTCAGCTTGCCGGCGCCGATCTCGCCATCCTCCAACGCACGGTGTAAGGCGCCGTCCACGATCGCTTCTCCTTCCAGCGCCGCCAACTGCAGAATCTCCAGGTACCGCTTGTTGGCATGCAATGGATCGAGTTCCCGCAGCGCGTCCCAGGTCATGCGGAAGCGGCTGGTAGGAAACAGTTCCTCGCGGTATCGGTAGTTGGAGAACGCCCCGGGCTTGCGCACCAGCCAGTCAATGATGTGCCGGTAGTCCACGCGGTGCTTGCCGCGACCACGCAAGCGGGGCAGGTGCTCCACCTTCTGGCCGGCGTACCAGACCTCCACCGTCTCGGCCGTCAGCCGTGCTTCAACCTGCTCGCCGATCAACCGGCTGTGGACGGAGTATACGTTTCGATCTACGTAGATGACACTACCGGAATCGACGCGAACTTTCACTCGTTTGTTGCTCTCCAGCCGTGCATCGGGAAGCGCCTTGAGGTACTGCATCTCAGTCTTCACGCGCTCCC
>Ga0335069_10015495_pt1 | contig 10656 bp, 10 predicted proteins | sample Lox_Sample_11_FD_206714 | JGI IMG/M metagenome (GOLD analysis project Ga0335069, IMG submission 206714) | Soil microbial communities from Loxahatchee National Wildlife Refuge, Florida, United States - Lox_Sample_1.1 | ecosystem: Environmental > Terrestrial > Soil > Wetlands | place: USA... | reverse complement strand
TGGCGCGATCACCTCGACAATGCGCCGCGTCGCGGGCTGGACGATCGCGATCCGGTCCCGCGACACGGCGTAGTGAAACCCGCGATATTCCGGCACGAGCTCAGCAACCGACGCCGGCAGCGGGCGCAGGTCGATATGGCCGGGCGCCATGTCGCCGACCTTCAGATCGGCCGTCGGCCTTTGCGGCGCGGCCGTCGCCAAGAGCGCGGCGGCTATCGTGGACGCGTCGTGAGGGGTGATCTCCGCCCCGCCTTCCGCTTTCATTTTGGGGGCCGGCGGCGTCCGAGCCGCTTCGTCCGCCCACGCGCCGCCCGCCGCCGCAGACAGCGTCATGAGGATGAGACCGAGCGGAAGTAGCCCGAGGCGCATTTGCGAAGTCTCCTGTCTGACGCCGACACGACGCGTCCCTGCGACAGAAGAAAGCGCGAGAGCGCAAAACGTTCCCGATTCCGTCGAGAGGCGTTGACCCTCTCGACCGATGGCGTCAGCAGCAACATCAGCAAGGATAAATTCTACGACCAGATCGCGGCATCGCGACGCGGACGACTCCACCTGACCGATCTCGCAAAGGCGCGAGTTAGGCCGCGGGCGCGGCCTTCATCGCCGTCCGCGCCTGTGCCATCGCGTCGCGCAAGACCTCGACATCCTGCGCCCCGGAAACAGCGAGCCTTCCGGCGAAGATGAAGAACGGCACGCCGCTGACGCCGACCGCCTGTGCTTCGCCGATCTCGCGGCGCACAGCGTCCTTGTCGTCGTCGCGTCCGAGCAGCGTCGCGACAACATCGGGATCAAGGCCGCATTCGCGGGCGATCGCGGTCAGAACGGCCGGATCGCCGATGTCCCGCCCTTCGGTGAAATAGGCGCGGAACAGACGGTCCACGACCTCCGCCTGCTTTCCTGTGGCGGCCGCCCACCGCACGAGGCGATGCGCGTCGAGCGTGTTCGGCGCGCGCTGGATGCGATCGAAAGCGAAGGCGACGCCGACTTCGGCGCCAAGTTGCGCAAGCCGGTCGTGTGCGGCCTGCAAGCGGCCGCTCTTGCCGAATTTCCGCTCCATATACGCGGTCCGGTCCAGGCCGCCCGGCGGAATCGTCGGGTCGAGTTGAAAGGGCCGCCACCGCACTTCGACCGGCGCCGTCTCGTCGGCGAGCGCACGTTCAAGCCGCTTCTCGCCGAGATAGCACCATGGGCAGACGACGTCGCTCACGACGTCGATGGTCAGCGTCTCCGCGCCAGCGCTCATGCCATGCTCCCATCGTCATCTGCGGCCTGCTGCGGGGTTTCGACCCGCACGCCGCCCCACGGACCCGCGCTCACATAAAGAACCGGCGCGTCGCCGAGGGCTCCTTCGACAGGCGGCGCCTCGGGCTCGCTCGGGCAAGACAGGATGAGCGAAGCGAGCCGCCCGTGATCGAGAAACCCAGCCTCCTCGAAGGCCGCCGCAACCGCTTCCGGCGCCACGAGATGGACAGGCGCGGCCGCGTCGAGCGCCGCCTGAAATGAGCGCGCGTCGAAGGGCGCGTGGAAAACGAGCCGGGCGCCGCTGATGAGCGCCGCGAGCGGTCCGGCGGCGAGGCCCGCGGCGCTCGCGCAGGAAAGCGTCGTCAGGATCGTGTCGCCCGGACCGATGCGAGCCTCCCGCACGATCGTCTCGGCCGCGCCGATCAACTCCCCTTCGTCGAAGCGCGCGGAGGGACCGCTGCGCATCGGCGCAAGGCGGATCTGCGCCCCCGCACTGAGCGGCTCATAGGCGGAATAATTCTCGCGGGGATCGTCGAGCGCGAGCACGCCGGGCAGCCCGCCGCCGTGAATCGCAACCAGAGACACGCGCTCCTCATCGAGAGCGACCCGGCTCAGCACATCGCCGATCCGCAGGCCAGCGAAGCGAAGCGGCCCCGCCAGCAGCGTCGCGTCCGCGGCGACGATCGCCGCATCGAGTTCGCGCGCACGGATCTCGGAAGGAGCGATTGAAAGCGCGAGCCCCGCCCGGAGCGCGCCGACGAGCGCGGCCACGGACTGGGCCGTCGGGGCGGTCACAAGCACGACCGCGTCGCCGACCCGTGTCAGGGCCTCGCGCCAGCGGGCGGCGTAGTGGTCGGCGAGGGCGTCGAGCCCGGCGAAAGTCGTCCGCTCGGGCGAAAGCGTCGCGAAGGGATGGTCTTTGGCGGCCTCGCGCAGAAGCGCTTCGAATGTCGCGGCTTCGGCGAAAGACGGGTCGTCGCTCACTTTTCGCGCCTCCACCAAGCTGAGATGTCCACGCCGAAGAACGGCGTGTAGTCGGGGCGGCCTAGCTTACTGGAATAGGCGATCCATTGCTCGGGCGCATAGTAGAAGGGCACGATGTAGAAGCCGGAGATCAGGATGCGATCGAGCGCGCGCACGGCGGCGACAAAATCCTCGCTGCTGCGCGCCGCGAGGATTTTTGCGATCATCGCGTCGATCGCGGGCGAACAGACGCCCGCGAGATTGTAGGCGCCCTCCGCATGAGCGGAAGCGCAGCTCCACCGGCCGCGCTGCTCGTTGCCCGGCGAGGGAGACGCCGTCCACGTCCCGGGGATGACGTCGAACTCGAAGCGCGTGCGGCGGCGCTGGAACTGCACCTCGTCGACGAGGCGGACGTCCGCCGTGATGCCGATCCGCGCGAGGTTGCGGGCATAGGCGAGCGCGAGCCGTTCCTCGTCGCGCGTCTTGACGAGGATTTCGAAGGCGAGCGCCTTGTTCTCGCGATCGACGAGACGGCCGTCCTTCAGGGCGAAGCCCGCGGATTCGAGTTCATCGAGCGCGCGACGCGCGATCTCGCGGTCTCGCCCCGAGCCGTCCGAGACGGGCGCGCGCCATTCCCCCTCCATCACGTCCTGGCGCACCGCGCCCGGAAAGGGCGCCAGCAACCGCCGTTCGCGTTCCGAGGCGGGCCGCCCGATAGAGGAAAGCTCGCTGCCGTCGAAAAATCCTTCCGAACGGCGGAAGGCGCCGGCGAAGAGATTGGCGTTGATCCACTCGAAATCGAACATCGAGGCCAGCGCCTCGCGAACGCGAGGATCGGAGAAGGGGGCGCGGCGCGTATTGAAGGCGAAGCCCGACACGCCCTTCGGCAGGCGGTCCGGGATCGCCGCCTTGACGACCCGCCCGTTCTTGACCGCCGGAAAGTCGTATTCCGAGCTCCAGCGGCGCACATTGTCTTCGATGCGGAAGTCGATGAGCCCGGCCTTGAAGGCTTCGAACATCGCGGTCGGGTCGCGGAAATAATCGATGCGGATCGTGTCGAAATTATAGAGGCCGCTCGCGACCGGGAGGTCCCTGCCCCAATAGTTCGGATCGCGCTCGAGCACGAGGCGCTCGCCCGGGACCACCTCCACGATGCGGTACGGCCCGGAGCCAACCGGGATCTGGAGGGTCTGGTCCTCGAAATGGGCCGCGTCGGTATGGGCGCGTGACAGCACCGGCATCAGCGCCAGCGTCAGCGGAAGCTCGCGATCGTTCGCGCCGGTCAGATCGAAACGCACCGTGTGCGCGTCCGGGGCGTCGGCGCTTTTCACCAGGGCGTAGGCCGCGCGCGTCTGGGGACGTCCCTTCGCTTTGAGCAGACTAAAGGTGAAAAGGACGTCCGCGGCGGTAATCGGCGTCCCGTCCGAGAAATGGGCCTTCGGGTTCAGATGGAAGACGACATGGTTGCGAGCGTCGTCCGTCTCGATGCTGGCGGCGACGAGCCCGTACATCGTGAAGGGCTCGTCTGCGGAGCGCATCATGAGGGGCTGATAGACGTTGCCGATCAGGCCCTGCGCGGTTGACAAGGCTTTGACATTGTAGGGATTGAGACTGTCGAACGCCCCGAGGTAGGCGAGCTTCAGCTGCCCCCCCTTCGGCGCGTCCGGACTGGCGTAGGGAAAGTGTGTGAAGCCGGCGTTGAGCGCCGGCTCGCCATGCATGGCGATCGCGCCGGCCTCAGGTCCGAGGTCGGCGCGCGCCGCGAAGGCGGCAGCAAACAGCGTCACCCAAAGTCCCAGCCGAATCGCGAACCCGATCATCAGGGCTTTTTAGCACCGTAAATTGCAGCGGCTCTCGTGCGGAGTCAGTCCCGCCGCCATTTTTTCTGCAGGAGCGAAGCCTCCCTCGACGCGGCCCTCGACCGCATGCGGCGCGACCGGATGTCTCGGGGCCCAAAATTGCTGTTGGCAAAATTGCTGTTGGATTGTCGCTCGGGATGTGGAAAGAGGGCGCACGTCGGAGGATCGTCCGTCCCTCAGCCTTATTCTCCCCAGACGGCTCGCTAAATGCACAGGCCGACCTCCTGAGCCGCTGTTCGCCTCTTCATCCCGAAAGGACAAGAATGAAACTCGCTGTTCTGCCCCTGACCGTCGCGCTCGGCCTGAGCCTGGCGCTCGGCGGGCAGGCCGTCGCCCAGAAAGCGCCGGCCGCCCCCGCGGCCCCCGCCGGGCAGGCTCCCGCGGGCCAGCCCCAGCCGCCCTCGAAGATCGAGCTTGTGTCGCCTGAGTCGCAATGGGCGAAATTCTGCGCCAAGGAGCCGAATACAGGCAAGGATGCCTGCGCGACCATGCGCGACTTCGCGCCGTCGGCCGACCAGCCGCCGGTGATGAGTGTCAATGTTTTTGAGCTTGAGGGCCAGGACAAGCGCAAGCTGCGCCTCATGCTGCCGACCGGCACCCTGCTCAAGCCCGGCTTTCGCGTGACCATCGACAAGGGCGAGCCGATCTCCGGCCAGTACGAGATCTGCTCGGCCAACGCCTGCATGTCGGAAATCGACATCAGCGAGAAGACGCTGAACGCCCTGAAAAAGGGCCAGACCCTTGGCATTCAGATGCGCATCCCGGCCGGCGACCCGTCGGGCCGCGAATTGACGCTGAACGTTCCGCTCAAAGACTTCGGCACGGCCTTCGACGGCAAGCCGACCGATCCCAAGGTGCTCGAGCAGCAGCGCCAGCAGTTGCAGCAGCAATTGCAGAAGAAGGCCGAAGAGCAGCGCAAGGCGCTCGAGGCGCAACAGCAGCAGCAGGGCGCGGGCGCCGCCGCCGCGCCCGCTCCCGTCGCGCCCGCCGCTCCGGCGCAGCCTGCGCCGAAGCAGTAAGCGCGCAGCCGAAACGGAAAACGCGCCCGGGTCCGCCCGGGCGCGCTTTTGTTGCGCGGATGAGCGACCGACGTTTCGGTCAGCTCGCGAGCGACTTGGTCCGCATGCGATAGCGGCCGTCCGGCGTCCGGTCGAAAGTCTCGCTGATTTGCGGATGGCCAACCGGCTCGCCCGTCTCGTCGGCGAGCAGGTTCTGCTCGGAGACATACGCGACGTACTGGCTGTCTGCATTCTCCGCATAGAGGTGGTAAAAGGGCTGGTCCTTCGACGGCCGGATTTCCGGCGGGATCGACCGCCACCATTCCTCCGTGTTGGCAAAGATGGGATCGACGTCAAAAATAACGCCGCGAAACGGGTAAAGGCGGTGTTTCACCACCTGGCCGATGTCGAATTTCGCTACGCGCGTCGCCATGGTTCGGAATTAAACGAATTGATGTGGAACCGTCAATTCGACCAATTGCGGACGGTCAAAATCCGTAGACCTTGGCGTAGTCGGCGTCCCTGGCCGCCACCTGGCGAGCCAGTTCGATGATCACGCGCGCCTGTTTCCAGGTCGCGTCATCCTGCATCTTGCCGTCAATCATCACCGCCCCGGACCCATCCGGCATCGCCTCAAGAATTTTCCGCGCGAAGGCGACCTCGCCCGGATCGGGCGAGAAGACCCGCTTGGCGATCGCGATCTGGCTTGGATGCAGGGTCCAGGCTCCGGCGCAGCCGAGGAGGAAGGCGTTGCGGAACTGCGTTTCGCAGGCGTCGGGGTCAGAAAAGTCGCCGAAAGGCCCGTAGAACGGTTTGAGGCCATGAGCCGCGCAGGCGTCGACCATCCGCGCGATCGTGTAATGCCACGGGTCCTGCTGGTAGTACGCCCGGGGGGCGCCGTCCGGACCCGGATCGGCCAGCACCTTGTAGTCGGGATGGCCGCCGCCGACCCGCGTCGTCTTCATCGCGCGCGATGCGGCGAGATCGGCGGGCCCAAGGCTCATGCCGTGCATGCGCGGCGAGGCCGCCGCAATCGCCTCGACGTTGTTGACGCCCTGCGCCGTCTCGAGAATCGCGTGGACGAGAATGGGGCGCTTGACCCCATGGCGCGCCTCAAGCAGCGCGAGATATTGATCGACAAAATGAATATCCCAGTCGCCTTCCACTTTCGGGACCATCACCACGTCGAGCTTGTCGCCGATCTCGCCGACGAGCTTCGTCACGTCGTCCAGAAACCACGGCGAGTTCAGCGCATTGACCCGCGCCCAGAGGCCCGTCGCGCCGAAATCATTGGCCTTGGCCATGGCGATGAAGCCGTCGCGCGCCGCCTCCTTGGCGTCGATCGGAATCGCGTCCTCGAGATTGCCCAGAACGATATCGACCTGCGCGGCGAGCTCGCCTGCCTTCGCGCGCATTTTCTCAACATGCGGCGGTACGAAATGGATCATCCGCTCGAGCTTGGAGGGCAGTTCCGAATAGGGGCGCGGCGCTCCGACCGCCAGCGGCTCGAAAATCTTACGCGCGGGTTTCATCGGCCTCAACCTCTGCTCGGAATGAGAAGAACGGCGGAATAAGCGGGGGCGCGCCGGGCCGCGGCGGACAAGACACCGCACGCCCCCGTCGGAAAGACGCTGGCGAGATCATGCCGTTGTGATGCGATCGCGCGTGGGCCCCGGGACCGAACCTGCGGACGGCGGAGGCGGGAAGACGAGCGGCGCCCCCGTCGCAAGGCGATCGTAGATCTGCTCGCCCCTTCGCCGCCACGAATGGGCCTCGCGCACCAGCGCCCCGGCGGCTTCGACCGCCCGCCAGCGGTCTGGATCGTTCCTGTCTGCGTCGAGCTTTGCGGCGAGGTCCGAGCCATCCTCGGCGACCTGGCAAATGGCGTCGAGCGGGAGAAGCCGCTCGTATTCGCCGCTCTTCGGCAGCGTGCCCAGAAGACGCGCGCCCGCCGCAAGCCCTTCGAGATAGCGCATGACGAGCGGGCTATAGCCGCCCGAACGCTTCGCGTCCGGCGGCGTCACGATGAAATATTCGGCGCTCGACGCAACCTGCCCCAAATCGCCCGGCGCATACCGCCCATCATTGGAATAGAGATATTTCAGGCCCCGGGCCTCGCAATAGGCGAGCAGGGCCTCGTGAAGCGGCTCATGACGGCGGCCCATCCAGAAAGCGAAGACCGATTTGCCCTCGGGCCGCGGATAGAACACGTCGGTGTCGATGCCGAACGGCAGCCACTCGAATTTCGCCTTCGGGAACCTCGGCTTCAGTTCGTTGATCGCCTCCTGGTAGGAGATAAAGCACGGATCGAGCCGCTGCACGGTCGCGGCGAGGCCGACCTTCTGGATCCGGTGCCTCCACGGGTCGAACGCATACGCGGCGCGGCGCGCGAAGGGATTCAAAAACGAGGCGAGGTGGACGGGGGCTTCGGGACGCGCAGCGGACTGAAACCAGAAAAACGTATCGCAGCGCCGCGCCTCCGACCAAATTTTTTTCCAGTCGCCGAGCCGGTCGCGGCGCATGGGAGGGGGAGCAATCGTCTGCACGTTCGGTCGCTCGCTCATGGCCCGGAACAGAGGCTGCGAGAGCGTGGTCCAATTCACGTGCGGATTCAGCGCCTCGTTGGATAGTAGGCCCAGTTCCATCAAACCCCACTCCGCATTGCGCCAGCGTACCCGCCGGGAGAAGGGGTCGCAAGCGCGGCGGCGGGCCGCCTTAGGGATTAGACCGCCCTTGCGAACAAAGCGCGAAACATGATTGCGTCGCGTCATGTCGCTCGCCGTGATTCGTGAGACGCCCGCCGTCGAGCTCAACGACGCGCAAAAGCTCGCCGTCGGGCACGGCGCGGGACCGCTGCTCGTGATCGCGGGCGCCGGCTCAGGCAAGACGGCGATGCTCGCTCACCGCGTGGCGGCGCTGATTCTTGGGGGCGCCGATCCGAAGCGGATCATGCTCGCGACGTTTTCGCGGCGCGCGGCGGCGGAGCTTTCGCGGCGCGTCGAGCGGCTGCTCGCCCGCAAACTTGCGCCCGAGGCGGCGGCGGCCTCGGTTCCCGCCTATTCGGGCACCTTTCACGCAATCGGCGCGCGCTTGTTGCGCGAATATGCCGAGCGGCTCGGCCTCGATCCGCAATTCACCATCCACGACCGCGAGGATTCGGCCGATCTCATGAACTGGGCCCGCCACGAGGCGGGCCTCACGGAAACCCGCGAGCGCTTCCCGACGAAGGCGACCTGCCTTGCGATCTATTCGCGCGCCGTCAACGCCCGCGCCGATCTCGGCGCGACGCTCGGCAAATGGTTTCCCTGGGCGGCGGCGCACGAGGAGGCTTTGCGCGCGCTCTACGCGGCTTACGTCGAAGCCAAGCAGCGCCAGAGTGTGCTCGACTACGACGATCTGCTTCTCTATTTCGCCCAAATGCTCGCCGAGCCCGGGATCGTAGCCGAGGTCGCAGGGCGGTTCGATCACCTGCTCGTCGACGAATATCAGGACACCAACGCGCTGCAGGGCGAAATCGTGCTCGCGCTCCGTCCGGGCGGCGCCGGGCTCACCGTCGTCGGGGACGACGCCCAGTCGATCTATTCCTTCCGCGCCGCGACGGTGCGCAACATCCTCGACTTTCCGCGAAGCTTCGATCCACCCGCCCGCATCGTGACCCTCGACCGCAACTACCGCTCGACGGCTCCCATTCTCGCTGCGGCCAATGCGGTCATCGCGCTCGCGCCCGAGCGCTTCGCCAAGGAGCTTTGGACGGAGCGAACCCATGGGAGCCGCCCTGCCCTCGTCACGGTCGCGGACGAAGCGGACCAGGCGCGTTTCGTCGCCCAGACGCTGCTCGCCAACCGCGAGAAAGGCGTCATGCTGAAATCGCAGGCGACGCTGTTTCGCGCCTCCCACCATTCCGCCGCGCTCGAACTGGAGCTTACCCGCCGCAACATCCCCTTCGTCAAATTCGGCGGGCTGAAATTCCTCGACGCCGCGCATGTGAAGGACGCACTGGCGCTGATGCGCTTCGCCGAAAATCCGCGCGATCGCGTAGCCGGCTTTCGCGTCGCGCAGCTTCTGCCCGGCGTCGGGCCAAGAATCGCGGAGACGATCGTCGCCGCGGCGAGCGACGGCGACGGTTTCGCCGCCATGGCGGCGCTGACGCTCCCCGCCAAGGCGCGCGCGGGTTTTTCTGCCTTCGCGGACCTCATGCGCCGGCTCGCCGCGCGGGCGGCGCCGTGGCCGGGCGAACTCGCGGACGCCGTCGCCTGGCTCTCGCCCCAGCTCGAAGTGCGCTACGACGACGCGACCCTCCGCATGAACGATCTCGAGGCGCTCGAGCGCATCGCCGCGTCCTTCCCCACGCGCGAGCGTTTTTTGAGCGATCTGGCGCTCGATCCGCCGGACGCGACGAGCGACGAAGCCGGCCCTCCGCTGCGCGACGAGGATTATGCGATCCTCTCGACCATCCATTCCGCCAAGGGGCAGGAATGGCGTTCGGTCTTCGTGCTCAACTGCGTCGACGGCTGCATCCCCTCCGACCTCGCGACGGGAACTTCCGACGAGATCGAGGAGGAAAGGCGCCTGCTCTATGTCGCAATGACGCGCGCCAGGGAGGAATTGGCGCTGATCATGCCGCAACGCTTTTACGTCCAAGGCCAGCCGAAGGCGGGCGACCGCAACGTCTATGCGAGCCGCACCCGCTTCATTCCGCCTCCGCTTTTGAAACATTTCGACCGCCAGACCTGGCCGGCGGCCGCTCCCGAGCCGCGACGCGCCGCGATGGACGGGCCGCGCGTGGACCTCACGGCGCGGATGCGCGCAATGTGGCGGTGACGGCGCCTTTGACCGCGTATATCGATTTGTGTACACTCGATGAGTAAGTTCGATTGGGACGACGGCAATCGTGAGAAATGCGCACGTCGCGTGCCTCTGGAGGAGATCGAAGCCTTGATCGACGATCCTCGCACGATGATTGCCGGCGACCCTTACGAAGGCGAAACACGCTTCCGCGCGATCGGGCGCGATGCGAAAGGACGGCCGCTTTTCGTGGTCTTCACGATGCGCGAGAAGGACGGCGCGTTGTTCGTTCGCCCGATCAGCGCTCGCTATCGCCACAGGGACAAACCAAAGTGAAGAAGCCGCTTCCACGATTCACGAGCGATGATGAGGTCGAGGCGTTTCTCGATGCGAACGATATCGAAGATTTCGATCTCGCGAAGGGCGCTCTGCCTCGGGATGAATGGTTCCAGCGCTACGAGCGTTTCGCGAAGGATTCCTCCATTCACCTTCGCCTGCCCAGCGGCCTGCTCGACGCGGTTCGCGCTCAGGCCACGAAGGAGAACATTCCGACGCAGCGGCTGATTCGCGAATATATCGAGCGCGGATTGCGGGAACGAAAGGGCGCCGCGGCCCCGAAGAAGCGCGCCTGATTTCACGGCCCCTCGGCCAACGCCTCCGCCATGTAACGATGGCCCCATATCTCGTACCCGACCACGGTGACGGCCGGCGCGAGCATCACGATGACGAGGCAGACCGCCATGTCCAGTCCCGCGAACGCCGCCAGGATGGCGAGCGCCGCAACGGCGAGCGTGCCGCCAAGCAGCCAG
>Ga0335069_10015494_pt1 | contig 10656 bp, 9 predicted proteins | sample Lox_Sample_11_FD_206714 | JGI IMG/M metagenome (GOLD analysis project Ga0335069, IMG submission 206714) | Soil microbial communities from Loxahatchee National Wildlife Refuge, Florida, United States - Lox_Sample_1.1 | ecosystem: Environmental > Terrestrial > Soil > Wetlands | place: USA: Florida... | reverse complement strand
ACCGTGGAAAGCAGCGAATCGAGCCCCTTGAGAGAGGCGCTCTCCATGGGCACGCCCAATACCGGCAGAACCGTGTGGGCGGCACACACGCCGGCCAGGTGAGCGGCTCCTCCCGCCGCCGCAATGACTACTTCCACCCCGCGCGCCTCGGCTCCGGAGACGTATTCCGCGGTCTCCTTCGGCGTCCGGTGCGCCGAAAGGACGCGACATTCGTGGGGGACTCCGAAATTGGTCAGCACCTCATCAGCCTGGCGCATTACGTCCCAGTCCGATTTGCTGCCCATCATGACGAGCACGAGTGGTTGGTTGGCGGCCATGAATCGATTATTGTCCTTGAACGAGCGAATAGCCCAACTGGCCGTTGAAGCTGCGCAGGGTCTGGGTGAGCGCGATTTCGATGCCGGCGCCGGCCACGCGGTGCGCCACGTCCAGCAGGCGCACCATGTCGGTCTTGCCCTCGGCGACGAAGCGGCAGCGGAAGCTGTCGGTGCAGAACGTCTCGGCCATACCCGCGGGCCAGACCTTGACGCCGCGATTGTCGATGACCTGCAGCGATATGCCGTCGCCGGCGAGGTTGCCTACTGCCTCGGCCAACGTGTTGGGATCGCGCGTGGGCCAGTACACGAAAAGATCGATGCCCTTGAGCTCCATGGCGGAATTGGCGGCGGTGAGCCCTGCACCGGCGGACGCGGCTGCCGGGCGATGCGCGTAGCTGACCGGCTTGAGGCGGTTGGGCTTTTGCCCGAGGCGCTCGCAGACCGCCGCGGCGAATTCCCTGGTTCCGACTTTGACGGTGCTCACACCCTCGGTAAAGATGTCGTAGGTGTGGACGCCGTCTTCGATAGTGCGCAGCCAGCCGTTGTGCACGCGCTCGGCGACCTCGGGCTGGTTGATGTGCACCAACATGAGCACCGAGCCCAGCAGCAACCCGGAGGGATTGGCCAGGTTCTGTCCGGCGCGCCGCGGCGCCGAACCGTGGATGGCCTCGAACATGGCGCATTTGTCGCCGATATTGGCCGATCCGGCCAGCCCCACCGACCCGGCGATCTGCGCCGCCACGTCGCTCAGGATGTCGCCGTAGAGGTTGGGCATCACGATAACGTCGAAAGCTTCGGGCGTGTCGGCCATCTTGGCCGCGCCGATATCGACGATCCAGACTTCTTTCTCGATTTCGGGGTACTGCCCGCCGATCTCGTCGAACACCTTGTGGAACAGGCCGTCGGTCATCTTCATGATGTTGTCCTTCATGAAGCAGGTGACCTTGCGCCGTTTGTGCAGGCGCGCGTACTCGAAGGCGTAGCGGACGATCTTTTCGCTGCCTGGCCGGGAGATCAGCTTGATGCACGAAGTCACTTCCGGGGTCATCTGGTACTCGATGCCCGCGTACAGGTCTTCCTCGTTCTCGCGCACGATGACCACATCCATGTTGGGATGCTTGGTGTCGACGAAGGGATGATACGAAACGCACGGCCGGACGTTGGCGTACTGGCCCAGGGTCTTGCGCGTGGTGACGTTGAGGCTTTTGAATCCTCCGCCCTGCGGCGTGGTGATGGGAGCCTTGAGGAAAACCTTGGTCCTGAGCAGCGACGCCCAGGAACTCGGCTCGATGCCGGCGGTATTGCCGCGCAAGTAGACCTTTTCGCCGATCTCAATGGTCTCGATCTCGAGAGCCGCGCCTGCCGCCTCCAAAATCTGGAGCGTGGCGTTCATAATTTCCGGGCCGATGCCGTCGCCGTGGGCGACCGTGATGGGAGTCTTCTGGGACATATGCGGAATACACAGGATATTGGAATGCTCAACACTGCGCAACCGGAGGCGAGGGTCTTTTTCTACAGCCTCTCTAACCGTAAGATTCCATACCGTTTATTGACACGACCCTCTTCTCTCAGAGCCGCGATCTGTGCCATACTCGCTCGCCTCCACTTCGGAGCGAAAGGGGAAAACACAAACCACTTATGAAACAGCGAGTATTCTTGTACAGCCTCGCGCTGGCAAGTTCTTGGAGTCTGGGAGCGCAGCCGGTCCGCGCCGCCAGCGATTATGCTTCGACGTGCAACGGCCTGCCGTCGCAATCGGCTCTGCGGGCGGCGCTCAAGACGGCGCGCGGCCAGGCCAATGGCGGCTTCAATCTGGACATGTGGGCGACCATTGTCAACCGGGACGGCGTGGTCTGCGCCGTGGCATTCACCGGCAACGACCGGGGCGATCAATGGCCCGGCAGCCGGGTCATTTCCGCTCAGAAGGCGAACACCGCCAACGCGTTCAGCCTTCCAGGGCTGGCGCTCTCGACAGCCAACCTTTACAGCGCGGTGCAACCTGGCGGGAGCCTGTACGGTTTGCAGCACAGCAATCCCGTGGATACTGGGGTCGCGTATCAGGGTCCGGCGAGTAACTGGGGCCAGCCGAACGATCCCATGACGGGCGACCGCATCGGCGGCGTGAATGTGTTCGGAGGCGGGTTGGCGCTCTACAATTCCGCCCATCAGCTCCTGGGCGCGCTTGGCGTCAGCGGCGATTCTTCGTGCGCCGATCACAACATCGCCTGGCGCACGCGCCACACGCTGCTGCTGGACTATGTTCCAGCGGGGGTAAGCGGCGACTCGAGCCGGCCCGACAACATCGTCTACGACATCACCAACGCACCCGGGCTCGCCATGGGGGTGAGTGCCAAGGGCTGGGGGCATCCCGTGTGCAGCGCGGCTGCGACCAGCATCGCGGCAGGGCTGCCCGCGACGAGATAGCCCCTTTCGGGGCAGGCCCCAGGCCTGTCCCGCACCTCTCCTGCTATCCTGAAAGCACCCGCTCCGTATGATTTCCCGCGCTGAAGCCCTGGACCTGTTCGCTTCCGACGACCTGATCGGCATCGGCATGGAGGCCGACCGCATCCGGCGCAAGTGGCATCCGGAAGGAATCGTCAGCTACATCATCGACCGCAACATCAACTACACCAACTTCTGCACCGAGTACTGCACGTTCTGCGCGTTCTACCGCCCGATGGGCCACGCCGAAGGGTACATTTTGCCGAACGAGGTGATCTACCAGAAGATCCAGGAGACCATCGACCTCGGCGGCACCGGCATCCTGATGCAAGGCGGGCTGCACCCCGATCTCAAGATCGAGTGGTACGAGGACCTGTTCCGCGGCATCAAGCAGCGCTTCCGGATTCACCTGCACTGCCTGTCGGCGCCGGAGGTGACCAACATCGCCGAGGTCAGCGGGCTGAGCCTGCGCGATACCATCGCCCGGCTGCGGGACGCCGGCCTGGATTCGATCCCGGGCGGCGGCGCGGAGATCCTAGACGACGCCGTGCGCCACCGCATCAGCCGCCTCAAGTGCAACACCCGGGATTGGGTCGACGTCCATCGCACCGCGCATCAGCTCGGCATGCGGACCACGGCGACCATGATGTTCGGCTGCGGGGAGACCATCGAGCAGCGGATGAACCATCTCGAGCTGGTGCGCAACCTGCAGGAGGAGACCGGCGGATTTACGGCATTCATCCCGTGGACCTTCCAGCGCGAGAACACCAGCCTCGGCCGCTTCATCAAAGAAGAGGCCACGGCGGTGGAATACCTGCAGACGCTGGCCATCAGCCGCATCTACCTGGAGAACTTCGAAAACGTGCAATCGAGCTGGGTGACGCAGGGACTGAAGACGTGCCAGCTTGGCCTGCGCTTCGGCGGCAACGACGTAGGCAGCATCATGATCGAAGAAAACGTCGTATCGGCCGCCGGTGCGCACCACCGGGCCAGCGAGGAAGAGTTGCGGCGCATCATCCGCGACGCAGGATTCATCCCCAAGCAGCGCGACACGCTGTACCGGACATATTTTCTGAACTGAGCGCTATTTCGCCTTGATGGCGAAATCCCAGACCTGCATGTCGAGCTGGTCTTCGCTGTATTGCACCACGGCGTACTCGCCGTCCGGGAGTTTTTCCTTGGGCCAGATCTTGTACAGCCCGTCGGCGAGCTGTTTTTTCAGAATCTCGACCATCTCCGGCTCCTGGACGACCTCGTTGGTCACCGGCATGATGGTGAGGTTTTCCACGATGCGGACTCCGTTTTTCGGAGTCAGTTTGGCGATACCGAAGCGCTCAGGGTCGCTGAGCTGGATGTAGAACTCCTGTTCGGGGTCCTTGAAGACATTGAGCGAATTCATGCCCTGGAGTTCGAGCGTAGCCTTGCCCGTGACCATCGGAATGGGAGAGAGGCGCTTGAGGACGTTTCGGCCCTTGTTGTTGTGCACGGTCGATTGGGCGTTTGGGAGGACGTGGGCTTCGTTGCCCTCCAGCCAATAGACACCGGGGTCTTGCGGAATGCGGGACACCTCCTTCTTCATCTCGCGCTCGGCCGTCTCCTCTTCGGCGATGGCCTTGGCGTCGGCATCGAGCTGAGCTTTCCGCGAGGCTGCTTCACTTTCGGTGCGCTTCAGGTCGACCAGTTCCAGCGGGATATCCTCCCACTGGCTCCGCTCGACGCTGTAGAAATGGACGCGATCGGTCTGCACCTGGTACTCGCGGACGATATGGAAGGTCCCGTCCTTCAGGTACAGCTTGACGTTAGCCGCCCATGCGCCGGCGGCAAGCAGCAGGAAAGCGAGGAGGTACTTCCGCATATTTCTCATTATCAGGCTTCAGGCATCAGGCGTTAGGCGTTAGCCGGCCTTTTCTTCGATCGATACCACCGGGCGCGCACGGGCCGAATCAGGTAGCACGTCCAAGCTAACGCCTAATGCCTGAAGCCTGAAGCCCTCTGTTAAGATTCCCCGAACTCCGCCGTCTGAATATACGTCTAAGGGTTCGAACAGCCATAATGTGTGAGAGAGGTTTGAGTCTTCTTATGTCCCGAATTAAGCCGATGCTTGCGATTCTGCTGTCCGTATTCATGGCCGCCCCTGTTTTTGCCCAGACGCCGGAAATCAAGGGAAGCCAGAGCGGAGGGATCGCCGGCTGGTTCAGCAACAACTACCGCCCCCGGACGGTCAATCCCATTGTCTTCGAAGACTCGACGCGGATCGACCGACTGATGCGGGCCGGCCGCATCTACCTGTCCCTGCGCGATGCCATCGCGCTGGCCCTCGAAAACAACCTGGACATCGAAAACGCGCGCCTGACTCCGAAAATGCAGGACGCCAACCTGCTGCGCGCACAGGCGGGCGCTCTGCTGCGAAACGTGAACAACAGCATCGCGCAGGGTCCGTCATCGGCTTCCCTGGGGGCGCTGGCCGGGGCCAATTCACTCGGCGCCACCGGCAGCGGGAGCGGCAGCAGCACCGGCGGTGTACTCAGCGGCTTGAGCGTGCAGTTGGCCGGGTCGGCGATTCCGAACTACGACCCCGCGCTTTTCGTCAACGGCCAGTACCAGCACCAGACAGCCCCGCAGACGAACTCGTTCGTCACCGGCACAAACTTCCTGGTCACCTCCTACCGGCAGATCAATTTCGGAGTTTCGCAGGGTTTTTCTACAGGCACCAACGTGTCGCTGGGGATGGGCAACGTCCTCCACTACCATCAGAATGCTCCCAGCAGCGATTTCAACCCCGTGACGCAGGGCGCGCTCAGCTTTTCGGTCACGCAGAACCTGCTGAACGGTTTCGGGCGGGCGGTGAACAATCGCGCGATCCACATCGCCAAGAATCAGCAGCACATCTCCGACCTCCAGTTCAAACAGCAGGTGATCGCCACCGTGAACAACATCGTGGGCCTGTACTGGGACCTGGTGAGCTTCAACGACAGCCTCAAGATCCGCCAGCAGACCCTCGAGCTGAACCGCAGGCTGTATGAGGACAACAAGCGCCGCGCCGAACTGGGTGCGCTGGCCGAGATCGATATCATCCAGGCCGAAGCCGAAATGAAGTCCAGCCAGCAGGATGTTACCAACGCGGAAACGCAGGTGCTTCAGCAGGAGATGATCCTGAAAAACGTCCTGACGCGCGGCGGGATGAACAATCCGCTGATCATCGCGGCGCGCATCATCCCCACCGACCATTTCGAAGTTCTCCAGTCGGACGCCATACAGCCGACACAGGACATGGTGGCCGAAGCATTCCAGAAGCGCCCCGAGATCGAGCAGAGCCAGATCGGGCTGGAAGACTCGCGCATCAGCATGCTGGGCACGAAGAACAACCTGCTGCCTACGCTGAGCGTGTTCGCCAACCTCTCGAATAACGGCTTGTCCGGCGACGTCAACCTGGTGCCGGTCCCGATCACCGCCGGCGGGGCGACGATCGGGTACCGCACGCGCACCACGGCCGACGTCAATTCATTCTTTCTGGGAGGATACGGCACGTTCCTGCAACAGATCTTCAACCGGAACTTTCCGAACTACAGCGCGGGCTTCCAGCTCAACATGCCCATTCGCAACCGCGCCAACCAGGCCGATTTGATTACCGACGAGCTCAATTATCGCCAGCAGCAGATTCAGGACAAACAGCTTCAGAACAATATCAAGCTGAACGTGGTCAATGCGCAGACGGCTCTTCGCCAGGCCCGCGCCGCATACGACACCAGCGTCGAGGCGCGCAAGCTCCAGGAGCAGACGCTGGCCGGCGAGCGCCGCAAATACGAGCTCGGCACCTCGACCATTCTGAACGTGGTGCTGGTGCAGCGCGATACCACCACGCGCGAGTTGGCCGAAGTCGACGCCAAGAGCCAGTACATCAAGTCGCGCACCGCGGTGGACCAGGTGTTGGGCCGCACGCTGGAAGTCTACGGAGTGGACATCGACGAGGCCCGCAAAGGCGTGGTCGGACGTGAGCCGGACATGATCCCGGCGGTCGGAATGAATCGCCCGCGCTAAACTTGAAGCTTGGCCAAAATCTTTCCCTTCCAACCCTATCGCTATGCCCCTGCTGCGGGCGCGCTCCAGGACCTGGTCACGCAGCCGTACGACAAGATCTCGCCGGCGATGCGCGCCCGCTACCTGTCTTTGAGCCCGAACAACCTGGTGCGCGTGATTCTCGGCGAACGCCATCCGGACGACAGCGACACCGATAACGTCTACACCCGCGCCGCGCGGATCATGAACGAATGGATCGCCTCCGGCGTCTGGGTGCGCGACTCCGAGCCCGGCATGTTCGCCTACTTCCAGGAGTTCGTGGTGCCGGACACGGGCGAGCGGCTGGTGCGCAAGGGATTCGTCGCGCTCGGTGAGGTGGTGGAGTACTCGGCCGGCATCGTGTTCCGCCACGAGCAAACGCTCAGCGGTCCCAAGGCGGATCGGATCGAGCTCCTGCGCCACACCAACACGCACTTCGAGCCCATTTTCATGCTGTATCCCGATCCGGCGGGCGCCATCGACGCGCTGCTGGATCAGGCGGTGGCATCCGCGCCACCCATCGCCGAGGTGACAGACGAGTACGGCGCCATCCACCGCATATGGAAGCTCGGCGCCGGCGCGCGCATCCAGGAGCTGATGGCGGACAAGAAGCTGGTTATCGCCGACGGCCACCACCGCTACGAGACCGCGGTCGCCTGCGGTTCGGACCGCATGATGATGGCATTCGTCAACATGCATTCGCCGGGATTGCGCATCCTGGCCACGCACCGGCTGGTGAGCGGAGTCGAGACGAACGGATTTCTGGAGGCAGCCGAACAGGACTTCACGGTCACTCCGATTCCCGGGGTCGACGCCCTCAAGGCAGCCTGGGCATCGGTGGGCGACCGGAGCATCATCGGCGCGGCGATCGGTGACAAGCTCTATACGCTCGAAGACCGCTACGCGCGCGGGGCACTGGACGTACGCGTGCTGCACGAGCGGCTGATGGAAGGCGTGCTGGGCATCAGCGAGGCGGCGGTGCGCGATGAAAAGCACATCCGCTATATCCGCGGCATCGATGCCGCCGTCGAAGGGGCCCGCAAGGGCGCGGCGCAGATCGCGTTTCTGCTTAGACCCACCAGCGTGGAGCAGGTGGCCAAGACCAGCTTCGCCGGCGGTGTGATGCCGCAGAAATCCACCGATTTCTATCCCAAGCTGCTTAGCGGGATGGTGATGTACAAGGTCGAGTAACGGTTAACAGTTTTCCGGCCTGTGGCGTCTTTCCCTCAGATTGAACCAAAAAGGAGGGGCAATCGAATGCGAAAGACACTGGTGATTTTGACGGCGCTCGCGGGCCAGGTGCTCGCGGGCGGATTTTACCTGCAACTCGGCAACCCGGAGGCCAGTCCTGAAGCGCGCAAACTCGGGGCGGTGGTGACGGTCCAGGCTGCCGGCTGCCACGATCCCGCGACGGCGAAGGTCACCGCCACCGCGATCGGCCTAGTCAACGGGCAGCGGCAGACGGTGCCGCTCGAAGCCAAGGCGCTCCCGGCGCCGGGCATGTTTGCCGTGGTCGGACAGTGGCCGAAGGAGGGCAAGTGGGTGATCGAGCTGGTGGGCACCAACGGCGAGCAGTTCACGAACACGCTGGTGGCCGCCGGGCCGAACGGAGTGGACCGCGAACACGCGCGATTCGACATGCACAAGTTCGCGGCCTCCGATGTGGAGGCGATGCTGAGATAGTGTGACCACCGCACAATAACATGCAAGTGATGCTCATGCCGGCGGCGGCATCCGACGAAGACACGACCATTCGCGCGGCGATCGAAGGCGACCGCCGCGCGTTTGGCGAACTCTACGTGCGCTACGCCCGCATGGTGCACGCCATTCTGCTCGCCCGCGTGCCGCCGGCTGACGCCGAAGACCTGGTGCAGGACGTCTTCATGTCGGCCATGCGCCAGCTTCGCGGATTGCGCACCGCGGGCGCATTCCGCGGATGGCTGGGCGCCATCGCCCGCAACCGGGCCATGGACTACCACCGCGAGTCGCGCGAGCGCGTGCCGCTGGAAGACGTGCCGCCGGGCAAGCAGACCGGCGACGACGCGTTCCTGATAATGGCCGCCATTCGCGCGCTGCCCGAGGCGTATCGCGAGACGCTGATCATGCGCCTGGTAGAGGGCATGACCGGGCCGGAGATTGCGGAGCGCACCGGCCTGACGCCTGAATCGGTGCGCGTGAACCTGTGCCGGGGGATGAAGATGCTGCGCGAGAGGCTGGAAAAGAAATGAACGAGAAGTGGTTGTGGGATCGCTCGGGCCCGCCCGATCCCGAAATCGAGCATCTGGAGCAGGCGCTCGCCCCGCTGCGCTATCGGCACCGTGGGACAGGTCTCCGACCTGCCCCGCGCCGCCCGTGGACGGCGCTGGCCGCCGCAGCGGCGGTAGCTGCGGTCGCGGCCGGTCTCACCGTATGGACCGTCCCGCGAGCCCCGGAGACTCCGTGGCAAGTCGCCGGCATCCACATCCGTGAAGGCCAACTGCTGCGCACCGGTGCGGCGCCCGTCACGCTCGAAGCGGAGGCCGTGGGCCGCGTCGATCTCGCCCCTGATTCCGAGCTCCGCGCCGCCGCCGAAAAGCGTCTCTCTCTGGCGCGCGGCGAACTGCACGCCTTCATCTGGGCCCGCCCGCGCGAGTTTGTCGTGGACACGCCCTCCGCCCGCGCGGTGGACCTGGGATGCGAGTACACGCTCCACGTGGACCCGGCAGGCAATGGACTCCTGAAGGTCTCGGCCGGCTGGGTGGCGTTCGCGGTCCACGGCCGCGAGAGCTTCATTCCCGCGGGCGCGCAGTGCCGCACGCGCAAGCACGCCGGCCCCGGCATTCCGTACTATGACGACGCGCCGGACGCGCTGCGCACCGCCGTCGAGGCATTCAATGGCGGCGATCGGGGAGCTGTGCCGGCGATCCTCTCGACTGCGCGCGAGCGCGACGGGCTCACGCTCTGGCACCTGCTGACGCGCGTCGAAGGGGCGGAGCGCGGCGCGGTGTACGACCGGCTGGCGGAGCTGGTGCCGATGCTGCCGGGGGCATCGCGCGAGGGCGCCGTGCGCGGCGATGCGGATGCGATCGACCGCTGCTGGGACGCGCTCGGCCTGGAGAACACCGCGTGGTGGCGCGGCTGGGAGCGGAGCTGGCGATAGCGCGCTGCGCGCGCGGGCAGGCCGGGAGGCCTACCCTACAAACGCCCAGATGTTCTCCACGGCCATGGCCAAGCCTGCTTCCAGGGCCTCCGGGGTGATGCCGGCGCAGTGCGGCGTCAGTACTGCATTCTGCAACTCCGTGAGCGCATGGCCGGCCGGCAGCGGCTCGGTGGTGAACACATCCAATCCCGCTCCCGCGATGCGGCCCTGCTGCAAAGCTTCGATCAGCGCACTCTCCTGCGCGATCGCTCCTCGTGCCGTGTTGATCAGGATCGCAGACGGCTTCATCAAGGCAATCTGCTCCGCGCCGACGAAGTCCCTGGTCTCGGGCGAGAGGCGCAGGTGGATGCTGATCACATCGCAGGTGCGGTAGATCTCGTCGAGCCCGGTGAAGTCAACGCCGGGATACTGCTGGGGGTGCATCGTCCAGATGCGGACCTTCATGCCGATGCCGGCGGCGAGGCGGGCGAATTCCCGCCCGATGGCACCGTAGCCGATCACGCCGCAGGTCTTGCCGCGCAGCTCGATGAACCGTCCCCGCTCCCATTGGCCGAGCCGAACCGATGCGTCCATGCGCGGAATGCGGCGCGCCACTGCCAGGAGCAGCGCGAGGGCGTGCTCGGCGATCGAGACGGCGCTCACTCCGGGAGTGGTGGTCACCTTGACGCCGCATCGCTCGGCGGCAGGGAGATCGATGTGGTC
>Ga0335069_10015493_pt1 | contig 10657 bp, 12 predicted proteins | sample Lox_Sample_11_FD_206714 | JGI IMG/M metagenome (GOLD analysis project Ga0335069, IMG submission 206714) | Soil microbial communities from Loxahatchee National Wildlife Refuge, Florida, United States - Lox_Sample_1.1 | ecosystem: Environmental > Terrestrial > Soil > Wetlands | place: USA... | reverse complement strand
CCCTTCTCCTCGAGCCAGTTGCGGCTGGTGACCTGCAGGTTGACGGCGCGCGCCACGATCGCAGCGGCGCACAGGAGCAGCGCGCCGAACACGAACCAGCCGCGCACCTGGAACTGGCGCGCGGCGCTCTGCGCTTCGGTGCGCTTGAGCTTCTTCACGGCTGCACGATCTTCACTTCGGTCGCCTTCGGGATCGTCATGTGCAGCTGGCGGTTGGCGACCTGCTCGACGAAGCCGTGCGCGCTCCAGGCGCTCTGCTCCAGCTGCAGCCGGCCCCACTCGATGTTGAGCTGGTCGCGCTCGCCCGACAGCTTCTCGAGCTCGACGAACAGCGTCCGCGCCTGGTGCTTGACGTAGACGACGGCCGCGGCCGAGCCGAGCACCGCCGCCCACAGCACCCCCACCGCGATCGCCAGCAGCCGCCGGCTCACGCACGCACCTTGCGCGCCACGCGCAGCACGGCGCTGCGCGCGCGCGGATTGCGCGTCACCTCGTCCGGCTGCGCGTGCTGCGCCTTGCCGACCAGCTCGAGGCGCGGCTGCGCCTCGAGCGGCACCTGCGGCAGCCCGCGCCAGGCCGGGTCGCCGAGCGACTCGCTGCGCATGAAGCGCTTGACGCGCCGGTCCTCGAGCGAGTGGAAGCTGATCACCGCGAGCCGGCCTCCGGTCCTGAGCACCGCGAGCGCCGCCTCGAGGCCGCGCTCGAGCAGCTCGAGCTCGCGGTTGACGTGGATCCGCAGCGCCTGGAAGGTGCGCGTCGCCGGGTGCTTGCCGGGCTCGCGCAGCCGCGCCGGGATCGCCGCACTGACGAGGTCGGCGAGCGCGCCGGTACGCGCGAGCGGCGCGCCGGCGCGCGCCGCGACGATCGCGCGCGCGATGCGGCGGGCGAAGCGCTCCTCGCCGTGCGCGGCGATCACGGCCGCGATCTCCGCCTCGGTCGCGCGCGCGAGGAACCCGGCCGCGCTCTCGCCGCTGCCCGGATCCATGCGCATGTCGAGCGGCCCGTCGCGCAGGAAGCTGAAGCCGCGCGCCGGATCGTCGAGCTGGGGCGAGGAGACGCCGAGGTCGAGCAGCACGCCGTCGGCGGCGGCGGCGCCGACGAGTTCGACCAGGCGATCGAAGGTGGCGTGGTGGATGCGAACGCGCGGGTCGGCGCCAAATTCCTGCCTCGCGTTCTCAATGGCCTCAGGATCCCGATCGACGACAACGAGCTGCCCCCCCGAACTCAACCGCGCCAGCAGGGCCCGCGAATGGCCGCCCCGCCCGTACGTGGCGTCCACGTACGTTCCGTCGGGCCGGACAGCGAGCCCGGCCAGCGTCTCTTCGAGCAGCACCGGCGCGTGCGCCGGCTCTGCAACCGCCGCCATCGCTACAACGTCAGCGACACGAGGTCGGGCGGCAGGTCCGCGGGCAGCTCCTCGTCCTTCTCCTTGAGCCACTCGTCGCGCCGCTCGTTCCACCGGGCCTCGTCCCACAGCTCGAAGCGGTTGCCCTGGCCGAGCAGCACCGCGGCGCGGGTCAGGCCCGCGAAGCTGCGCAGTTCGGCGGGCAGGAGCACGCGGCCGTGGCCGTCGAGCTCGAGGTCGGTCGCATGGCCGACCATCAGGCGCTGCATGCGCCGCGCCTGCGCATTCAGCGTCGGCAGGCGCATGAGCTTGCGCTCGATCTCTTCCCAGTCCGGCTGCGGGTAGAGGAGCAGGCACTGGTCGCGGTCGATCGTGACCACGAGACGCCCGCTGCACCGCTCGACCAGGCGGTCGCGGTACCGGGTCGGCATGACCATCCGGCCCTTGGCATCGAGCGTGACTTGGTTGGCGCCCCGGAACACGTGCTTGATGGGACCGAGTCCCATTCCTCCCCACTTTTTCCCACCGGCGGCCACTATAGGGGCAAGCCCGGATGAGGTCAACGCTCCGGGCGCGGATTTTTCCTGTGACGACAATCACTTACCGGGCACAGCTGCGCCGGCGGTCAGATTATGAAAGACGCGAAAATCAGCGGCTTACGTGGGGATGTTGCAGCGTTATGTCAGAACGCAGCAAGAAACGCGCCAGAACGCACGTGCGAGAACTGAGACGGGCGTCACAGGCGCGCCGCGCGGGATGCGCCGCACGCCGCGCGAGAGAAAGTGGGAGTCGGCCGGTAAGCCGGGTTCTGTCTTGGGCAACCATTCCTCTGGGATGCACGTCGCCGTGCACCTCAAGCGACCTACCCGGGAACACGCGCGGGCCGCGCGCTGCCGGCCGGAGCAAGCTCCGGCCGACCTGTTCCCCTATTTGGCCTTGCTCCGGGCGGGGTTTGCCGTGCCGTGCCTGTTACCAGGCCCGCGGTGCGCTCTTACCGCACCGTTTCACCCTTGCCAGCCGCAGGCGAACCTGTGGCTTCGGCGGTTTGCTTTCTGTTGCACTTTCCGTGGGCTCGCGCCCCCCAGGCGTTACCTGGCGCCCTGCCCTGTGGAGCCCGGACTTTCCTCCCGCGGCCGAGCCGCGAGCGGTTGCCTGGCCGACTCCCGGGTGCACGATAGGGCCGGGGCCCCGGAAGCTCAAGGGCCGCCGGTCGGTTCAGCCGGCGGGCGGGCCCTTGAGCGCGAGCGCCCGCTCGTAGAGGCGGTTACGGCGCTCGCCGCTGACCTCGGCCGCCAGGTCGACGGCCTGCGACAGCGGCAGTCCCGACAGCAGGCCGCGCAGCAGCCGGTCGAGCCGCTCGAGGTCGGCGGCCTCGGGCGCCGCCTCCGGCGCCGCGCCGGCCACCACCAGCACCGCCTCGCCGCGCGCCATGTTCGGCTCGGTCGCGGCACGCTCGAGGAGCGTGCCGAGCGCGCCCCGGTACACGCTCTCGTGCAGCTTGGTCAGCTCGCGCGCCAGCACCGCCGGGCGCGCGGTGCCGAAGGCCGCGGCGAGGTCGGTGAGCGTCTCGACGACGCGGTGCGGCGCCTCGTAGAACACGAGCGTGCGCGTCTCGGCGGCAAGCGCCGCGAGCCGGGCGCGCCGCGCGGCGCCGCGCGCCGGCAGGAAGCCCTCGAACACGAAGCGGTCCGTCGGCAGCCCGGCGACCGACAGCGCCGCGACCGCCGCACAGGCGCCCGGCACCGGCACGACCGCGACGCCATGCGCCGCGGCGGCCGCGACCAGCCGAAAGCCCGGGTCGCTGATCAGCGGCGTGCCGGCATCGGAGACGAGCGCCACGCTCTCGCCCGCGAGCAGCCGCGCGACCAGCACCTCGGCGCGCGCCGCCTCGTTGTGCTCGTGCAACGCGAGCAGCGGCGTGCGGATGCCGAGCTGTGCCAGCAGCTGGCCGGTGTGGCGGGTATCCTCGGCCGCGACCAGGTCCGCCGCGGCCAGCGTGTCGCGCGCGCGCGCGGTGAGATCGGCCCGGTTGCCGATCGGGGTGGCGACGACGAAGAGGGTGCCGGGCGCTGACACTATACTGGGCGGTCGGCACGCGAGAGTCGCGCGACGGCATCCTGCACGGAGGGAACGACGCATGCAACGTCCCGAGAGCGACCGCCGGCCGCGCTGCCGGCGACTGCTGCGGCTCGGCGCCCTGCTCGTCGTCGCGGCGCTCGCGAACGCCTGCGTCGGACCCGAAGCCGTGCGCCCGACGACGGAGCGCGCGCCGACCGCCGAGCGCGCCGAGCACCTCGCGCGCAGCGGCGATCACGCCGGCAGCGCCCGCCTCTGGGAGCAGGTCGCGGCCGCGACGCAGGGCGAGGCGCAGTGCCTTGCGCTCGCGCAGGCGGCCCGCGAGTGGCTGCACGCGCCGAGCGTCGCGGACGCGACGCGGGTCGCGGCGGCGCTGGCCGCGGTGCCGGGCATAGACCCGCATTCCGCCGCCGGCACGACCCGCGTGCTGGTCGCGGCCGAAGTCGCGCTCGCCGCGGGCCAGGCCGAGCACGCGCTCGCGGCGCTGCGCACCCTCGCCGACCAGCCGGCGCCGGGCCGCGAGGCGGAGGTGCTCGCGCTGCGCGCCCGCGCCTATCTGTCCGCCGGCCGCGCGCTCGACGGCGTGCGCGCCTGGACCGCCCGCGAGCAGCTCGTGCCCGCGGCGCAGGTGCCCGACAACCGCCAGCAGCTGTGGGATTCGCTGCGCGCCGCTGCCGCGCGCGGCACCAACGTCGCCGTGCCGAAGGGCACGGACGCCGTCTCCGCCGGCTGGCTCGAGCTCGCGCGGGTCGCGACGCAGGGCCGGCGAAATCCCTACGCGCAGCGGACCCAGCTCGCCGACTGGCGCAGCCGCTATCCCCAGCACCCCGCGAACGGACCCATCGTCGACGCCATGCAGAACGAAGTTGCGCCCGAACTCAAGTTCCCGGCCCAGGTGGCGCTGCTGCTGCCGCTGAGCGGCCGGCTCGGCGACGCCGGCGAGTCGCTGCGCGACGGCTTCCTCGCCGCCTACTACCAGCAGGACCCGGCGAGCCGGCCGCTCGTCAAGATCTACGATGCCGCGGCCGACGTCGCCGGTGCCTACCGCCGCGCGATCGACGACGGCGCCGGCTTCGTCGTCGGGCCGCTCGGCAAGGAGAACGCGGCCGCGGTCAAGGCCGTCGCCGACGGGCGCGTGCCGACCCTCGTGCTCAACTTCCTGCCGGACGGCGAGCTGACGCCACCGCGCTTCTACCAGTACGCGCTCGCGCCGGAGGACGAGGCGCGGCAGGTGGCCGAGCGGCTGCTCGCCGAGGGCCGCCGCACCGGCGTCGCGCTGACGCCGAGCGGCGAGTGGGGCACGCGCGTGCTGGCCGCGTTCCAGGCCGCCTTCACCGCCGGCGGCGGCACGCTGGTGACGACGCGCAACTTCGCCGCCGGCACCACCGATTTCTCCGAGGCGCTGGTGCAGATCCTCGGCTTCGAGGAGAGCCAGCGCCGCGAGCGCGCGCTGGCCACGGTGATCGGGCCGCTGCAGTTCAACCCCCGCCGGCGCGACGACCTGCAGTTCGTGTTCTTCGCCGGCCAGCCGGTGCAGGGCCGGCTGGTGCGGCCGCAGCTCAAGTTCCACTACGCCGGCGACCTGCCGGTGTACTCGATATCCGACGTCTTCGATCCCAATCCGATCGCGAACCAGGATCTCGAGGGCGTCACCTTCGTCGACGTGCCGTGGATGATCGCCGACGACCCCTCGATCGCCGAGCTGCGCGGCAGCGTCGGCCAGCTGTGGCCGGCGAACGCGCGGCGCCGCAGCCGCCTGTTCGCGATGGGCTTCGACTCCTGGCGCCTGATCAGCGAGCTCGCGACCGCCCAGGGACCGGTGGCCGAGCCGATCGCGGGCATGACCGGGCGGCTCACGGTCGACGCGGCGGGTCGCGTTCACCGCGGCCTCGACTGGGCGATCATCGGCAGCGACGGTCAGGCGCGGCCGCTGCCGCCGCCGAACCCGGAGCTCTAGCGCCTCACCGGCCGCGCACCCCGGCGTCTCGGCGAAACGCGACGCAGAGGTTGTTGGCGGGCATCGGCACGAGGGCGGTGCGCGCGAAGCCGTGCACGCTCGCTGCGCGCGCGACGTCTTCGAGGTCACGGACGCCCCACTCGGGGTTCTCGGCCCGCAGCGACTCGTCGAAGGCCGCATTCGAGGCTGCCGTGTGGCTGCCGCCCTGGCGGAACGGCCCGTACAGCAGCAGCACGCCGGCCCCGGCCGGATCGAGCCAGCGGCCGGCGCCCGCCAACAGCGCCGCGGTCGCCGACGGCGGCGCGACGTGGATCATGTTGATGCAGACCACGGCATCGACCGGCGCCGCCAGCGGCCACGGCACCTCGTGCACGTCGAGCGCGAGCGGCGCGGCCACGTTGCCGAGCCCGGCGGCGCCGACGCGCGCGGCGATCAGCGCGCGCCGCTCCGGGCTCGGGTCCGAGGGCTGCCAGCGCAGCGCGGGCAGCGCTGCGGCGAAGTGCACGACGTGCTGGCCGGTACCGGAGGCAACCTCGAGCACGGTGCCGCGCGCCGGCAGCAGGCCGCGCAGCACCTCGAGTATCGGCCCCTTGTTGCGCTCGGCCGCCGGCGACTGTGGCAGCGGTGCGGTCATCCCGGCAGCATCGCCTCGCCGCGCGACGCGGCCGGCGCTACTTGACGATCTTGAGCTGCGGGCGCCGCGGCTCGTCGCCGCCGGTCGGCTTCAGCGGGCGGCGCGGCTCGTCACCGCCGGCCGGCGACGGCGCGCCGCGTTCCGGGTCCGCCGTCGCGGTCGCCGGGGCCGGCACGAGCGTGGCGGCGGGCGCGGTGGTCGCCGCGGCCGCGGTCCCGGGCTCGTCGTCGGAGAAGATCATGCCCTGGCCGGTTTCGGCGGCGTAGATGCCGATCACGGACTGGACCGGCAGGCTGACGTCGCAGGCGACGCCGCTGAAGCGCGCGCTGAAGCCGATCGCGTCGTTCTTCATCACCAGTCCGGCGGTGGCCGAGTAGCCGACGTTGAGGACGATCTTGCCGTCGCGCACGTACTGGCGCGGCACGACCACGCCCTCGACGGTGGCGTCCACCACGAGGTGCGGCGTCTGGCCGTTGTCGGTCATCCATTCGTGCATCGCCCGCAGCAGGTACGGGCGGCGCGAGGTCGGCGCTGGTTCCTTTGCCATGGAGCGGGCCCCTCCGTCGCGGCCTCAGTGGACGTCGCGCCAGTACTCTTTGTAGAGCAGGTAGGCGAAGGCGCTGAACACGAGCAGGAACAGCGTCACCCAGATCCCGAGGTCGCGCCGCTGCGCCTCGACCGGCTCGCCGATGTACTGCAGGAAGTTCACCGTGTCGCGCACGAAGTCCTCGTACTTCTCCGGCGACAGCGCGCCCGGCTGCGTCAGCTCGAACTTCTCGAACTCGGACTTCGACACGCCGCCCTCTCCCGGCACGGTCCTGAAAACCGCCGTCTGCACGCCCTGCAGCTCGGCGAGCACGTGCGGCATCGCCGTGCCGACCAGCACCGTGTTGTTGACGCCGGTGGGCCGGGACGGGTCGGCGTAGAAGCTGTGCAGGAACGCCGCGAGGTAGTCGCTGCCGCGGGCGCGCGCGATCAGCGACAGATCCGGCGGCGCCGTGCCGAACCACTTCTTCGCGTCCTCCGGCCGCAGCGCGATGTTGATCGTCTCGAAGGTCTTCTCCGAGGTGAACATCAGGTTCGCCTTGAGCTCGGCCTCGGGGATGCCGAGGTCCTTGGCGATGCGGTTGTAGCGCACGTACTTCGCCGAGTGGCAGCCGCTGCAGTAGTTCATGAAATTGCGCGCGCCGCGCTGCAGCGAGGCGTGGTTGCGGATGTCGTTGCCGGCGGGCGGGTACGCCCCGCCCTCCTCGGCCAGCGAGGCGAGCGGCAGGGCGAGCAGCGCGTAGGCGGCCAGCGCCGGCCACAGCTTGTCAGTGCGCATGGTAGGTCACTCTCTTCGGAACCGGCTTGACGCTGTCGATTCGCGAGTACCAGGGCATCAGCAGGAAGAACGCGAAGTAGAGCACCGTGAACACCCGCGCCAGGGTCGGGTAGATGCCGACCGCGGGCTTCATGCCGCAGACGCCGAGCACCACGAAGGACACCGCGAACACGGCGAGCGCGAGCTTGGTGACCGGCCCCTTGTAGCGGATCGACTTGACCGGCGAGCGGTCTATCCAGGGCAGGAAGAACAGGAGCGCGATCGCCGCGAACATCACCAGCACGCCCCACACCTGGGTGCCGAGGAACGACGGCACCGCGCGCAACATCGCGTAGAACGGCGTGAAGTACCACACCGGCGCGATGTGCGGCGGCGTCTGCATCGCGTTCGCCGGCTCGAAGTTCGGCGCCTCGAGGAACAGGCCGTTGAAGGTCGGCGCGAAGAACACGATGCCGCAGAAGATCAGCATGAACAGCGCGATGTAGAACAGGTCCTTGACCGTGAAGTACGGGTGGAACGCGATGCCGTCCTTCGGTATGCCGCGCTCGTCGGTCTCGTCCCAGATCTCGACGCCGTCGGGATTGAGCGAGCCGACCTTGTGCAGCGCGAGGATGTGCGCGACCGCGAGGAACACCAGCACGATCGGCACCACCGCGACGTGCAGCGCGAAGAAGCGGTTGAGCGTGATGTCGGAGATGTAGTAGTCGCCGCGGATCCACTCGACCAGCGCGTCGCCGATCACCGGGAAGGTGCCGAACAGCGACACGATCACCTGCGCACCCCAGTACGACATGTTGCCCCACGGCAGCAGGTAGCCGAGGAAGGCCTCGGCCATCAGCGCGAGGTAGATCACCATGCCGAAGATCCACACCAGCTCGCGCGGCGCGCGGTACGAGCCGTACAGGAGCGCGCGGAACATGTGCAGGTAGACGACGATGAAGAAGGCCGAGGCGCCGGTCGAATGCAGGTAGCGGATCAGCCAGCCCCACTCGACGTCGCGCATGATGTATTCGACGGAGCCGAACGCCTCGGCGGCGGACGGCTTGTAGCTCATCGTCAGGAACATGCCGGTGACCAGCTGCAGCACCAGCACGAAGCCGCTGATCACGCCGAAGATGTACCAGAAGTTGAAGTTCTTCGGCGTCCAGTACTCGGTGACGTGCTCCTTGAGCATCTCGTCGATCGGAAAACGCTCGGTGATCCAGCCCCACAGCCCGCCAGCCTGGCTCTTGCCGTCGATCTCAGTCCCCATCGTCTTGGCTCCTTGGTGCGTCCGGCCGGTCAGGCGGACTGAGCGCTATCGCTGCCGACCAGAATGCGGCTGTCGGTCAGGAAGGTGTACGGCGGCACGGCCAGGTTCGCGGGCGCAGGCACGCCCTTGAAGACGCGGCCGGAGAGGTCGAACTTCGACCCGTGGCAGGGGCAGTAGAAGCCGCCCGGCCAGTCGGCCGACACCGTGACGTCCGCCGGCTCGAACTTCGGCAGCGGCGAGCAGCCGAGGTGGGTGCAGACGCCGAGCACGACGAAGAACTCCGGCTTGCGCGCGCGCGCCTCGTTCTTGGCGTAGTCCGGCTGCACCGAGCTGTCCGAGGACGGGTCGAGCAGGAACGGGGTCGCCTTGTCGAGCTGCTTCAGCATCTCGGGGGTGCGGCGCACGACCCAGACCGGCTTGCCGCGCCACTCGACCTTGAGCATGGCCCCGGGCTCGAGCTTGCCGACGTCGATCTCGATCGGCGCGCCGAGCGCCTTGGCCCGCGCGTTCGGCTTCCAGCTCGCGAGAAACGGGCTCGCGGCAAAGCCGATGCCCACGGCGCCGGTGAGTGACGTCGCCGCAATCAGCAGGCGACGCCGGCCCTGGTCAACCTCTACGCTCATGAACTACCCCTGTGGGACCGCAGCGGGGCCCCGCGCCGTTAGCTCCCCGCCCGTGCGAACGCTGCGCAACTGCTCGCGCCGCCTGAGGTTTCGCCAAGTCGAGGGATTGCGCATTATACACGGCGGATTCCGCGCCGCAGCGGCCCGCCGCCGCCGGCGCCGTCTATAAGGGTTAACCGTGAGCCGCTTGACTCGCATCGCCACCTTCCTCTCGCCGTGGATCGCGCTCGGACTCGCGGCCGCGCTCGTCGCGGTCTACCTGCGCCCGTCGCTGCTGCCCGGCCAGCAGGCCGCGCCGCCGCCATCGCCCGCCGCCGGCGCCACGCCGACGAGCGCGCCGGTCGCCGCGCTGACCGAGCCCGCGCCGGAGGCGCCGGCGACGCTCGCGCGGCACGCCGCGGTGTCGAGCTACGCCGAGGCCGTCGCCCGCGGCGCGCCGGCGGTCGTCAACATCTCCTCGCGGCGCGTCGTCGTCGAGCGCCAGGTGCCGGAGATGCTCGCCCCGTTCTTCCCCGACTGGCCCGAGTTCCGGCGCCGCGTCGAGCAGAGCCGCGGCTCGGGCGTGATCCTCGACCCGGCCGGGCACATCGCCACGAACTTTCACGTGATCAAGGGCATGCAGGAGATCGTCGTGCAGCTGACCGACGGCCGCTCGGCCCCGGCCACGCTCGTCGGCACCGACCCGGACACCGATCTCGCGATCCTGAAGATCAACCTCAGGAACCTGCCGGTGATGCAGCTCGGCCGCTCGGACCAGCTGCGCGTCGGCGACGTCGTGCTCGCGATCGGCAACTCGCTGGGTCTCGGCCAGACCGTGACCCAGGGCATCGTCAGCGCGACCGGCCGCTCGCAGCTCGGGCTAGCGCTGCTCGAGAACTTCATCCAGACCGACGCCGCGATCAACCCGGGCAACTCCGGCGGCGCGCTGATCACCACCGCCGGCGAGCTGGTCGGCATCAACACCGCGATCCTGAGCCACCAGGAGGGGATCGAGGGGATCGGCTTCGCGATCCCGGTGAACCTGGTGCGCGGTGTCGCCGCCGAGATCGAGGCCAAGGGCCGCGTGGTGCGCGGCTGGTGCGGCGTCGGCGTGCAGGGACTGCCGCCGGACCTCACCGACGGGCGCGGCCAGCCGGTGCACGGCGTGCAGGTGGTCGGCTTCTACGTCGGCAGCCCGGCGACCGCCTCCGGCCTTGAGCGCGGCGACGTGATCACCGACCTCGACGGCGCGCCGGTGACGAGCTACCAGGGCTTCATGGGCGCGATCGCGCGCAAGGCGCCGGGCAGCACGGTGCGGGTGCGCGTGATCCGCCCCGGCGGCGCCCGTCCCTTCGACGCGACGCTGCCGATCATCGCCCGCCCGCTCGAGCGCTGAGGCCGGGCGGCGCTCAGCCCGGCATGCGCTGGATCTGCGCGCCGAGCGACTTCAGCTTCTCCTCGATGCACT
>Ga0335069_10015492_pt1 | contig 10658 bp, 10 predicted proteins | sample Lox_Sample_11_FD_206714 | JGI IMG/M metagenome (GOLD analysis project Ga0335069, IMG submission 206714) | Soil microbial communities from Loxahatchee National Wildlife Refuge, Florida, United States - Lox_Sample_1.1 | ecosystem: Environmental > Terrestrial > Soil > Wetlands | place: USA... | reverse complement strand
GTTATTGACTTGTCCGCGGCGCGCAAAAAGAAGAATCGCGCTTGACAAAGAGAAAAAAATATGGAAGGAATGAGCCGTCCACGTGACGGCTTTTTCCGAGGAGAAATCATGGACATCGTGCACGTTCCGTTCGAAGACGCGCGCATGAGCGAGCGTCGTCTCGAAGTCATGCGCCACATGCTCGAGGCGATCCGGGTCATGGCCGCGCCTCTCGCGGAGTGCCTGGAAGGCCATCTCCGGCATCTGGACGAGATCAGTGCTCGCACCGGTCTCAGTCTTCTGCACCATCTCCTGCTGTCGTTTTCCGACGATGAGCAAGTCGAGCTCGTGCGCCTCGCGCCCGACTACCTGGAGATGTCCGAGGATGCGCTTGCCGTGTGCGTGCGCCTCGCGGCGCATCGGGAGGTGTTCCGTGGCGTCGAGCAGCCGCTCATTGCCGATACGAACAATCTCTTGAGCCCGAGGGCCGGACAGTCCGAACAGCGCAAGGCCGCCGGTCTCGAGATGAACCGTTGTCTCGGCGCGATCTGCGGATTTGCCCTCGACATCGAGGAGCGAGCCCATCGGAAACGCCGCGGCCACCTGCGGCTCGTCCACTCTTCCTAGCGTCGCCCGCATTGGGCGATTTTTTTGTGCTTTATTTCCTCCGTGGCATTTTGCTGTACACTAACGGCAAGTATGTCTCGCGACTCTTTTTCGAACGGTTTTTTTGCCTTGGCGGCCGTGGTGCTTTGTTTGCTTGGCGCGTTGGCGGGCACCGCCGCCTCCTGGGTGAGCAATGAGTATCAGGTGATTCCGCAGCTCCAGCGCCTGGAAGACCGCGTCTCGCGTCTGGCGGTTGCGACCAGCACCGTGACGGTACCGGCGCCGGTACAGAATCCGGTCGAAGTCGTGCCCGTGGAAAATCGTCCGCTTACGCCCGCATATCCCGCGGCTTTTGCCGACCGCCGCACCAGCGCGCTGCTACTGCTCGTGAAGCGCGGCAAGGGGGACGGCCTGCCCGTGGCCGACGAACGCATCTTCGGCGCCGCGGTCGCCGTCACGTCCGACGGTTGGATCGCCACGCCGGATGCCGCGATCGCGGGTCAGCGCCTGGCCGACATGGCCGTCGAAGTGGACGGGCATGTCCGACCGGTTGAAAAAGGCGTGCGCGACCTCTCGACGGGCGTGGATTATTTGAAAATTACGGCGTCGGATTTGCCGACCCCGGCCTTCGCCCGCGCAGGAGATATCGTGATGGGGGCCCCGGTCTGGCGCGAATCGGCTCCGCTTGCGATCGCGCCCGAACTTGTGACGGCCGTCCATGTTCCGAATCCGCTCGGGCCCGTCTCGAGCGAACGCGCCGCCCGGCGTTTCCTGGTGACGGCTCCGGCCGGGACGCAGCCGGGTTCCGCGATTTGGGACGGTGCCGGACGCCTTGTCGGCCTCATCGAATCCGTCGATGACGTCGGAACGGCCCGGGCCATCCCGGCGGGAACCATCGGTTCGGCGCTGAGCCAGTTCCTGCAAACGGGATCGATCGTGCGCGCCTCGCTTGGCGTGCGTGGTTATGACCTGTCCGGCCTCACATTGGATGCGCCGACGAGCACCCAGCCCGAACTCGGGGTCTGGCTGCAGCCGGATCGCAAAACCGGCGCCACAGCCGTCAGCCCAAAAGGCCCGTCCGCCAAGCTGCTGTTCGAGGGCGACGTGATCCAGCGCATCGAACGTGATACTCTTGATGGGACCGCCGATCTCGGCGAGCGGCTCGGGGACTATCGTCCCGGCGTGTCGGTGCAAATTTCCGGCATGCGCAAAGGCCAATCCTTCCAAGCGCAAGTCACGCTCGGCACTGAGACGGTCAGCGAGTCCATCAAATAAAACGCTCTATGCTTTTTCGCGAACATCCGCTTGCCGCCTTGCGCCGTTCCTGGCCGTGGATTGCAGGTTGTACCGTCACCGGTCTCATCCTTGCGCTCCTGCTCTCTTTGTTGCAGCCGCTCGAGTATTCCTCGACCGTGCGCTTGCTGATCACCCAGCCGGGAGCGACCAATATCGACCCGTACACGGTTCTGAAATCGAATGAGCGCATCGCGGACAACCTCTCGCTCATCCTGTACGGATCCAACATTCTCGAAAACATCCTGCTTCAGGCCCAGGACGTGAACAAGGACTATTTTCCAACGGATGAATACGCCCGCCGCCAGCTCTGGTCCAAGACCATCAGCACGTCGGTGGAGCCGGGTTCCGGCCTCATGCTCGTGACGGCCTTCCACCCGGATCGCGACCAGGCCCGCGCCATCGTGCTCGCCGCATCCCAGGAGCTTATCAAGCAGGCTCCGAATTTCTTCGGTTATTCCGTGCGCGTGCAGGTCATTGATACGCCGCTCGATTCCCGCTGGTTTGCCCGCCCGAACTTCGTGAATAACGGATTGATCGGTCTCGCCATAGGCTTATTGATTGGTCTGCTTTGGGTATTGATGCGTAAGGAGCGCGCCTAAAACCGTCGAAATCCTGACAAAATAACAATAAAAATGGCTTGAAAAAGCCATTTTTTGTTTTTCTTTCATTGGAAGGCTTCGTTTGTCTGGTTCCCTTGACAAAAGAGGAAATAAGTGCTATTGTTACCTGTTCCTTTAATGGCAAGTCGTGCCAGCCGCAAGGGTTCTGAAGCCGTTCCGTCCCGTCCAGGCGCATGGATGGAAGCGGGACGGCTCCAGCACCTTCGACATTTGTCACCCACAACACTCAACAAGACGCGACCCGTCTCTGGACGGGTAGAAAGGAGGTTCGAGAATCCGTTCCCGGTTATGAGGCATGGTGCCTCAGCGCCGGGCGGGAGCTCGGCTTCCTGACCCTTACCCGTTCCGTCCCGGCCTTCGCCGAGGACATCCCGCAAGGGAGGAGATATCCATGACGAAGATGACTCTGTTCCCGGGCCTCGCGGCCCTCGTGATCCTCTTCGGCGCGTCGACCGCATCGGCGCAGGGACATGCCTGCGCGGGCGACACCCGCGACGAGCACGTCCACACCGTGTGCGCGGCAACCGAGACGCCCGTTTGTTCGGCCGTCGAGAACTGCCTCTGCGACACGGGGTACCACCAGGAGGGCTCGCTCTCCAACGGAGACCCGCGCTGCGTGCGCGACACCATCACGCCGGACGTCTGCGATCCCGAGTTGCTCGGGACGGAGTCGGACGGCGGACACGGGTGCCGCTGCACCGCGGAGAACCGCGCGGCGGGCGCGATCGGCACGGTTCCCGTGGCGATCACGCAGGCCGATCGGCGCGCGCACGGACTGCCGCTCCACGGCTACGCGCGGGGCTGCTACGTCCGCGGCGCGCACGGAGAGGTTCTGCCCGCTCCGTTCAGCGACTGGGAGCAGTGGCGCCACGACGTGGACGACTACCTCGCGTACCTCGACGGTGCGCTCCGCGATCACTGCGGGGCGACGCCGGAGATGTCGCGCGAGGAGGTCCGTACCGCGTGTCGTGATGCGCATCACGCTCTCGCCGAGGCGCATGCCGCCCCGGACGCCCCCGACATGGCCGAGCGCCTCACGGCGATCGACAACCAGTTGGTGGCGATCGAGGACGAGCTGAACGCTCTCCGCGACCGCGTCAGCGCCCTCGAGACGCACGACCAGGACCACGAGCGCCGCATCACGGCACTCGAGCACCGCCCCGGCAGCGTGGCGGACGGTCCGAACTCGTTCGCGCTCTCGCTGGGCGTGATGGGCGAGCTCGGCTTCGCCACGTACGGCCCCATGACCTTGAGCGGCGACGCCATGGTCACGGGAATGTTCCGTCCGGGCGATGCCCGTGCGGACGTCTACCTCCGCCTGCGCGGCGGCGGCGCCTTCACGGGCTGGTCGACGGGAAGTGCTCACATCGCGGCTTCCGCGGGCGTGAGCTTCTACCTCGATGACCACCTGCGCCGCGGGCTCACGCTCGCGGTGGGCGCCTGGGCCGAGGACCTCCTCGACCTCGGACCCGACGGGCCCGGCCAGGTTCGCGGCGACACCATCGGCTTCGCGGCCGGTGGCGAGCTCAACCTGGCGATTCCCGTCGCCTCGTTCGCCCACATCGAGGTCGGCGCGGCCCTGGGCTACTCGGAGCGTTACGCCGTTGGCAGCAACGGTCGCGACCTCCTGGTCATGCCGGGGTTCTACGTCGCGCCGCATGTCGGTGTGACGTTCCAGCTCTTCTAGAGCCGGACGCCGGTGGAGTGACACGTACCTTCGGTCTGACGGCCTGCATCGACTTACTGATGCAGGCCTCCCGAATCCAGATGATCTTGATTCAAGGTCGCCTGAATTTGGGACAAGCGTTACGGCGCTCCCAGCGGTCGCAAGACTGATCCGTAAACAATGACGGTTCCGGTGCAAACGGAACCCGCCCCGCTCTTCGACAACAACGAGGCAATCATGACCAACATCCGGACGTTCCTGTTCCTCTCGGTCCTCTCCTTCGTCTTCGTCGCCGGCTGCCACGTCGAGGGCCCCGCGGGCCCGACCACGTGCACCGGTACGGCGGACGCCTTCGCCTGCACCGTCGAGGTCTGCGACAGCGCGACGATGTGCATCGCCGAGGTGCCGCACGACGAGATCTGCGGCGCCGGACGGTTCTGCCGTCCGAGCGACCCGAGCCACGACGCCAACGGGTGCGTCGGCACGCCGCCCCCGGTGTGCGCGATGAGCTGCGACGACGGCGTCGCGTGCACGCACGACTACTGCGACAGCGGTGCGTGCCGGCACACGGCGGACTCGGCGCTCTGCGCCGACGGCCAGGTCTGCGACCTGACCGACGGCTGCATCGGCAGCACGATGCCGCCGCCCGACGGCTTCAGCTGCGTCTTCACCGACGGAGCGACGCGCATCGGCTACGCCGTCCGTGTCCGCGCGAGCGGCATGCACGACGTGCACACCGTGCCGGACAACACCGGCGCGACCATGTCGATGAACTCGAGCATGGTTCGCCTGTGGGCGCTCGGGACGTCGGACGGCTCGATCGGCGGCGGTGGCATCGACACCGGCTCCGACGGCTGGACGACGTACTCGCTCGTCGGCACCGCGGGCGGGGGGATCAACACCCACCCGTTCATCACGCGCTGGCGCTACGGCGCTCCGGAGTTCAACCGCGACATCCTGAACGTCGCGGATCTCCAGGAGCTCGGCGGCCGCACGTGCGCGTCGCTCGGCATCGAGGTGCAGACCTGCATGAACCCCTCCGGGTGCTCGTCCAGCTCGTCGAGCTGGGTCGCGCTTCCGGCGGCGTTCTGCACGATCGCGCCCGACACCGTCGGCCGGACGTTCTGGAGCGAGGACCCCGTCCTCAGCCCGGACATCCGCGGCGACGTGGCGATGCGCGCGGTCATCTGGACCGACGGGAGCATCGACTCGCCGGCCTGCGTCCCCGTGACGCACTGACGGTCGCTCGTCGACCGCATCCCGTCCCTGCCGAGCTCGGGACGCTAAGCTCTCTCGGTCGTCGAACACAAGACGTAAAATTGTGCTGACACCCTCCGAAACTCGGAGGGTGTTGTGTTTTTGGCTGATCTTGGCTCGACCCTTGACTTTTTTCGTTATTTTGTGGTAACTAGCCACGTTCACCTTTCGGAGGAAAAGGCCTTCGGAGGATGATCTTCGTCCGTTTTTGGACTCGTCCGGCGAACCCGTGTATCTCCTCCGAACATGGGCCCTCGCCGGGCGATTCCAACAACGGACGGATGGACCTTTCACCCCCCAGCCGACCTTCCAGATTCCGGTTCTTCACCCCAAAGGAGAGGCCCATGACCAAGTGCATCCGCGTATTCCTGATCGTCATGTCCGTGTTCTTCATCCCGAACTTCGTGTTCGCGCAGGACGCGGACGCCGGAGCTCCCGATGGCGGAGCCGACGCGGGTACGCTGACTCCGGTCGGCGCCTGCTTCGCGGCCTGCGAGCGACTCGCGGCCTCCCTCCCGGAGGACGACGACACCGACGGCAACGCGCTCATGGCGCGCTGCGAGACCGAGCTGCCCGAGTGCAGCGCGCTCGACAGCACGGTGCGCGAGGCGCTGCCGTCGTTCTGCGACCGCGTCGTCGGCCATCACGGCCACGGCGCGCTGCCGTACGAGACGACGCCTCCTGCGCCCGAGCCGCCGCCCGCGTTCTGCGTCCTGCCCACGGGCACGGACGCGGACACGGGCCGACATCGCTGCGGATGTCCCGCCGGGACGTATCCGCTGCGCGTGTCGCGCGAGCGTTCGGCCGACCGTCTGCGGTCGCTGCACGTTCCCGCGGGCCACGCGGTGTTCGTCTGCTACAACCCGCTCGCCGCTCCCGGTACGCCGGGTTCGGGCGACGAGCGCTTCGCGGCGGTCGAACGGGCCGTCACCGACACCACCGCCGCTCTCGAGCGGCTGTGCGAGCCACACGAGGGCGAGTCCCTACCGGACGCCTGTGCCCGCGCCGCCGACCGATGGAACACCATCGGTTCGACGGCCGGACCGGTCGACCTCGATCCCATCATGCATGCGATCGAGGGGCTGCAGCACAACGCGGAAGCCCAGCAGGCGGTCATCGACCACCTGGTGGACGACAGCCGCGCCCTGCAGACCGCGACGCTGGGCAACAGCGATGCGATCGAGGGCGTCTCGCGTCGCGTTGCCTCTCGGAAGGCGGTCCGCAGGAATTCGACATCTACACCGAGTACCTGCAGGAGAACGGCACGCTCGAGCGGGAGGTCACGCACGTGCACTGCCCCGAACTGCTGGCGGCCGCCTCTCACCAGGCGATCGAGCAGGCGCGGGAGGCGGCTCGAAGCGCGGCGCGCGACACCGTCCATGAGATGGGCGGTTCCACGCACACGGTCGACGGCGGACACGCCTTCGCGATGCTGCAGGCCTACGGTCTGGTGGGCTTCAACCCGCTGACATATGGCAACGTGTCGTACGGCAACGTCTGGCAGCTCGGCGGCGAGCTGACGGTCGGTGTCGGCCTCGGCAGCGGATGGAACTTCCACGGAGGTCTCGGCGTCGCCTATGGCGGCCCGAACATCCAGGGAGCCACCAACGTGGCCGGCGAGATGCGTATCGGCGTCGGCACGTTCGTCATTCCGGAGCTGATGATCGGCTTCGGGTTCATGGCCACGCACCGCTTCCTGCCGGATGTCTTCTCGGCGGACTCCATCTACGGAGCCTACCTGGACGGCACCATTCGCTTCATGCCGAACAGCGAGTGGAGCCCGGTGCTCACGCTCCGGGTCGCTGGCGGCGCCTCGCCGCGCGAGGCGGGACGGGGCTGGGACGTGCAGCCGAACGGCCTCGCGCAGATCCTCTTCGGGGTCGCGCACTTCTGACATGACGGTTCTGGGATTCCCTTCGGGGTTTCCCAGGACCGTCTTTTTCTTTACACTCGCCGCCATGGAGCAGATTCTCGGCCATGCCGCCTTGTTGGAGGTTTTGGAGCGCGCAACGGCGCATCCGGCGCCGGGCTACGCATTCCACGGCCCGGACGGCGTAGGCAAGCGGTTGGTGGCGCGGTATTTTGCCGGCCTTTTGTTGAAGACGGATCCGGCGCAGCTCGCGGGACATCCGGATTTCGCCGTGCTGGCCAGGCAGGATGGGGAGAAGAATATAAAAGTGGAAGCCGTGCGCGACCTGGTCGGCCGCATGCAGCTCACGGCCGCCATGGGCGGCTGCAAGGTTGCATTGATCGAAGACGCGGAGAGCATGAACGAGCAGGGGATGAACGCGCTCCTCAAGGCGGTGGAGGAGCCGGAAGGGCGGGCCGTGTTCCTGTTCGTGACGGAACAGCCCGAGCGACTACCCGCCACGCTGCGTTCGCGTCTCGCGTTGATGACTTTGTTGCCGGTGCGCAAAGAGGACATCAAGGCATGGCTTGTGGCGGATGGGGCTGACGGCGCGCTGGCTGAGGAATTGGCCGAGGCTTGTCGCGGATGTCCGGGATTGGCCCGCCGCATGCGTGAGGATTTGGATGAGTATCGCCGCCGCCGCGCCCAGGCGACCGCGTTTTTGCGCGTACTCGCGGACGAACCGGACGGCCGCCAAGTCGGAGAGATCGAACGCCTGGCCAAAACGCTTCAATCGGCTGATGATCCGGCCCGCGCCTGGCAGGCCTTTCTCTCGGAATGCGAACGTCTCGCACCCTCCGTGCTCGTCGAGCCCGCGCGTCTTGCGCGCTTCGGCGAAGCCCTGATCCATGCCCGGCAAACGGCCGGCGGAGCGGTCTCGCCGGCCCTCGCCCTTGAGTGGGGCGTCGTGGGCCAGTATCATACAGGGGACGTTCCCGTCTTTTTGCACCCACCATACCTATGACCATGCGCACGCGTTCCCTGTTTCTGGCCGCGCCGCTCGCGGCCCTTGTCCTGCTCGGCCAAGGCTGCGGCGGTTCGTCCTCGCCGACCGGCCCCGATGGCGGCATCTTCCGCACCACCGACGGCGGCGACACCTGGGCCCAACTCAAGGTGATCAATCTCGGCGCGAAGCAGGCGAGCATCGCCAACATGGGCATCGTTTCCATGGCGGTCGATCCGCAAGACGCCAATACCCTGTATGCCGGCACCGTCGAGAACGGCGTGATCTACAGTCTGGATGACGGCAGTTCCTGGCAACTGGCGCCAGCTCCGCTGAATGCCGGTCGCATCCAGGCGATTATCGTGGATCCGAAGGACAAGTGTACGGTCTATGCCGCCGTGCTGAACCAGATCATGAAGACGAGCGACTGCAGCCGCGATTGGACCCGCGTCTATTACGACCCGCGCACGGACAAATCGTTTACAACGCTCGCCGTGGACTGGTACAACCCGCAGGTGATTTATGCGGGTACGAGCGACGGCGACGTTCTGCGCTCGGACAATGCCGGCTCATCCTGGCGCGTCGTGGATCGCTTGGATGCCGTCCGCATCAACCAGATTTCCGTGGACCCGCGAGACTCGCGCACGCTCTATGTGGCGACCGCGGGATCGGGTTTGCTCAAGACCACGGACGGCGGACAGGATTGGACGAACATTCGCAAGGAGTTCGACGCCTTCGACGGCTCGAAGCGCGTGAACCTCCTATCATTGGATCCGAGCAATGCCGGCCGCGTCTACACCGTCTCCAAATACGGCGTACTGATTTCCGACGACGGCGGTGCGACCTGGCACGATCTCAAACTGCCGACGCCTCCGGGCTCGGTGGATATCAAGGCGTTCGCCGTCGATCCGAAGGATCCGAAACATCTCGTGTACGCCACCACCAAAGCGGTGATCTGGAGCACGGACAGCGGACAGACGTGGACCACCAAGAAACTCCCATCGAGCCGCGGCGCCGCGGTCCTGATGTACGACGGAAACGCCAAACCAAACCTGTTCCTGGGCGCGTCTCCGGCCTCGAACTAAGTCCCCGAACCTTTACGGCGAGAATGCTTTCATGGCATTCTCGTTTCGTTTCTATGCCCAACCGTATCGATGAACAGAAGGCCGAATTCCAGGCCGTGATCGACCATTTCCAGAAGGATTTGCAGAGCCTTCGCACCGGGCGCGCATCGGCGGCCTTGGTCGAGGGCATTCGCGTCGAATCCTATGGCCAGCTCATGGATTTGAAGTCCGTCGCCAATATCTCGACGCCCGATGCCAAAACGGTCCAGATCGAGCCTTGGGACAAAGGCATCGTGAAGGAAATCGAAAAGGCGATCGTCGAATCGTCTCTTGGCATGGCACCGAACGTTGCAGGTACCGTCATTCGACTGGTCATGCCGCCCATGACCGAAGAGAACCGCAAGAATATGGCGAAAGTCCTGCATCAAAAAGAGGAGCAGGCCAAGATCAGCATCCGCAATTTGCGCGAGAAGATCAAAACTGCGATTCAGAACGACGAGAAAGCGAAGACGATTGCCGAAGACGAAAAACGCCGCCAGCTGGAATCGTTGGACAAGGTGGTCGGCGAATGGAACGGCAAAATCGAGGCCATCACCGCCGAGAAGGAGCGGGAAATCCTGACCGTATGATCCAGCCCGAAAAAAAAATGGAGTTGCTCATGTCGCTCGCCAAGCGGCGCGGCTTCGTGTATCCGGATTCGGATATTTACGGCGGCTTTGCCAATGCCTGGGACTACGGTCCGTACGGGATCGAGCTGAAAAATAATATTCGCGACGCCTGGTGGAAGCGCTTTGTCCACGGTCGCGAAGATGTGGTCGGCGTGGACACGCCGATCATCCAGCATCCCAAGGTTTGGGAGGCTTCGGGCCACCTCGCGACGTTTAGCGACCCGCTCGTCGAAGATAAAAAGACGCACAAGCGCTATCGCCTCGACCATTTGCTCGAAGAGGCGGGGATCAACGTGTCCGGCATGCCGTTTGAGGCCATGAAGGCCGAAATGATCGCGCATAAACTGAAGAGTCCGGATGGCAACGAGCTCGCCGAACCGAAACAGTTCAATTTGATGTTCAAGACCTTCGTTGGCGTGAGCGAAGACACGGCCGCAACCGCCTATCTGCGACCGGAAACGGCGGCCGGCATGTTCACGGCCTGGAAAGACATCCGCGACACCATGCGTAAAAAGGTGCCGTTTGGCATCGCGCAGGTGGGTCGCGCGTTTCGCAACGAAATCACGCCGGGAAATTTCATTTTCCGCACGCGCGAATTCGAACAGATGGAAATCGAGTATTTCGTGAAGCCGGATGCATCCGCCGACGCT
>Ga0335069_10015491_pt1 | contig 10659 bp, 8 predicted proteins | sample Lox_Sample_11_FD_206714 | JGI IMG/M metagenome (GOLD analysis project Ga0335069, IMG submission 206714) | Soil microbial communities from Loxahatchee National Wildlife Refuge, Florida, United States - Lox_Sample_1.1 | ecosystem: Environmental > Terrestrial > Soil > Wetlands | place: USA: Florida... | reverse complement strand
TCACCACGCCCGAGCCCGCGCCGTACTTCGACGACCACCGCGAGTGGGAGGTGCGGATCAAGGTGGACGACGAGATCTCGAAGGTGGTCTACCCGTTCAATCCGATCGACGTGGTCGGCTGGAAGGGCGACCTGACGGTGTGGAAGATCAACATGCGGGACATTCGCCCGATCATGAGCCACCGCGCCCACCTGCCGCCGAGCGCGCACACCACGTTCCTGACCGGCGGCGCGGTGGTGTGCAGTTTTCTGCCGCGGCCGCTCGAGCAGGACCCCGACGCCCTGCGCGTCCCCTTCTTCCACCGCAACACGGACTACGACGAGTTCATCTTCTACCATGACGGCGATTTCTTCAGCAAAGACAACATCAAGGCCGGGTACGCCACGCTGCACCCGCGCGGCATCCACCATGGCCCGCATCCAAAGGCCCTGGCCAACCAGGCGAAAAAGACTCAAACCGACGAGTACGCGGTCATGCTGGATGGCCTCAACCCGATCCACGTCCTGCCTGCCGGCGAGCAGGTGGAGTGGAAGGAATACTGGTCGAGCTGGATGGAGAAGAAATGAGCAGGATCGAGCGCAGCACACTCATCAGCGCGCCGCGCGCCCGCGTCCACATGGTGACAACGCACCCGGACTACGCCGGTATCGGCTTCGACATCGTGGTTCAGGATGTGGTCCCGGACGAGCGGTTCTCGTGGAAGTGGCAGCCGGGCGTACCGGACGAGAATACCGAGCGGGCCAAAGAGCCGTGGACAACGGTCGAGTTTCGCCTGGCGGACGAGGGCGGCGGAACGCGCGTGACCCTGACGGAATCCGGTTTCGAGCAGCTCGCGCCGGAACGGCGGGCGCGCGTCTTCGCGGAGCAGGACAAGGGCTGGCAGGAGCAGTTGCGTAATCTCGGCGACTATTTGGCGCACCGAGCGCAGGCGCGGGCTTGACCGCGGGCAAGGTTTCCCGCTAGGATGCGGAAACCATGCCCAATCCCGTCGTGCACTTCGAGATCGGCTGCCGCGACCGCGCCAAGACGGCGGCCTTCTACTCTGCGCTCTTCGACTGGTCGATCCAGGAGCAGGGGCCGGCGTCGAACATCGACACCGGCAGCGGCATCTCCGGGCACATCACCGCGCTGGGGCACGAGCCGCAGCATTACACGATCTTCTATGTCGAGGTAGCGGACGTGAAGGCGCACCTGGGGAAAGCCGAGTCGCTGGGGGCGAAGACGCTGGTGCCGCCGATCACGATTCCGGGCGTCGGCATCTTCGCGTGGTTCAGCGACCCGGAGGGGAATACCATCGGGCTGCTGCAGAAGAAGAGCTGAGCCTTACTTCTTCTTCGAGTGCTGCCATTCGGCGGGCGCGCCCTCGCCGGGGAAGGGCCACGAGGTGTGGTTCAGGAGGATCTCCTTCTCGCGCTGCGCCTTCGGGACGGAGTTGATGCGCAGGTTCTCGAAGAAGTGGACGCCGGTCTTGCCGGCGGTGGCGAGATCGAGGTCACCGTCGCCATCGAGGTCGGCGACGATGAATTGCGTGCCGACGCCGGCCGTGCCGTTGATGGAGATGGGGATGCGCGTCCACTGGGCGGTGGCGCGGTCGAGCTTGTAATAGTAGACGACCAGGGGGTCGTAGGAGCCGGGGTCGCCGCCATCGTGGCCGCGGTAGCGCTTGCCGGTGATCAACTCGGGCTCGCCGTCGCCATCGATATCGGCCATGACGAGCGCGTGGGATTGTGAGAAGGACTGGTCGATGGTGTGGCGCTGCCACTGATGGTTGGGCTTCTGCTCGAGCCAGTAGAGGCCGTAGCCGTGGCCCTGGCCGTAGATAAGGTCCATCTTGCCGTCGTGGTTGACGTCGTAGCCGATGATGGGGAAGCCGGCGTCGCCGAGGTCCCAGTCGGCGTGCCACTCCCATCTATCATGGTTGGCGTCGATGTTACGGAACCAGCCGTGGGTGCCGAGCAGGTCGGCTTTGCCGTCGCCGTCGATATCGGCGATGCCGACTCCGTGGCCGTCCTCGGCGGCGCCGCCCACATGGTGGACGACGGGCTCGGCGCCGGCGAAATCGACCCAGAACATGCCGGCGTGGCCGTAGTGGGCGAGGGCGAGGTCGGGCTTGCCATCGCCGTTGAGGTCGGCCATCCAGCCGCCCTCGGTCTCGATGGTGTGGGCGATGAGGTGGCGCTGCCACATGACGTCCGGTTTTTTCGGATTCTCGTACCACCAGAGGCCGTCGGTCATCCAGCCGACGGTGACGATGCCGGGGGCGCCGTCGTGGTTGACGTCGACGGCCCATTCGCCGCAATCGGAGACGAACTCGCCGACGATATCAACGGTGCGCCACTGATGGCGCTTCCACTCGCCGCCCTGCGGGCCGGGGTTCTCGTACCAATACGCGCCGCTGACGAGGTCGGGGCGGCCGTCGCCGTTCATGTCGAGGAGGGCGATGCCCTCGGCGTGGTCGTCGGAGAGGCGGTGGACGAAGAAGGTGGTTTGGCCGCGCGGATCGGGCGGGCGAGTCGACTGGCTGAAGAGAAGGGCGGTGAGGGCCGCGAGGAAGAGAGCGGGTATGGCGAAGCGCATAGGGATATGCTAGCGCCGGGCGTGGGGATCGGGGTTGTCACACGGCGAGGCCGGCGCGCCAGAGCATGTAGCCGATGGCTTGCTTGAAGTAGTTCCAGCGCTCGCGGATGGGGTCGAGGTGCGGGTCGGGGCGGGGGGAGCCGTAGACAGCGAGGCCGCGGTTCTGCAGCATCTTCTTGACGCGGTAGATGTGATACCCATCGCTGACGACGATGACGGAGTGGAGGCCCATGCGCTGCATGATCTCGCCGGCCATGGTGATGGACTCGACGGTGCTGGCGCTTTCGTTTTCGACCACGATGGCCTCAGAGGGCACGCCGTGTCCGATGAGGTAGGAGCGGCCGACGCCGCCTTCGGTGAAGACGGGGTCGCCGCCGGCGCCGCCGGTGGTCATGATGCGGGGAGCGAGGCCGCGCTGGTAGAGAGTGAGGGCGTGGTCGAGGCGGGCGCGCAGAACGGGCGACGGGCGGCCGCGGTATTCGGCGGCGCCGAGGACCAGGATCACATCGGCCTGGCGCGCTTCGTCGCGCGCGGACTGCTGCTCGATTCGCACGGCGAAGTAGGCCACAGAGACGAGCGTCACGATGGCCCCCAATGCGGCAGCGTTCCAGACCAGGCGTTTCATGGGACGCAGGGATTCCTGCTAGCTTTATTGTAATCATGCCTGTGAAGGCCGAGACGATCACCAGCGCGGCGAACCCGCTGCTGAAAGAGGTGCGGCGGGCGATCGTGCGGGGGTCGCTGACGCATGATGGGCTGTGCGTGGCGGAGACGTTCCACCTGCTGGACGAGGCGCTGCACAGCGACTGCGACGTGAAGACGGTGCTGGCGGCGGAATCGGTGCGGTCGGCGGCGGAAGCGCACGTGCGGCGGCTGGCGGGCGTGAAGGTCGCCATTCTGCCGGACCGGCTGTTCCAGAGTCTTTCGGGAACGGAGACAAGCCAGGGTGTGATGGCGCTGGTGAAGCCGCCGGTGTGGACGCTCGAGCAGCTTTTTCGCGGGCGGCCGCTGGTAGTGGTGCTGGACGGACTACAGGACCCGGGGAACGCGGGGACGATCGTGCGGGCGGCGGAGGCGTTCGGGGCGACGGGAGCGCTGTTTTTGAAAGGGACGGTGAGCCCGCACAATCCGAAGACGCTGCGGGCGTCGGCGGGGTCGCTATTCCGGCTGCCGTACCTCGCGGGCGTGGACGCAGCACTGGCGCGGGCGGCGCTGCGGCAGCACCGGGTGGAGTTGTACGCGGGGGTGCCGGCGCGGCCGGGGAACCAGACGCGGTCGCTGGCGGACGTGGATTTCACGGCGGGGTGCGGGCTGATGATCGGGAACGAGGCGCACGGGGTGAGCGCGGAACTGCGGGCGTCGGCGATGGACATTTCGATTCCGACCATCGGGGTGGAGTCGCTGAACGCGGCGGTAGCGGCGGGGATCCTGCTGTACGAATCCAGGCGGCAAAGGACGCTGCGGGCATGAGCTTGTTCGACAACAGCGCGCCGGAACCGGAGCCGGAGCGAGGCGACGCCCAGAGGCCCCTGGCCGAGCGGATGCGGCCGGAGCGGCTCGAGGATTACATCGGGCAGGAGCACATCCTCGGGCCGGATAAGCCGCTGCGGCGGCAGATCGAGCGGGACGAGCTGACTTCGATCATCCTGTGGGGACCGCCGGGAACGGGGAAGACGACGCTGGCGAAGCTGATCGCGCGGGTGACGCGGTGCGAGTTCATTCCGTTCAGCGCGGTACTGAGCGGGATCAAGGAAATCAAGGCGGTGATGGCGGACGCGGAGCGGCTGCGGCGGATGGGCCGGCGGACGATCCTTTTCGTGGACGAGATCCACCGCTTCAACAAGGCGCAGCAGGACGCGTTTCTGCCATACGTGGAGCGCGGGGACATCATTCTCATCGGGGCGACGACGGAGAACCCGTCGTTCGAGGTGATTTCGGCGCTGCTTTCGCGGTCGCGGGTGTACGCGCTGCGCGGGCTGACGGTGCCGGAGATCGTGACGCTGCTGCGGCGGGCGCTGCCGGTGATCGGGGTGGCGGCGGAGGACGGGCTGCTGGAACAGATCGCTATCTACGCGAACGGCGATGCGCGACAGGCCTACAACACGCTCGAGGCGGCGGCCGCAGCGGCGGCGGGCGGAGCGCTGACCGAGGCGGGCGTGCAGGACGCGATGCAGCGCAAGGTGCTGCTTTACGACAAAGGCGGGGAGGAGCACTTCAACCTGATTTCGGCGCTGCACAAATCGGTGCGGTCGAGCGATGTGGATGCCGCCTTGTACTGGCTGACGCGGATGCTGGAGGCGGGGGAGGACCGGCTGTACATCGCGAGGCGGCTGATCCGGATGGCGATCGAAGATATCAGCCTGGCGGACCCGCGGGCGCTGGAGCAGGCGGTGGCGGCGAAGGAGGCGGTGCACTTCCTGGGAATCCCGGAGGGCGACCTGGCGCTGGCGCAGGCGGCGATTTACCTGTGCATGGCGCCGAAATCGGACGCGGCGTACCGGGCCATGGGCGCGGTGCGAGACGACGTGCAGAAGACGATCGCGGAGCCGGTGCCGATGAACCTGCGCAACCCGGTGACGCGGGCAATGAAGGAGTGGGGGTACGGCGCCGGGTACGAGCACGCGCACCAGTTCGAGGACGCGGTGCCGGGGATGGAGTGTTTGCCGGCGTCGCTCGCGGGGCGGCAATATTATTTCCCGACGGACCGCGGGCTGGAGAAGCGCATCGCGGAGCGGCTGGAGGAGATCCGGCGGATCAAGGAGCGGAAGCGGGACGCGGGTCACGGGTGAAGCGCGCGTGGGCCGCACGGCGGCTCACTCTTCCGACTCCGTCTCGGGGCGGCGGGAGCGCAGGTGGGCCTTTACGGCCACGGATTCGGCGTCGATTCTCCTCATCGCGTTATCGAAGTACTCGCTGACGGGGTCGTGGGCGGAGGCGGATTGGGTTTGTTTTGTCAATTTGCAAATGTCGGTGAGAGCGGGGGTTTGGGCGGCGGTTTCCTCGTCGAGCCTGGCCTGGCGGAGGGTGCGATTGGTCTGGAGGGTGCGGAGCTCGTTGAGGGCGCGGGTGTAGGCGCGTTGGGCGCGGGCCTGGTAGCGCGAGAGGCGGTCGAGGACCGCGGCGGTCTGGGGGTCGGTGAAGTCGTCGAGGGTGCCGATGGAGGCTTCGGCCTCGATGCGGCGGAAGCGGCGTAGATTCCAGGCGGCGTGAAGGAGCTCGTCGAAGGCGATGGATTCGAGGGCGCCCCGGGGGTTGATTTCGGCGCAGAGGCCGTCGCGGAAGGCGGTGAATTCCTCGCGTTCGTCGTCGCGAACGACGAGGTTTTTGGCGGTAAGGCCGTGGCGGAGGGCGTTCTGCCCGACGCGGGCCTTGCCTTCGGGCGTGACAGGCCCGGTGGAGAGCTGCGCGTTGGCGCGGTTGGCGGCGAGTTGAGCGGCGGTGGACATGGGAACCTCAGGGGTCAGGGATCAGGGAATCGGGCTGGTCCTGACGGAGCGTAGTTAAACATGCCGGCAGGCGGGTTCTGGCGCGGGGCGTCTGGAAGTGATTAAAAAGGAGCTGAATAAATTTTTCAAGTTTGTGTTACGGGTGCGAAGCAGGGCATCCGCTTCTTGGGACGCCCTGCATCCTGTTACGGGCGCGTGGACGTCAGAGCGAGCGCAAGAAATTCAGAATGTTCTGCTTTTGCGATGCCGTGAGGCCATTGAAGTTCTGGATGACGCCGTTGGCTTCCGAGCCGCAGGAAAATGTTGCCGCGGCGGCGGTTTGGAATCCAGCCGCCGCCTGGACGAAGGTCTCGGCGTCCGCGGTTGTGGCGCAGTCCCCGGCGTTGCTCTGGTGGGCAAGGATCGCCTGCAGGAGGTCGGTGGTCCTGCCGTCATGCAGGAAGAAGATGCGTTGTCCGAGACCCCATAGCGGGGCGGTGCGGAATTCATCCGGTCCCGCGGTTCCTTGTCTGATCCCATCGGCCAGAGTCGAGCCCATGTTATGGAGAGCGAGGTCGGAGAACAGATTGGCTTGCTTGTTGCTCAAGGCTGCCGTGGCCGATGAGCCGGTGGTGAGTGTTGGCGTGTGGCACAAGGCGCACCCTGTCGAGATGAACAGACTGCGGCCACTCTGGATGGATGCTGCGCTCACGTTGCCGAAAGAAGCCACCGGAGCGGGCTGATCCAGGAATCGCATGAAAGCCCGGAACGCCGTGATGTCCGACGACGTCAGGCTACCTACGCTGAATCCAAAGTCACTTTCCGGCGTACCATTCTTTGCACAATTCGGGTCCTCCTCGCGCTCATTCGGGAAGTTTTCATTGGTGACTCCCATTTCGACGTTATAGGCTTCGCCGGCGAAGATCATCAGTGACTTGTTCTGCGCCTTCCAGCCGAATCTGGTGACGGCACCATCGTTGCCATTGGTGTTGACATGGCCGCTGATTCCCAAGGCAGCCTTCCGGCCGGTGGGATCGCTCGCCAGGTTGTTCCGAATGGTCGTGTCGGCGATCGATTCAATCAGTCCGGCGCCGAAAGTGGGTGTCGGAATCCGGAAGTTGATGTTGTTGTTGTCAGACTGTTGCTGGAAGTTCGGCTGCTGGATGGAGCAACCGGCCGGACTGTCCGAGCGACCAGAGATGGTGAACAGAGCGTGGACTCCGCCATCCGGCGAGCCGTCGGCGTTTTTGATGAACCGGGCTTCCCGGATCGGGCCATCCGGCTTGAGGAAGTAAGGAATGGTGTTGCCGGGCGCCATGGCCGCCGCACGGGTAAACTGGGGATTTGTGGCGGGACTCGACCCGCCCACGGCCGGTTGGGCGTGGCAGCCGGCACAGGAGTCGAGGTTGAAGCGCGAGCCCAATCCTGTGGCCACGGTTTCCGTTTCGTTGAACGTCGGCGTCGCTACGCCGGAGAAAAAGGAGCTCTCGCCTGGCGTCAAACCCGCGATCGGAGCGCCGGCGCCAGGTTTCCCTCCGCGAGGGCCGGGATCCGATTGCGCCTGGAGCGCGACGGCCGAGGCAAACGTCAGGGCCAGAAGGCCGCTGAAACAAAAGACGATCGATCCAGCGACAGATTCCCACAGTTTTTCTCTGCGATTCATAGAGATCTCCATTCGGTTTTCTTTCCGCCTCAGGGGACGGAATTTACACTGCGTGCCTGTTTTTGTGGGTGGACTGGAGACCTGGAACGAGGCTACAATCTAAGCGTGTTAGCCACACACTTGGATTTGCCTCAAAAAGGCATTCCAAGTCAATCGGCCCTCTCCCACTGGTAGGGGGCCGATTACTTTTTCGGTCGGATTACCGACACGGATTGATTTTCTTACCTTCGCAGACCCTTCAACGGGGCCCTCAAGTAGGTGGCTTTTCGTGCGAGGAACGGTACAGTTAACGGACTGACCTGATCATATTGTCATAGGCACACCACCGGATTCAAGCGCTTTAATACAACTCCGAAGCCCCTGCGTGATGCGCAATACGGTTGAATGCAAGCTATTCGACATAAACGTCCAGTTACCACTAAGCCGTGGACAGCGAATCAAGGTAGGAATTTACGTATGGCCGTTGGCCGGAATCTTACTAAGCTTCACAGATCTCACGAACGATCCGGTACTCCGGTATTACTAAGTATCTTCCCGATGGCAACACTCGATCGATCCGGGGAGTACACGTTATAACTTGGGTTCTATAACGGTTATCCAGGTCCGTGCATGATTTCGTGCGGCCGCAGAGCGCTACCGCGACGGGCGGAGCAGGCGGCGCAACTCCTCGACGGCAACCTTCTCCGGCTGGGCCGGGACGGAGGAGCGGTACCACTGCTCGACCGCTTTCCGCTGCGCGTCCAGGTCCGGAAGCGAATGCCGGGAAGAATACGCGCGGATCCTGGCCGCCGCCTCCTCCGCTTTGGCGGGGGCGCCGGACTGCTCGTAGCAGAGCATCGCCAGAAAGTCCTGCAGGCGGTAATCGGGGTCGGCCGGGGAGCCCGTTCCCAGACGCTCGGGGTACTCGCGCGAACGCTCGAGCGCTTCCAAGGCGGGTTCGCGCCGGCCCGCTTTCATGTCTACGAGGGCCTGGCTCACCAGGCACTGGACGAAGAGATCGTGCACGTCGCTCTGGCCTTCGAAGGGCAGGATGGTGGCGTCGGCGAGCACGGCATTGCAGTCCTGGTAGCGGCCGTTGGCGCGGTAGGCTCGCGCCGCCAGGACCTTGATGGCGTCCTGCGACGGGAATTCCTGCGCGGCCGCGGCGGCCACGGCGAGCGCCTGCTCCTGACGGTCGCGCTGCATATAGAAATTCGCGAGGTGGTACGCGGTTCGCCAGTCCTTGCGGCCGAGGGCATAAGCCTTTTCGAAATCGATCTGCGCCCGGGCGGGATCGGCGTCCTCTTCGAGGAAGGCGCGGGTGACGTAGGCGGGTGCGAAATCGGGGCGGCTGCCGCACGCTTCGAACATCTTTCGGGCGTCATCGTTGCGCTGCATGCCCCAGTAGATCAACCCCAGGTAATAGGGCGGCTTCCAATCGCCGGGCCGCACCGCCGCGGCCCACTGGAACACCGGGATGGACTCCTCGCGGAACGGAAAGACGAGATACGGCGAAAGGGCGGACGCCTTCTCCAGCATCCGCCGGCTCTCCGTCGGATCCTGGTCGCGCAGCAGCCAGGCCTGCCAGTAGCGCACGGTGGCCTGCTCCGGGGCTGCCTCGAGGACGCGGAGGGCATCGGCGGCGCGGCGCAGGCCGACATAATAGGCCGCGATCTCCAGATACGTTTCGTGTGGCAGCTCGTTGCGGATCATGGAGCGGAAGCTTGCCAGGGCTTCCGGCCGGGGAGCGAGCAGGTACTCTTCGAAGCGCGCCAGGTGGTTCAACGGGTCGATGTCCAGGATCTTTGACAACGTCTCGCGGGCTTTGGCCGTGTTGCCGAGCAGCCGGCAGGCCGTGGCCAGCACCTGGAGCGAGCGCACGTTATAGGCATCGTAATCGAGCGAGCGCTCGAGCAGCTCCGCGGCACGGGCCGGGCTGCCTTCCAGCAGCGAGATGGAGCCGAGCTCGCTGAGTGCGCTCGCACGGTAGGTCATAGACCGGGCAGCCCAGCCGAGCGCCTCTTTCGCGTCCACCAGGTTGCCGGCCTGGCGAGACAGGATACCGTAGACGAAGTTCGCGTCGGGGTCGTACATGGCGTAGTCGAGGGCTTTCCGCGCGTAGTCCAGGCCCTTCCGGTACCCGGCCTGGCGGCTGTAGATCGCGGCGATGCGGGTGAGGGCGCGCACGTTGGAGGGATCGCGCTCCAGGCAGGCGAGGTACTTCCGCAGAGCCGAGTCGTAACGGCGCTCGCGCTCATCCCGCGCGGCGGACTGGAAGAGGCCTTCCGGCGTGTCCGAGGCGTAATTGCGAAAAGTGAGCGGGCGGGCGAGGAGTCCGTCCTTGGGGTCGTCCGTGTACGTCAGCTTGTCCCCGATCTCGACGCGCAGCTCGCCCGCCGGAACCGCGGCCGGCACGCGCTTTTCGTAGACTTCCATGGGCTGGAGCCGGATGCGGTCAGAGGCGATCGGGCGATGGCCGGCGCGGATCACGAGGGTCTCATCGATGGCCTGGAGGGCGCAGAAGTTCACCACGATGGCATCGCCGGTGTTGCGGACGTTGAGCGCGCCATAGGGGGTCGCCTTGACCATCGGGCCGGTGTTCTTGTAGGGGAAGAAGATTTCCGCCCACCGGTCGGTCGAGTAGGGCGGGAAGGAGCCGGCGTCGCTCTGGTCGAGGAGGCGGCCGGTCTGGTGCTCGAAGTATTGGCCGTCGCGGTCCGTCAGGAGGTTCTCCCAGATCGCGCCCTCCCGCGACAGCGCCCAGTGGAAAAATTTCTGGCCGGGGACGTCTTCGTGCGGCGCCCAGTGGCCGTAGCCGAAGCCGGCGTCGTGCCAGTAGCCGCCGGAGAAATCGTTCTCCTTGCCGTTGACGAAGTAGCTCCCGTCCCGGCCGTTGGCGTGATTGCGGTAGAACGCGAGGCTCCGCCCGTCGGCAGCGGTGGGCCAGGGCTGGCTGGGGACCGCATAGTTGTGGCCGATCCAGGCGGTGCCTGGAAGCACCAGCTCGAGGTCGTC
>Ga0335069_10015490_pt1 | contig 10659 bp, 9 predicted proteins | sample Lox_Sample_11_FD_206714 | JGI IMG/M metagenome (GOLD analysis project Ga0335069, IMG submission 206714) | Soil microbial communities from Loxahatchee National Wildlife Refuge, Florida, United States - Lox_Sample_1.1 | ecosystem: Environmental > Terrestrial > Soil > Wetlands | place: USA: Florida... | reverse complement strand
TGCCGTTCGGCAATACCTGGGTGACGAGCGCGGCCAGGGTGAGGCTGATCGTTTCCGAGCGATCGACAGTTCCCGAGCCGACGTTCGACGTGTTCGAGCCCATCTTCACGAGGCTCGAAGGATCCGCCGCCGACGGCAGCGCATTGGCGAGCTCGCCTTCGAGCCCGAAGAAGTTGGTCAGGTTGGCGTCGTCGGAATTGGCGCGCGAGCGAGTCGTGGTGTTGGACAGCTTCGCCGCATCCGCGACCGTGATGTTGACGGTGATGATGTCGCCCGGACGGCTGGCGCGCGGATCATGGAAGAAGCTGCGCGAACCGCTCGCCCACAGCGAATTGACGGCGCGCGAGGGCAGGGGCGGCGGCATGGGCAGTGCCGGAGGTGCCGTGTTCACGGGCGAGGCCGGGTCGGCAAGCGTCGCCATGGTCGGCGCATCGCCGATCTCCTTGATGCGGGTGACGGCGGAGCATCCGGCCAGCGCGGAAATCGCCACCGAGACGCAAAGGACTTTCAGGATCGGTCGGGACATGAGCATGCTCCTCAATGGGCAAGCGCGAGATGCGCGGAACCGGGGACAGCAAGCGCGGAGTTCAGGGTGCGAACCGTTCCCGGCCCGGTGACGACGGCGCTGACCTGGCGGAACGAGGCCGGATTCTGGACCGTGACCGTGTCGCCGATGCCGCCCTCGCTCAGCGCGCGGCCGCTGGCCGTCAGAACAATGCCGGGCGCCTCGAACGTCATGGTGACGATTGCGCCCTTGGTCACGACGATCGGATGGCGGACGTCGTCGGTGCGAACCACTTCGCCGGCATGCAACAGCCTGCGCGCTTCCATGCCCTTGAGCTGGTCCACCGACGTCACGATCCCGGAGAATACGGTGTTCGCTTCGATCGTGCCGTACATCAGGTCGCCTTCGCCGATCGTTTCGCCGCGCGCGATGTCGCGATTGGGCACGACGACGCGCATGCGCGATTCCGCAAAGGCGGGATAAGCCATCACGAGGGCCGACAGGAAGATGAAGAGACGGAGCATCATGATCAGGCACCCCCCAGGCGCGCAGTTTCCTGAAGCATCTCGTCGGCCGCGGTGACGACCTTGGAGTTCATCTCGTAGGCGCGCTGCGCGGTGATCAGAGACGTGATCTCCTCCACCGAGTTGACATTGGAGGTCTCGAGGAAGCCCTGCTGGATCGTTCCGTAGCCAGCCGATCCCGGAACGCCCGACTGCGGCGAACCGGAAGACGGCGTCTCGAGCAGCAGATTGTTGCCGATGGCCTTGAGCCCGCCCTCGTTGGCGAAGCGCGTCAACTCCAGCGTACCGACGACCTGCGGCGCGACCTGACCCGGCACGGTCACCGAGACCTGGCCCTGCGCGTTGATCGCAACGGTCAGCGCGTTGGTCGGAATGGCAATGCCCGGCGCGATGGTGTAGCCCTGATCAGTAACGAGCTGGCCTTCCGGCGAGAGGCCGAAATCGCCGGCCCGGGTATAGGCGTCGGTGCCGTCGGGCTGTTGCACGCGGAAGAAGCCCGGCCCCTGGATCGCCACGTCGTAGGGATTGCCGGTGTTCTTGAGATCGCCCTGCGTCTGGACGCGATAGACGGACGAGGTGCGCACACCGGCGCCGAGCTGGATGCCGCTGGGCAGAAGCGTTCCGGCGTCCGACGAGTTGGCGCCGGGAACGGAAATGTTCTGGTAGAGCAGATCCTGGAACTCGGCCCGCTGCTGCTTGAAGCCCGTCGTGTTCATGTTCGCCAGGTTGTTGGCGATGACCTCAACATTGGTCTGTTGGGCCATCATGCCAGTGGCGGCAATCGAAAGAGCGCGCATGGTTCGTCTCCTTAACTCGGCATGCTGCCAAGCTTGTCGTCAGCCTGGAGCATGAGGTCTTCCTGGGTCTGCGTCAGCGCCGCGACCGCCTGATATGCGCGCATGACTTCGATCATGTGGCTGATCTCGACCACCGGCTCGACGTTCGAGGACTCGAGCATCCCGGATTCGAGAGTGAAGGTGTCGGCCGGCACCGGCGACTGCGTGCCGGCGGAATACAGGCTCGAGCCTTCCTTGGTCAGGGCACGCGGATCTGCGAAGTCGACGATGCGGAGGCGCCCGATCTGGCCATTCTTGCCGCTGATCGTGCCGTCCTGCGCGATATGAATTTCGCCGTCGTCGGGTGTTATGGTGATCGCGCCGCCGTCGCCCTGCACGGGATCGCCGTTGCTCGTGACGATCTGGCCGGAGGGGTCGAGGGAGAAGTGCCCGTTGCGGGTGTAGCGCTCACCACTCGCGGTTTGCACGACGAAGTAGCCCTTGCCATGAATGGCGAAATCGAAGGGGGCGTTCGTGTTTTCGAGCCGGCCTTCACTCAAGTCGCGCACCACGCCGCCGTCCGCGACGAAGCTCAGCGGCTGCATGCCCACCTGGCCCTCGCCAGGGCGGACAAGCGAGATGTACTCGTTGAACGACGGCTCCTCGCGCCGGTAGGCGGGTGTGGAGACGTTCGCGAGATTGTTCGCAATCAGGTCCATCGAGCGATAGGCGGCGACCTGATGCGAGAGACTTATGAGCAGCGAGTTTTCCATCGGGGCCTCTGGAACCGTTCTGGTCCTTGGTCGACGCTCGCGGTGCAGCGCGCGTGCCAGACCAAAAGCCAATCGTTCGCTGACTTTTCCGCGCGGGCCGCCAACGGCAAGGTGCTGTTCTGCCCGGCAAGATATTCCGCGTCCGAGCAATTCGACCCACAATTTGAACCAGTCCTTAACCACGTCTGCCTAACGTCACCTCGGGATTTCGGGCTAGGGGCACTCCCGCGTGGCCAAGGACGACGCACAGGCGCCTGAGGGCGACGAAGAGAACAAGGAGGGCGCCGAGAGCGAGGCGCCCAAGCAAGGTCTTGTTAAGAAACTGCTCGGCAACAAGCTGATCCTGTTCGGCGGAGCGGGCGCGATCCTGCTGCTCCTGCTCGGTGGCGGCGCCTATTTCTTCTTCTTCAGCGCTTCACCGGCGCCGGAGGCGAATGTCGCCGGCGGCGAAGTTCTGCCGCCGACGCCACCAAGCGTCGCCTTCTACGATGTGCCGGACATCATCGTAAACATTCAGGGCGCAGACTCCGCACCGGCCTATCTCAAGCTTTCGGTTTCGCTCGAACTCTACAGCGCCGAGGAGAAGCCCGGCCTGCAGGCGCTGATGCCGCGCGTCGTCGACCAGTTCCAAGGCTATCTCCGTGAGCTGCGCATGGACGACCTCAAGGGTTCGGCCGGCGTGGTGCGGCTCAAGGAGGAGCTGCTGCGCCGCGTCAACGTCTCGGCCGCGCCCTATCGCGTGCGTGACGTCCTGCTCAAGCAAGTGATCGTTCAGTAGCGGACCCCTCATGGCGGAAGAAGAGACCAACGAACCGGCCGAAAATACCGAAGGCGCCGATGCATTGCCGTCGGAGGCGGAGACCATTCCGGTCGCCGCGACCGGCGGCACGGCCGAGCGCATTCTGAACCAGGACGAGATCGACTCGCTCCTCGGCTTCGATGTCAACAACGACCAGATGCAGGACAAGTCCGGCGTCCGGGCGATCATCAACTCGACGCTGGTGTCGTATGAGCGCCTGCCGATGCTCGAGATCGTCTTCGACCGCCTGGTGCGGCTGATGACGACCAGCCTGCGCAACTTCACCTCCGACAACGTCGAAGTAAGCCTGGACAGCATCACCTCCATACGCTTTGGCGACTACCTGAATTCGATTCCCCTGCCCGCAATCCTGGCCGTGTTTCGCGCCGAACAGCTCGACAACTACGGGCTCTTCACCGTCGATTCCAACCTGATCTATTCGATCGTCGACGTGCTGCTGGGCGGCCGCCGCGGCTCCTCCGCCATGCGCATCGAGGGCCGCCCTTACACGACGATCGAGCGCACGCTCGTTCAGCGCATGATCGAAGTGATCCTGCAGGACATGGTGCAGGCCTTCGAGCCGCTGGCACCGGTCAATTTCGTGCTCGACCGCCTCGAGACAAATCCGCGCTTCGCCGCGATCGCGCGGCCGGCCAATGCGGCAATCCTGGTCAAGCTGCGCATCGACATGGAAGACCGCGGCGGGCGGACGGAGTTGCTCCTGCCCTATGCGACGCTGGAGCCGATCCGCAAGCTACTGCTGCAGCAGTTCATGGGCGAGAAGTTCGGCCGCGATTCGATCTGGGAGAGCCATCTTGCGACCGAGTTGTGGTCGACGAACCTCGAGATCGCCGCGATTCTCGACGAGCAAATCCTGCCGCTGAACCGCATGATGAATCTGGAAGTCGGCCAGACGATCATGCTGAACGCAACGCCGGACTCCAAGATCGAACTGCGTTGCCGCGGCGTGCCGCTGCTGAAGGGACGGATGGGCCGTGTCGGCTCCTCCGTCGCAGTGCGCGTCGACGAAGCAGTGCAACGCACCGACGCCTCGAGGGGGCTGTGAACATGAATCTGACCATCGGACTTGGCGTCGAGCTGACGCTGTGCGGGCTTCTGGCCGTCACGCTGGTCTACTGCATCGTGCTCGAGCGCCGTCTCGCGGCCGTGCGCAAGGGCCAGGAAGGCCTCAAGGCCACGATCGGCGAGCTGAACACCGCGATCACCAATGCCGGCGCATCGATGCGCGCGCTCAAGGCGGCGGCGAGCGGCGCCGCGGACACGCTGGACGACCGGCTGGCGCGGGCGCGCAACGTCATCGACGAGCTGTCGCTGCTGACCGCCTCGGGCGAGCGGATCGCCGAACGCTTCGATCGCGTCGGCGAGGCGAGTGCCGCGGGGCGAAGGGAACCGGCGGGACAACTTCCCTCGGGCAGCATCATGAAACGCCTCGATGCGTTGCGGGCCGTGCGGTGAGATCCATGTTCAGGTACCTGAGACTGCTGCCCGCCGTGGCGATCGTCGGCATGGGCCTTCTGGCCATCAAGGGCACAGAACTCGCCCGCGCGGCACAGGCGCCGGACCCCTATGCCGAGCCGGACAACCGCGGGCTTGCGCCGGCCGCCGCCGCGCCGGCCGTTCCGGACTTCGCCAGCGACACAGGGGCACCGACGAGCGCTTCCGAAGTAGACGTCACCAGCAGCCTGGCGCGACGCCGGGCGGAACTCGACGCACGCGAGCGCGCGCTTGCCATGCGCGAGAATATCCTCAATGCCGGCGAAGCCCGAGTCGACCAGAAGATCGCGGCGTTGAAGCAATTGCAGGCCCAGATGCAGGCGCTGCTGGCCCAACGGGACGCCAAGCAGGACCAGCAGATCGCGTCACTCGTGAAGACCTACTCCGCGATGAAGCCGAAGGACGCCGCGCGCATCTTCAATTCGCTGAACGACGAGGTACTGCTGCCGGTCGCGAAGGGCATGAAGTCCGACGTGCTCGCGCCGGTGCTGGCGGCGATGATCCCCGAGGCCGCGCAGCGGCTGACCGTGAAGCTTGCCGCGCTGCTGAAGCTTCCGGACACGACGTCCGCCATGGCCTGTCCGCAGCCGCCGGCAGAGACGACGCCCGGGACCTCGGCATCGGCAGCGCCCCTGCCGCCCAGCGCCAACCCGCTGGTGACGCCGGACGTGCCACTGCAGAGCGCGGCGTTGACACCCGCCACACCCGTGGTGACCCCCGACGCGCCGCCCGCGGTGACGCCACAAGGGCCTGCGACGCCGGCGCCCGCGTCGGCCGCGGCGCCTCCTCCAGCAAAGCCGCACAAGACAGCGGCCCACCATGCGCCTCCCGCCAAGCCCGCCACAGCAGCAGCGGCGGCGCCCGCGGTCCCTCCGGCCGCGACGCCGACCAAGCCAGACGCCAAGCCCACCGCGACATCGGCGGTGGCGACACCCCCGGCCACGACGGCGGCGCCAGCCAAGCCGGACGCCGCGCCGAGCACGAAGCCGGCCACCGCTTCCGCATCGCCGGCCCCGACCGCGCCGACACCGGCCATCGCACCGGCGAAGCCGGCTGCCCCCATCGCACCGGCGGCCGCAGCTCCGCCCGCGCCGTCAGCCAAGGCCGCCGGGGGCGCGCCGACACCAGCCTCAGGGGCCCCGGCCCACGGCTGAGCAACCGGCGCCTTACGGTTTACGGAAGGTTAAGGCCGGTCCGATCAGACTGGACAAGGACTGGGGACAAACGCTCGTCATGCTGCGTGCACGCCGTACAGCCCGTGCCCTCCGGCCGTTTGTGGCGGCCGTTCTGCTCGCGTTTGCGAGCACGGCAGCCGCCGCCGATTCGGTGAGCGTCAGCACGAGCGCCGGTTATGCACGCCTGCTCTTTACGTTCGCACCCAAGAGCCATGTCTCGGCAGCCGTGAACGGCGGCGTGCTCGCGATCACCTTCGCGCGCGATACGACGATCACCGCAGCGCAGCTCGAACAGAATCTGGGCGCCTATGTGAGCGGAGCGCGCGCCGACGGCCACTCCTTTCGCTTTGCGCTTGTGCAACCTGTCCGGATCCATTCGAGCGAGGTCGGAAGTCAGATAGCGATCGATCTCGTGCCGGACGGCTTCACCGGCAATCCGCCGGACTTGCCGGCGTTGCCGCCACCGCCGCCCAGGACCGTCGACGTCGCGTCATTGCCGCTGATCGCGGTTCGCTCGGGCTCCTACCAGAACTTCACGCGGCTTGTCTTCGACTGGCCACACGAAGTGAAATACGCGGTGCTTCCGGGCGCCGGCAGGATCGGGATCCGATTCGACGAGCCGGTGCGCATCGACGCCTCCGTGATCGCGCGCTTCGCGCCGCCCTGGGTGAAGAATGCAAGCTGGCACCTCGACGGACGGACGACGATCGTCGAGTTCGACATCGAGTCGGCCTCCGGTTTCCACGATTTCCGCGATGGAACGAAGGTCGTGCTCGACGTGCTGGCGCCGAAGACCGACGCCGACGCCTATCGTCCGCCCGGCACGGCAAGGCCGACCATCACCGTCCTGAACGCGCCCCCGGCCAAGCCCGCAGCGATTTCGCCCGCACAATCCGCCGCCATTGCCGCGACCGTGCAGAGCCTCGCCGGCGCCAAGCCGGCGACGCCCGCTCCGGCAACACCGGCACCGTCCACCCCACCGCCGTCACCGTCCAAACCCGCATCGCCGGCGCCGGCAACGCCGGCCCCTGCGGCCGCCCCAACTCCAGAAACGAATGCCGCGACACCCGTGGATGCCAGCGGGCAACTGACGCGCGGTGGCGCAGTCCTGACGTTCAACGGCGCAGCCGATCGCGGCTCTGCGGTGTTCATGCGAGGTCTGACCGCCTGGATCGTGCTTCAAGGGGCGCCGCCTCCCGATGCCGCCAAGCTCAAGGCCGCGCTGAAGGACTATCCCGCGGCCGTCGAAGCTTCATCAGCCGACGACGTCAGTGTCCTGCGCATCACGCTGAAGCAGCCGGCGCAGATCGGCGCGCACGCCGATGGCTCGAATCTCAAGGTCGTTATTGCACCGCAGGTGAACGAACAGCCGATCTCCATCGGCTTCTCGCGCAACCAGGACGATGCGACACATTCCTCGCTCAGCACGCTTCTGCCGGGCGCTGTTCGGCCCGTGACGCTGACCGATCCGGCAGCCGGCGACCAGCTTGTTCTCATTCCCGCCGTCGCCGGGCGTGCGATGACGGCGGCGCACGACTATGTCGAGTTCGGCGTTCTCAAGACCGCATCGGGGCTGGCGTTGTCGCCCCATATCGACGACCTCGACATCAGCATCGACCGCACGCGTGTGACCATCACGCATCCCGGCGGGCTCGTCTTGACCCCGCCGACCCTGCCGGTAGCGGATTCGCCGGCGGCAATCGCCGCGCATGGCGCCAACGAGCCTTCGTTCATCGACTTTGCGAAATGGAACGCGCTGGACGGCAGCTTTCTCAATACGGAGCGCCGCATGCGCGCCGCCACCGCGCGTGTTCCTGCCGACAGGGCCAATGCCGCTCGGCTGGTATTGGCGCGGTTCTATCTCGCCAACGCATTCGCCGCCGAAGCCCTCGGCGTGATCAACCTGATGCAGGCGCAGAATCCGGCCCTGCAGAGCGACCGGCAGCTTCAGGTCATGCGCGCCGCGGCCAACTACATGATGGGACGCTATCGCGATGCGCACAACGACATCGCGGGCGCGGCGTTCGACAACGACCGCCATGCCGCCTATTGGCGCGGGCTCATCGAGACCGCGCTTGAGGACTGGAGCAACGCCGCCGCCGACCTCGGCCGTGCCGAGCCGGTGCTGAAGCAGTATCCCGCCGACTGGCAGGCCCGGCTGCGCATCGCCAAGGCTCAAGCGGCGCTGGCGCTGGGACACCTGGAAGTGGCCGATGCATCGATCGCTCGCCTGCCCCAGCCGATTTCGCCGGCACTGCAGATCGAAGCCAGCGTGGTGCGTGCCCGGCTGCTGGCGTCGGAAAATCGCGGCCGCGAGGCCGGCCGGTTGTTCGACGCGATCGAGAGGCAGGGCGACGAGCATGCCCAGGCCGAAGCCATCTACTATCGGGTCGAGGCGGCACTGCGCGCCGGCGTGATGAGCGAGGACGCTGCGATCACGACGCTCGAGAAGCTGCGGTTCCGCTGGCGCGGCGACGGGCTCGAGATGCTGACGCTGCGCAAGCTCGCATCGCTCTACTTCACCAAGCAGCGCTGGCGCGACGGCCTGCGTACGCTGCGGGTGGCGACGACTGTGCTGCCGAACGATGACATGGCGCGCAAGGCGCAGGACGACATGCGCGCGGCCTTCGCGGCGCTGTTCAACAAGGGCAAGGCCGACAAGATTCCGCCGGTCGAGGCGCTGGCGATCTTCTACGACTTCATCGACCTGACGCCGATCGGACCCGACGGCGACGAGATGATCCGCCGGATGGCCGACCGTCTGGTCGCGGTCGACCTGCTGGGCCCTGCAGCCACACTGCTCGACTACCAGATCAACAAGCGCCTCGATGGCGTCGCGCGGGCCCAGGTCGCAACCAGGCTCGCGATGATCTATCTGATGGACCAGAAGCCGCAAAAGGCACTGGATACGATCCGGTCGACGCAGATCGCTACGCTGCCCGACGACGTCAACCACCAGCGGCTGCTGCTCGAGGCGCGGGCCTTTGCCGACTTGAAGCAATGGGACAACGCTCTCGATCTGATCGCGGTGGACCAGGCGGCCGACACCGCCCGGCTGCGCGCCGACATCTATTGGGAGAGCGGCAACTGGGGCGTCGCAGGCCAGAAGGCCGAGGAGCTCCTTGGAACACGCTACGGCGATGCTGCGCCGCTGACGGCGGGCGAGCGCGAGGAAGTGATGCGCGCCGCCGTGGCGTACTCGCTCGCCAACGACGAGACGAGCCTCGACCGGTTGCGCGATCACTTCGGCCCGAAGATGAAGGCGAGCCCGGATGCCAGCGCGTTTGCCGTCGTGGCGCAACCCATCGATGCCCACGGCGCCGCGTTCCGCGATCAGGCGGCGCAAATTGCCTCGATCGACACGCTGCAGACCTTCATGAAGGACTTTCGCAAGCGCTACGCCAGCGGCCCCCTGGCGGTGACGAACTGACCCGCAGCCGACCAGGCACAATCCCCAATCCCTGATCTTCACGCAGGTGCGCGGTGACTGTGTGCCTCAACACGGGCGTCCGGGCCGCCGTTTCGAGACGGCGCGCCCGCGGCTGGCGCGGTTGCGCCTTTCAGCCAGGCGAGCGCGCGGGCCGCGATCCTTTCCCAACCAGGCTCGCCGATCAGCCAGTGGCTGTGGCCGGGCAGTTCCTCGAAGACGGCGCCATAGCGCACGGCGACGCGGCGGACCGTGGCCGGCGGATTGATCCGGTCATGTTGGCCCGTGACACACCACACCGGGCACGTCACGTCCGACGCCTCGACATGCGAGGCGCGGCGCGCGTCCCAGCCCCAGTGCATGACCTCGAACGTCGCCCGTCCCGACTCCGGAACGAATTGTGCGAAGGCCCGCTTGCGGTCGTCGTCGGAAAGACGATCGAGCGAGGCCGAGGCCGCAACCCGGTAGTCCGGCTTGAGAACCTGGTTCCAGAGCGGGCCGTTCAGCATCATCGCCTGCGCCGATGCGATCTCGAACAGCGTGGACGGCAGCACGCCCCAAGGCGCGCAGGGTGCGAGCAGGACGAGCGCGCGCGCCCTGCCCCTCGCGGCCAGGATCTGGGCGAGAAGGCCGCCGAGCGAATGGCCAACCAGGACCGGCGGTTCGCCGATACCCGCGATCACCTGTTCGATATCCTCGGCATAGTCCAGCAAGCCGGTCGCGCCGAGCGCCGCCGGCGGATGACCAGCCCTGTCGTGATGACGCAGCGCGGGCGCGTGAACGCGGTAGCCCGCGGCTTCGAAGGGCTTGCGAAACTCGTCAAACGACCACGGGCCGACGAAGGCGCCGTGGAGCATGACGACGGGCGGCCGACCGGCCGTCACGCCACCGGACCGGCGACATCGCGAAAGGCGGCAATGACCCTGGTGTAGGTGTCGCGCTTGAAGGGAACGATGAGGCGCGGCAGCGCCTCGAGCGCGAGCCACTTCCAGGAGCCGAATTCGGGCTCGGCAGTGTTGATATTGATGTCCCTGTCCTCGCCGGTGAATCGCATCGCGATCCATTTCTGCTTCTGGCCGCGGTAGCGGCCGTGCAGGGCGACACCCAGAAGATGCGGCGGCAGATCGTAGGTCAGCCACTCGTCCATTTCGCGGAGGATGCGGGC
>Ga0335069_10015488_pt1 | contig 10660 bp, 5 predicted proteins | sample Lox_Sample_11_FD_206714 | JGI IMG/M metagenome (GOLD analysis project Ga0335069, IMG submission 206714) | Soil microbial communities from Loxahatchee National Wildlife Refuge, Florida, United States - Lox_Sample_1.1 | ecosystem: Environmental > Terrestrial > Soil > Wetlands | place: USA: Florida... | reverse complement strand
GCTTAGGGCCTTGACAATGGGGACAGCGCTGGTGCTCCTGATTGCCTGCGCCAATGTGGCCAATCTGCTCCTCTCCCGCGCCTCCCAAAGGTGGAAGGAGACCGCAGTGCGTCTGGCGCTCGGCGCAACGAGAGGGCGTTTGGTTCGCCAATTCCTCACCGAAAGTCTCCTACTGGCGGGTGCTGGCAGCTTGGTTGGACTGGGTGTTGCCTATTTGGGGGTACGGGCTCTCGCCAAGCTCGCCATTCTGGATTCTGATTTTCGTTTTCGTCTCAGCCTCTTCGTTTTGGTATCCTCCGCCGGCCTCACCCTGCTCACCAGCGTCCTTTTCGGCTTGGTTCCCGCCCTCCGAGCCACTCGGATAACGCTTGCGGAAAGCATGAAGGAGGGCGGCTCGGCTACCCAGACCATTTCTCGGTTGCGGGTTTCCAAAGCACTGGTCGCGATCCAAGTTGCCCTGTCATTAACACTGCTGGTCACCGCGAGCCTGTTTATCCGCACACTGCGGAATCTTCAGAACGTGGATCTCGGCTTCCAGCGCGAGAATATCGCGATCTTTGACATCGACCCTACCAACCTTGGCTACAGAGGGCAGCGGCTGCGCACATTTTACGATCAGTTGCTCGAACACGCGCGCGGGGTTCCCGGCGTACGCTCGGCCGCCTTATCCGCCGTGACGCCAATGAGCAACTACATGCGCAGCGTAGCGTTTTCGGATGGGTCCCAGTCCCAACTGTTCGCGCTTACCAATCCGGTCAGCTCGGGGTACTTCACCACCCTCGGCATTCCCCTCCTTCTCGGTCGCGACCTCCGGCCTGAGGATGAACCAGCGGCGACACCCGGCGACAGCCCCTGGGGACTATCAGGCCGGGCGAGCGGCACCGGCCCCGGGGGAAAGAAGATGCTAGATGCCTCCCGGAGTTGCATCATTGACGAATCGCTGGCACGCCACTTTTTCGGGACGGCCAATCCCGTAGGGCGTCGTCTCTGCTATCCCGGCGGCGATTGCCCTGGCGAACACGGCATCGAAATTGTCGGCGTCGTGAAGGATGCACACTACGGCGAAATCACAGAGCCCGACCAGGCAGGCATGCTCTATGAGCCCAGTTGGTCGAACGGCGCCGAAGTGCGCTGGCTGGTGGTGCGATTTGGGGGAAGGGCCTCCCCGGTCATCGCTGGAATCCGCCGGGCGCTAGAAGATCAGGACCCCAACGTGCCGTTGATGCGCGTTCGTATGATGGAGGAGTACGTTAACAGCCACTTAGCGCACGAGCGCCTGATCGCTTACCTTTCCAGTTTCTTTGCAACTCTTGCGCTCGGCCTCGCCTCCGTGGGGCTCTACGGTGTGCTGGCCTATGCGGTTACGCAACGAACGCGGGAAATCGGCATTCGTATGGCGTTGGGGGCGCACCGGAGCGACATGGTCGGCATGATTCTCGGCGAGTCCATCGTGCCGGTTGTCGCGGGAGTGGTCATCGGGTTGGTGGCTGCGTTTTCGTGGAGTCTCTTCCTCGGTAGTCTCCTATACGGAGTCGACTCGTTCGACCTTGAGTCGACATTGCTCGCGGTCGCAGCGATGTTGGGGGCGGCATTGCTCGCCGCGGCCCTCCCCGCCCGGCGGGCGAGTAAGGTCGATCCCATGGTGGCACTGCGGTACGAATGATGGGTTTTGGCTTGGGCGTCTAAGGGCAGCCACCGGAAACCGGAGTGCACTGGCAGCCAGCTGAAGGCAGAAGGGGGTCAGGAGCCCTTTTGGCCTTAGAGCATGGCAAATCTCCCCGCCCACATCCCCTCGACTTACTCTCTGTTCATGTCGGAATCTTACCGCTCTTGCCGGTGTAAGAAAAGGTCTCCTGACTCCCTTCTCCCTCCCGACGGCGGCGGTCTGAGGCCGCCGCTACATCCGACTGCGCGAGCATTTATGTCGCTCTGTATAGCCAAGGACGGTTCGCAGCCTCCGCGTCTCGGCGCCTCGGCGCGAGATGGGCTTTCCGGTACCCTGCGTTCCCGGCCCGCCAAGCAACCCGGTGGTATGGCCGTCTTGGCCACGACCGATGTGGCATTGCCATCCTGGCCATGAAGGAGCGCGAGTCAGTGACGCGCTGCTGTCCTTTCCTATGGCCTTCCGGCCATCTCCCCTTCACGGGCAGGATGCCCGTGCCACGTTGCATAGTGTCCACACTGGCCGACTCCAGGGACATTGTGTCCGAACCTGGAAAACGGGGACGGGTCCCCGATTTTCGATTGACTTTCCATGGCATTGACATACAGACTGGTTGGTATGTATGTTCGACACAACCGGCCGCGAAGGCCCCGCAATCCTGAGCGCACGCGGGAACACCTGCTGCAAGCGGCTTTTCGCGAGGTTTACAGATACGGCTTCCAGAGTGCCGGGATCGATACGATTCTGGCCGCCGCTAACGCCACCAAAGGAGCGCTCTATTACCATTTCGAAAGCAAGGAAGCTCTGGGATACGCCATCATCGAAGAGGTCGTGGCAGAAATGACCCGTGACAGGTGGTTGCGCCCTCTGGAGCGGAGCAAGGGCAAGGACCCTATCGACGCTTTGATTGGCATTGTACAGGCGATACCTCATCGGCCAAAAGACGTAAAGGGCGGTTGTCCCCTGGTCAATCTGGCGCAGGAGATGTCTCAGCTCGACGAACAATTCCGCAAGCGATTGGAGAGCATCTTCCATGCCTGGCAAGAAGGAATTGCCATGACTCTGCGGAGGGGGCAGGCGCAGGGAACGGTCCGCCGCGACTTGGTTCCGGAAGAGACTGCGAGCTTCCTGATCGCCCTGGTCGAAGGGTACGAAGTGCTGGCAAAGAATGCTCAAGATGCGAAGGCGTGGGATATGGGAATCAGAAATATCGTGGGCTGGCTCCGGTCTCTTCATGCGAATAGGAAGCGTCCAGATGGAGAAGAGACACGAGTCACCACGCCAATCGGCAACGCAAATCAACCGACATCCGTGCTGGCTACGAAAGATATTCCCGTGCCAGAACGATGATCAACCCGGAGGATGTAATGCCCACAAGAATCGGGCACGTCGCTTCTCTCATCATCGCGGTGACGGTCGGTTTAGCGGTGGCGTCACCGGCACAAGACAGCAAGTCTCCCTACCCGGCCATGGCTTCCCTGGAGAAGTATCTCATGCCGGCAGACGCGGAGATCGCGCTGGCTCGCAGCGCGGCGCCGGCCTCTGTCGCGGACGGCGCCACCGTGATGGTGCTGGGACGCCAGGGATACACGACGGCCGCGCCGGGCACGAACGGCTTTCTCTGTTACTTGGAGCGATCCTGGGCCAGGAACACCGAAGATCCGGAATTCTGGAATCCCAAAATGCGCGCCCCCAACTGCTTCAATGGAGCGGCGGCCCGGAGCGTCGCGCAGATCTATCTGCTGAAGACCCGGCTCGTGCTGGCAGGGGACTCGAAGGCGCAGATCGCGCACGGCATCGCCGCGGCCCTCGACGCGAAGAAGTTACCCGCGCTGGCGCCGGGAGCGATGTGCTACATGATGTCGAAACAGCAGTATCTGAACGACTCGGACAAGAACTGGCATCCGCACCTGATGTTTTACGTTGCCGGGGATGCGGCGCAGAGTTGGGGCGCGAATCTGCAAGGCTCGCCGGTGATCGCAGCGAATGATGCGGAAGCTCGGGTGACGGTTATGATGGTCGTGGTGAACCACTGGTCGGACGGAACACCCGACCCGCACTGAAACGGGGTATCGGCGAGTGCCATCCTCCTGACAACGCGAGGGAACACCCTTGATTAACAGCGGTTCGGCGTAACCGGCGAGCTGACAATCTGTCCCCACGCGGGAAAGTCCTCCGGGCGCCTTCCGGTGCAAAGTCTTGCAGTCCCATCCAAGCGACATATTGTCTTACACAGACGCGCCAAGAGGCGTCATGCCGGGCCGCAGGGCACCCACGGGCACCTACGAAATGCTAGTGACGCCTTATCCTGTCATATTCCGCTTCCAAGGCCGCATCCTTTATGACGGTGAACCTTTCCAACCCTGCCGCGCTGGTGTATCCTATAGCGTCACTGGAGCCGCACTATTAAACCCTCGGACAATGGTGGGAATTCCAGAAATCAACCCCGGTTCATCGAAGGAGACCAAACCTTATGCCTCTAGTTTCTATGCGTCAGTTACTGGACGAAGCCGCCAAGGGCGGTTACGGAGTCGGCGCGTTCAATGTAAACAACATGGAGCAGATCCAGTCCATCATGGAAGCGGCCCGCGAGACCAAGTCGCCCGTGATCGTGCAGGCCAGCCGCGGCGCGCGCAGCTATTCGCAGGACAAGTTCCTGTACCACCTCATGCTGGCGGCGGCGGAACTCTATCCCGAGATTCCCATGGTGCTGCACCTCGACCACGGCAACAGCGTGGAGACTTGCAAATCCGCCATCGAACTGGGCTTCACCAGCGTCATGATGGACGGCTCCCTGATGCCCGACGGCAAGACACCCTCCAGCTTTGAGTACAACGTGAAGGCGACGCGCGAAGTGGTGGAAATGGCCCACGCCAGGGGCGTGACGGTGGAAGGCGAAATCGGCTGCCTGGGCGGTATCGAAGACGGCCATGGCACCGGACTCGATGGCCTGAGCCACCTCACCGACCCCGCGCAGGCAGCGGAGTTCGTGAGGCTCACCGGCCTCGACGCTCTAGCCATTGCCATCGGCACCAGCCATGGCGCCTACAAGTTCACCAAGAAACCCACCGGCGAAACGCTGAAGATGGACCGCCTGATCGAGATTCACAAACTCCTGCCGCAAACCCACCTGGTGATGCACGGCTCCTCCAGCGTGCCCAAAGACCTTCAGGACATCATCAATCAATACGGCGGCAAACTGAAGCCCACCTGGGGAGTGCCGATTGAAGAGATCCAACTCGGCATCAAGAACGGGGTGCGCAAGATCAACGTGGATACGGATAATAGGCTGGCGATCACCGGCGCGATCCGCAAGGTCTTCGCCGAGAAGCCCGAGGAATTCGATCCCCGCAGCTACCTGAAGCCCGCCCGCGAAGCCATGAAGAAAGTAGTGGCGCTGCGCATGACGCAGTTCGGGCAGGCAGGTCATGCCGGCGACTACGCGCCGCTGCCCTTGTCTGAGATGGCCGCGCGGTACGCACAGAAATCCGCCGCTTGAGTATGATCCTTCTCGCCAGGGTGCAAAGGGTCGTAGAGAAGGTGCCTTCCTCTGCGACCTCGCACCTTGGGGACTTCCTTCGCCGACATGGTTTGGCTGCATGTCCCATGATGCCGCAAAGGTTGGCGACAACCTCCCGCTTAAGAGACCCTATGGGGGCTAATACGAGTTCATCGTGAATCGCCTTGTAAGTCGGAAGCTAAAAGCTGCTCAGGTTGTCAATTCCCTCCCTGGTAAAACCCAAAACTGTGCCGGCTGCCACTGCCACGCGGCGGAAACGAAATGCTTTCGTTGGAGACCGCTCGTGCTGTGGTACCCCACGCGGCGTAAACGCACTATGGGTGTCTGGTCCTAAACGTGCGAATACAATCAATCGAGCAGGCGAGGGGTCGCTTACCGTAGGTTTTGGGAGGCTGGAGACTCGTAAACCGGGCACCAACTAATTAGGAAGCTGCGATGTACGTATCTTATTGCTTTCATACCATGTAATACTTATTGAACAGCTTCATTATGGGACCATTCCGGGTGCGCCTTTGACCTGGGAAAGGTAACTGAACATGACCGGAGACCGAGTGGAATCCGCCCAGTGCCCTGCGAGCTTTCACCCCCCTGAGTTACAGCCACTCCTCGCGCCAGGGGAGGAAGTCGAGACTCGCATCAGCCTCTGGACGCACATGTTGACATCTTCCATCTCCCTCCTCGCCCAGTCCCACTTGCCCTCCGGCAAAAGGCCTTTTTAAGAACATAGGCCGTACGTCCTTTGGGTATCCTTATGGAATGCCGAAAGGCACAAATATGACCCGGCAAAAGCTGCTGCGGGCGCTTCCCGACCTCGAAGGTTACGCTGCCACCGTCCTGGCGGTGGTATGCGCGCTGGCAGTTCGCCTTGTCCTCAATCCGATCCTGACGGACCGGGCGCCCTTCTTGTTCTTTATTCTCGTCGTGGTGATCGTTAAGCGGCTGTGGGGAAGGGGCCCGGGATTGCTGGCCACGCTGCTGGGTGGAATTTCCACCTGGTATTTCATCCGCGAACCCCAATTCTCTTTCGCCTTGAGTAACCGCGCCGATGCCCTCAATCTGGTGGGGTTCTTAGCCGTTGGAATCTGCGTTAGCTTCCTGGGGGAAAGGTCCGCCAGCCCACGAGATGTGGATCCGCTCCGGCGGGGTTACATCAAGCTGCGGGTCATCCGCCAGACTGCGGTCCTGGCGGGGGCAGCATTAGTGCTCACAGGGATGGTCCTGCTCCTCCAGCTCGACCTCGAGCGCATCCGGGACGCGGAGAGATGGGTAGAGCACACTTACCGGGTAATCAATTCCGCCGAATCTCTACTGTCCATGATGAAAGATGCAGAGAACGGCCAGCGCGGGTTCCTACTGACGGGTGATTTGCGCTACCTGGCCACCTATCATGCGGCAACTGCTTCCATCCCCAAGGCCCTCCGGGAATTGGAGAACCTCACAACCGATAACCCCACCCAGCATGCTCGCTATGTCGAAGTCGATCGGCTCACTGAGGAACGACTGAACAGCCTTCAACATGCCCTTGACCTGCGGGCAACCTCGGGTATCGGCGCGGCAGTGGCGGCGGTACGCTCCGGCCAGGGTGCAGAGGCAATGGCTCAGCTGCGTTCCGTGCTGGACGACGTAATGCGGCAGGAGCGCCATCTATTGATCGCGCGTGCCGAACATGCTGAACGGCAGTCAATGCGGGGCCGCTGGGTCCTGGGCTTGGGAAGTGGGGCGCTGATCCTTCTCCTGGTGCTGGCCAGCGTGGTCATTGAGCGGGAAACCGTCCGGCGGGAGAAAATCGCAGAGGCTCTGCGCCGTCACGCTGACCTGCTGGAACAGGCTCACGACTCCCTCTTAGCTTGCCCTTTGGGGGGTGCCATTGACTTCTGGAGTCGTGGAGCCGAGACCCTCTATGGTTTCTCGCGGGAGGAGGCCCTGGGGCGTTTCCCCCATCAACTTCTGCAAACTGAGCACCCCTTCGGGATTGACCATATCGACTCCCTGCTCGAACGGAATGGCCATTGGGAGGGGGAGTTGACCCAAATCACCAAGGATGGGCGAAAGCTGATCATCGAGGCCCGATGGGTGGTGGCGACCAATGGAGAGGGCCGCCAGACGTTTCTGGAAGCCAACCACGACATCACCGAGCGCAAGCGGGCGGAAGCCGAGAACCTCCTTCTAGCCACGGCTATCGAGCAGGCCGCCGAGACGGTGGTGATCACGGATCGCGAGGCGAAGATCCAATATGTGAATCCGGCTTTTATCCGAACCACCGGTTACACCCACGACGAAGCCCTGGGACTTAATCCGCGAGTTTTGAAATCGGGCCACCACGATTCCCACTTCTACCGTGAGTTGTGGGACACCCTCACTGCCGGCAGACTTTGGCGGGGGGAATTCACGAACCGGCGCAAGGACGGCACGCTCTATACGGAAGAGGCGGCCATTACACCCGTGCGGAGCCCGGCAGGTGAAATAATCAACTACATCGCCATCAAATCCGACATTACCGAACGCAAGCGCGCGGAAACAGCTCTGCGAGAAAGTGAGATGATGCTGCGTTTCTTTGTTCAGCACGCGCCCGCGGCCATTGCCATGCTCGACCGGGAAATGCGCTACCTGGTGGTAAGCCAGCGCTGGATGACCGACTACCATTTGGGCGACCGTGACATTCGGGGCCTCCGCCACTACGAGGTTTTTCCCGAGCTCCCAGACCGCTGGAAGGAGATTCATCGCCGATGCTTGGATGGGGCGGTGGAGAGCTGCCCCGAAGAGTCTTTCCCCCGCCCCGACGGAAGGGTCGACTGGCTCTCTTGGGAGGTCCGGCCGTGGCGTAAGGCGGATGACAGCATCGGCGGAATTATCATCTTCAGTGAGGCCATCACTGAGCGCGTCGAGGCCAAGAAGGCATTGGAAGAAAGCGATGCCCGTTATCGGGACTTCATCTCCCATAGTAATGAAGGCGTGTGGCGGCTGGAACTGGCGAAGCCTCTCCCCCTCACCCTGACGATGCCAGAAACAGTGCAGTGGCTCTTGCAATACGCCCACATGGCGGAGTGCAATCTGGCTCTCGCCCGCAGCCTGCGCTTCTCCAGCGTGGAAGAAGTGGTGGGGAAACCTCTCAAGGATTTGATTCCCGCTTGGGACCTGGAAAGGTTGGCTTTGACCAACATGACGCCCTCTCTCCGGTTGCAGCCGCGAACAATTGAGGTGCAATCGACCGATACGGGAGGACGCCCCCGTCATTTCCTGCGAACGGAAGTTCCCATCATCGAAAACGGAGCCCTCGTTCGGATGTGGGGGGTGACACAAGACATCACCGAGTCCAAGCTGGCGGAAGAAAAGGTCCGGCAGCTCAATTTCGAACTCGAACAGCGGGTGCGTTCCCGCACGGCGGCCCTGGAGGCGGCAAACCGGGAATTGGAAGCGTTTGCGCATTCCGTTTCGCACGACCTGCGCGCTCCGCTACGAGGCATCGACGGGTGGAGCCTGGCGCTCCTGGAGGATTACGGGACACGCCTCGATGCCCAGGGCCAGAAGTACCTGGAACGCGTCCGGGGCGAGGCGCAGCGCATGGGAAGGTTAATCGACGACCTGCTGCACCTGTCGCGCGTCAGCCGGGCGGATCTGATTCCGAGCGAGGTGGACCTCAGTTCCGTTGCCGAGAGCATCGTTCAACGCCTCAAGGACACGCATCCGGACCGGTCTGTCCAATTCGTTGTTGCCCCTCACCTCTCCTGCACGGGAGATGCCCGGCTCCTGGAGATCGCGCTCACGAATCTGCTGGATAATGCGGTGAAATTCACCGGGCCATGCGTCGCGGCGCGAGTGGAAGTCGGCGAAACCGTCCGGGACGGCGACACGGCCTACTTCGTCCGCGATAATGGCGTGGGTTTTGACGTGGCGCACGCCAGCACGTTATTCGCCCCCTTCCAGCGCCTCCACAAGCCGACGGAGTTCCCCGGTTCGGGCATCGGCTTGGCGACGGTTCAAAGGGTAATTCACCGGCACGGTGGAGAAATCTGGCCTGAGGCGCGGGTGGGGGAAGGGGCTACGTTTTATTTTACGTTGGGAGTTAATAATAAGGCATGAGAGGAAAAACCATTCTGCTCGTCGAAGACAATCCCAGTGATATCGAGCTCACCAAGCGCGCGCTGGATAAAGGTCACATCCGCGGTCCTCTGGTTGTCACTTCTGACGGCCAGGAAGCCCTGGATTATCTCTACGGGGGGGGTGCCTACGCGGGCCGCGACGCTTCCGCTTGCCCCGCCCTCACCTTGCTGGACCTGAAGCTACCCAAAGTCTCGGGGTTGGATGTGCTGCGGAGAATCCGCTCCGAGGCCGTCACCCGGCGAATGCCGGTGGTCATTCTTACGTCCTCCGGAGAGGAACGGGACATCGCCGCCGGTTATGACCGGGGGGCCAACAGTTATATACGCAAGCCGGTCGAGTTTGAACAATTCGCTCAATCTGTGACGCAGTTGGGGCTGTATTGGCTGGTCTTAAATGAGGCCCCGCCCAACGTGAGGTGAATCGATATGGGTAAACCTTTGCGGTTGTTGCAAATCGAAGACTCCGAGAGTGACGCAGAACTCGTCCAGCGCCTCCTGAAGCAGGCCGGTTTCGATGTCTTTTGCCATCGGGTGGAAGACGCGGAAGGCTTGCGCCAAGCGTTGGAAGATCCAGCCTGGGACCTGATACTTGCGGATTACCACCTGCCTGGTTTTGATGCACCCGGCGCGCTCCGCATCCTGCAGGAGTGCGGCCATGATATTCCCTGCATCGTCTTGTCCGGCCGGATGGGCGAGGACACTGCCGTCGAGATGATGAAGTCCGGAGCCCATGACTACGTCACCAAGAACAACCTGGCGCGACTAGTGCCGGCTGTCGAGCGGGAGTTGGTGGAATCCGCAGCCCGGCGGGAAAGCCGACAGGCTGTCGAAGAACTACGAGCCAGCGAAGAACGCTTGGCCCTGGCTATGGAAGCCACCCAATTGGGTACGTTCGATTTCTACCCTCCGTCGGGCAAACTGATCTGGTCGAAGTTCGCCCGGCAGCACTTTGGAGTATCCGCCCAAGCCGAAGTCACCTATGACACGTTCCTGAACGCTGTCCATCCCGCCGACCGCGACCGCGTCAAGGAAACCGTGCAAAACGCCTTGCGCTATGACAATGGCGGCAGTTATGCCAATGAATACAGGTCCGTGGGACTGGAGGATGGCGAGGAACGCTGGCTTACCAGCCGCGGGCAGGTGTTCTTCGATGCCGAATGCCAACCCGTCCGTTTTGTGGGCGTGACGCTGAATATCACGGAGCGGAAGCGGCTGGAACAGCAGCTCCTGCAATCCCAGAAACTCGAAACCATGGGACGGCTGGCTGGCAGCATAGCCCACGATTTCAATAATCTCCTGACTATAATCAACGGTTATGCACATATGGTTCTGGCCGACTTGAACCCCCAGGACCCAAACTGGGATTCCATGGAGGAA
>Ga0335069_10015487_pt1 | contig 10660 bp, 10 predicted proteins | sample Lox_Sample_11_FD_206714 | JGI IMG/M metagenome (GOLD analysis project Ga0335069, IMG submission 206714) | Soil microbial communities from Loxahatchee National Wildlife Refuge, Florida, United States - Lox_Sample_1.1 | ecosystem: Environmental > Terrestrial > Soil > Wetlands | place: USA... | reverse complement strand
CGAGGTGAAGCTCGAGGTCAAGCAGGACCTCACCAGCCTGCTGTTCTCGATGGTCACCACCACGACCAAGATCGGCGCCAGTATCACCGTGCTGATCGTCTTCCCGATCCTGGCGCTGGTGAACTACAACGGCGCGGAAGGGGCCGTGAACACGTCGCAGGCCATCTTCGGCCTCGAAATGTGCTATCTCTTCGCGCCGATCATCCTCGTCTGGTTCGGTGGGGCGATGTTCTTCGGCTACAAGCTCGACTCCAACCGCCACGCCGAGATCCGACAGGCCCTGGCCGAGCTCGACGTCGCGGCGGCCGAGGAATCTTTGATCGGACCGACCACCGAGCCGCCCGAGGTCGTGGCGGCGGCGGAGTAGCGGGCGAGGCGCCGATCGTTCCGCGAATGGCGCTTTTGCGGCTGGCTGCCCCCCGGGAAGCCGTGATCTAATCCTCCCAAATCCGGAGCGCCGAAGGCGTCCGCACACGGTCTGGGAGGACCGCCCATGGCATCACCCGCAGCGCCGGCGGTCGACGCCAAGACGCCGTTGCCGATCATCCTGGCCTTCGGCACGATGACGATGCCGGTCGCGGCGGTGGGCCTGCTCTACGGCGTCTACCTGCCACGGCACTACGTGGGCCTCGGCGTCGGCTTCGTGGCCGTCGCCTTTGCGATCACCGTCGTGCGGTTCGTCGACGTCTTCCTCGACCCGCTGGTCGCGCTGGTGATGGACCGCACCAAGACGCCGATCGGTCGCTACCGCCCCTGGCTGGTGCTGGGGACGCCGATCGTGATGCTGGGCGTCTTCATGTCGCTGATGCCGGCCGGGCGCGTCGACCAGGTCTATCTGATCATCTGGCTGATCGTCAGTTTCGCCGGTCTCTCGATGCTGACGCTCGGGCAGGCGGCCTGGTCGGCCGTCGTCGCGACCGCCTACCACGACCGCGCGCGCCTCTACGCCTGGACCTCGCTGATGGGCGTCATCGCGGTCGACGCGGTGTTGCTGCTGCCGGTCTTCACCGGCGGCAAGGTCTCCGCGGGGCTCGCCTCGAGCATGCCGATCCTGGGCGCGATCCTGCTCATATCCTTTCCAATCTGCCTCTTCATCTGCGCCGTCTTCACGCCCGAGCGGCTCGCCCAGGCGGCGGCGCGGCCCACGTTCGCGTTCGGCGACTATCGCAAGGCGATCGGCCGACCGACGATGCTGCGGCTGATCTGCGCCGACTTCCTGCTGGCGCTAGGCCCCGGCACCACCGGGCCGCTCTACGTGTTCTACTTCCACGACGCCAAGGGCTTCACGATCCCCGACGTCAGCGTGCTGCTGATCTTCTACGCCAGCGCAGGCATCCTCGGGGCCCTGTTCTGGGGCGGGCCGATGGCGCAGCGGTTCGGCAAGCACCGCGCGCTGCAGATCGCCTGCATCGCCTATTCGATCACCCAGAGCATCCTGATGGCGGTGCCGCGCATGAACGGCCGCTACGCCCTGCTCGACTGCGTGCCGACCGCCGTCGCCATGATCGCGGTGGGCTTCTGCGCCTCGGCTTTCCTGATCCTGGTGCGCGCCATGGTGGCCGATGTCGCCGACGAGGTGCGGCTCGACCGCAAGCAGGACCTCACCAGTCTGCTCTATTCGATGGTGACCACCACGACGAAGATCGGCGGCAGCATCACCGTGGCGGTCGTCTATCCGGTGCTGGCCTTCGTCCACTACAACGGCGCGGAAGGCGCGGTGAATACGCCCCAGGCCATCTTCGGGCTGGAGATGTGCTACCTCTTCGCCCCGGTCGTGCTGGTGCTCGTCGGTGGCGCGATGTTCTTCGGCTACCGGCTGGATTCCAAGCGGCACGGTGAGATCCGCGAGGCGCTCGCCCAGCTCGACATGCTGGCGGCCGAGGAATCGATGACCGGCCCGGTCGTCGAGGCGCCGGCGGCTTAAGTTCGGTCGCCAAGTATCCGCGCCGCGCCGGCGAACGCCTGCGCCACCGCCCCGTTCGGATCGCTGACCACAAGCGGCGTTCCCTCGTCGCCGCCGCGGCGCAGCGCGATGTCGATCGGGATCTCGGCGAGCAGCGGGACACGCAGCTTCGCGGCCTCGGCCCGGGCGCCGCCCTGCCCGAAGATCGGGATCGGCGCGCCGGTGGCCGGGTCGGGGAAGTAGGCCATGTTTTCGATCATGCCGAGGATCGGCGTGCCCAGCTTCTCCAGCATGGCCGCGGCGCGGCGGGCGTCGATCAGAGCGATTTCCTGCGGCGTCGAGACGATCACCGCGCCGTCGATCTTGAAGTCGTGGAACAGTGTCAACTGGATGTCGCCGGTGCCTGGCGGCATGTCAGCGACCAGGACATCGAGCTCGTCGCCCGGGCCGCCCCAGCGGACGTCCTTGATCATCTGCCGCACCGCCGAAGTGACCATCGGCCCGCGCCAGATCATCGCGCGGCCCTCGTCGACGATGAATCCGATCGACATCAGCTTCAGGCCGAAAGCCATCAGGGGCTGGAGCTTACCGTCTTCGAACACCGGCTCATCGTCGACGCCCATCATCCTCGGCACCGAGGGGCCGTAGACGTCGCAATCGAGCAGGCCGACTTTCAAACCCATCGCGGCGAGAGCGCAGGCGAGATTGACCGCCACGGTCGACTTGCCGACGCCACCCTTGCCGCTGACCACGGCGATCACGCGCTTCACGTGCTCGAACGGCGTCGGCGGCGGCTTGGCGGACGGGTCGGTGCGCGGATCGTCGGCCACCCTGGCGCCCTTGCGCACCCGGGTGGCGCCGGCGCGCGCGGCGGCTGTGAGCACTACCTGAGCCTTCTCGACCCCAGGCACGCCCCTGAGCGCCTTCTCGGCGGCGTCGCGGACGTAGCCGTAGCGCGCCGCGTCCTCGGCCGGGACCTCCATCATGAAACCCACCCGGCCGGCCCCGATCACCAGGCCCTGGACCAGGCCGGCGGCGTGCAGGCCCCGGCCGCTGCGGGGATCGATCACGCCGTCGAGCGCGGCGAGGATCTGGTCACGGTCAGGCTGGACGGGGGCGTTCATGGGCTCATACTGGCTGGCCGGGTCTCATATCCGCACCCGGCGCCGGCAATGCAAGCCGCGCGGGGGCGCGGCCCCGAGGATCGCCGCCATGTATCACCAAGGAAGCCGCGAGCTGCAGGACCGGTTCTCCAGCCGCGCGCTCGCCGACCGGCTCGAGGAGAAACTGCGCCGCGAGCGCTTCAACGACGCCGACGCGGCGTTCGTCGCCGAGAGCCCGTTCTTCTTCCTGGCCACGGCCGACACGGAGGGCCGGCCAGACTGCTCGTTCAAGGGCGGCCTGCCCGGTTTTGTCCAGGTGGCGGCGCCGGACGAGCTGGTCTTCCCGGACTACGACGGCAACGGCATGTTCCGCAGCCTCGGCAACATCGCCGTCAACCCGCACGTCGGCCTGCTTTTCCTGCGGATCGGCGAAAAGCCGGGCCGACTTCGGATCAACGGAACCGCGCGGGTCGACTTCGAGGACCCTCGCATCGCCGAGTTCGCCGGTGCGCAGGCGCTGATCCGCGTGACGCCCACGGACATCTTCCCCAACTGCCCGCGCTACATTCCGCGCCTCGAGCTGGTCGAGCCGTCGATCTACGCCCCACGCCCTGAAACGCCGCCGGTCGAACCAGCCTGGAAGGACTTCGACGCCTTCAAGGACGTCGTGCCGCCGCGGCGGGCGTAAGCATCATCGCCCGCACGTCGTGCAGGCTCTCGGCGATGGCGAGGGCCTTCTCGCGCATCTCGTCGGTGGCTTCGAGCACGTCCGGCACCATCACCGTCATCATGCCGGCCGCGTGCGCCGCGCGCACGCCATTGTGGGAGTCCTCGAGCGCGAGGCAGTGCGCCGGGTCGGCGCCGAGGCGGCTCGCGGCGGTCAGGAACGGGTCCGGGTTCGGCTTGCCGCGGGCGTAGTCGCCGGCGGCCACCACCGCGTGGAATCTCGGCAGGATCCCGCTGGGCCCCAGCGTGCGCCCGACGGCGCGGTGGCTGGACGAGGTGGCGATGGCGCGCGGGATGGCGCCTGCGTCGAGGTGATCCAGCAGTTCGACCACCCCCGCCTTCAGCGCCACCCCGGCCTCGCAGGCCGCGTGGACGCGCGCTTCGAGCGCCCGGCCGAATTCATCGAGCGGGAAGGCGGGGCCGAAGTGGGCGCGCGCCACCGCGTCGCTCTCGGCGTTGGGCAGGCCGACCATACGCTGGAACACCGCGTGCGGGAGCGCGGCGCCGAACGTCGGAGCGAGCTCCATCATCAGGTCGCGGATCAGGACCTCGGTGTCGACCAGGAGTCCGTCCATGTCGAACACCACGGCGCGAATCGGGCGCGGGAAGACCATGAGCCCCGCGTAGCGCGCGGCGCCGCCGGCCCGGAAGTCAACTTGCGTCTCAGCCGGTAACGAACTGGTCCTGGCCGTAGCCCTGGAAGTAGAGCAGCGAGATGAGGCTGGTGTTGTCGACCCGCGCGTCGGCCTGGCCGGCGAGCACCGGCTTGGCATGGTAGGCGACCCCGAGCCCGGCGGCGAGGATCATGTCGAGATCGTTGGCGCCGTCGCCGACTGCGAGCGTGTCGACCATCGAGGCGCCAAACCCGGCCGCTTCGGCGCGCAGGGTGTTGAGCTTGGCGTCGCGGCCGAGGATCGGCTCGGCGACGTGGCCGGTCAGCGCCTCGCCGTCGTCGATCAGCTTGTTGCCCCAGTGGGCGTGGAACCCGGCGGCCTGGGCCACGCGACTGGTGAAGAAATCGAACCCGCCCGAGACCAGCACGCATCGGGCGCCGCCCGCGGCCATGGTCGCCACCAGGGTCCTGGCGCCCGGATTGAGCTTCACCCGCTCATCGAAGCAACGCTGCAGGTCGCCCAGCGGCAGACCGGCGATCATCGCCACGCGTTCTCTGAGCGCGTCCCCGAACTCGAGCTCGCCTCGCATCGCCCGCTCGGTGATCTGGGCCACCTCGCGCCGCATGCCGGCGAAGTCGGCCAGCTCGTCGAGACATTCGCAGCCGACGATGGTCGAATCCATGTCGGCGATCAGCAGCCGCTTCTTGCGGTGCTCGGCCAGCTGGACGCAGATATCGGCCGGCGCGCGCTCGAGGGCGTCCTCGACCCGGGCGCGGACGATAGTGGGGTCGTCGTGATCGAAGAAGATGTCGACCGCGCCGTCTCCCAGGGTGTCGGTGTCGGCGATCGTCGAGCCGGAGAACGCCACCGCCTCCAGCGCGTGCGGCAGCGCGTCCTGGAGCGCGTCATAGCCGTTCGTGACGACGGTGAGGACGATCTGCATGTCCGCTCCCGAGCCTAGCGTCCGCATCTGGCTGATCGCCGGCCCTACCGCAAGCGGCAAGTCCCGCCTGGCGCTCAAGCTCGCGCAGGCGATCGGCGCCGACATCGTCAACGCCGATTCGATGCAGCTCTACGCCGACCTGCGGATCCTGACCGCGCGGCCGGGCCGCGAGGAGATGCTGCTGGCGCCCCACCACCTCTTCGGCGTCGCAGACGCGGCCGACGGCTGGTCGGTCGGACGCTGGCTGGAGGCGGCGAAGGCGGCGCTGGCCGACATCGCGCGCTGGCGGCGGCCGGCGGTGGTCGTAGGCGGCACGGGGCTCTACTTCCGCGCCTTGACGAACGGGCTGGCGGCGATCCCGTCCGTGCCGCGCGCGGTCACGCAGCGGCTCGAGACGGAGGCCGGCGCAGCCGGTGAGCTGGCGCTGCGCCCACGCCTGGCGCGGCTCGACCCTGAGGCCGAGGCGCGCATCGCCCGCGGCGACCGCCAGCGCCTGCTGCGCGCGCTCGCCGTCGCCGAGCACACCGGCCGCCCACTCAGCGCCTGGCAAGCCGACACGGAGCCCGCGCTCGCCGAGGGCGAATGGCGCGGCGTCGTGCTCGACCCTCCCAGAGACGCGCTCTACGCCGCCTGCGATGCGCGGCTCGAAGCGATGTTCGCCGACGGCGCGCTCGAGGAGGTCGCCGCCCTCGCCGCCCGCAAGCTCGATCCGGCGCTGCCAGCGATGAAGGCCGTGGGGGTGCGCGAGATCATCGAGCATCTCGAAGGCCGCGCCAGTCGCGCTGAGGCGCTCGCTGGCGCCCAGCGCGAGACACGCCGCTACGCCAAGCGCCAGCTGACCTGGTTCCGCAATCAGACCCCCGACTGGCCGCGGATCACCGGGACGGACCCTGACGCGCAGTGGGGCGCGCTCGAGGCGTTGATGCGCTGACCGCGACGCCCTTGCCGGCTCCGCCGCAAGGCGCGCCAAAAAGAAGGGCGGCGCAGGATTTCCGCGCCGCCCAGGAGGTCATGTCGCTCACGCGTGGCGCCTGGCTGGGATGGGGGGATAGGCCAGCGCCACACCTCGCCAGCATCGCGCCTGGCGCGCCATTCGCCTTGACCCAGATCAAGTAGGCGGCGTTTTCCCGGAAGCGGAAGGATTGCCGGACGGTGTTTCCTCGTCCTCCGCCGCCCAGGCCAGAAGCCGCTCGCCGAGCGCGCGGAACCGCGCCTCGACCTTGCCGCCGAACAGAGGATCGCGCCGCCGCCCCAGTTCGCTTTCGATCGCCGTCCAGTCGGCCGGGGCGAGGAGACGATCTGCGAGCGGCAGAAAGCCTTCCTCCTCGCGCCGCATGTGCGCCCACTGCGCGTCGATGAAGCGCCGGGCCGCATCGACGATCTCGGACCGCGCGATGTCGGTCTCGCCCAAGAGCGCGCTGACCGTCTCGCGGAACGAAATCGCGCGCTGGCGCAGCGCCCTGTGCTCGCCTGGGAGATCGCCAAGCGCGGCGAGCCGGTCCGGATGGGCCGCCGCGAGCCGCGCCACGATCGCGTCCTCCTTCGGATGGTGGCAGAGGTCGGGAAAGTCGAGGAAGTAGTCGGCGACGCCGACGATGACGTCATAGTCGGGCGCGTCTTCGGCGGCGAAGATGTCGATCTGGCGTTCGAGGACCCGCAACAGACGCCCGATGTTGCGGTGCTCCTCGTGCAGGACTTCGATCACCGACGTCATAGACGCCTCCGCAGTCAGGGCAGCCGCCGGGGCGGCCAGCGCGGGAACACGGCCACCAGCCGATCGCCCTGGCGCACCTCGATCTCGTGTGGGTGGTCGCTGCGTCCGATCACATCGAGTGCGTGATCGTCGTGCTCGTACCACTCTTGCTGCTCGGCCAGAACTTCCCTGCCGGGACCGAGGAACGTCACGTTGTAGGGCGCCATCGAGGCCACGCCTCCGGACTTCCATCTGACGCGCATTCTCGGCGGGCGCGCGCCAACCGCTTTGATCCGCATCAAGCGTCGTTGCTAACCCGACCGGAGAAGCAGGGTTTGCCGCAGAGCTCTGCCTCGCGGGCCTCGTTTCCCCCGCGTGAATCTTGAGGGGCGGCGTTCCGTCGCTACCGTGCGGGCCTACGCCGGCCCGAGGAGGATGCCGCCATGTCTCTCGATCCAAAGATCCGGTCGTCTCTGACGCTGCCGGCGATCTGTGCGCCGATGTTTCTGGTGACCGGCCCGGCGCTGGTGCGCGAGGCGTGCAAGGCCGGCGTCATCGGCGGCCTGCCGCGCCAGAACGCTCGCAGCCTCGAGGAATTCGAAGCCTGGCTGGCCGCGATCGCCGACGGCGTGGCGGCTCACCGTCGCGCGCATCCCGACGCGCGCATCGCGCCGGTTGCGGTCAACTACCCGACGCGGATGCCCGAAGACGAGCTCGCGGCCAACATGGCGCTATGCGCCAGGTACGACGTCGAGATCATCATCAGCGTCGGCGGAGATCCGACCGAGCTGATCAAGCGGGTGCACGGATTCGGCGGCAAAGTGTTCCACGACATCACCAGCCTGCGCTTCGCCGAGAAGGCGATCGCCGCCGGGGCGGATGGGCTCAACTGCATCGGCGCAGGCGGCGGCGGCCACTCCGGCACGATCAGCCACCTGGCGCTCATTCCCCGCATCCGCGCGATGTACGACGGCACGCTGGTGCTGGCCGGCGCCGTCTCGACCGGCGCGGTGATCCGCGCGGCCGAGGTGCTGGGCGCCGACCTCGCCTACCTCGGCACGCGCTTCATCGCCACGCAGGAGTCCGACGCGCCGGACGAATACAAGGAACTGCTGGTCAGCCAGAGCTCGACCGACCTGACCTACACCGGCGACATCGCCGGCGTGCCGGCCAACTGGATGGTCGAGTCGATCCGCCGCGTCGGGCTCGACCCCGACAATCTGCCGAAGCCGCTCGGCCGCGGCATGCGCCACGATCATCTGCCGCCAGGCGTCACGCCATGGAAGAACCTCTGGAGCGCCGGCCAGGGCGTCGACCTGATCCACGACATCCCGACCGTCGCCGAACTCGTAAGGAGGTTGCGGCGCGAGTATGTCGCGGCCTGCGAAACGCCCAGCTTCGTGGACGTCGCGCGGCTGGCGGACGAGGCGCTGGGCGCCGAGCCAGCGTAGCGTCAGAGTCCGACGCGGCCGAGCGCGCGTTCGGCGGCGCTGAGGGAGAGGCCGATGCGGCGTTTCAGGGTGTCGAGGTCGACGCCCTCGTGGCCCTTCTTGCCCTCCATGTAGCGGGCATAGACACCATGCACGATCGCGGCCGACTTCCAGTGATTGAAGCCCGTATAGAAGTCGAGCCGCGAGAGATCGCGGCCGGTGCGCGCGGCGTAGCGCTGCGAAAGTTCCGTGCGCGTCGGGAAGCCCCGCGGCGCGGTCGCAGCCTCCGGGTTCGGCGGGGCCGGATCTGACGGATCGGGCCAGGGGTTGAGCGCGTAGGCGAGGTCGGCGAGCGGATCGCCCAGCGTCGAGATCTCCCAGTCGACCACGGCGGCGACCGTGCTCTCCGGCCCGACGAGGCAATTGTGCAGACCGTAATCGCCGTGGACGATCCGGATCGGGCCCTGGTCCGGCAGGTGCGCCAGCATCCAGGCCTGAAGTGAGTGGGCGCGCGGGTCGTCGTACTCGGCCGGCCCGGCGGACGCGACCCACGACTTGTGCCAGGTGGAAAGCTGACGCCCGACGTAGCTGTCGCGCTTGCCGAGGTCGCCGAGGCCGACGGCGTCAGGGTCGACCGCGTGCAGATCGGCCAGCACATCGATGAACGACCAGGCGAGGCCCTGGCGCTTTGGCGCCGGCGCCCAGCGTTCGGTGTCGGCGGCGTTGTAGAGCGGATGGCCGTCGACATGGCCCATCACGTAGAACCGGGCGCCGGTGACGCCAGGGTCGTCACAGAAGCCGAGCGCCGCCGGCACCGGAACCGGCGTCGGGCCAAGCGCGCTGATCAGCGCCCACTCGCGGCCCATGTCGTGCGCGCGAGGCAGGAGCTCGCCGAGCGGCGGCCGGCGGATCACCGCGCGCCGCCCCTCGCGATCCTCGATCAGGTAGGTGAGGTTGGAGTGGCCGCCCTCGAGCCGGGTCCACGCCAGCGGCGGGCTGAGGGAAGGGACGTTGGCGGCGATCCACGCCTCCACCCTCGGCACGTCATAGCCTGGGATGGCGCCTGCGCTCGTCGCCGCCTCGGTCATGGCCGGGCCCTCAGTGCCGGGACAGCTCGGCGCGGCCGACCACCATGTGGTGCACCTCGTCCGGGCCGTCGGCGATCCGCAGCGTGCGCTGGCTGGTGTACATGCCGGCCAGCGGCGTCCATTGCGAGACGCCGGTCGCGCCGTGGATCTGGATCGCCTGGTCGATGATCTGGCAGACCCGCTCGGGCACCAGGGCCTTGACCATGTGCACCCAGACGCGCGCCTCGCGGTTGCCGAGCACGTCCATCGCCTTGGCCGCCTTCAGCACCATCAGTCGCATCGCCTCGATCTCGATTCGGGCGCGCGAGACCACCTCGAGGTTCTTGCCGAGCTGAATGATCGGCTTGCCGAATGCGGTCCGCGTGGTGGCGCGCTTGACCATCAGGTCGAGGGCGCGCTCGGCCTGGCCGATCGAGCGCATGCAGTGGTGGATGCGCCCCGGTCCCAGCCGCACCTGGCTGATCTCGAAGCCGCGGCCTTCGCCCAGGAGGATGTTCTCCTTCGGCACCCGCACGTTCTCGAGCTTGAGGTGCATGTGGCCGTGCGGGGCGTCGTCGTGGCCGAACACCGTCATCGGCCCGACGATGGTCAGGCCCGGCGTTGGGATCGGCACCAGGATCTGCGACTGGCGGAACTGCGTCGGCGCGTCCGGGCTGGTCTGGACCATGAGGATCATGATCTTGCAGCGCGGATCGCCGGCGCCGGAGATGTAGTACTTCTCGCCGTTGATGACCCACTCGTCGCCGACCAGCTCGGCGCGGCAGGCTATGTTCTTGGCGTCCGACGAAGCGAGGCCCGGCTCGGTCATGCCGAACGCCGAGCGGATCTCGCCGTTCAGCAGCGGCTTCAGCCACTTCTCCTTCTGCTCGGGCGTGCCGACCTTCTCCAGCACCTCCATGTTGCCGGTGTCGGGCGCGGAGCAGTTCAGCGTTTCGGACGCCAGCGGCTGCTTGCCGAGCTCGGCGGCGATGTAGGCGTAGTCGAGGTTGGTCAGGCCCCGGCCGATCTCGGAGGTGGGCAGGAAGAAGTTCCAGAGCCCGCTCGCCTTCGCCTTGTTCTTTGCGACTTCGAGCAGCTCGAGCTGGCCCGGCGCCCAACTCCAGCGTTCGGCCCTGCCCTCGCCCAGGCGGTAGAACTCGTCGGCGATCGGCGCGACGTTC
>Ga0335069_10015486_pt1 | contig 10660 bp, 6 predicted proteins | sample Lox_Sample_11_FD_206714 | JGI IMG/M metagenome (GOLD analysis project Ga0335069, IMG submission 206714) | Soil microbial communities from Loxahatchee National Wildlife Refuge, Florida, United States - Lox_Sample_1.1 | ecosystem: Environmental > Terrestrial > Soil > Wetlands | place: USA: Florida... | reverse complement strand
CTCGATGCTGGACATTCGTCGCGTGCAGGGTTCGGAACTCGTAACACGTTACAATCTTTACCCTGCGGCTTCGTTGATCGGCATTCCGATGCCGCGTTTCAGCTCGGGGCAGGCTCTCGCGAAGATGGAAAATTTCGCCCGCGACATCCTACCGCATAGCATGGACTATGAGTGGACGGGACTCTCTTATCAGGAGAAGCTGATAGGCGGTCAGGCGTACATGATCTTTGCTCTGTCGATCACTCTCGTGCTCCTGGTGCTGGCCGCTCAGTATGAGAGTTGGACCGATCCCGCCGCGGTTATCCTGACGGTTCCGGTCGCGCTTGTCGGCGTCATTGTCGCGCTTGTTATCAGGCTCTTTCCGGTCGACCTCTATACGCAAATCGGCCTGGTTCTGATGATCGCGCTCGCCGCGAAGAACGCCATTCTGATCGTGGAGTTTGCGCGCGAGCTCAAAGCGCAGGGAATGAGCGCGACCGATGCCGCCGTCGAGGCGACTCGGCGGCGCTTCCGTCCGATCGTGATGACCTCGATCGCATTCATCCTTGGCGTGGTGCCTTTGCTGACGGCATCGGGGGCCGGCGCTGCAAGCCAGCAGGCGCTCGGCACCGTTGTGTTCGGAGGGATGCTGGCGTCGACGATGCTCGCCATTCCTTTCGTACCGGTCTTCTATCTGCTCGTGCAGCGCCGCGAAAAGCGCTGACGATTTCACTTTCCGGCGTCCGGCCCTCTTACATTTTCCGGGCTCGCATCGTCCCGCCCATGTCGAGTTATCCATAAGAGCAGGATAAGGGCCGGAATTGTCGCGATGGTCGTCATCAGAAAGAACTTTACCCAGCCATACTTGTCGGCAAGCACTCCTCCTGAAGATGCCACCACCGTACGACCTACCGCCGCCAGCGATGAGAGCAGCGCGTATTGGGTTGCAGTGAACGCGGGCGAGCACAGATCTGATAGATACGCGACCAGCGCGGCTCCCGCCATCGCGCCCGTGAAGTTCTCCGCGGCAACGCACAACGCGAGATAGTCGAGGCGATGGCCGCCGATTGCCTGTAGAACATAAAAGAGATTGCCGGCCGATTGCAGCACGCCGCATAGAATCAGAGAGCGCAGAACCCCGAGCCTTGCAGTCAGCACTCCCCCGACCAACGCGCCGACGATCGTCGCGCAAAATCCGAACAGCTTGGAAACCGCCGCTATCTCGTTGAGCGAAAAACCCAGCGAGATGTAAAGCGGCGTGGCCATCACACCCGCCAACGCTTCTCCCAGCTTGTAGCCAAACACGAACAGCAGTATCGCCGGCCACATCGGCCTGCGCATGAAGTCCACGAAAGGCCCGGTCACAGCAGTCCCGAGCCACTCGCGGATCGCATCCCATCCTCTGAGCCGAGCTCGCGACACCGTCTCGGCCTGCGTCAACGGCTCGGGACCAAAGATGAAAACGACCATTCCGACGGTGAGCAGCGCCGCCATTATCAGGTACGCCGTGAACCATCCGGCGCGAGAAGCGATGACGAGTGAACCGGCGCCTGACGCCAGCATCGCGATCCGATAGCCGGTTTGGATCATGCCCGCGCCGGGGCCCTGCTGGTCGGCGTTCAGGATCTCAACGCGATAGGCGTCGATGACGATATCCTGGCTTGCGGAGAGGAAGGCGACGAGTAGAGCAAGCGCTCCCATCACCGTCAGGCTGCGCTTGGGGTCGCAGCATCCGAGGCTGACGATCGAGGCGATTAGCGCGACTTGTATGCTGATGGCCCATCCGCGACGCCGCCCAAGCGGGAGCGGAGGCGGCAACCGATCGATCAGAGGCGACCATAGGAATTTGAAGGCGTAGGGAGTTCCTACCAGCGCGAAAGCGCCGATCGCGGACCGCCCGATGCCCGCGGTCGCCAGCCACGCCGATAATGTCGAGAAGGTCAGGAGCAAAGGCAGGCCGCTGGCAAAGCCGAGCGGCAGGATAATCATCACCCTGCGATCGGCGTAAGCTGCGATCGAATGCCGCCACCCCGCGTTCGGCTTGTCCACGCCCGGCGAAGGTTTCATCGAAGACGACTCGATCCGATCATCGGTTCGATGCACTTACGCAGAGATCCCCTGGTTGTGGTGCCCCACAGAGTCTTTCCATCGATTGCCGGCGGCGTGAGATTCCTCGCGCCGGCAGCCCGCTTGGGATGGTAAGCACAGCCACCCCTTTCTTGTCACCCACAGAGTTTGTGAGGAAATCCAATTTCACCGAGAGCCCCTGGACCGATCGTTATTCCGAGAGTTTGTGAAAGAATTCAACCGTCGATTCTTAAGGGCGTCATTCCGAGCACAGGGTTGCCCCATTCGACTTCGCTCAGCGCAGTCGAATGGTTGTCGCGCCGTTCGCTGCAGAACCATCGTGACCGTGGTTCGGACGATGGCTCAGCGTCTGACGGATGGAGTCAATTCGCCGGATTCTTCCAGTTCGAAAGATCCCGATCGACGAGCTTTTCGACAGCTTCTATTTCCGGGAGCATCTGCTCGCGCATGCGCGCGGCCACAAGCGGGTCCAGCGGCGGGAATTCGTTGCTTGCACCCGCTATCCAGTCCCAAAACCATCGACGCCCCCAGAACTGAACCAGCTTGTACACGTGTGCACGCTTGAGTCGTTCCTGTAGCTGCGCGATAGCGGCGGCGCGGCGCGCATTGGCCGAGAAACGGGTGACGGTGTTGATCCTTTGCTCGCGCAGCTTGACGGGGAGTTCGGAGTATTGGACCCGGGGAAATCCGGCGAAGTCCGCGATCTGATCAAGATATGCCTGCGGATTCCTTTCGAGATCGTCGTAAATCGTCACCAAGACGTTTTCGGAGCCGAAAACGTTCCTCCATTTCATCACGTTTCGCGCGTATTGGGCGTGTTCGTTGAGGACCGGCTCGGTTAGCGACTTCTCGAAAGGAAAGTCGACCCATCCGTCTCGACGCACCAGTCGCCAATGAGAATAGAGTCGCTCAACCGGGTCGCGCAGCGTGCACATGATCCGGCAGTTCGGGATGTGATGCTTGATTCTCTCGCGCGCCTCGTCAAAAGCGAAGTATTGCGGACATATCTCGGCGATTCGCAGCCTGGGCGGATAATCGCGAAAGAACGCCGCGTACCAATCCAGGCCCTTGTCGTAGTTCTCAGTGAAGTATTTGGTTTCCTTGAGTCCGCGCGGACGGCCCACGTTCTCGGCAATCGCGCGATGAAGCCAGGAGGTGCCGGTCCGTGGCGGTCCGACCGCGATAAAATCGGGCAATCGTAAATCTTCAGCCATTTATTTGTGTTGGATCTCTGCCAGCGGGTGCAAAAGGCTCGCTCTCGCAAGACGAGCCCCGGCACAAGAAAGTTTACAGATCGCTATCGTACAGCACTTTGCGTAGGGAAAAAATACTATCGCGGTTTGGGAAACAAGTGAGAATTCTCATCCCGTGGCGGCGGCTTCCGCAAGCACATCCTTGACGGAGCCGTCGCAGGGCAGCTCAAGGATGTGATGGCTGTGCCACAGGGCATAGAAGAGCAGACTCCAGGCGGCTTGGTGATTTTTTCCCGGATCGCGAAATACGCGGGAAACGAAATCCGGAGTGAAGATTTCGCGAATCCCGGGCTGGCGCGCCACCAGGTTCTCCGCCATCGGCTGATTTTCGGCTATCCATCCGCCGACCGGAGGATTGAAGCCGGTCTTTCTTGCGTAGGGCTCGGCGGCGGGCACATTGATTGCGCACCAATCGCGAAGCATCCGCTTGGATATTTTCGGCGTCGCCTTCATCTCGTCAGGTAAACGAAAAGCGAAATCGGCGACGACCGGGTCCAGGAATGGCGTTCGCCCCTCCAGGCCGTGCGCCATCAGACAGCGATCGACCTTGATCAGCAGATCGTTGGGCAGCCATTCGGCGCAATCGTTTGCCTGCAAAATCTGAATAAAGCTTCGACCCTCGTGAGCCTGCTGACGCTCGGCAGCCTCCAGCCCGTCGCGCCATCCCTCGACGACGCCGTTCATCGGCCCGAGCCGGTCGAATTCGCCTCGCATCCGGGCTTTTCGCGCGAACATCCCCCACATCCGGCGGGCGCGATGATAGCGACTGTAACCGCAGAAGATTTCATCGCCGCCTTCGCCGGTGAGAACGACCTTAAGGTGGCCCTTGGCCGCGCGAGCGAGCGCGAACGTCGGAAGTGTAGCAGCATCTGTAGTTGGATCATCGAGAGCGGCGGCGACCCTCGGCGCATCGTCCCAAAAGTCCTTCGCTGTCATCTCGATTACGTGATGTTCGGCGCCGACCGACCGTGCGATCTTTTCCGCATACGGACCTTCGTCGGCTGCGGCGCTCCCGGGAAAGGCTGCCGTAAAGGCGACTAGTGGATTGCCACCCAAACGCGCCGTCAGCCCCGCAAGCGTCGCCGAATCGATTCCGCCAGAGAGGAAAAGGCCGTACGGAACATCAGAACGAAGGTGATGCGCGACGCTATCCGCCAAGACGCTATCAAGCCGCCGTAGCGCGTCGTCGTAGTCTTTAGTGCAGGGGGCGCCATCAATCAGAGCATTGCGGCGATGGCGCTCAGTAACGCGGCCGTTCGCAACTACGATAGTCTCCCCGGGAAGTAAGCGATAAATCCCGGGGAATATCGTATCGGCCCCCGTCGTGAACTTGAGTTGAAGCAGTTCTGCGAGAGCGCGACGTCGAACCGAACGGGCACCAAAGCCGGCTGCGAGCAGCGCCTGCGGCTCGGAAGCGAAAGCGAAGCATTGTGGTGTTTCGACGAAGTAGAGCGGTTTGATACCAAAGGGATCGCGCGACAGTACCAGCCGGTTTGCCGCGGGATCGTGAATTGCAATCGCGTACATTCCGCGCAGGAAATTCACAAAATTAGTTCCGTGGCGACGGTAGAGGTGAAGCGGCGTCTCGCAATCCGATCGCGTTGCAAAAGGAACATCGCGCAGTTCGTTACGCAGCTCGGGATCGTTGTAGATCTCGCCGTTCGCGATCAAAACCGCGCCCTGTTTTTCGAAAAATGGCTGGTCACCGGTTTGAAGATCGATGATGGCGAGCCTGGTGTGCGCGAACCCGACAGTGCCTGAAATGTAACGTCCACTGCCGTCGGGGCCGCGATGCTTTAGAGCGGACGAAAGACGATCGATAAGCGCGGTGTCGACCGGCCGCTCCCGCATCATAACTCCTGCAATCCCACACATGAGGACAGAAATAATATATACGGTCTCGATCTTTGCCCAGCCGCGTTGACCTTAAGAAATGCTTTGGAGCGAATGCTTCGCCGAAGGTGGCGCAAGAGGCCGAAGTCGGTCAGCGGAGATCGTCTGGTCGATCTTGATCGAACTTAAGCGCGGCGATTCAAAATCCGAAAAAACATGGGTGCTCCAGCGGACCCGCGTTATTGAGGTGAGAGGTGCAAGGTGCGCGATGCGCCGAGGTCCAAATCAAAGCAGATTGAGGGTTTAGTTTTCCGCTCGGTCCACCGTTTTCCGCCGATAGCCAAGCCCGTGGCCGTTAATTTGGCTGTCAAACTCCGCTCGAAGAAGGCATTGATGAAGACCGCCCACGAAGAAGACGGCCCTTCAGATTGCGAGCCCGTGTGTTCACCAAGTGCAATACTACACGTCAACGCCGTAGCAAAATGCCGCTGGTGTTGCGATCGCTTCCGGGTACGGCGCAAGGCGCACAAAGCATTCACAATTTTTGATCCTCGCGTCGATGCTCCAGCTTGAAGAGATCGTTTCGTTCATTTGGAGGACCGTCAGCGAAACGCTGGGTGTGCACTCGGGCGCGATTTTCGTTCGATCGTCCGACGACGCCGGTTACGTTGCGATTTATCCCGCGCTCGCAGCCGGACTTGAACTGAAATCGTCGCATCCCCTGGTGCTTGCGATGCGCGAGGATCCGCGCCGCGTGCATTCGCGCTACGATTTCGATGCCGACCGCGGCAGCGCGTCCGCCGGGTCGGATCAGGCGCGGGGATGGCGGGAATTCGAAGGGATGCAGCTTCTGGTTCCGCTCGCCGTACGCAACGAACTGATCCGATTCGGCGCGCTGGGGCGCAAGGAATCAGGCGCCTTCTTCTCGATCGACGATGTCGATTTTCTTCGCGCTCTCGGCAATCAAAGCGCGGTTTCGATCGCAAATGCGCTTGCGTACGGAGAAATCCGCAAACTCAACGCCGTGCTGGAGGAGCGCGTCGCACAGCGCACCGCCGAGCTTTCGCAGAGCAACTCGGAACTGCAACTCTCGCTCGGCCAGCTCGAACGCGCCTATGGCGACCTGCAGCGCAGTCAGGAAAGCCTCGTGCGCGCCGAGCGGATGGCGGCGCTGGGTCGCCTGGCGGCCGGGATAGCGCACGAGATCAATACTCCGCTGGGAGCGTCGATGACGTCGATCGAGCTTCTGCGCGGTCTGGTGGCGGAATACATATCCTCCGCCGGCGACGACAACGTGAGCGTCGCCGATCATCGCGAGATCGCGACCGAGATGGCGTCGCTTCTCGAGACCACGCGCGCGTGGCTGGAGAAAGCCGGCGCTCAAATCCGAAGCTTCAAGCTCCATACGCGGGCGCTGCAGAGCGCGGAGGAGCGCGAGTTCGCAATTCTGCAGACCATCAACGAAGTTGCGCTGCTTCTGTCGCACCGCCTGCGCCTTTCGCAGAGCACACTCGCGGTTAAGTCCGGCGCCGGCGATCCAATCCTTTACGGCGATCCCGGCAAGCTCGGTCAGGTTTTGACCAATCTCATATCGAACGCGATCGATGCGCACCTGGAAGCGAAGCGCGGCGGCGAGATATCGATAGACGTTTCGTCGGACGGCGAATCCCTGATGCTCAAGGTCACTGACCACGGCAATGGCATTCCCGAAGCGCGCGTGGACAGGATTTTCGACGAATTCTATTCGTCGAAACCGCTTGGCGAAGGAACAGGACTGGGGCTCCCGATCTCACGCGACATAATCTCCAACTTCTTCGCCGGCTCGATCTCGGTTGATTCAGCGCCGGGCGAGGGGAGCACCTTCACGGTGCGCATCCCTCTGCGCGACCGACGTCAAACCAGTCTCCCCGCGGTCGCTTAGACTCGCGCTGACCGGCCCGCCGTCCGCTGGTTACGCATGCCGTCAGGAAATTCCTTACAGGCGATTGCAGAAAAAACCCTACATGAACTTTCAGCGTCTTCCTGACGTCCGTCTCTTGTGGCGGAAATAGCACGCGCGGAACATGAACGCGGGCTGACATGCCGCGCGGATTTTAAGTCGTTTCTCTAGCGCGGCACAGGATCGGCGAAGTCAGGTGTTCCGCAAACGATTCGAACAGCGCCGCTTTCGGATTGGGTCGGGACCATCGGGATTAACGGGAAGCTTTATCGTGCATCGTATCGCAGTTGTATCCGCAGCAGTAGTGGCAGTTATCACACTCTCCACCAAGTCGCTTTCCGCGTCTCCTTTCATCCAGGGAATCGATCGCGTGTCCGGTGCGGTGATGCTCGCACGCGTCGAGCGCGCTCCAAACGAATTCACTCCGGAACCTACCGATACGCCGGAGCCGACTCCTACTGCAGGTGGCTCCACTACCGCGACTCCGACTCGCACGAGGCCAACCCGAACTCCGACCGTGACGGCAACTCGCACCCCGAGACCGACTCGTACGCCTACCGTGACGCCAACGAGAACTTCCAGCGCAACGCGTACGCCGAGACCGACTGAAACTCCGGAACCGACTTCAACCGAGACGCCTGAGCCGACTCCTACGCGCGGCGCCACTCCTACCGAAACCGCCGAACCGACGCGCACGCCGACGATCTCAGCGACGTCCTCGTCGACGCCCACCGCAGGTGCGTCACAAACTCCATCAGCCACCCCAACTCCGCCGGGTCAAGCGGGAGCATGGCGGGTGTTCGCGTGGAACGATCTCGGAATGCACTGTATGGATTCCGATTACAGCATCTTTTCGATTCTGCCTCCCTTCAACGTCCTTCATGCGCAAGCGATGGACGGCAACGGCCATTTGGTAAAGGACAATCTGGCCGCCAACCTCACCTATGAGGCAGTCGCCGATCCGAGCGGTTCGATCAACAAAAGTTCGATCGGAAAGACAAACTTCTGGTCCTACACGCTTGCGTTCTTCGGGGTCCAGTTGACCCCTGACAACGGCGTAGCCGGCTTCGCGATGCCGGGACCGAGCAACATCCCGCAAACGATGGCGTTCCGTTCGGATCGCAATATGTTCGAGGGGTTGGGCATTCCGATCACGCCTCACGACGACGCTGGAAACGTCAACTATTACCCGATGATGAAAGTGGCCGCGCGCGACAGCACCAACAGAGCGCTATCGAATACCGTGAATGTGCTGCCGGTTTCCGACGAGATGGATTGTCGCGCGTGTCACGGTTCCAATATGGTCGCAGCCGCGATGCCTCCGGTGACGGGATGGGCTAACGACCCCGATCCTGACAAGGACTACCGCCAGAATGTCGTAATGCTGCATGACCAGAAGGTATCCGACCCGGTCGCCTACCAGAACGCTCTCAATGCGGCAGGCTATCCCAACGGGTTGTGGGCTTCCGCTCAGGCCGGCACTCCTATCCTGTGCGCGCGATGCCATCTGTCGAACGCGCTGGCGCCGTATGGCATCAAAGGCCTCGCCGGAATCGAACCGCTGACGACGGCGGTGCACGGACTTCATGCCAAAGTAACCGATCCGGTTACCAACATGACTCTCGGCAGCAGCGGCGATCGCTCGGCCTGCTATCGATGCCATCCCGGTTCGACTACCAAGTGTCTGCGCGGCGCGATGGGCTCGGCGGTCGATGCGAACGGCAACATGCTGATGCAGTGCCAGAACTGCCACGGTCATATGGCGGTGGTCGGCGATCCTTCGCGCCAGGGATGGCTCGACGAGCCGACCTGTCAGAACTGCCATACCGGCGACGTTGTAACCAACAGTGGACAATTGCTCTACACGGATGTGTACGATCCGAACACCGGTAATCGGCGCATCGCCGCCAGCGACATCTTCGCCACGAACCCCAACGTTCCGGTCGCCGGGTCATCCTTGTTCCGATACTCAAGCGGGCACGGCGGATTGCAGTGCGAGGCTTGCCACGGCGCAACTCACGCCGAGTATCCGTCGTCGGAGATCAACGACAATCTGCAAAGCCTCACTCTCCAGGGACATACGGGTCCGCTTGCCGATTGCAACGCATGCCACACCACTCTCGCGAGTCTGGCCGGACCGTTCGGCGGACCTCACGGGATGCACGTGATCGGACAGCAATGGGTCAGTTCGCACGGCGACTTCGCGAATAGCAACGGTTCGAGTTCCTGCCGGTCGTGTCACGGAACCGATTATCGCGGGACTTACATCTCGCGGGCCCTGGGCGATCGCACCTTCAACACCGAAGGCGGATCGGTGAGCTTCTCGAAAGGCACGCAGATCGGATGCTACTCGTGTCACAACGGTCCAAACGGAGGAGGGTCGGCGCGTCGGGCGAAGGTAGTACGCGCTGCAAAATAGCCCTCCCTAATCAAGTCCCCCCAGGGCGCGGGGCGGCGTGCGTAATTTGACGCGTCGTTCCGCGCTCCCCTTTTTGATAAAGGCCCGGCGCGGTACTTCGTCCCACACAAAAGCGTCTGCCACCAGGCAAAATAGAAGAAGGCTCACTTCGAGAGAGAGGGGAGCGACGCTGTGCCAGAGCCTGATGGTGAATCGGAGTCGAAGGAAGCTTTCCTGCCGACCGCCGCGATTTTTCTCCGTCGCGAGGCGTTGGTTTCAGCGAAGGAAACCCGGCCCTGTTCCTCAACCTTGAGGACCTAATAGTCGAACGCGTGTGAGGAACCTCCAGACACCGCTCGTTGAGGTGAACTGCCAAAATCGTTCTGATCAGGCAAGGTGGAACCGGATTAACACCAACCTCCCCAAGCGCGAGCCTTAAGCGTTTCCGCCGATTGACAGACACCACCCGGGAGTTTTGCCGAACAACATGGGTGACCCCGGCAGGCATCTACCGGGTTTCGATTTTGCCAATAAGCCGTAGCAGACCATCCAGAATCGTAACGGGATGCGGCGGGCATCCGGGAACGAACAGGTCAACAGGCAGGAGGCTTTCCGCGCCGTTGAAAACTTGAGGCGAATCGATGAAGGGTCCGCCGGAGATCGCGCATGCGCCAACGGCAATTACGATCTTCGGTTCGGGTACGGCTGCGTAAGTCTTTTCAAGAGCAAGCCTCATGTTGCGAGTGACCGGGCCGGTAATCAACAGTCCATCCGCATGTCGTGGCGATGCCACAAACTGAATGCCGAAACGGCCGAGGTCAAAGACCACCGTGTTCAAAACGTTTACCTCCGCCTCGCATCCACTACAGCCGCCGGCGCTGACCTGACGCAGTTTAAGTGAGCGGCCCAAGATGCGATGAATGTCGTCGGCCATCCGGTGTGCGAGCGTGATGCTTTCAGATGAATTGAGACGCAAGTCGGCCCGTTTGCTGGTCGCCATCTGATATTGCGGGCCGAACTGGATCGCACCCTGGGGGCACGCATTGGTGCACTCCGGGCAAAACAGGCACCGTCCCAGGTCAATCTGCGTCGCGCCGTTTCTGGAAATTGCGTCGGTCGGACACGCTTGCATGCAAGCGTCACAGCCGGATTCGCATCGTGACTGATCGA
>Ga0335069_10015482_pt1 | contig 10661 bp, 8 predicted proteins | sample Lox_Sample_11_FD_206714 | JGI IMG/M metagenome (GOLD analysis project Ga0335069, IMG submission 206714) | Soil microbial communities from Loxahatchee National Wildlife Refuge, Florida, United States - Lox_Sample_1.1 | ecosystem: Environmental > Terrestrial > Soil > Wetlands | place: USA: Florida... | reverse complement strand
CGGCCGCAGCGACCTCGCCGAGGATCCGCGCTTCGCGCGGAACGACGGCCGCGCCCAGCACACCGATCTCCTGGACGGCGCGATCAGCGACTGGACGCGCCAGCACGACCTCGAACAGGTGCTCGCGACGCTGGACGAGGCGGAAGTTCCGAGCGGACGCATCTACACTGCGGCCGACATCTTCGATGATCCCCATTACCGCGCGCGCGACATGATCCAGCGCTACCCGCTCCCCGACGGCACGCCGATCGACTTCCCCGGCATCGTCCCGAAGCTGTCCGAAACGCCCGGTACGACGCGATGGCTCGGGCCGGGGCTCGGCGAGCACACCGCATCGGTGCTCGCGTCGATCGGCATCGGCGAGCAGAAGCTCGCGGAGCTGCGCGCGCAGGGCGTCGTCTGAACCAGAAATCGGAGAACAGCATGAGAAAGCCCGAGGGTACGCGTCTTTACATCCAGGAAGTCTCGGTCCGGGACGGTTTCCAGATCGAGCCGAAGTTCATCCCGACCGAGCAGAAGATCGATCTCGTCAATCGGCTGTCGCGGACCGGGCTCGCGAAGATCGAGGTGACGTCGTTCGTCTCGCCCAAGGCGATTCCGGCGCTCGCCGACGCCGAGAAGGTGATGACCGCCATCGACCGCGTGCCGGGCGTCGTCTATGCGGCGCTCGTTCCGAACGCGCGCGGCTGCGAACGTGCGCTGGCCTGCGGCGTCGACGAGATCAACCTCGTGATGTCGGCAAGCGACAGCCATGGCCGTGCCAACCTGCGCATGACGCCGGAGCAGTCGCTCATCGCTTTCGCGGAGATCATGAAGATCGCCGCCGGCAGCAAAGCGGCGGTCAACGTCGCGCTGTCGACGGCGTTCGGCTGCCCCTTCGACGGCGACGTGCCGGTTGCACGCGTCCTGGACCTCGTCGACCGCTACCGGCAGATGGGCATCGGCGGCGTGTCGCTCTGCGATACGACGGGCATGGCGAATCCCGCGCAGGTGGCCGAGCTCTGCGAGGCGGTGCGCGCGCGGGCGCCGGCGATGCAGATCACGGCTCACTTCCACAACACGCGCGGCATGGGGCTCGCGAACGCGCTCGCTGCGATCGACGTCGGGATCGATCGCTTCGACGCATCGCTCGGAGGCCTGGGCGGCTGCCCGTTCGCGCCCGGCGCGACGGGCAACGTCTGCACCGAGGACCTGGTCCACATGTTCGAGACCATGGGCTACGACACCGGCGTCGATCTCGAGAAGCTGCTGGCCGTCGCGCGCGACCTGCCGGCGATCGTGGAGCACGACGTCCCGGGCCAAGTCATGAAGGCCGGGCCGTCGGATCGGCGTTATCCGCTGCCGGCGTCGTTGACGCAGCAGGGGAACGCGCCAGCGCGTCCGGGCTGACAGCCAAGAGCACGACTCCTCGCGCGAAGTGATCGCGGACGCCGCTCTTCGCCGCGATCAGCCGAGTTGACGAATCACCGCAAGGGGCGGCAGCCGCAGCATCCCGCGCGTTCCGAGCCAGCCGGCGAGCGTCACCGTAAGCGCGCCGCCGCCGATGCCGAGCAGCCAGACCATCGGGTTCGTCGAGAACGGGATCTGGAACACGCGATCGGAAAGCACGTATCCGGTCGCCGTCGCGCCCGCGGCGGCGAGCAAGCCCGCGAGTGCGCCGAGCACCAGGAATTCGGCGATCTGCGCGGCGGAGAGCTGCGAGCGCGATGCGCCCAGCGTACGCAGGATCGCCGCGTCGAAGCGCCGCTCGTCCTGCGTCGCGGCGATCGCCGCCTGCAGCACGAGCAGACCGCCCGCCAGAGTGAACAGGAACACGAACTCGACGGCTCTCGACACCTGCTCGATGATCGCCTGCACCTGACGCATGATCTCGCCGACGTCGATCGCGAGGACGTTCGGATACTGCTGAACGAGCGCGGAGAGGAACGCGACCGACTGCGCGCCCTCGGAGAGGCGCACGGCGCCGAGGTAGGTCTGCGGCATCGCCTCGAGCACGCCAGGCGCGAAGAGCGTAAAGAAGTTCGGCCGGAAGCTGTCCCAGTCGACCTTGCGCAAGCTGGTGATCTTCGCGGTAACCGGAACACCGGCGATGTCGTAAGTCAGCGTGTCGCCGAGCTTCAACTTGAGCGAGTCGGCGATCCCCTTCTCCATCGAGATCCCCGCCGCCACCCCCGTCGCTCCGTCGAACCACTTGCCCGAGGCAAGGCGATTGGTGCGCGGCATCTCGGCGCTCCACGAGAGATTGAACTCGCGCTCCGCAAGCCGCCGTGCGCGCAGATCCTCGTACTTCGCGGTGTCGAGGCGCGCGCCGTTCACCTCGACGAGCCGCCCGCGAACCATCGGATAGAACGGAGTGTCGGATCCCGTCGCCGTCTTCAGCGCCGCGCGCACGCCTTCGACCTGATCGGGCAGCACGTTGACGACGAAGTGATTCGGCGCGTCGGGGGGCAGGCTCGCGCGCCAGTTCCGCATCAGGTCGCCGCGCACGACGGTGAGGAGCAACAGCGCCATCAGGCCCAGCGCGAGCGCGCCGATCTGCAGACTCGAGGCGAGCGGGCGGCGGCGCAGGTTTGCGAGACCGTAGCGCCACGTTACGCCGCGCTGGGGGAGTCGCTTCAGCAGAACGATCAGCAGCCACGCCGCTGCCGCAGCCACCGCCAGCAATCCGCCGATTCCGCCGACCATGATCAGGCCCGCGGTGGCGTCCTGCGCCTGCCCGGCGATCAGCACCGCGATCACAGCGGCACCGAGCAGATACGCCGCCACACCGCCCGCCCGCGGACGCGGCAGATCTCGCCGGAGCACGCGGAGCGGCGGAACGCCGGCGAGCGCAATCAACGGCGGCAGCGCGAAACCGAACAGCAGCAGCACACCCGTGCCGAATGCCGTGAGCGCAGGCAGAGCGCCGGGCGCAGGAAGGTCGGTCGCCGTGATCGACGCGAGCAGCAGCACGAGCAGCTGCTGGCCACCCAGCGCGACGGCAATCCCGGCTGCGCTCGCGGCGAGACCCATCGTGCCGAACTGCAGCACGAAGAGCGCCAGCGCCCGCCGCCGCGACGCGCCGAAGCAGCGCAGCATCGCCGCGGCATCGAGATGGCGACGCAGGTAGCGCGATGCGGCGAGAGCGACGGCGACCGCAGCGAGGATCACCGCGACAAGCGCCGAAAGGCCGAGGAACTTCTCCGCGCGTTCGAGCGTCTGGCGCACCTCGGGACGCAGGTCGCGCACGTTCTCCATTTTCTGTCCCGGTTGCAGCGTGCGCTGCAGCCAGTCGAGGTAGGGATTCAACGCGTCGCGCTTCGAGAGATCGGCCACCAGCAATCGGTAGACCGCGCGATTGCCGGGCTGCATGAGGTTCGTCGCCGGAACGTCGTCGAGATTGATCAGAAGTCTCGGCGCGATCGCGAGGATGCCGCTCGCGACCTCCGGCTCCTGCAGCACGACGGCCGTCACCTTGAGCGTCGCATCGCCGACTGCGAGCGAATCGCCCGCCTTCGCGCCGAGGCGCGCGGCGAGTCGCGCGTCGGGCCAAGCTTCGCCGCGCGGTGGAATGCCTGCGGCGCGGACGCCGCGCTCTTCCGCGTTGTCGACCAGCACGATCGAGCCACGCAGCGGATAGCCCGAAGAGACCGCCTTCACGTCGGCGAGCACCGCGCCGGGACCGCCCGCGTCCGTGCCGGCACGCTGCACCATGCTGTTGAACTTGAGCGCGGGCGTCGCAACGAGACCGCGCCTCAAAGCCTCCGCCGCGTACGTGTCGGGCAGCGGTCGATCGGCGGAGATCAGCACGTCGGCGCCAAGCAGCAGGTTCGCCTGCTGCCCCAGGGCAGCCTTCACACGATCGGCGAAGAACCCGACGGTGCCGATGCTCGCCACCGCGAGCATTAGCGCGGCGACCAGTACCGTGAGCTCGCCCGCGCGCCAGTCGCGCGCGAGCATCCGCAGCGCGAGCCGCAGCGTGTTCATCGAGCGGCGACGCGCTCGTCGCCGACGAGCCGTCCGGCCGAGAGCGAAAGGCGGCGGGCGCAGCGCGACGCGAGCGCCTGGTCGTGCGTCACCAGCAGGAGCGTCGTCCCGTGCTCGCGGTTGAGGCGAAACATCAGATCGGCGACCTCGACACCCGTCGCGTTGTCGAGGTTGCCGGTCGGCTCGTCGGCCATCAGAAGCTTCGGCTCGCCGGCGAACGCGCGCGCGATCGCGACGCGCTGCTGCTCGCCGCCCGAGAGCTGCTTCGGATAGTGCGTCGTGCGCCGCGCGAGTCCGACGCGGTCGAGCCAGTCTTTCGCCTTGGCCGCCGCGTCCGCCGCACCGGCGAGCTCGAGCGGCAGCATCACGTTCTCGAGCGCGGTGAGCGCCGGCAGGAGCTGGAACGACTGGAACACGAATCCGAGGAGGCGCTGGCGCAGCGCGGCGCGCGCATCTTCGTCGAGAGTGGAGAGCGGGTTGCCGTCGATCCAGACGTCGCCGTCGCTCGGCCGGTCGAGGCCGGCGAGAAGGCCGAGCAGCGTCGTCTTGCCCGATCCCGACGCGCCGACCACTGCGACGGTGTCACCGGAGTCGATGCCGAAGCCGACGTCGTCGAGAATCGTGAGCGGGGCGTCTCCGCTGGTGACGATCTTTGTGAGCTTCGACGCGCGCAGGATGCAATCGGGCATGGAACCGGGGATTCTACCGTGCCGCTCGTCGCCGACCGTCGCTGCCACTACAATCGCTCACTCGCATCGAACCTTGCCGCCGTCGCCGTGTTTGCGTGTCGCATACCTCGCGTGCCGACTCTTCGTGGAATCGCGCTCGCCGCCCTTCTCGCGCTCGCGGCGATCGTCCCGGCGCGAGCGCAGCCGACCGCGCCCGTCGTGCTCGTCGTGGGCGATTCGGTCTCGGCGGCGTACGGCCTCGCGCCCGGCACCGGGTGGGTCGACCTGCTGTCCGCGCGGCTCGCGGCGGAGCGCTATCCGCACCGCGTCGTCAACGCGAGCATCACCGGCGACACGACCGCCGGCGGTCGCGCGCGGCTCCCGGCGCTGCTCACGCGTCACAGGCCGGCTGTCGTCGTGTTCGAGCTCGGTGGCAACGACGGCCTCCGCGGCGGCGATCTCGCCGCGACGCGCGACAATCTCGCGGCGATCGTCGAAGAAGCCCAACGCGCCGGAGCGAAGCCGCTGATCGTCGGCATGAAGGTGCCACCCAATTACGGGGCGGCGTACGCACGCAAGTTCGACGCCCTCTACGTCGAGGTGGCGAAGGAGCGCAAGGTGCCGCTCGTCCCGTTCTTCTTCGAGGGGTTTGGCGAGAAGAGCGAGCTCTTTCAGGCCGACCGCATCCACCCGAATGCCGCCGCACAGCCGCTGCTGCTCGACAACGTGTGGCCGCAGCTTCGACCGCTGCTCGGGAAGCCGAAATGAGACATCCTGTGTCAACCTGCTGCTACGTTGAGGACGAGAGCAGCGCGGTGGCGGGCGGGGTCGTAGGTGCAGCGATCGACCCACAAGCGCCACAGCACGCGAATCCAGGCGCGCGCCAGGATGCGAATGGCGTGCGGGTGATCGCAACCGCGTGCACGGGCAGCAGCGTATGTCCTGGCGGCCCACGGCGAAGCGTGACGCGAGTTATCGGCGAAACAGGTGAGGGCGCGCCGCAGGCGATGATTGCAGGCCCAGCGGAAGGCGACGGCACGGTGCTTGCCCGATTCGTAGGTGAGCGGCGCGACACCGGCCTCGGCTGCAAGCTGGGCGTTGGTAGGGAAGCGCTCGCGCACGTCGCCGAGCTCGGCGAGGATCTGTGCCGCACAGACCTGACCGGCACGCGGCAGCGACATGATGATCGGGCCATCGGCGAGTTCGCTGACGGCGTGCTCGATGCGCGAAGTGAGCTGCGCGATCTGTGCGACGACGCTGCTCAGGCTCGCGGCGAGGGCCTGAACCAGGGTGCCCTTGGCGTCGGCTTCCAATTCATCAGCGTGTCCGGTAGGCGCAGCGCGCAGGCGCGCGAGCAACTCGATGGCGCTGCGCCGGCCGCAGTAGCGGTGTTGGGCGAGAAAGGCAGCAAGGCGTTTTTCGCCGCAGCGCGCGGCGCTCGCCGGCGTAGGGTAACGCTGTACGTAGGCGAGCGCGATCGGCGAGTCGATGTCGGCAAACATGGCGGCAGCGCCCGGCCAGAAGGACTCGAGCAGACTGCGCAGTTGGTTGGCAAGCTGCACCCGAGTGGCCACCAGGTCGTCGCGTCCGCGCACCAGGGCACGCAGCGCCCCGATGCCGTCGCACTGCGGCTGCAGGGGACGAAAGCGAGCGCCATCGGTACGCAGCAAGTCGGCGAGCAAGTAGGCGTCCGAAGCGTCGCTCTTGGCGCCGTGGCTGCGATAGCGCGGACGGGTCGCCTTGACGACGTTGGGATGGATCGGCACCACGGAGAACCCGGCATCGATCAGTGCGTCGACGACCAAGCCCGATGGACGCTCGATTGCGACGGGCAGTCGCGCGGGTGTGGGCGCGTAGCGGCGCAAGCGCGCGAGCAGTTCACGCAAACCAGCCGCGTCGTGCGTGACGTCGAAACGATCACGGGTGGCGCCGCTGTCATCGATAACGCACACCGCGTGCTCGCGCGACGCCCAGTCCAATCCGGCGAAGCAAAGACTCATGGACAACCTCCGGCAAGTTGGAGTAAGACTTGCCCTGCCGCAAGCCCGTGCGGGTCGCTCACTGATCGGCGCTCCGGCTCACACACCCTGGCGCTACATCCTGTAGCCCGTCTGGGTCTTGCGGCACCTCATGCGCTGCGGGTCTCATTTGGGCCTTCGCGAGGCCAGCGCTACAGGCAGTCGGCACGCGGGCGCGCAAGTCGGATCGCCAAGACAGCACCGCCGCGTGGTCTCGTCAAGCTAGAGGTTACCCAGTGAGCGCCGCCGCGAGCGAGCGTCCCGAGCGCCGCGTGACGATCGATGCGCTTCCCGAGTATTCCGAGCGCATCGATGTCCGCAGCCCCGCCGAGTTCGCGATCGACCACATTCCGGGCGCCCGGAGTCATCCGGTGCTCGACGACGACGAGCGCACCCGAATCGGAACGATGCACGCGCGCGACTCGGCGTTCGCGGCGCGGCGCGCGGGCGCCGCGCTCGTCGCCCGCAACATCGCCGCGATGCTCGACGGGCCGTTCCGCGACAAGCCCCGCGACTGGGCGCCGCTCGTCTATTGCTGGCGCGGCGGACAGCGCAGCCGATCGCTTGCGCATGTGCTGAACGAAATCGGCTGGCGCGCCGTCCAGCTTGCGGGCGGTTACCGCGCCTACCGGCGAAACGTCGTGTCGCTGCTCGAAACGTTGCCGCCGAAGTTCGACTACCGCGTCGTCTGCGGCCTCACGGGATCCGGCAAGAGCCGCCTCATCGCAGCACTCGCGGCCGAACGCGCGCAGGTGCTCGATCTCGAGCGCATCGCCCGCCATCGCGGATCGCTACTGGGCGACCTTCCCGTCGATCCGCAGCCGACGCAGAAGGCCTTCGAGAGCGCGCTCGTCGAGGTGCTTCGGGGACTCGACCCCGGGCAGCCCGTCTACGTCGAATCGGAGAGCAAGCGGATCGGCACGCTGTCGGTGCCGGAGTCGCTGCTCGCGACGATGCGCGAGGCGCCGTGCATCCGGGTCGAGCTGCCGCGAGCGCAGCGGATCGAGCTGCTGAAGGACGAATACGCGCACTTTCTCGCCGATCCACGGCTCCTGGCCGAGCGGCTCGCGCGTCTCGTCCCACTGCACGGCAGGAAGGCGGTCGACGCGTGGTCGGAGGCGGCAAGGGCCGGCGATTGGAACCGCGTCATCGCGGAGCTCCTCGATTTGCATTACGATCCCGCGTATTCGCGATCGATCGGCAGGAATTTTCCGCGGGTCGCCGGCGCGCTCGTCGTCACGCCCGCCGCGGCAACCGAGGACGCGTTCCGGGCGCTCGCCCGCGAGCTCGACGCCGAGGATCGATTGCGCATCACCGCGTGAGGCGAAGCATGCCCAGCTATGCGTTCCGCATCGTCAACGTTTTCGCCGAGGAGCCGCTTGCCGGCAACCCGCTCGCCGTGTTCGAGGACGCGCGCGGGATGGACGAGGGGACGATGCAGGCGCTCGCGCTGCAGTTCAATCTGTCGGAGACGACGTTCGTGCTGCCGTCGGGGCGTGCGACCGCGCAGGTGCGCATCTTCACGCCGACTTTCGAGATGCCGTTCGCCGGCCATCCGACGCTCGGCACCGCGCACGTCGTGCGCGCGATGCGCAGCTCCGGCGACACCGTGATGCTCGAGATGCGCGTCGGAACGATCCCGGTCTACGCCCAAGGCGACGTCTGGACGCTGCAGGCGAATCCGCCCAAGCACCGGTCCGTGAGCGCCTCGCGCGCCGATCTTGCCGCGATGCTGGTGCTCGCGGAGGCCGACGTCGCGCCCGATCCTGCGGCCCCCCCGCTGTGGGTCGACACCGGGTCCGAGCAGCTCATCATTCCGCTCGCATCCGTCGACGCCGTTCGCCGTGCCGCTCCGCGCGCGGAGCTGATCCTGGCGCACGGTCACACCGGCCAGCGTGCGATGGCGTACGTCTTCGCGCCGGATCCGCAGCGCAGCGCCCCCGAAGGCGCGCGGGCATTCGTCTCGCGGTTCTTCTTCCCGAAGCACGGCGCGGTGATCGAGGACCCGGGCACCGGCTCGGCATGCGCCAACCTCGGCGGCTGGCTGCTCGCCACCGGCGCAACGCTGCCGCAGCGCCTCGCGATCGCGCAGGGCGACGCGGTCGGGCGGCCCTGCCGGCTCGGGCTCGAGGTCACCGCCGATCGCAGAATCCGCGTGTCCGGCCGCGTCGTCGAGCTCGCGCGGGGCACCGTCAGGTTGTAGCGCACGAGCGATCCGCTCCGAATCGCTCGCGGTCACGTGGATCGTGACGCTCCGTCCCCGACCGCGGTAATGCCCTGTTACATCTTGCGCGAGACACGATACCGGCGTTCGCGCGATAGTGTCCTCCGGATGATTCGACTCCGCACAGCGCCGCGTTCTTCGTCGCTGCTTTCGTTGCCTGCGCGCAGGCTCGCTGCGCTTGCATGGACGCTTGCGGTCGCAGCGCTCGCCTCGCATGCGCCGGCTTTAGCGGCGAGCGCGGCGCTCGGCTACGACGACGCCCGGCATCTCCTCGCACGCACGGGCTTCGGCCCGACCGACACCGAGATCCGCGCCTACGCAGCGATGACGCGCGAGGCCGCCGTCGACAGCCTGCTTCGGGGCGCGCAGACCGTTGCGACGCTCGCGCCGCCCGCTTCCGCCGCCGACACCGGGCCACTGCGGCCTCCGCGCGGCGACGCGACCGCCGAGGAGCGCAAGGTCTTCGTCAGGACGCAGGTTCGCGAGGGACTCGAGCTTCGCGGCTGGTGGATCAGCGAAATGCGGGTGACGCCGTCGCCGCTCACCGAGCGGATGACGCTCTTCTGGCACAACCATTTCGTCTCGGCGCAGCCGAAAGTGCGCACGACGCGCCTCATGTACTGGCAGAACGCGACGCTGCGCGCGAACGCGCTCGGAAACTTCGGCACGCTGCTGCACGCAATGGCCAAGGATCCGGCGATGCTCGTCTACCTGGACGGCGTGCGCAGCCGCAAAGGCACCCCGAACGAGAATTTCGCACGCGAGGTGATGGAGCTGTTCACGCTCGGCGAGGGCCACTATTCCGAGACGGACGTCAAGGAAGCCGCGCGCGCGTTCACCGGATGGAGCCTCGATCGCGAGACCGGCCACTACGTCTTTCGTCCGGCGCTGCACGACTCCGGCATGAAGACCGTGCTCGGCAAGAGCGGCCGCTTCGACGGCGACGACGTGCTCGACATCCTGCTCGCGCGGCCGGAAACGGCGGAATACGTCACGGCGAAGCTCTGGCGCGAATTCGTCGCACCTGACGTCGACGCGGCGGACGTGCGGCGGATCGCGGCGCAGTTTCGCGAATCGCACTACGACATCCGCGTGGCGCTGAAGGAGATACTGACGAGCGACGCGTTCTACGCGGCGGAGCACCGCGGCGTGCTCGTCAAGTCGCCCGTCGAGCTCGTCGTCGGGACGCTGCGCGTCTTGCAGCTCCAGCCCGGACAGCCGTTGCCGTTCGCGGTTGCCGCCGCGGGAATGGGGCAGAACCTGTTCTCCGCGCCCAACGTCAAGGGCTGGCCGGGCGGTGAAGCGTGGATCAACACGACGACGCTGCTCGCGCGCAAGCAATTCGTCGACCGAGTGATGCGCGGCCGGGACGCGATGTCGATGACCGCGGTTTCCGCGGCCCGCTCCGAAGCCCGAGTGGCGGACGCAATGGATGGCGAGCCTTCCCCATCGACGCCGATGAAGCTCGTCGCCGCGGGAGGCGTCGTCGACGCCGACGCTGCGCAGCGTCAGCGCTTCCTCGAGCGGATGGAGCGCGGGGCGTCGAATCTCCACTTCGACGCCGCCCGATGGCTCGGAGCGCTGCCCGGGGCGACCGCGGCGGAGCGCGGAAAACAGGCGCAGCGCCTGCTGCTCGCCGTCGCGCCGCAGCAGGCCGTCGATTTCGCCGCGGATCCGCCCACGGTCGTGCACGCTCTCGTCCTCGACGCCGCCTATCAGCTGAAATGAGGGGAGGCCGGATGGATCGCCGCCGCTTTCTGCAACGCTCGCTCGCCTCGATGGCGT
>Ga0335069_10015480_pt1 | contig 10662 bp, 6 predicted proteins | sample Lox_Sample_11_FD_206714 | JGI IMG/M metagenome (GOLD analysis project Ga0335069, IMG submission 206714) | Soil microbial communities from Loxahatchee National Wildlife Refuge, Florida, United States - Lox_Sample_1.1 | ecosystem: Environmental > Terrestrial > Soil > Wetlands | place: USA: Florida... | reverse complement strand
ATGGACTGGCATCTGAACCGCGAACAGCTTTTGGCGCGCGGCGAGAAGGATCAGTCGGGTCATGGCCTGGGCTGGAGCGGCTACACCTGGAACAAGGTGCTCTTTCCCGATCCCGACCAGTTTCTGGCCAAGCTGCGCGCCGACCACCTGAAGACCAGCCTGAACCTTCATCCGGCTTCTGGCATTCAGCCCTGGGAAGACGGATATCCGGAGATGGCCAAGGCAATGGGCATCGACCCCGCCAGCCGAAAATTCGTGGCCTTCGACCTTCCCGACAAGAAGTTCGCCACCAATTACATGAACCTCATTCTCCATCCGCTGGAAAAGCAGGGGATCGATTTCTGGTGGCTCGACTGGCAGCAGGAAAAGACCACCAGCATGGCCGGAGTGAATCCGACCTGGTGGCTCAATTACGTCCACTTCACCGACCAGCAGCGCGAAGGGCGCCGGCCGCTGCTCTTCCATCGCTGGGGCGGGCTGGGGAACCATCGCTACCAGATCGGCTTCTCCGGCGATACGGTTTCCGTATGGCCATCGCTGGCCTTCCAGCCGTGGTTCACGGCCACCGCTGCCAACGTGGGCTATGCCTACTGGAGCCACGATATCGGCGGGCACATGCCGGGCGCCGTGGATTCGGAACTCTTCACGCGCTGGGTGCAGTTTGGCGCCTTCAGTCCCATCCTGCGCACCCACACCACCAAGAACCCGGACTCGGAGCGCCGCATCTGGGCCTATCCCGAGCCGTATTCGTCCATCCTCCGCGACACCTTCCAGCTTCGCTACGCGCTGCAGCCCTACCTTTACACGGAGGCGCGCCGCACCTACGACACCGGCGTGGCCTTCCTGCGGCCGCTCTACTATGACTGGCCCGAAGCCTCCGAAGCCTATGCCAGCAAGAATGAATACCTGTTTGGCGAACAGATGCTGGTGGCGCCGGTGGTGGAGCCCGCGGACAAGGTGACCGGCCTTGCCAGCGAAGACGTGTGGCTGCCCCAGGGCGAGTGGATCGAGTGGCCCACCGGCAAGCACCTCGGCGGCAACAGCACTGTGAAGCGCAGCTTCGCCATCGACCAGATTCCTGTCTACGTAAAGGCCGGGGCGATCATTCCCATGCAGCCGCCCATGCGCTACACCGGGGAGAAGCCTGTCGATCCGCTGATCGTGAATGTGTGGCCGCTGGCTCAGGGCTCGGCCAGCAGCTACTCCGTGTATGAGGATTCGGGCGTCTCGGTCGAGTACCAGCAGGGCGTATTCACGCGTCTGCCCATCAAGGCTTCGCAGGCCGGCGACACGTTGAAAGTGGAGATCGGTCCGGTGGAAGGCAGCTTCCCGGGCATGCTCCGCACCCGCGCGTACGAACTGCGGCTCCCCGCGGACTGGCCACCGGAAAGGGTCACGGTGAACGGCGTACCGGTGAAGCGGGCGGCGCCGGCAGGGAAAGGTGGATGGAGCTTTGAAGGGAACACGCTGACCACCATCATCCCTGTCCCCTCGTACAGTGTCGAATCGCGCGTGACGATCGAAGTGCGCCGGTCGCAGGGGCTCACCGCGCGGCGCGGCGAAATCGACGGCTTCCCGGGCGCCATGAACCGTCTTCGCGGCGCGTACGATTCCATGCATCAGACTTCCCCGGTGTCGTTTCCGCCCGATCCGCTGATCGATGCCATGCAGTCCGGCGACCGGCTTGGCTATCATCCCGAAAAGGCGACCGAGGAACTGGCTCACTTCCGCGAAGCGCTGCCGCAGGCGCAGGGAGCGGTGGACGCTGCCGCCAGGGACTTCGCTCAGCGCATGAACGACCAGGCCCGGAGCCTCAGCGTAGCCAACCGTCCCGCAGACATGGATGCACAAAAACAACACCGGCTGGACGCCATGACCAGGGCGCAGAAGCTTGCGGCCGAGGCCAGGCAGGAGGCCGGCTTGGAACCCGGCAAAGAGACAGCCGGAAAGGCGGGAAAGTGAAGACAGTGAATAGTAAACAGTGAGCAGTGGTCAGGGCTCAGAAGCGGGATGTGGATCGAGGGTTTCGCATCCCGCTTTCATGTCTGGATGGAGCGTTCTTCTATTCGCAGCGCAATGCCACCGAGGGCTCAATCTTTGTCGCTCTCCGTCCGGGCAGGAACGCGGCCAGCAGCGTCATCGCGGCAATGATTACGAACGCGGCCGCAAAGGTCCAGGGATCGAGGGCCGGCACCCGGTAGAGTGCGCTATCGAGCACTCGTCTCATGCTGCCGGCGAGGACCAGGGCCAGCGGCAATCCCACAGCCATTCCGGCTGCCAGCAGCAGCATCGACTCGCGCACGACCAGCCAGACCAGGGAACGCTTTTCCGCGCCCAGCGCAAGCCGTATTCCGATTTCGCCGGTGCGGCGCACCACGGAGTAAGAGATGAGGCCGTAGACGCCAATGGCCGACAGCACCACAGCCAGCGCGGCGAACAATCCCGACAGGATTCCGACCAGCTCCTGGGTGGCAATCGAGCCCCGCACCTGGTCCGCAAGCGGGGTCACCCGGGCAATGGCGATCTGGGAATTGACCTCCGCGATGGCGTGGCGTACCGCCGGAATCAGGGTCGCTGCCGGGGTCGTGGAGCGAACCGAGAGGTCACTGAAATACTGCAGGCGTTGCGCGTAGGGGAAGTAGGCCGCCATGTGGGCGTTCTCGTTCAGACCCACGTACTTGGCGTCCCGCACCACGCCCACGATTTCGACGTCGAACGGGCCCGCCTGCCCGTGGGCCGGGTTACCGTCGCAGAGGCAGAAGTGCCGGCCCAGCGGCGAACCGGAGGGAAAGAAGCGGCGCGCGAGCGTCTCATTCACGATCGCCACCTTCGGTGCCCTGGCCGTATCCTGCGCGCCGAAGTTCCGGCCCGCGATGAGCGGAATGCCCAGAGTCTCGAGGAACTCATTGCCTGTCACGTTATAGAGAACGTCCTCGCTGTTCTCCGGTGTCGGTGGGATGCCCTGCATGACCAGCGAATTGGACCACTCGCCCTGGTTGAACGTAAACATCGAGAAGCTCGCCGACCTGACACCGGGAATCGCCTGCACATTGCGTTCAATCTGCTGTTGCAGCAACATCAGCCGTTCGTCGAGGGGAAGATTGGCCGCGTATTCATCCAGCGAGAAGACCAGCACATGCTGCGGATCAAAACCGGGGTCGACACGGACCAGGTTGCGCAGACTGTGCAGAAACAGCCCCGCCGCGGCCAGCAGCAGTATGGAGAGAGCGATCTGACCGGCGATCAGGCCGCGGGAGAGCGCACTGCGCGCGCCCGACGACGTGCTGCCCCGGCCTTCCTTGAGAGCGGGTGTGAGTTCCGCGCGTGCCGCCCGCAGCGCCGGAGCGATGCCGAACAGCAGGGCAGTAAGAACGGCGGTGATCAAGGTGAAGGCAAGAACGCGGTGATCCGGCGTCACGTCAACCGGAACCACGTCTTCGCCGTGTTGGCCCAGCGAGAGCAGGAGGTGATTGGCGCCCCAGGCGAGCAGCAGGCCCAGTCCCGCTCCGATAAGAGCCAGCAGGAGACTCTCGGTGAGCAGCTGGCGAACGATACGACGGCGCGTGGCCCCCAGTGCCTGGCGCACCGCAATCTCGCGTGCGCGCGCCACGCCCCGGGCAAAGAGCATGTTGGCGATGTTGGCGCATGCCATGACCAGCACCAGCACCACGAATCCCATGAGGATTTCGAGCGGGGCCGAGTAGCGCAGGCGCAGGCCGGGCAGGCCGGCGGCCATCGAAGTGAGGTCGATGCGCGCGTGCGCAATGTCGGCCAGGTCCTGTTGCGAGGGATTCGCGCCGAGGTACTGGCTGCGAATGATCTGGCGAAAGAGAAGATTGGTGGGCTCTTCGGCCTGGGCGGCCGCGATGCCGGGCTTCAGCCGGCCCAGCAGATAGAGGGACTGGAAATCATGATCGGCCAGGCCGTTCCAGCCCGGAGAGATCTCCTTCTCCATCGAAAGCGGAATCCACAGATCGGCCGGCGCCGCCTGCGCCAGCCCCGCAAAGCCCGGCTGCGCGACGCCAATAATGGTGTAGTCGCGGCCCTGGATGCGAATGCTGCGGCCCACGCCCGCCGGACTGCCCTGAAAATGCCGCTCGTACCATCCATAGCTCGCCACGGCGACGGGCCCGGCCCCCGGAGCCTGGTCGTCCGACTCCGCAATCACCCGGCCCAGCGCGGGCGGAACGCCGAGAACGCTGAAGTAGCTTCCGGCAACCAGATCGATGTGGACCTGTTCCGGGCTGCCGCCATTCACGGATGTGTGGCTGCCCATCTGGATGCTCGACACCGCCGTCACGCCCGCAAACGACGACGTCCGCGCCGCGAACGCGCGGTAGAACGGGTACGAGAAGAGCTGCCAGCTCTTGCTCGGCATCCCGCCCGTGCTGCCCACCCACTGGCCGGCGCCGAAGAGCACCAGTTGCTGCGGGGCGGGGACGGGCAGCGGACGCAGCATGACTGCGTTGAGAAGGCTGAAGATCGCCGCGTTGGCGCCAATGCCCAGCGTCAAGGAGAGCAATGCCGCCAGAGTAAACCCGGGGCTCCTGGCCAGTGCCCGCCAGCCTATGCGAACGTCGGTGAGCAGGTTTTCCAGCGACGACTCCCAGCGTGAGCTCCACACCTGGTGCTGCACCGCGTTGCGGCTGCCCATCTCCCTGAGCGCCGCTCGCCGCGCCTCTGCGGCCGTCATGCCTCCCTGCCGCTTGTAGGCGATTGAGGCTTCAAGATAGGCCTCCAGCTCCTCGTCGAGTTCGCGGCTCACGCGAGCCTTGCCCATCAGCGATCCGATGCCGCGCATATGGTTGGTCAGCCATTTCATGGCGGTCCTCCTCGCCGACTGCGGCTACGCTTCGAGAATGCGCGCGATCGCCGCGGTCCTTGCCTGCCACTGCCTGGTCTCGGCTTCGAGCGCTGAGCGCCCCTTCGCGGTGAGCAGGTAGTATTTGGCGCGGCGGTTATTCTCCGTGGCGCGCCACTCGCTCTTGACGCGTCCCGCGCGTTCCATCCGGCTCAGCGCCGGGAGCAGGGAGCCGGGATTCACGCGAAATACGCCCCCGCTGATCTGCTCGATGCGCAGGGCCATACCGTAGCCATGCATGGACTGGAGCTCCAGGGTCTTCAGGATGAGCATCTCCAGGGTGCCCTGCACCAGCTCGCCGTTCGCATCCGCGGCGTTTCCGTTGTTGATCGCAGCCATGGAACGACTCTCCTCTTGACGGTCTAGAGGATACACCGCTTCTTCTCTCGATTGTCAAGAGGAAAGTCTCAGAGGTCCCTGGCGGGCCGGCCCCAGAAGAAAGCGGGATGCGAACCCACGGATTCGCATCCCGCCCTTGTCTTCCGCTCTGTACCCTGTTCTCTACGTTCTGTATTTACGGATAGATTCCCCTGACGTTGACCGCTTCGGCCACTCGCCCGATGCCCAGCATATTGGCGGCAATGCGCATGTCCACCTTGTGATCCAGGCGGATCTTCAGCACATCGCTGAAGGCCGTCTTCATCACCCGTTCCAGGCGGTTGTAGATGTCCTGCGCCTCCCAGAAGAGGTGCGACTCGTCCTGCACCCATTCGAAGTAGGACACCGTGACGCCGCCGGCATTGCAGAGGATGTCGGGAATGATGAAGACTCCCTTGTCCTCGAGAATGCGGTCGGCGGCCGGGGTCAGCGGTCCGTTCGCGGCTTCTGCAACAATCCGGGTCCGCACCCTGGCGGCGTTGTCGGCGTGCACCGCGTTTTCCAGCGCCGCGGGCACCAGGATGTCACAATCGAGCGCCAGTAGATCCTCGGCCGAGATCGGCTCGCTCTCCGGGAAGCCCTCCACCTTGCCCGTCAGGGCCTTCAGGTGCATGAGTTCAGGAATGTTCAGCCCGTTGCGGTTGTACACCCCGCCGGTGGAGTCGTTGACCCCGATGACTCTGGCGCCGGCTGCATGCAGCAGTTGCGCCGCGATCGACCCGGCGTTGCCGAATCCCTGCACCACCACGCGAGCCCCCTTGAGCGGCATGCCCAGGTGCTCGCATGCGCACTCGATGGTGTAGTAGACGCCGCGGCCGGTGGCTTCATTGCGTCCCAGCGACCCGCCCAGGTTCAGCGGCTTGCCCGTGACCACGCCGGGAACCGCATAGCCCTTCATCATGCTGAACGTGTCCATGATCCAGGCCATGGTCTGCGAATTGGTGTAGACGTCCGGCGCCGGGATGTCCTTCTCCGGCCCGATAAGGGGCAGAATTGCGCTGGTGTAGCGCCGCGTCAGGCGCTCCAGTTCATGCTGCGTCATGTGCTTGGGATCGCAGGTGACTCCGCCCTTGGCGCCGCCGAACGGGATGTTGACCACGGCGCATTTCCATGTCATCCACGTGGCCAGGGCCTTCACTTCATCGAGCGTGACCTGGGGGTGATAACGGATGCCGCCCTTGCCCGGCCCGCGCGCCGAACTGTGCTGCACGCGATACGCCTCAAAGCGTTGAATGTGGCCGTTGTCCATGCGCACCGGCACACTGACGGTCAGCACCCGCTCGGGATACTTGATCATCGCCCGCGTATCGTTATCCAGGCCCAGAACATCGGCTGCCGCGTCAAAGTTCTGCAGCGCGAGTTCATAGGCATTTTCTGCTCTTGTTGTCGTCAGCATCGTTTTCCTCCTCGGCCTTGGCCGGCCAGACTCCCCGCGGTTCTGCAGCTGCGATCCGGAAGCCAACTTCGATCACGGCCCGAAACCGCGGAACCGCTCTGAAACCCGGAACGGAATTCTACGCCTTTACGCCGGCGATCCGGCCAGCGCGGTCTCCCGCACAGGTTGTTTTTGCGCTTCGTACACCGGCGTCAGCCACTCCTGGTAATCGCGCAGCCGCCCGTGAACGGCATCCGCATACAACTGCTGAATGCCGCGAGTCACCGCGCCGATCGCCCCATCCTTCACCGGATGATGGTTGATGCGCACGATGGGCGCGATGCCCACCGCCGTGCCGGTGAAAAACACTTCGTCGCACACCAGCAGTTCGCTGCGATCGATGGACCTCTCGACCACCTCGAGCCGCATTTCACGCCGCGCCAGTTGCATCACCGAGCTGCGCGTGATGCCTTCGAGCACGTTGTCATAGACCGGCGGCGTAATCAGCCTGTGATCGCGAATCATGAACAGGTTGCACGTGGCGCCTTCGGCCACATGCCCGTTCTGGTCCAGCAGAATGGCCTCGTCGAATCCGCACTGCCGCGCCTCGTCGCTGGCCAGCGCGCTGTTCACATAGGCTCCGCAGATCTTGGCCCGCGCCGGGATCGCGTTGTCGTCGATGCGCCGCCACGAACTCACGCCGGCATGCAGTCCGTTGGCCGCGTGCAGATATTCGCCGAAGGGCAGGGCCACGATGGCGTATGCGTCCTGATCGTCGGGCAGCACACCCACGCGCTCGGCGCACTTGTAGGCCAGCGGCCGCACATAGACGTTGGTCTCAAAACGGTTGCGCCGCATCAGTTCCAGCGTGATCTCGGTAAGCTGCGTGGGGGAGAGCGGCACCCCGATCCGCAGGATGCCGCAATTGCGCTTCCAGCGTTCGAAGTGCTCGACGGGCCGCAATACGAAGAGTTCCGCCCGCGCCTCATTCCAGTGCGCACGGATCCCCTCGAATACGCCGGTCCCATAGTGCAGTGCGTGGGTCAGGATACCCACTTTGGCCTCGCCCAGCCGCATGTATTGTCCGTTGAAATACACAATCAGATTCTGATCCGCTTCCGCCTGCATTCGACACTCTCCATTCGCTCTTCGTGCAAACGCGGAGAAAGCCGGTCCGGCCTCTCCGCGCCATGGCGGGATCACACTCTCCCGCCGGCCTGCTCATCTCTCGCTCCGGGGGCGTGCTTCCACAACAGGATGGAGGCACTCCCCGAGCCCGAAGTATGGTCTGCCCGGCGTTTGGGGCGCCGCAGTGACCGCCGTCACTGGGCGCACGGCGGTCCGTGAGGGACCTGGCACGCCGGAAACAGCGGCAGGCGCGGCAGAATGGAATCAGGAATTCCGTGCCGGCGCTTCCCAACCGTTGTCGCGGGCGACGGGACTATAATCTGCATCCAAGCCCCGCCAGACGCGCTTGCCGGCCCCGCAGTGGGACCGTTGAGAGACGCCGAGGGACGGGTGTCCCGTGGCCTGGGCCCGAAGGCAAGCTTCGCGGGAGAACCTTATGCATGTGCGCACCACAACATCGACGGTATTGGGAATCGCCTTTCTGCTGCAGGCCATCGGGTCCCTGGCGCCCGCCCTGCGCATACCACTGATCGAGCCTCAGAACATCCCGGCGACCCTGATACGCGTGGCAAGCCATCCCGCGCTGATGAGAACCAGCATCGTGGCGGAGTTGATCACTGCCATCCTGATCCTCGTCCTCGGAGTCCTTCTCTTTCTCCTTCTGAGGAAGATCAACGAAGATGTGGCGCTGGTGGCTTTGTCCTGTTTTCTGCTCGAAGTCGCGCTACCGTCTCCCAGCCGCATCGCCGCGTTTTCGCTGCTGCGCATCAGCCAGGAATACGTTGCCTCAGGCTATCCCGCTGCCCTGCACCCGCTCGCCGCGCTGCAACTCGACTCCATGGACCTGGGATACAAGCTGCTGATGCTGCCTTGCTGTGTCGGCCTGATCCTCTTCTACTGGCTTCTTTATCAATCGAGACTGATACCGCGCGCGCTGTCGCTGTGGGGCCTGATCGCAATCGCCATCGCTCTGGTTGGAACCCTGGGAACGCTGGTCGGCTACGACATCCCTTTCGTCGTCTATGCGCCATACGTTCCCGTTGAGTTCGTGGTGGGAGCCTGGATCTGGATCAGGGGCTTCAGCACCGTGCCGCAGCCGCAGCCCGTGCTGGTGCTGTCATAACAGCATCTTCTTCGGCTTGCCCACCTGCGCGCCGTAGCTTCCCGGCCGCCCGATACTCACATACGTGAATCCGGCCTCTGCCATCGCCTCCGGCCGGTACAGATTGCGCCCGTCGATCACGATGGGAAACTTCAATGCCCGGTTCAGCCGCGCCAGGTCCAGGTTGGCAAACTCCGTCCATTCGGTCAGGACCAGCACCGCGTCCGCATCCTGCGCTGCCGCGTAGGGATCCGCCGCGTAGGCCATCTTCTCCGAGGGCGGAATCGCCTCCTTCGCCTTCTCCATGGCCGCCGGATCGTATGCCGTGACCTGCGCTCCCGCCTCCAGCAGTCGCTGAATCACATCGATGGCAGGCGATTCGCGGATGTCGTCCGTGTCGCACTTGAACGCCAGCCCCAGCGCCGCCAGTTTCTTTCCACGCAATGTCCACAGAGCAGAACGCACCTTGTTGAAAAACACATCGCGCTGCGTGTCGTTGATGCGCCGCACCTCTTCCAGCAGTTGGAAGTTGAGCCCCTGCTGCTGCGCCACCCAGTGAAACGCCGCCACATCCTTGGGAAAGCATGACCCGCCATAGCCCAGCCCTGCCTTCAAGAATCGCGGACCGATGCGGCTGTCCATTCCAATGCCCGCGGCAATGTCCTCGATATCGGCGTCGACGCTTTCGGCCAGATTGGCCACCGCGTTGATGAACGAGATCTTGAGCGCCAGGAAGGCATTTGACGCGTGCTTGATGATCTCCGCGCTCTGCGCCGATGTCACCAGGAGCTTTGCTGGGCACTCCACGCTGCAGACTCCCTTCAGCGCATCCGGCCGGGCATAATAGGTGCCCTCGCTCAGAGGAGCATAGATGCGCCGGAGCAGTTGTGCCGCCCGCTCGGAACCGGCGCCCACGACGATGCGGTCGGGATGAAGGAAGTCGACGACCGCGGTGCCTTCGCGGAGGAACTCGGGGTTCGAAACCACGTCAAACTGCGCCGGGTCGACCCCGTTCCGGTTCAGCACCCGCCGGACCCACTCGTTGGTGTACACGGGCACCGTGCTCTTCTCCACGATGACCTTGTAGCCGGACAGATCGCGGGCGATCTCTGAAACCACGGCTTCGACGTACGACAGATCGGCTGCGCCAGAGTCGCCCTGCGGCGTACCTACCGCGATGAAGATGGCTTCGCTTCGCTGCACCGCTCCGGCCAGGTCGGTGGTGAACTCCACGCCTTTGCCGAGGTGCTTGGCAAGCATCTCCGGCAGGTGCTGCTCGAAGATCGGCACTCCGCCCTTGCGCAGCAGGTCGACCTTTGCCTCGTCGTTATCCACGCAGGTTACGCGGTGCCCCATCTCCGCAAAACACACCGCCGCCACCAGGCCCACATAGCCCGATCCGATTACACAAATGGAAACTTCACCCATCCCCTGTGGTTCTCCTCGATACCGGTGAGATCGCTGGCCGGATTGCGCAATTGCACGCCACGTCGACTCGTTGTTCCGGAACTCTCATTATAGGGTTGGCGTGTTTCGCCGCCGTTGCGGGGTAGAATGATCTCGGAGATCGAAGCACGATGAACCTGGACCTGCGCATTCCCATGGGGCTGATGTTTTCCTTCGTTGGCATCATCCTGACGGCATTTGGACTGGCCACCAACGGCGACGCCGTCCTCTACGCCAAAAGCCTTGGCATCAATGCCAACCTGTGGTGGGGAATTGTGCTGCTCATCTTCGGCCAGACCATGTTTCAATTCGGCCGCCGCGGGCAAAAGCGCCTGGCCTCGCTGCCCCCTGAACCTGTGGACGAGAGCCAGC
>Ga0335069_10015479_pt1 | contig 10662 bp, 6 predicted proteins | sample Lox_Sample_11_FD_206714 | JGI IMG/M metagenome (GOLD analysis project Ga0335069, IMG submission 206714) | Soil microbial communities from Loxahatchee National Wildlife Refuge, Florida, United States - Lox_Sample_1.1 | ecosystem: Environmental > Terrestrial > Soil > Wetlands | place: USA: Florida... | reverse complement strand
TTCATCACGTCGTCGTACTTGAGCACGTCCTTGCGGATCTCGAAGTTCTGCTGCTCGACCTGGGTCTGGGCCGACCTGATGGCCCGGGTGACGACCTTGGACTCGACCGGGACGTCCGGCGGGATGTTCAGCCGCTCCATGATCGCGCCGACTCGTGCGGAGTTGAACATCCGCATCAGGTCGTCCTCAAGCGACAGGTAGAAGCGGCTCTCGCCCGGGTCGCCCTGGCGTCCGGACCGGCCGCGCAACTGGTTGTCGATGCGGCGTGACTCGTGCCGCTCGGTGCCGAGCACGTACAGGCCGCCCGCCGCGACGACCTCCTCGTGCTCCTCAGCCACCGCGCGCTTGGCCTTGGCCACCGCCTCCGGCCAGGCCATCTCATAGTCTTCCGGCGTTTCCGACGGGGACAGGCCACGCTGGTGCAGTTCGGCGTCGGCGATGAACTCGGGGTTGCCGCCGAGCATGATGTCGGTGCCGCGGCCGGCCATGTTGGTGGCCACGGTGACCGCGCCGCTCCGGCCGGCCTGGGCGACGATCGTCGCCTCGCGCTCGTGGTACTTGGCGTTCAGCACCTCGTGCGGGACGCCGCGGCGCTTGAGCATCTTGGACAGGATCTCGGACTTCTCCACGCTCGTGGTGCCGACCAGGACCGGCTGCCCGGCCTGGTGCCGCTCGACGATGTCCTCGACGCACGCCTCGAACTTGGCCTGCGCCGTCTGGAAGATGACGTCGGCCTGGTCGTCGCGGATCATCGGCATGTTGGTCGGGATCGGGATCACGCCGAGCTTGTAAATCTGATGGAACTCATTGGCCTCGGTCATGGCGGTGCCGGTCATGCCGGCCAGCTTCTCGTAGAGCCGGAAGTAGTTCTGCAGGGTGATCGTGGCGAGGGTCTGGTTCTCGTCCTTGATCGTCACGCCTTCCTTGGCCTCGATGGCCTGGTGCATGCCCTCGTTGTAGCGCCTGCCGTGCAGGATGCGGCCGGTGAACTCGTCGACGATCAGGATCTCGCCGTTCATCACGACGTAGTCCTTGTCCTTCTTGTACAGCTCCTTGGCCTTGATGGAGTTGTTCAGGAAGCTGACCAGGGGGGTGTTGACCGGATCGTAGAGGTTGTCGATGCCGAGCCAGTCCTCGACCTTCTGGACACCTGACTCCAGGATGCCGACGGTCTTCTTCTTCTCGTCGACCTCGTAGTCGCCCTCGCCGTCCTCGCCGCGGCGCAGCCGGGGGGCGATCTTGGCGAACTCCTGGTACCAGCGCGGGCTCTGCTCGGCCGGGCCGCTGATGATCAGCGGCGTCCGTGCCTCGTCGATCAGGATCGAGTCCACCTCGTCCACGATCGCGTAGTGGTGGCCGCGCTGCACGCAGTCCTCGAGCTGCCAGGCCATGTTGTCGCGCAGGTAGTCGAAGCCGAACTCGTTGTTGGTGCCGTAGGTGATGTCGGCGGCGTACTGCTTGCGGCGCACCGCGGGGTCCATGTCCGCGAGGATCACGCCCACCTCGAGCCCGAGGAAGCGGTGCACCCGGCCCATCCACTCGGCGTCGCGCTTGGCCAGGTAGTCGTTGACGGTGACGACGTGCACGCCCTGGCCGGCGATCGCGTTCAGGTAAGCCGGGAACACGCCGGTGAGCGTCTTGCCCTCACCGGTCTTCATCTCGGCGATGTTGCCCATGTGCAGGGCCGCGCTGCCCATCAGCTGGACGTCGAAGGCCCGCTGTCCGAGGGTGCGCTTGGCGGCCTCGCGCACGGTGGCGAAGGCTTCGGGAAGCAGGTCGTCGAGCGTATCCCCATCGGCGTACCGCTCCCGGAACTCATCGGTCATGGCGCGCAGCTCGGCATCGCTCATCGCGACGAAGTCGTCTTCGATGGAGTTGATCTGCTCGCTGATCCGCTTCAGCTTGCGCAGGATCCTGCCTTCGCCGGCGCGAAGGACGCTATCGATGATGGGTGGCACTTCTCGTCGCGCTCCTCGCGGATCGTCTGACCTCATAATGGCCGGTGAGCGGTAACCGGTTCCCGTTCACCGCCTCAACATGTCATCGTAGGCGAGATGACACACCAAACCGAGTCGCACGCAAACCTCGCGGCCCCGGCCGCGCCCGTGCGCGGGGGCCGGCTGGTAACCAGTCTCGCCCTTCCGGAGAATAATAGGAGCGTTGACGAGGAGAGGAGCCAGTAGTGGCCGAGCAGTCGGCATCAGGGACGATGGCGGACGCGGGAGACACCGGAGCGCACGGTCTCGACGCGCAGATCGGCCTGTCGCATGTACACGAGGCGCATCACGGCCGGCCGGCCTCCTGGGTGACGACCTCCATCGTCGTCATCGGCTTTACCCTCGGCGGGATCGCGCTGCCCATCGGCCCGTCCTGGGTGCTGTTCTGGATCGGTGCCGCGATCGTGGTCGTCGGCATCATCGTGGGCGCGGCGGTGCACATCTTCGACGACTGGTACTAGAAGGGAATTTTCTCCCTGACGAGCCGGGTTTCTCCTCCCGCTCACTCGTCCTCGCGCGCAGCCAGGTCCTGGATCCCCGTGCCGCGCACCCGGAAATGTCGTAGCCGCCGGTTACGCTGTGCCTCATGGGTCTGGATGTCCCCGCGGCCGAGGTGACGATCACCCCCGATGAGGTCCGCCGGATGACGCTGCGTGCGCAGGGCTTCCTGGGCGCGACCTCCTGGCACCGGTCCCGGGCGGGGGTCGCCGCCATGCTCCGCCGGATCGGCGCGGTGCAGCTGGACACGATCAGCGTGCTGGCCCGCTCGCACGAGCTGGTCGCCTACGCCCGGCTCGGGCCGGTGTCCCGGCAGCAGGTCGAGCGGGCCTACTGGCACGCCAGCAAGCCCGCCGCCTTCGAGTACTGGGCGCACGCGGCCTGCGTGCTGCCGATCGAGCAGTGGCCCTACTTCGCCTTCCGGCGCCGCGCGTTCCGGGCCAGGGGCGTGCGGTGGCACCAGTTCTCCCCGGAGGCCTGCGAGAAGGTGCTGGCCCGGCTGCGCGCCGAGGGGCCGCTGACCGCGACCCAGCTGGGCGGGGCCAAGGGGGGCGGGCCGTGGTGGGACTGGTCCGAGGTGAAGATCGCGGTGGAGTGGCTGCTCGACACCGGCGAGGTCATCTGCGCCCGGCGGACCGGCTGGCGGCGGGTCTACGACCTGCCCGAACGGGTGCTGCCTGACGAGCTGCTCGGCGCGGAGCCGTCCGATCCCGAGTGCCTGGCCCACCTGGCCGGGGTGACCGCCAGGGCGCTCGGCGTGGTCACCCAGGCCGACCTGGTCGAGTATCACCGGCTCAGTTTCCACACCGCCGAGACGTATCAGCACACGCGGCTGGTGGCCGACGCGGCGCTGGCGGCCGGGCTGACCCCGGTCGCGATCGCTGGCACCGATCACGCCGGGAACCAGGCCTGGGCCGATCCGGCCGCGCTGGCCGAGGAGTCGGCCAGGCGCCGCGGGCGCCACCGGATCACGCTGCTCTCGCCGTTCGACTCGCTGATCTGGGACCGCAAGCGGACCCGGCAGGTGTTCGGCTTCGCGCACGGGATCGAGGCGTACGTGCCCAAGCCCAAGCGGGTGCACGGCTACTACACCATGCCGCTGCTCGCGGGCGGCCGCCTGGTCGGCCGGGCTGACCCGGCCCGGGACGGCAAGACCCTGGTCGCGCGCCAGGTCTCGCTGGAGCGGGCCGCCGCGGCCGAACCCATGGCCCAGGCCCTGCGGGAAGCGGCGGGCTGGGTCGGCTGCGACGACGTGCGCCTGGAGCGGATCGAGCCCGCCCGGCACGCCCCCCGCCTGGCCGCCGCCCTCGCTCAGGGCTAGGAAGCCGCCGATGCCGCCGGCCCGGCGCGGGACGTCTCCGCGGAGACGCCGCCGGCCCCAGGCACGGCGGGGGCGGGAGGCCCCGTACACGGAAACGGTGGGGGTGGGGCCTGAGGCGAGCGGGAAGACAGGGCGCCCGGAGGCGAGCGGGAAAGCAGAGTTAAGAGAACTCGATCAGCTTCTGCCGGACGGCGATCATCACGGCTTCCATCCGGGAGTGGATCTGCAGCTTCTCCAGGATGTTCCTGACGTGGTTCTTCACCGTGTTCTCCGAGATGAAAAGCTCCTTGGCGATATCCCGGTTGTTCATGCCGCGCGCGACGAGCTTGAGCACCTCCATCTCGCGGTCGGTGAGCTTGGGCGCGGCGACGTGCTGCGCCCGCTCTTCCTCCGAATCGCGCTTGGCCAGCGTCGCGAACTCGGTGAGCAGCTTGCCCGCCATCGAGGGGTTGATCAGCGACTGGCCGCCGTGCACCGCCCGGACCGCCTCGGCCACCTCGTCCAGCGGGATGTCCTTCAGCAGGTAGCCGCTGGCCCCCGCCCGGATCGCCTCGAACAGGTCCTCTTCCTCGTCGCTGATCGTCAGCATGACGATCTTCGCGCTCGGCGCGACCTCCTTGGTCGCCCGGCACGCCTCGATGCCGCTGATCTTCGGCATCCGGATGTCCATGAGCACGACGTCAGGCAGCGACTCGCCGGCCACGGTCACCGCCTCGGTCCCGTCGCTCGCCTGCCCGACCAGTTCGATGTCGTCCTCCTCTTCGAGGACCATCTCCAGGCCGCGCCGGAACAACGCGTGATCATCGGCGATCAGCACCCGGATGGGTTCCGGGCCCCTGCCCCCCGTTCCCGCTGACCCATCCCCCTGCACTGACCGCCGAGCAGCAGTCATCGCCCTGTCGCTCATGGCGCTCACTTCGTTGCCTCCCTCGGGAACACTGCCCGCATCCCGCCTCACCAGGGAGCCAGGCTTACCTCGATCGCCCGCGTTCGTCATGTTGATCAGACTCTTGCCGACCTGGGGTCACGATGCAAGCCGGGCACCATCCCATCAAACCGTGCCCGGCTGGCAACGCGAAATCGCGGCCGGGGAATTCCGGCCCCGGCCGCTGAGAATTACTCCTCGACCAGGCGTATCACCCCGTAGTCGTAGCCACGACGACGGTAGACCACGCTGAAGCGGTCGCACTCGCGGTCGTGGAAGAGGTAGAAGTCGTGACCGACGAGCTCCATCTCGAGCAGGGCCTGGTCGATCGTCATGGGCCGGGCCGCGTGCACCTTCTCGCGCAGGATCAGCGGGCCGTCGCCCTCCATCTGGATGGGGACCAGGCCGCTCTCGGGTTCCGGCCGGCCGGAGTCGTCACCGTCCGCGTCGCCGGTCCGCGGCCGGGCCACCGCGCTGCCGTTCGCCGGCGAGGTGGCCGTCAGCGGCACGTAGCCGGTGAACGACGGGTCCGCGGGCGACTCGGCGGCCAGCACCCCCGGAGACCGTACCGAGACGGTGTCCTTGACCTTGCGCCGGTCGGCGGCCCGGCGGAGCCTGGACTCAAGCTTGGCGAAGGCGAGGTCGAGCGCCGCGTACCTGTCGTCCGCGGCCGCCTCGGCCCTGATCGCGGGACCACGGGACCGTATGGTCAGCTCGACACGTTCGCGGCGGTCAGACTGCCTCGGGTTGCGCTCCTCGGAGACCTCCACGTCGATTCGCACCGCCTTCTGGTCAAGCTTCTCGAGCTTGGCCAGCTTGGCGACGGCGTGCTGACGGAAACGTGCCGGGACGGTGATGTGGCGTCCCCTGACTATGACTTCCATCTCGATCCCCCTTCCAGTCCGATTCTGCCCGATCGGAGGGAGCCTGATCCGATCGGGCCCTGTCTGCGTGCGGCGGGTGGCACTCGCCCGGCCGACCTGGTCTTCGACCCCACATTCGCCTGCTGAGGGGCTCGCGGCCAGTCTGTAGCCACTACTGCCCTTCTCCCGGCCCGGGAGACTCGGTATCCCCCGGCGAGGCAGGACTTACTCCTAAGCCGCACCGTGATCGGTCGACGAGAAGTCGCCTTACGTGGGCCGTTTCGCCTGCGGCTGGCATCGGCTTGCCCGGCGTGGCGCCCCAGCAGGGAACCACGCCCGGCGCAACCACGGGCCCGGGCGAGTGCCATGTCTGAACGCTAGCTCGCCAGAGCGTGAATGTCAGGAGGGACTTGTAGGCAGTCAGTCACAGATAGTAATATAACGGCTGCGTAACGTGGGAATGGGGGCGGGAGGGCAGCTCACGGCGGTGCGGCGCGGAGGCGAACGCAGGACGAAGTGCTTACGGCGGAGGCGAGCGCGGGGGGAGGTGCTCACGACTGCGCCGTGGCCGGGGAGACGGGCACCTGGAAGGCCGGGTTCTGGCCGCGGCTGCCGAGCCGCTGCCATGGCCCCTCCAGGCTCGCCGAGACCTCCATGTAGCCGTCGGCCAGACCGACCACCAGGGCGTTCTGGACGCTGTTGGCGGTAATGGATATCGCGCCGGGCAGCACGCCGGGCAGCTGGGTGGCCGGCTGCCCGTCCACCGGAACCTCCCACAGCATGGTCCCGTTGGCGGTTCCGTCGAGCACGAGCAGATCGTCGGCGTCGTACCAGGTCAGCGCGATCGGATTGGTGACGTTAGGCCCCAGCTGGACGGCCTCGCCGATGGAGGTGCGGGCGAGCGGGCTGGCCTGCTGGACGGGGGCGGAGGGCGGCGCGCCGCTGTCGATGGCGGCAAGCTGGAGCTCGGGGCCGGAATCGGTCTGCACGATGGCGGCGACCCGGACGCCGTCCGGGGCGATGCCCAGGCCGGTGAGCTTCCCGGCGAAGGAGTTCTGGATCTCGACATGGTTGCTGCTGCCGGGCTGCGCGACCACCGAGGTGCTGTCACCCTCGGTCACCCACAGGTAATCCCGGCGGTCCCAGCCGATCGCGGTGACGCCCGGCATGGGCAGCGCGCTGGCGGGCTTGGTGCCGCCCGCGATCCACAAATAGACGGTGTTCCCCTTCGGTGACACGCCGGCCGCGTACTTGCTGTCGGACGATACCGAGATCATGGACAGCGGGGGCAGGCCGCGGGGCTGCGGCGGCGGCACGGCCGGGGAGCTGGCCAGCACCGAGGACTTGCAGGACTGGCTGAGCATGGCCGCGCTCGTCCGGCTGAACACCGGCAGGACCATGCCGATGGAACCCGTCGTCACCTGGCTCCACGAGGCGCACCGCGACCAGGCCTGCTCGTTGGCGACGTAGTAGAAGGCCTGCGAGTTCGCGGGCGGATACGGGTTCTTGCAGCCGTACAGGGCGAGCTTCTGCGCCGGGCCCTGGACGCTGGCGCCCGGGCAGGGCGAGCTGGCCGGCGTCCACGGCTTGCCGTTGATCTCAAGCTGTACCGCCTGGATGTTCGGCGGGCCGGCCTGCTGTCCGGTCAGGGTCCAGACCAGCTGCGCGGAGATCTGCTCGCGGGTCGCGGAACTGGCGGCCGCCACCGCCGGACCGCCCAGGTTGACCGTCGCGGTGGTCCCGTCGACGGCCACGTTGATCTTCGTTCCGCCGGGAAACTCGGTGACAGCGGGGGATACCGGGTTGGTCCCGCTCTGCAGCCAGCCGGTCTGCGGGTTCTTGAGCAGCGCGTTGACCAGGTTGCTCACCAGTGACGTCGGCGAGGTTCCGGTCGGCACGAACACCGCGTCGGGCACCAGCACCTCGCCGGTCGAGTCGAAGAAGTACAGGTCCTGCGGCTTGTAGACCTTGGCGAAGGTGGGCTCAGTCAGCATCCGGAACGTGGGCGGGTTCGTGATCAGCCAATGGTGGCCGACCTTGACCAGCTTGAACGGCCAGTATGCCCCCCGGCCCGGGCCATGGCTCTGCTGGGCCCCGACATACTGGCCGGTCCCGTTGAACGACGCCCGCACCGGACCGGTGACCTCGACGGTGGCCTGCCGGCCGCGCTGGCTCATCACGGCCTGACCGGGCACGTTGACCTGATCGACCACCTGGACCGACCAGGTCGGATTCCAGGTCTTACCGGCCTGGCTGACCAGGTACTCCCTGGCGACCGCCGAATAGACCGGGTAGCTGGCGCTGGCGTTCAGGAATCCCTCCACCACCTGGCTCGGGCTCCAGCTGGCCTCGGGGCCCGCCGGGATCGCCCCGATGAAGTCCGAGTCCGGCGTGGTGTTCTGCGGAGTCGCGCTGAACGTGCCCGGCGAGCCGCTGTTGGGCATGCCCACGCAGCCCGCCACCGACGTGGCCACGGCGGCCACCACGAACGCCCGGCGCGCGCGGGCCAGCCACCGCTGGCCGGTCCCCCGCCGCGCACGCTCCTGACGCGCACGCTCCTGACGCGCGGGCCCCCGGCCCGGGCTAGCCATGCGGGATCACCCCGGTGATCTCGTCCGCCGGGAAGGGGCTCACGTTCAGGCTGGTAGCGATCTCCGCCTCGTCCGGGCCGAGCGGCAGCGGCGAGCCCGCGAGTTCCTGCCCGGCTACCCGCGGCAGGGTCAGCCGGAACACCGAGCCCTTGCCCGGTTCTCCCCAGGCCTGCAGCCAGCCGCCGTGCAGGAGCGCGTCCTCCAGGGAGATAGCCAGGCCCAGGCCGGTGCCGCCAGTGGTGCGGGCCCGCGCCGGGTCGGCCCGCCAGAAGCGGTCGAAGACCTTCTGCTCCTCGCCGGAGCGCAGCCCCACGCCATAGTCCCGGACCGAGACGGCGACCGCGTCGCTGTCGATGGCGGTGGTCACCACCACGTCCTTGCCCTCGCCGTGCTCGACCGCGTTCACCAGGATGTTGCGCACGATGCGCTCCACCCGGCGGCGATCCGCCTCGGCGAAGCACCCGGTCGCGGGCAGCCGGAACTCGATGCGGCTGCCCCGGCGCTCGGCCAGCTGCTGCGCGTCGTCGGCCGAGCGCCGCACCAGGTCGCACACGTCCAGGAGCTCGGTGTCCAGGGTGGCCGCGCCCGCGTCGAACCGGCTGATCTCGAGCAGGTCGACGAGCAGCGACTCGAACCGGTCCAGCTGGCTCTGCAGCAGCTCCACGGACCTGGAGCCGGCCGCGTCGAGGTCCTCGCGGGCCTCGAAGAGCAGGTCGGCGGCCATCTTGATGGTCGAGAGCGGCGTCCGCAGCTCGTGCGACACGTCGGAGACGAACTGCCGCTGCACATGGGAAAGGTCCTCGAGCTCGCGGAGCTTGCCCTGCAGGCTGGCCGCCATCTCGTTGAAGGACGTCGCGAGCGCCGCGAGGTCGTCCTGGCCGAGCACCTGCATGCGCTCGCCCAGGTGCCCGGCCGACAGGCGCTGAGCCGCCTGGGCGGCGTGCCGGACGGGCAGCACCACCCACCGGGTCACGAGCGACGCGATCGCGGCCAGCAGCACCACCACCGCCAGGCCCACGCCGACCAGGATGCGCTGCACCAGCAGCAGGGTCGCCTGCTGCTGGGTGAACGGGAACACGTAGTACAGCTGGTAATACTGGCCGAGCGGCACGCCGACGGCCAGGGCGGGCACCGAGCTGCCCTGGCCCGAGTTGTAGACCAGCGTGGTCGGCTCGTAGGCGGGCGGCACGGAGTTCTTGTTGTCGTACTTCTCGCTCTTCTGCCCGCCCGTCACCTTGGCGATCAGGGTCGGCGGGATCGTCGCCGCGATGTTCACGTCGGTCTGGCCGACCCAGTGGACGATGGGCGGAACGATGTCGGTCAGCTGGATGAAGACCAGGTAGCTGCCGGTGCTCCCGCTCGGCTGCTGCAAGATCAGGGCCGTGGTGGTCGCCACGCTCACCACGGTGGCCGTGTCGGTGGGCGGCGCCGGGGCGAGCACGTTCACGCTCGACAGCCCGAGGGCGGACGTCTGGCCGTTCCTGACCTGGGAGTCCGCCGAGTTCTCCGCGTTGGTGAGCAGCCCGGCCGCGATCGACTGGATCAGGAAGAAGCCGAGCACCGCGATTACCAGGACGGAAAGGACCAGGGTGGTGGAGACCACCCGCAGTTGCAGCGAACGGTGCCAGCGGAGCCTGACCTGCGCGACGACGCTGCGCTGCCACCGGCGCCCCGCCCGCAGCCAGCGCTTGACCCGGACGGGCAGCCGCCGGATGATGGCCCGGCCGAGTGATGAGCGGCGGAAGGCAATGATCCAGCCATGCTGCCTGCCCGTGCGCGCCGATGCCACCGTCATGAACCTGGACTCAGCCAGGCCCCGCCTTGTAGCCGACACCGCGGACCGTCACCACGATCTCGGGATGCTCCGGGTCCCGCTCGATCTTCGCGCGCAGCCGCTGCACGTGCACGTTGACCAGCCTGGTGTCCGCGGCGTGCCGGTACCCCCAGACCTGCTCGAGCAGGACCTCCCGGGTGAAGACCTGCCTCGGCTTGCGGGCCAGCGCGACCAGCAGGTCGAACTCCAGCGGTGTGAGGTTGAGCGTCTCCCCCTCGCGCTTCACCGAATGGCCCGCCACGTCGATGACGATGTCGCCGATCTGGAGCATCTCGGGCGCGGGCTCGTCGGTCCGGCGCAGCCTGGCCCGGACCCGGGCGACCAGCTCCTTGGACTTGAACGGCTTCACGATATAGTCGTCGGCGCCGGATTCGAGGCCGAGGACCACATCCACGGTGTCGGTCTTCGCCGTCAGCATCACGATCGGCACTCCGGACTCCGCGCGGATCTGACGGCACACGTCAATTCCGTCCGAGCCCGGCAGCATCAGGTCGAGAAGCACCAAATCGGGCCGGGAATCCCGGAAAACCTCGACCGCCTTGTCGCCGTCGGAGACGAAAGTCGGCTCGAACCCCTCACCGCGTAGCACGATCCCGAGCATCTCGGCGAGGGCGGCGTCGTCATCGACGACAA